>Ga0315899_10010170_pt1 | contig 10073 bp, 5 predicted proteins | sample LakEriMetagenome_2_FD_203518 | JGI IMG/M metagenome (GOLD analysis project Ga0315899, IMG submission 203518) | Freshwater fungal communities from buoy surface, Lake Erie, Ohio, United States - Buoy 4 MA112 | ecosystem: Environmental > Aquatic > Freshwater > Lake | place: USA: Lake Erie, Ohio...
AAAGAGGTTGGCCACCATGCGCTTGAGCGACTCTTTGGCCGCCAGGTCCTTGGTCCACAGCGCATATTCCATCAGACCGTAGGTATACCCGTTATGCCCGGCCATGGTATCCTCGTTGGCACGCGACTCCGGCAGCTTCGGCCCGAGATAGCCGTCGGGGTTGGCCAATGAAGGAACGCGGCGCATGATTTCCTTCAGACTGGCTGGTTCCGGCTGGTTCAGCGCCTGCGACAGCAGGGTGAGTCCATTGATGGTTCGGCCGATCGCGTCGCCGGGGAAGGCCTCGAAATTGACGCGGGAGACATTGTCCCACTGGAAGTAGGGTTCCTGCAGGCGGCGAAACGACAACTCGGCGCGGGCTTTCAGCAATCCTTCAGGAGTGTGATCCTCGAAAGGAATCGGTTTCAGTTCAGTGGGTGCCGTCCCTGCGGCGGGTTTAGCCTGCGTTTTGCCGTCAGACTTCGGGATTGGCTGCTCCACCGCCAGGACGGTGGCAAGTGACGACAGGCCGAACGCCGCGAGCGCGAGGGAGGAATGAGTAAAGGCTTTGCGGATTTTTTGGTTCTGTTTGATTTTCACTTCTTGTTTTTTGGGAGGTGAGTTTCTGTTTCATTTTTGATTGTTATGGAAGATTCGGGAGATCACCTCTTTCCCTGAGGAATCTCGGGAAACTTGATGTTCCCATCATAGTCGATCTGCACCATCACCTGCTGCAGGGTGGCCGGGTCGGGCTTCTTCGTCTCCGGGTTGATCTTGGAACGGATGAACATGACATCCCATGTTCCTTGCCCGCCACCAGCCGTTGGGCCTCCCTTCAGTATGGTGAACGTGTTTATGCCGTCGTCCTTCTTCCATCCGAACTTCTCAGCCGCCGCCTTCCAGGCGATCTCGGGAATGCCCAACTGCTGGCCGATCGCCGAGTAGAACTCGTCGGGGTCGGGATACTCGCTCTTCGGCTTCACGCCGGTGATCTTCCGCTGATATTTCTTTTTGAAAAACGCCACATCCTCCTCCACGGCGGCGGCTGGTGTCGCGAGGACTGCGTCCGCCGCCTTTGCCGGCAAGGGGATCGACAGGAAGAGCTGCCCTTTGTACTCCGCCAGCGCCTTGGCGGCGGCCGGTGAGAGTGATTTGAGGCCCTTTAGAAACAAGCGGCGACCAGCGAAGCGCGCCAGTTCCACGGCGGTCTCGTCGGAGATCGTGGTCAGACCATTGAGGCCCATGTCGCACTTGCAGGCGGCCAGCGCCTTGGCGGTCTCCGCCGGGAGCGTCTGCAAGCCCATCAGATCGAGTTCCTCGCCCTTGAACCCCGCGAGCACCTTGGCGGCCTCGGGCGACAGCTCTTTCAGTCCGTCCAAGGACAGGACCCGCCCCTCCCGCTCCATGATCGTTTTGGCTTCTTCTACCGAGAGTGTGGTCAGGTTGTCATGCCTCAGCCATCCGGGGCTGGGTGGTACGGCAACCTGCTGGGCCCCCGCGCCGGAAATCCCGATCATCACCGCCAACACTGCACCAATAATCTGCTTCCTGTTCATACAGTTTCTTTTTTCTGTTACTTGTTTCTATTACTTCTTCTTCATCACGATGAGCGGAGGTTTCCAGCCGACGGGGTTCGTCGCGTTGAAGCCGCCGGCCTCGATGAAGAGGAACTCGGTGCCGTCGATTTTCTTCGGAGTGATCTTCAGTGCCTGGCGCAGCTCCAGGTCCATCAGGGTGGTGCCGGACCAGAGCCAGAGCGGGTCGCCGGTGGTGCCGTCGTTGTTGAAGTTGAGGGTCTTGATGCGGAGATTGCCCGGCGGGGCGGTCGGTTTGGCAGGCACGAACTCCGCCTCCGTGGCCACTTGGGCAACCGCCGTCCACGCGCCTGACACGGCCGGGTTGGCGGCCACCTTGCCATCCCACTTGAGTTTCCCGGCCTCGGTGTCATCGGGGTTGCGGTTCGGGTCCTGGCGGGCCTGCCAATCGGACGAAAGCAGGGAGATGTCCGCCGCCCACTTGCGCAGTTGTTCTCCGCCGAAGGGAGGCACCTTCATCTCCTCGAACCAGATGTTGATGTTGTCCCGCTTCTTGGAGCTTTGGAAGGCGATGGCCGCGACCGTGACCTTGCCTCCCTTGAAGTCGTTGAACCAGTCGGTGGTGATGAACGCGCCCTTGGGCAAACCGCCGGAGCCCATCCCGCCCTGGGTTTTGGCTTCGGCGAGCAACTTGCCGTTGACATACACGGCCCAGCCGTCACCGGTGTAAACATGGGATCGGCCGCCCACCAGCAGGCGATAGCGGTGCCCCGGCTTCAGCGGCGGCAACTCGAAGGAGCGGCGCAGCAGGAGCACTTCCTTTTCCCAGGGCGAGTTCGGCTTATCGCCGCAGCCGCAGAACGGGGCTGTGCAGCCGGTGTTCGCGGGCACGTTGGCAAACGGCGCGAGTCCCTTCTTCCAGCCGGCTTTCGCGGGGTCGAAGCCCGGCGCAAACCATTCGGCCATTCCCGCCGGCGGGGTCACAGGCCGGTAACGGTTCGTGCCATCCCAGAGTTTTTGTTCCGACGGGTCGAAGGTGAGATACGCCCATTCGTCCTTCAGCCGGTCGGACCCGAACACATGCCAGCCATAGTCGGTGGTATCACCGGCCCGACGATACAGTTCGGCCAATTGTTCCAGCGCATCATTCCGTCCGCCGGGGGTGGTGGTGATCACTTCGGATTTCGCCAGCGCTTGCAGGCCTTTCCAAGTCTTGCCGACATGTTCGGGGACGAGGCTGTTGAGGATGGTCGGCTTCATGATCTCAGCCACCTTGGGGCCGAGCTTCTCCGGGGGTGCGCCGAGGAAGAGATCGCGGTGCGGTAGGCTCTCTTCGGGGAAGCGCTGCTTGGCCAACTCATACAGCACATCGAGTCCGCCCTCGGTGGCGGCCAGGCTGGCCGCCAGCTCCTTCTCCAGGAAGGCCACCGGGCTGTTACCGACCACGCGGTTCGCTAAATCCAAGCCGCCAGGTGCCGCCAGCGTCTTCGGAAATTCCGTATAAGCCTGACCGAGCACTTTGGCGGCTAGCGCCTTCACTTCGGGTTTGGCGGCGTTGGCTTTGGCGGCGATGCCGCGAATCGGGCCCCACACATCGGCCACTCGGGTGGTGTTGGCCAGCTTGCCGACGAGCGGAAGAATCTTCTGATAGAAACGATCATCGGTGGCCAGTCCGGTGAGCGCGGTCAGCGCTGCTTTTTGTAACCACCATTCTTCGTGTTGCGCCCAGTGGCAGAGCCGGTCCACATGCGGCGCGAGCAACTCGGGCTTGGCCATGCCGAGGCGGTTCAGCGCATTTACGACCACCCACCACGATTCGTCCGGGCTGTTGACCATACCGATCAGCAGCGCAGCCACTTCATCGGTTAGACGGGCGGGCGAGTTGACAGCCATCAGGCCCGCATGGCGCGCGCGCGGGTCCTTGTCCTTGAGCAGTTCGAGGATCAGCGGATCGGCCGCCCTGTCTGAGATGACCTTTGCCGCCAGCTCGCGCACGCCATGGTCTGGATGGCGCGCAACCAGCAGCAAGGTCTCGTTTGTCGTGCCGGGATCGCTGACACGCCGCAAGATCGGCCAGCCGGCGTCCGTGGCGAGTTTTTCGGCATCCCAATCCTGCACCTTGCCGTTTTTGTCCGCGCCCGGCGTCATTGAGAAAAATGCATCGTCGGCTGCAGTTCCCCATGGCCGCTTGGGTAGTTGATACGGTTTGGAAAATTTCGTTTTCGGCGCACCGGTGAGCCGCAGCGTCTTGCGGGGGATCGTGTAGGTCAGCGCGAGCCCGATGCCAAATCTACCGGGCTCGTCGAAGCCTCCGCGTTCCGGGCCCCATGAATCGCCAGCGACGCCCAGCGAGCCATCAAACCGACGCGACAACTCGTAGAACCATTGCCGGTTGTCCATGAACTCGCGGTATTTCAGGGGCTTTTTCTCAACCATCAGCCCCATGGCCGCGCTTCGCCAGACCTCGCCGATGCCGCCGCCGGGGTGACCGTGAAACATCCACGAGGTCGAATAGAAGCTCCGCACCGCGGAGAGGTCGCGTGCCTTGGCATAAATGGAATTTTCGCCCTCGGGCGTGAGCGAGGCTGCCGCCGCCATGAGGAAGGCCATCGTGCCGAGCTTGCCGTTGTCGGTGAAACCGCGGTCCGGCATGTTGTTCCCGTAGCCGAGGTTGCCGTGGCCGGCCATGCGGTAGAGATGCTTGAGGGACTCCTGCAAAGTGAACTCATCCACCTTCGCGCCGCATTCCCGGGCCAGCAGCAGGGATGCCGCCGCTGTCATGCTGGCTGCGTTCAAGTGGCCGTAGCTGTAATTCACCCCGCCATAGTGGTTCCAAGCGCCGTTATACATGTTGCGCTTGAGATAGTCCGCATTCTTCTCAATGACCGGCAGGACCGTTTCGTCCCCAGTGCGCAGGTAATATTCGCAAAGCCCGATTCCCTCGTAGCCGGCATTCCAAGTGGAACTCTGCAACTGCTGAATCTTACTGTATTTGGCCACCGTCTCCTTGACCCAACTGCGGGCGACCTCAAGGTCCTTCTCCTCGCCGGTCGAAACCAGGAAGAGCAAACCGAGGCCCAGTCCGTTCGCACAGGTCCGCGCCAGCCAATCCGCCTCGCCGCGCACGATCTTGTCGGACTTCGGGCAGTTCAGCGGCCACGTCTTGCTGTAGGCGCCGAGCACCGGGATCTTGACGACGACCTCTTCGGCCGTCTTGGAGTCGGCGGTCTCCTTGATCATGAACTTGATGACGCCGTCGGTTGCCTCGGCCTTGGTGATGATCGCGCCGAGCTGGATGCGCGGGTCGATGTCCTTGAGCTTCTCGCCGTTGATCGACTCGATCGTTTGCCCGACCTTGAGCTTGCCGGTGGCCTCGGCGGGCGAGCCCTTGTGCACCCGGCTCACCTGCATCTGGAATGCCGGCTGCAGCAGGTTCAAGCCGATGCCCACCGGCCCGAAGTGTTCGACCTCCGTGCGCACAGCGTTCTCCTTGGGGTAGGTGCTGAAGAGCGGATGCTCCTTGTAGAACTTGCTGTCGAATTTCGACCCCGTGGCGTCGGCTCCGTTCACGGACGCGGTGCCAACCAGCAGGGTGACGCCCAGCACCGATTTTGCGAGACGGTGGATGACGCGCGATGACCGCTGAATGGTCGCCATCTCTTGATTCTGATGTGTTTGTTTCATGCGTTGAGGCGTCGTGAATTGATGGAGCTGCGCTATTTGGCCGGGGCATTTTCTTTCCCTGCGGGTCTTCGCTGCGGGCGCAGCCGCACTGTCACATTCGCCCCCGTCTCTGGCAGGCCGGCGGCGTTCACCTGCCACTCCAGCGCACTCTTTTGCTCGCTGTGGATGTCCGGCAGGCAGAGAAGTTCATCGCCGAATGTGACGATCGAAATCACGTTCCCGCTTTGGTCGCTCATGTATTTCCGCGGCCCCGGTCCGTCTTCAATGAGGCGGGAACCGGCGAAGAGAAATGTGTGCGTCGGAAACTTGTTTCCCTTCCCGGGCTCGGAGGCATTGCGCGCCGCCTCCGTTTCCGATGTTGCCCGTGTGATGAACTCGCTGATCGGATGCTCGGCCGGTTTGCCCGTCTTGTCGGGAAAAACGAGCAGCACATCCACCGGCCAGCCGCTCGGCGGAACGTTCACCCACTGCCCGGTCTCTCCGGCAGGTGCTCTCATCATCGCCGGATTCCCTGGCTCCGCGCCGAGCAGCAGCAAGGCCGTATGGATGTGCATGGCGCTGGCCTCGAGCGCGACGATTGATTCGTGCTCCTTGGTGCCTTTCGTGCAGGCGACCAGTTCGAGCATTCCCTGCTCCAGACAGACCTTCCCCGCGATGTCCACGCAGAACTCCTTGATGTTAATTGTTACGCCCGGAAACCTGAGGCGCTTGAGTGCTTCTTCGAGGCCGGGACTGTGGTGAGGATCCCCGGCAACACCAGGTTTTGATGCTGCCAGTGCAGAGTTTCCGTCAGGGCCTTTCGAAGGCAGGGCGGCAAACCCCGGAAGCGCGCCCCAAATGTCGGCCATGAGCGCGAAGATCTCCGGCTCGGCCTGTTTCAGTTCCCCTGCGACGAACGGGTAGAAGTCATTCGAGCCAAAGTAGGCCTCGGTCATTTCGGCGAAGAATTCCTTCTCGTCCGTGAGGCCGTAGTGCTCGTGCATTTTGCCGGAGACGGTGAGCACGGACTTGTATTTGCCGCTGTCGCGGAATTTCCGCCACGCGGCTGAAATGCGCGGCTCTTCGAACCCGAGGACTTGATCGTGATACCCGTGGGCCAGTTCATGGAGCACGACCCACGGCTGGCCGTGAATCCCCTGCGGCTCCAGGAAGTCGGCCACTGTGGGAATATGAACGCACTTCACGAGTTGCCCGCTGTAGCCGTTTTCCTTCAGCCAGCCGGCGTCGGGGTGATACTGCATCGGGACCAGATCGCCGTGGCTTTGATCCAACTGAATGACGATGGCGCGGAGTTTCGTCAGCGTTTTCTCCGGCACCACCGCGGTGATGGCGACGAGGCGGGATTCCAGCAGTTTCAGCGCACGGGCGCCGTCTGCGGCGTGCTCGCCTTTCAGCAGACGGTCGTCCACCCGGACGGTCCAGCCTTCCATTTCCCGTGTGGTATGCGCGGCGGGCAGCGGTGGCTTCTCCGCAGCTAAAGCAAAGGCTGTTCCTGTCAGCGAGACCAGCAGCGCCACGGATCTGAGCAGACATCGAACTGTGGAGTGAAGGCTCATGATTACTTTCCGCCCTTCAGCAGTTTGACCATCGCTTTGCCCATGGCTTCGCCCACATCCATATACACTTCCGCCTTGCCGCCGTAGTGGCCGTTGCCGCTGCCGCCCTGCGCCATGGGGTTGGTGTAGATGGTGGCGACGTTGCCTTTGAATTCGGGATACTTCCCGCTTGTGCCATCCACGTTGAGATGGGCTTCCAGCACCTTGCCTCCGTTGCCGCCGCTGCCCTTCACGGACTCGCCCATGGTGCCGAGCACGAATTTGGCATCGGGGCATTTGAACTCAGTGCGCAGGGTCTTGATGAAGTGAACCAGGTTCTGTTCGTAGCGGCTCGCGAGCGCCTCGCTGCCGCCATCGCGCTCGCCCTGCCAGAAGAAGAAGCCGGCGACCTCATAGCCTTTTCCGCCGGGGTAGTGCTTTTCGAGATCGGCCAATGCCTTCTTCGCATCGGCCATGTCGTCGTCCCACTGCTTGCCGGCATACCAGCCGATGGGCTTCGGTTCCTCGCCTTTCTTCCAGCGCTCGGGCGAGCCTTTGTAGCCGGGATGCACCCAGGTGACTCCTTTGCTGTCGGTGAACTCGAACTGCTCACTGCCCGGTGGGAGCAGGTCCCACCCGAGGGCGCGGTTTCCGATGCACGCTTTGACGAGCATCACCGGCGCTTCGATGGCATTGCCCAGCGGCGTGCCGAGGCCGTATTCCGGGCCCAGATTCCCGCCGGTGACGGTCATCCATTCATTCCTCAGTGGGCCTTTGCCAGACATGTATTGCACAAAGCGCACATCCTTCCGCTCCACCCACGCGCCGTCGTCCTGCACGAGATAGGGATACTTCTTCTTTTCCTTCACGGCGAATTCCAGCGATCCGTCGCCGCCCTTCACTTTGCCGAGCCCGACCATGTTCGACTGACCGAGCAGAATGAAAACCTGCACCGGTTTTGCCTTGTCGGCGTCCTTGCCATCGGCGCGGGTCAGCAGTTGTTCGTCCGAAAGGCCGGACTTCGCGATGCCCGGCCCGGCAGCCCCAGGTTTGTCCGCTTTGCCGTTCTCTTTCACAAACTCGATGTCCGCATCGGACAGTTTGTCCTGCTGGAACTTCATCACCTTGCCGTTGGTCATCGCCACACTCACCGTGCCGGAGGCAGCATCGTAGGCATTTAGTTCGCCCTCGAAGGTTTTCGTGCCGTCCGCACTGGTCCATGTGCGGGCCTGCGCGGAAGCGAGGGTCAGCAGGCTGGCTGCCGCGGGTATGGCCAGCAGGCGCATCCGGCGGCGGAGGGAAATCAGAGGCACATTGAGAGAGGCACGCTGGTTCATAAGTGATGTCGTTGAGGTAACTGGGTGAATGAGATGGCCGCAGACTGCGGAAATGCGGTAGCCGGGGCTCGGGTGAGACTGCTGCGCTGTCCTGGCTCGTTCAAAGATTATCCCGTGGCCAACTACACCCTTTTGGGGCAAGGTCAGCCACATGAAGCCCATCCGGATTCTCCCCGCCAGCGCCCAGGTCGCCGCTCACTTGATGGCGGAGCTAAAGTGCGGCAGCTGGAGCGGCGGCATGCCCGGCGTGAACCGTTTGGCCACGGAGCTGGGCGTGAACCGCAAGACTGTGGTGGCCGCGCTTCAGCAATTGGAGCGCGAGGGCGTTCTCTCCAACGAAGGCCGCGGACGCCAGCGCCGCATCGTGCCGCCCGCGTCCACCACCGTGCGCCCCATGCGCATCGCCATTCTGGATTATGATCCGGCAGCCCGGAACGAATCCTACATGGTGGCCCTGCAGCACCTGCTTCTGGAGGCGGGGCACACGGCGTTTTTCTGCGAAGAGACACTCCTCGATGTCGGCGCGGATCTGTCTCGGCTGAGTCGGCTGGTGAAGAGAACCGGCGCGGATGCGTGGATCATCGGCGCGGGGTCCCGGGCCGTGCTGGAGTGGTTCAGCACGCAACCGGTGCCGGCCTTTGCCATCTTTGGCCGGCGCGAAGGACTGCCCATCGCCGCCACGGGACCGGATATCCACTCAGCCATGATCACAGCGACGCGACATCTCCTCGCGCTGGGTCATCGTCGGCTGGTCATTCTCTGCCGCGCCGAACGCCGCAAGCCCGGCCCGGGACGCATGGAACAGGCCGTGCTGGACGAACTCGCCGCACGCGGAGTCAGCACGGGCGATTTCAACCTGCCCGACTGGGAGGAGTCCCCTGCGGGCCTGCAAAAGCTCCTCAACTCACTTTTCCGGGTCACTCCACCCACGGCGATGATCATCGAGGAAGCCCCGCTGTTCTTCGCCGTGCATCAGTTCCTCGCCAACCGCGGTATCCGTGTGCCGCAGCATGTTTCCCTGATCTGCACGGATGCCGATCCCGCCTTTACCTGGTGCTCTCCACCCATCTCTCACATTCGCTGGAATCCCGGCCCGGTGATCCAGCGCGTGGTCCGCTGGGCGGCCAGGGTAAGGGCGGGACACAGGGACATCAGGCAAACACTCACTCCGGCCGAATTTGTCCCTGGCGGCACCATCGGCCACGTGCCCGGGTGAAATCAGGCAGAAGCGGGACATGCCCCTTGTCAGAACTCTCACTCACCCTCACGGGAGGCTGAAAAGGATGCGGAAGAAGTGCCGCGTGCCGGACTGGGGAAAGGACGCGCGCTGTTGCCCGGCGAGGTCTTCCAATTGGCCCGGGGAGGTGTCGCTCCATTCCCCGCCCTGCTCAAATTTCACGATGCGTCGTCCCACTTCCCAATATGTCGCCGTCATGAAACAGTTCGCACCGGCGGAATTCCTCCAGCAGCGTGCCGATGCCGGTGATTAGCGTCGGATACGCTGTGGGTTTCGATCTTGCGGGCCTTTTCATGCCTGGCGGCAGAGGATACGAGGGGATTCTGGAACATCCTACCGTTTCACCGCGACGTTTTCAAACCTCGCAAGCCTCCCGGCGTGGTTGGCGGTCACTTCACCGGGGTCAGCGTGAATTCCCTGATGCTCAGGCCGCGGCTTTCGGCGGGGCGGGTGAAGCGGAGCGTGTTTTTGCCTTGGGTCAGCACCACTTCGGCGGCCGGTGTTTGCTGCCATTTGCCGATTGTGTATGGGATCACGATTTCGACGGGTGATGCGCTATTGGCCACGAGTTGCATCTTCGGGTTGTTCTGCACGGTGACGACCTTTGCTGTGAGGGCATACTTTCCGGGGCGGGGGATTTCGACATCGCAGGTGATGGTGCCGCCGCCGGAGAAGATCTGATGGCCGCCGGCGAAGCTGCCGAGGATCTGAGCGCCGCCGCAGGCTGCTGCGGGGATGGTGATGGTGCCGTTAGGGGAGACGGCGA
>Ga0315899_10010171_pt1 | contig 10071 bp, 9 predicted proteins | sample LakEriMetagenome_2_FD_203518 | JGI IMG/M metagenome (GOLD analysis project Ga0315899, IMG submission 203518) | Freshwater fungal communities from buoy surface, Lake Erie, Ohio, United States - Buoy 4 MA112 | ecosystem: Environmental > Aquatic > Freshwater > Lake | place: USA: Lake Erie, Ohio...
CTGGGCGTCGGCGGCGGCGCGGAGTTGACCGGCGTTGAAGATGGGCCAGCTGAGACTGGGGCCGAGGGACCAGAGATTGCTTTGGTTATTGAAGAGCGAGGAGGCTTCGACGGATTGGAGGCCGGAAGCGGAGGTGAGGCGGAAGCGCGGGTAGAGATTGGCGACGGCGACGCCGATGCGGGCGTTGGCGGCGGCGAGTTCGCGTTCGGCGCGGCGGATGTCGGGGCGGCGGAGGAGGAGATCGCTGGGGAGCCCGACGGGGACACCACGGAGGTGAGAGGGGAGAGGTTTGGGGGAGGTGAGGTCGGGGACGAGGTCGGCTGGGGTGGTGCCGAGGAGGACCCCGAGACGGTAGATGGAGCGGCGGGCACCGGCTTCGAAGATGGGGATGGAGGCGGCGGTGGCTTCGGCCTGTTGTTCGGCGCGGGCGACATCGAGGTCGGTGGCGAGGCCTGCGGCGAGCCGCTGGGAGGTGAGTGTCAGGGTGTCTCGCTGGGATTTGAGATTTTGTTCTGCGACGAGACGACGGGCTTGATAGCCGCGGAGTTCGAAGTAGGCGGCGGCGGTTTCTGCGGAGAGGGAGACCTTGACGGCGCGGAGGTTTTCGACGGCGGCGTCGAGCGAGGCGCTAGCGGCTTCCGAGGCGCGGCGGAGACCGCCGAAGAAGTCGATTTCCCATGAGGCGTCGATGCGGAGGTCGAGCTGGGATTGTGGGTCGAAGAGGCCTGGGATGGGGATGTTGCGGCCGGTGGGGGAGTTTTCGCTGAGTTTCTGGCGGGTGGCGGAGGCGGAGCCGTCGAGTTGGGGGGCGAAGGCAGCGGAGGCGGAGCGGCGGGAGGCGCGGGCTTCGTCGATGCGGGCGGCGGCGGAGCGGAGGTCCGGGTTGGCGGAGAAGGCGCGGGAGATGAGCGAGTCGAGTTTGGGGTCTTTGAACTCGTGCCACCAGCGCGTGAGGTCTTTGGTGGGGGAGGGATCGCCCTGACTGAAGGCTGGCCCGGAGATGTCGGGAGGGGATTGATAGTCCGGGCCGACGGAGCGGCAGGCGGCGAGGGAGAGGGCGGCGGCGACGGCGGCGAGGGAAGCGGGGTGTGGAGACATGGCGCGGGAGGGCGGGTTCAGAACGTGGCGGCGGGATCGGCTTCGATGAAGACGTCCATCTGCTGGCCTGGGAAGAGACGGGCGGTGGGTTGATCGATGCGGTAGATGACCTGGAGGACGCGGGTATCGACCCGTTCATTGGCGGATCCGGTTAGGGAGACCTTGGGGATGACGCAGGGTTCGAAGCGGACGAAGACGAGGGATTGGCGGGAGAGGTGGTGGCCGCGGACGACGGCGGAGGCGGGAGCGCCATCGCGGACGCGGACGGCTTCGTGTTCATCGACATCGACCCTGACGTGGAGGGAAGAGAGATCGCCCATGAGGATGAGATTGGATCTGGCGGGGGAGGCGGCGAATTCGCCGGGGCGGATGCGGACCTGGAGGATGTGCCCGTCGATGGGTGCTAGGATGGTGGAGCGGGTGATGTCGGTGGTGATGACGGAGGTGGCGGCGTGGGCGGCGGCGGCGGCGGCGCGGGCGGCGGCGAGGGAGGATTCGGCGGCGGCGAGACGAGCGGCGGCGGCGTCGCGGGTGGAGCGGCGGCGAGTCATTTCCTCGCGGCTGAGACGGGCGGCGGCGGCGGGGAGACTTTCGGCCATGGCGAGGACGGCCTCGGCTTCGGAGAGGGCGGCACGGGCGGATTCGATGTTAGCGGCGGCGGTGGGGATGGCGGCGTCGAGGGAAGCGGCGTCGGCTTCGGCTTTGAGGCGCTGGGCGGAGAGGGCGCGCGTGTCGAGTTGAATGAGGGGCGTGCCGGCGGTGACTTGGTCGCCTGGTTTGACGAAGACCTTTTCGACGAGAGCGGAGAGCGGGACCCCGATGGCGATGTTTTCGGATTTGGGTTCGATGAGGCCGACGGCGGCGACGCAGTCGGGGAAGGTTGAGGAGGGCGGGGGGAGTGGAGGGTTGGTGGAGGTGGTGTGGGGTTGGCTGCGGACGATGCTGATGATGGAGACGGCGAGGATGGCGGCGGCGATGGAGGGAAGCGTGAGGGATTTCATGGGAGATGGGAAGATGGTTAGAGAGCGGGTCAGGCGGCTGCTGAGGAGTTAGGGTGATCGATGCTGGTGATGATGCCGTCGTCCATGTGGGCGATGGCGTCGGCGAAGTGGAAGATGCGGTTGTCGTGGCTGACGACGAGGACGGCGCGGTCCGGGTGGACGGCGGAGGCGGCGAGGAGTTCCATGACGCGGTGACCGGTTTCGTGGTCGAGGGCGGCGGTGGGTTCGTCGCAGATGACGAGACGGGGCTGATGGACGAGGGCTCTGGCTAGGGCGACGCGCTGCTGCTGACCGCCGGAGAGACGGGCTGGGGGTTGGTGGAGACGGTCGCTGAGGCCGAGTTGGTCGAGGATGGCGGAGGCTTGTTCGAGAGCGTCGCGGCGCTTCATGGAGGCGGCGAGGAGCGGGACGGCGACATTTTCTGCGACGGAGAGGGCTGGGATGAGGTGGTATTGCTGGAAGACGAAGCCGATGTCCTTGCGGCGGAGACGGACGGCGTCGTCCGGGGGCATGGAGGCGAGGTCGCGGCCGAAGAGGGAGATGGAGCCGGAGGACGGTTGGAGGAGCCCGGCGATGACGGAGATGAGCGTGGTTTTTCCGCAGCCGCTGGGGCCTGCGAGGAACGTGATCTGGCCGGAGGCGGCGGTGAAGTCGATGCCGCGGAGGACGTGGACTCTGGTGTCGCCGTCGCCGAAGTGGCGGTGGATCTGGTGGCAGTGGACTGCGGGAGTGTTCATGAGCGGAAGACGATGGCTGGGTCCATGAGGGCGATGCGCCGGGCCATGATGGTGACGGCGGCGATGGTGATGGCGGCGAGTGCGGCGCAGGTGCCGGCGGCGACTTGCGGAGGGAGGACGATGCCGCGGAGGAAAGGTTCCGAGGCGGCGGCGCGTGTAGTTAGGGCGGCGAGGCCGGTGCCGAAGGCGCAGCCGATGGAGAGGACGAAGAGACCCTGACAAAGGACCATGGCGATGATGCGGCCTTTGGTGACGCCCATGACGCGGCAGACGGCGAGTTGTTTGGTGTGTTCGCGGACGAACATGGAGAACGTCTGAGCGGTGATGGCGGTGCCGGTGAGGAGTCCGATGGCGATGGTGATCCAGAAGAGACGGGGGACGCCCTGATTGTTGTAGAAGCGGCGTGCCATTTCGCCGAAGCCTGAGCGGTCCATGGCGGAGAGGCCGGTGGTGGCGGTGATGTTCTGGCAGACCGCTTCGCGGTTGGCTCCGGGGGTGAAGTCGCCGATGATGAACGTGGCGGTGCGGTTTTCGGCCTTGTTGAGCCTGAGGGCGGTGACGCGGCTGCAATGGAGGATGGGGAAACCAGTGAATGGGGCGGAGGCCTCGGTCATTCCAGTCAGGATGAGGGATTCGTCGAGGATGCGGATGCGGCGGGGGAAGTGGACTGGTTCACCGGGGAACAACTGGGCATAGCCGCCGGGGTCGACGGCGCAGGTTCCGGCTGGGCGGATGCCGTCCGGCTGGCCGATGCGGAAGCGTGAGGGAAGACCGACCATGGAGGCCTCGTCGACGCCCATGATGGTGACGGTGCAGAGGAGACCGCTATCGCTGCGGGCCATGGTGTCGATTTTGAGGAGAGGGACAGCCCATGCGACACCGGAGCGGCTTCTGACCCGTTCGAGAGCGCCGTCTTTGACTGGTTTGGCCTGTTCGAAGCAACGAGTGTCGGGTTCCATGACCCAGAGGGGGGCGTCGGTGACGTCGTCGATCTGGGCTGTCATCATGCGGTAGAGACTGGCGAGGATGGCGCACTGATTCTGCATGAGGAAGACCGAGAACGTGACGGCGAGGATCATGGCCGTGCACTTGGCGCGGTCGGAGCGCAGCATGGTGAGGGCGATGCGGATCATGGCTGGCCTCCTTTCCGGCGGGGGGAAGGAGCGACGACCGGTTGGAGGAGCGAGCGGGCGAGATCCCTGAGGAGGGCGGGGATGGCGTCGGGCTGGACGGCACTGTCGACGGCGCTGCGTGCGAGGAGACCGTCGAAGGCTGCCACGATGAAGGTGGCGGCGGCATCGGGGTCGATGCCGGCGGAGATGCGGCCGGTGGCGGCGTCGGTCCGGATGCGGGCGGCGAGGTGGGCGGTGACGGCGTGATAGGAGGCGACGACGACTGGACGGACCCGGGGGTTGCGCGAGGCTTCCGCGAGGACCTCGAGGAGCATGACGGGGGCTCCGTCCATGAGATCGACGGCCGGGGCTTCAGCTTCCAGCCGCTGCACCACGGCGTCCATGAGATCCATGGCGGAGGCCTCCGGGGGAACTGCGACGAGGAGGGCTTCCCATTCGTGACGTTCGATCGTGACCATTTCGATGACGATGTCGTCCTTGGCTGGGAAGTAGCGGTAGAGAGCGCCTGGGCTCATGGCGGCTTCCTCGCAGATTTCCTTCATGGAGGAGGCGTGGAAGCCTTTGCGGCCGAAGCAGCGGGTGGCGGCGTCGAGGATGCCGCGTCGGCGGGAGTCGTAGTTGTGGGATCGGGCGCCTTTGGTTTTCATAAACGCGAACGAATGTTCGTATTTATCTCTGATGGCAAGAGGAATTACGAAGGGACGCGAGTGGCGTGGGGAGTTATGATCGGAAGACGGCGGCGGGTTCGAGTTGGAGGACCTTGCGGAGGCTGAGGGCTGCGGCGGCGAGGACGACGAGGGACATGAGGAGGGCGACGCCTGCGGCGTTTTGCCAGAGGAGGATGATGCCCCTGGTGGCGAGTTGGCGGCTGAAGGTTTCGAAGAAGAGGGCGGCCATGCCTGTGCCGATGGCGAAGCCTGAGAAGCCAGCGACGGTGGCCTGGAGGAGGACCATGCGGGCGAGGGTGGCGTTAGTGACGCCGATGGCTTTGAGGGCGGCGAACTGGCGGAGGTTTTCGATGGTGAAGAGGTAGAACGTCTGGCCGCTGACGACGAGGCCGACGATGATGGCGATGGCGATGGTGATACCGAAGTTGACGGGGATGCCGGTGTTAGCCATGTAGTAGCGGATGCAGTCCCATGCGAAGTCGAGGGAGGAGCGGGCGCGGAGACCGGTGGTGGCGGAGATGCGGTTGGCGAGGTCGGTGGGGGAGATGCCGGGTTGGGGGCGTGCGAGGACGAAGGAGAGCTGACTGCGTTCCCGGCCGCGGAATTCGCGGGCTTCGGAGTAGCGGGCGTGCATGATGGGGAAGTTAGTGAACGGGGCGGCGGCGTCGCTGATGCCGACGATGGTGGCGCGGCGGTCGTTGAGTTCGAGGGTATCGCCGGTGCGGAGGGGGGTGGTGCCGAAGAGGAGACGGAATCCGGCTTCGTCGATGATGATGCTGTTAGGTTCGCGGAGACGGTCCCATGAGCCGAGGAGCATGCGGCGGGGTGCGCCTGTCAGGGTGGCGTCGTCGAGGCCGATGACGATGGCCTGGTTGAAGCGGCCGGAGGCGGTGCGGGCGACGGGGAGGTCTTTGAGGAGACGGACGGCCCATGCGACGCCGGGGACGGCGCGGACGCGGAGGAGGTCGGTGTCTTTGAGGGCTTTGGTTTCGTCGAAGTACTGAGTGGCAGGGTCCATGACCCAGACCTCGGCGTCGGTGACATCGAGGATGCGGTTGGCCGTGCGTTTCATGATGCCGGCGAAGATGCTGGTCTGGTTTTCGAGGAGGAAGGTGGAGAAGGCGATGGCGAAGACGAGGCCGAGGTATTTGGCTTTGTCGGCGGAGAGCATGCGGAGGGCGACGAAGTACATGATTTTGGAATCAGGGGCGAAATTTGACCAACGGTCGATTTCGGGGTAAAAAAGGGGAGAGAGAATCAGGCTGGGACGAGGAAGGCGGCGGCGTCTGGGAAGATTTCGGAGACGATGCGTTGGTCTGTGGCGGCGTAGTCGTGTTCGTGGAGGAGAGGTTTCCAGCCGAGCCCGTCGCAGACGAGGTCCTGATTGAGACGGACGCTGAGGAGAGGGTTATCGATGCCGGCGAAGACGCGGAGGTTGTGTTCCATGCCGACGACGTGGCTGCCGATGGTGATGGAGATGAGGGCCATGGTGGCGTGTTCAGCGGACCATGGGAGGCGGGGCATGTCGCCGAGGGCGATGGCTGAGACGATGATATTGTAGAGGGTGCGCCAGCAGCGGGCGCCTGCTCTGGCGTGGGCTTCCTTGCGTTCCGGGGAGGCTTTCTCCCAGAAGGAAGCGGATTTGAGCATCATTTCGATGTGGAAGAAGTCCGGGTGGCGGTGTGCGAAGACGCAGGAGGCGAGGCCGATGGCGCGGCCTTGTTCGCGGGTGGAGCCTTTGAAGGAGGCGGCTTGTTCGAAGAGGTCGGCGCGGAGGTTGAGGATGCGTGAGGCGACGGCGAGGACGAGGTCTTCTTTGGAGCTGAAGTGCTGGTAGAGCGTGCCTTTGGAGTATTCGACGGCGACGGCGAGTTGTTCCATGTTCCATGCTTGGAAGCCTTTTTCTGCGAGGAGACGACGGGCGTGGTCGAGGATGAGTTCCTCGCGGGCTTTGAGGTCGCGTTCCTTGCGGATGGAGGTGACGGCGGGTGCCATGGGGATGGAGGGATGGGAGCGTGGGGTGGGAATGGGCGCAAGTGGATTTTTGACCAGTGGTCATTTTCTGAGCGGAAAGCTGTGTTGGGTGCGTTGGTGGGAAAGGAAACGCCCTGCGGGAGTTGGGGCTCCGGCAGGGCGTGAGAGGAGGGCTTTGGGGCCTTGGGAATGATGTGTCAGGCGCGGCGGCGACGGGCGAGGCCGAGGAGGGCAGCGGCGGCGTAGCCGACGCCTGGGCCCTGGATGAGGTTATTGGCGGAGAAGAGGTCGGTGCCGGAAGTGGAGCTGGTGATGCTGAGGGGGCGGTCTGGAGGGAGCGCCGGGCATTGGGTTGCCGCGCTTGCCCACTTGCGGCGGGACCGAGCGAATGCTAGACGGGGATGAGTCATGAATGCCGACCTCGCAGCGAATCTGGTTTCTGGGCTTGCCCGCGAACGGCGGGTTGCGGGGGCGTGGTGCGGCAGGTGAATATCAGGACTTGAATTGAAGTGTCATCATAACAACCAGGAACAATGAAAATTCTACATTTATGCATCGTGGGATGCAGTGCATTGCTCGCTCCTGTTGGATTCTTTATGGGACGCTATCTTGCGCCAGCGCGTGAGATTAGGACATGGATTCCTGAACGGAATTCTGCGAACTTGGAGAGTTCAGAGGCGATCGCTAGTTTAGATGGGTTTAAGGTTGAAGGTGTCATGGTTGACCGGATTGGTCCCCGGGAATGTGTCCACCTTCACCTTAAAAGCGTCACTCCAGTAACGCCAGTTGGGGGGGATTTTACCGAGCCTGTAAGATCGGTCGATCTGATTCGGTTGTTCGGGTACTTTAAGCGTGATGTTGAGGATCTGGTCGGATCATTTAAATGCAAGAGTTTTGGGAGTCACCTGGAGTTTCAGGATGGAGATTTGCATTTGCACAAAATCATTCCGTTGCGGAAGTAAGTTGTATGAATCTTCCACCAGAATGCCTGCGGATCCAGGAAGTGCTTTCGCGAGTGCCAGGGAGGCTCGACGGTGCCAAGGGAAATGTCTTTAAGAGAAGAACTCTTTTGACTAACATAATTGTTTCTTCCGTGAATCCATTCGCGAGGAATTTCATCGTGATTGGCGGTATGTCAGGTGATTTGACGCTCTGTGTATATTTAAGAAAGCCGGCCGCGGAGAATTGCTTTTTGATATTGTCGGACGATTTGGGGAAGCTGAATTCCCATTCCTTTGATGAATTGGCTGTTTTTCTGCACTGTTCCGTCGAAGAATTTCTGGAATCTTTCCGAGAGCGAGACTTTTGTTCATTTTTCAGCCATTCGATGCAGCAAAGAAAGCGAGCTCCATCTGCGCCGGATGTTCAGCAGTCCACGGGAAGCGGGGACGTGCCGCTTGAGTTATCCGCCGACACGCGTGATCCGAATGTCAGTCCCCTCAATGAGGCTGAATGCAATTCAGTTTGTATTGAGGGTGAGACGGAGCAAGAGCGCCTGACTCGCGAAGTACTATCGTCAATTCCCGATGAGCTCAAAAGCCTTGATGGCATCGCCTTCGAGAGGTATACGGTCGACGAGAGCATTCTTCAAGCCAATGTTCTGCTGCCAGCCGGGAATGTCATTCCCATTGGAGTCATTCAGAACGGTTCTGGTGTTTATCTTGATCTCGACCGGGAATCCGGTCGAAACTGCTGTCTAATTGCTCTCGAGGTGCTGTATCTTCATTCCCGATACCCGTTTGCGAAATTGTCTGTTTGTCTCGAATGCTCTGTCGAGCAGTTTTTCGAAGGTTTTCCGAAGCACGTCTGTCCCGCATCGCCCGTTGATTATGATGAATACAATGATGAGATGAGCGGCCAGTTGATCGAATGGCTAAGAGGTGAACGGCTCGCAATGATGGCCAAGGGTGTGCTCCGCAGAGACCGCGACGGCTCTATTCCGCCTTCTTATGTTGCCATTTTGACGGGGAGGCGGAGGCGAGGCCCGTGAAACGCATCGTAATGCCTGTCTGCTGCTTTGATGGCCTGAAGGCGTTTGATCCATTGGTGCCGCGAATAGAGACAGAGGACAAATTGCGGTTGTTGGAATTCGATCCTCCGAAAGCAATCGAAGCCGCGAGTTCCCTTGGGCGAGGTTTGCTGGTTTGGCTGGGGCAATCGGGAGTTGGTGCATTTTTTGAAGGGGTTCGCGGAGTATCTGAGCGAGCGGTTGGGAGAACGGATCGTGCTGACGGCGTGCAAAGAGGATGCAACCCTGTTAGGGTTGGGTGGTGGTGGTGTGGTGGACCCAGGGTAGGCCTTCGTGCCTCGGGCCAACCCTGGGCTGGGGGACGCAATCCCGTTGGGATTGGGGGCGTCGGAGTCAAGGTGGCGGGTGGCAGTGCGGTCCGAGGTGGGCGGGTTCCGGTGTGGATGGTGGTTGGGTGGGTGGGGCAGAGGGGGGGGCGGCGTTGTTGCGGGGGCTGGTTGGGAGGGGGCGGGCAGGCGCACTCCGTGCGCAGGGAGAGCTGTGATTACTCACAGCAGTCCAGAGCCTTCGGCTGCTGGTTCGGAGGGGGCTTGTGAGGGAGACTCGCGAGTACGGGGCCTTGCGTGCCCGGGCGTGTTCGGAGGGTTGGCGTGTCGGGAGAGGGCGTGTTCGGAGGGATACTGGTAGGCGCACTCCGTGCGCGAGAGAGAGCTGTGATTACTCACAGCAGTCCAGAGCCTTCGGCTGCTGGTTCGGAGGGGGCTTGTTCGGAGGGATGAGGTGGTATGCGGCGTCCCTACAGGACGCGGGATTATGTTGTTGGGTTTTCCTGGGGCGATGCCCCAGGCTGGTATAGGTTGTCCCTTTGGGACAAGGCGATGATGTTGTCGGGGCTGACTGGGGGCGATGCTCCGGGCTGGTATGGGTTATCCCTTTGGGACAAGTGGATGATGGCGGGAGGGGGGGGCGGGGAGCGAGGGGTAGGGGATTCGGGGCTTGCGGGGGTGGGGAAAGTGCGCTTACGGGGTGGGTTCAACGAATTTGGAGAACTGAATATGCCTGTAGCCACGCCGAAACAATACGCCGCCATGCTGGATGCCGCTCAGAAGGGCGGTTATGCTTATCCAGCGATCAATGTGACCTCATTGCCGACGATCAACGGGGCGCTGCGGGCGTTTGCGGAGGCGAAGTCGGACGGGATCATTCAGGTGTCGACTGGTGGCGGGGAATTTGCGTCGGGGACGTGCGTGAAGGACATGGCGCTGGGGGCGATTGTGCTGGCTGAGGCGGTGCATCGTCTGGCGGAGCGGTATGATGTGCTGGTGGCGCTGCACACGGATCACTGTCATCCGAAGAACGTGGAGAAGTTTCTGAAGCCGTTGCTGGCGGCGACGAAGGCGCGGCGGGAGGCTGGGTTGGGGAATTTGTTCAACAGCCACATGTTTGACGGGTCGGAGTTGTCGCTGACGGACAACCTCAAAATTTCAAAGG
>Ga0315899_10010172_pt1 | contig 10071 bp, 4 predicted proteins | sample LakEriMetagenome_2_FD_203518 | JGI IMG/M metagenome (GOLD analysis project Ga0315899, IMG submission 203518) | Freshwater fungal communities from buoy surface, Lake Erie, Ohio, United States - Buoy 4 MA112 | ecosystem: Environmental > Aquatic > Freshwater > Lake | place: USA: Lake Erie, Ohio...
AGTTGACTGACTGTGATAATCAAAGGGGGCTGAATCAGGCTCCTTCCCCAAATTGCCCCACAAATGGGGCCGAATTATATTGCCGTACTAGAAAAAACCCCCAAAATCAGATTCGTTTTCCTATGAATCTCCAGTGCTTGCTGGCCTGAAATGTGGAGACTCTTAATGTCGAAGCTCTGGCCCTTCCCGTCGTCGAACACCCGCGGAGCTCGCGGCGTGATCCGGGAGGCGATCGACCAGATCCCGTCGGGCACTCTCCTGACGAGCTGCCTTCCGCTCGCAGGCGACCTGGCGATTGCGAGACCGCACGTGCGCGCGATGCTGGGCCTGATGGCGATCCTCGTGTTTACATCCCAGACAAACGTTTGGTACAGCACAGTCTCTTCGCCGGGGCCGGCGCAGCGCTTTCGCTTCCGTCCGCTGCGAGCGCGCGACAACAGCGAACCCGCCGGGCGCATCGAAAACCTCCGCGTCCTGCACAACGGAGCTCCAATTCGCGCAGCAAGCACACAAGCGCAGAATGGCTCGTCTGTCCTTGTGTTGTTTGAGAGCATGGTCCACTTCAACGGATGGGCCTTCGACACTGCCCCGAATACGCCCGTGGACAAGGACCCCGTTGTGTTTTTCTTAGAGTTTGAGCGGGATGGGAAGTGGATGGTTGCCGGGGGATCCAGCCCGTTCTATTTTGGAGGCACCATGTCGTATGTCCCGCTGCCCTACGGCACGTGTCGCCCCCGCGGGTGCTCCAATGTGTTCAACGAATTGGAGGATAATTTCCACAGCAACTTTCACACGGTCGCCATCTGGTGGATTGGCTGCACGTATTTGCGGATCATGATGGGTGGCAGCTCGATCATAACCTTTATGAAGGATCAGCACCTGCGGGTCGGGATTTTGTATGCGATAGGCTGCGTCTTGCTGTTCGCACGGGGTGTGCTGCGCAACTTGCGGCTGGAATTCTCGCCGGAGATGGGGCTGCAAGAGCAAGCCAGGCTGCTGTATGATTGTGCCGGGCTGGCTCTTCCAGGGGACACCCTGCCATATGTCCTTCTCACCGTGGTCCAGTTTGTAGACGACCAACTAGGCATAAGCGTGAACAACACAACGAGAGAGATTGGACTTGCCATCGGATTGGGCTGGAACGGTGTGTGTCTTTGTTTGTGTCTGTGCGTGTCAAGTTGTCGGCGTGTGCAGACCCCAATCGGTGTTTGTCTGTGCTTACACATTCTTGTGCATGCTTGGGTATGTGGGAGCATGCACGGGTGTCACCTGCACACGTTTCACGCAATCACGAAAATAAAACTAAATGTTCAGATATAGCACCCATGAACACATACCCGCATACAAGCATACATACACATACGCATACAAGCACACACACACGTCGACAAGCATACATACGCACACGCATACAAGCATACATACGCGTACGCATACAAGCACACACACACGTCGAGCTTCCACGCACGCACGCACACACACACACCAGGGCTTTGGCTGACATTGACGGGAATATTGCTTAAAATTTACGGCGAGACCACGTACTATGACTCGACAGCGGGTGGCGTGGCCTTCAAGCTCGGAATCCCGTGCCTGGTCGTGTGCATCGGAACACGTGTTGCGAGGGTCTGGGTTCTGATCGATGCCAAAAGGTGCGTCTGCCGCGAGTGGGAGATCTATAACCGCCTCTTCTCCTGGGAAAGCTCGCAGGAGATCGCGAGCCTGCAGAGGCTGGTCGAGGACGTGGAGAAAGCTATCGAGTCCATGGCCCACCTGAATCCACCATTTCAGTGCTGGACTCTGCAGCAGCAAACGGAATTCTTCAGTACCTCAGATGATGAGATCATCTGGGCATGCCCGCACGAGCTGCAGGGCCCGGGCTCGATTCAGTTGCAGGGGATCGAGGCGGTGACTAGTCTGGGCTACTTGCACAAGCTCAGTTTGGAGACGGACATGCAGCTAAGGGACAAAGTGCTCCAGTGGGCATTACTCTCAGGGGGCTATTTTTTCAAGCTGGGCTCTGACCCGGACCTGGAGAAAGGCACTCCCTCACCTTTTTCAAGTAAAGCGTCTCTTGCGTCAGAAAGAGGCCGGTCATCGGCCTTGGGCTTCACAACAGAAGCCGCATGTATTCACTGGTGCGCTCTCAAGCGGCTCCCTCGCGCAATCGAAAAGGCGATACGGTGTTACAATGGTGACGTCTCGAAGCTGACGGACTTCTGTAGGCAAGCCATCATCTTCGACTCTGTCGCTGACATCACTCGCTGTCTCAACCAGATTAGAAAGGACCGAAGTGTGAGAATCGTGCGAATCAAGAACAGGCTCGACCCCAAGTTCGATGCTGCCCGTACTGCCGGGTAACTAAGCCTAAACTAAACCTGAACTCGTGTGTGGCAGGATCCGGACAAGAGCTCCCGCATCATGCCTAAACCCTAAACCCTATACCAAACTGTGCACTTGGGGCTGCACCTAAACCCTAAACCTAGTTACCATAGAGAGCTCTTCTTGTCAGTCCTTCCTCGCAAGGGTAATCTAGGACTTGTTACTTCTATGAGGTTTCTTTTGTAATATTAGATAGCTACCTTCGCACTCGGATCTTCAGAGAGAGAGAGAGAGAGAGAGAGAGAGAGAGAGAGAGAGAGAGAGAGAGAGAGAGAAGAGAGAGAGACAGTAGTTAACTAACTAAACTAAACAAAGAAGCACGTCTGGGGTCCATGCGGAGAGAAGCATTAGAGAGAGTTTAGTTAGTGTAGTTAACGAATTAAACTAAACACCGCATGCCTGCGGAGAGGCGCATCTAAGATCGCCACCACCACCACCCTCTTTTCACTCACCATCACAAACAGTTACCGGGATGTGAACCTAAACATTCGAATTTTGGAGCGGGGCTCTGATGCGTCAAAAAAAGTTGACCAGAGCCAAGGGCTGCCTCAAGGACTGCCCTTGGCCACCTTGTTGATTTCTGAGGTGCAACTCATTCTTCGCGACTTTGCCATGGTATTGGTCCATCCCCCCCCCCCGTTACCACCTGCCCCCCCACACTCCCCCCTCTCACGCGTGCATGGGCAGCGCCAGGAATATTCGATGTTTCTTGCTTGCCGAACCGCACTGATGACGCTTGTCGGCATGCCAAAGACAGACAAACACACATGCCAGAGACAGACAAACACACAGAGACAGACAAACACACAGAAATCCTCCGCCTCTCGCATACCTTCGCCCCCTGCAATCAACTATACAGCTGAAGACTCTCTGTTGGTCCCTCCCTTCCTTCTTCCCTCCCTCCCTTCCCACCGCCCTCCCTTTCTTCCGCTCCTCCTTCCTTCCTCCCTCCATTCCTCTCTCCTACTTTCTTTGCTCTGCAGACTCGCTTAGATGGTGGCCATAAAAACTACATTCGGTACAGAGACATGAATGGCTCATAAAAGTAAAGAAGTAAAGAACCATCGCTGGCGAATGACACGCGGTAAGGCGAGGATTGGGTGTCACGACGACGGGTCGCGACGTGCGTGGCGCTCACGCTGTGGCAGGGTTGCGATAAAGTTGATTGATCCCAGCCCCCCCTCCACCCCCCGGCCCTCACTTACACCGATTTGCGTGATGAGGCCATCCGCAAGTTTTACTGGGTACAGCATGCCGTTGACCGGGGCCACCAAGCCTCCTCCTCCTCCTCCACCACCACCACCTTCACCATCTCCTCCCAAAAATTTCGCCCCACAAAGTCCACTCCCGACGGATGAAATGTCACGCTGAGTAGCAGATGGGGATTGACGACGCCTTGAACAACTCATTGCCGTTGTCTTGCCGCTTGCCGTTGGGGGGGGGAATGTGGGGATGGTGGGTGTGGGCGGTTGAGGGCCTGGTATCAGGAGGAGGCTGTGTGTTTGTCCACGGTGCCACATCTCGCATGTGTTCTTGATATGTTCCTCACAGCCCCTACCTAATATCACAGCCCCTTATATATTGTTTTGTCTTCTTGACGAGTCGCCCTGCACGGTGTTCTTGACGGGAAGCGCGTCCAGGACCACCTCTCTCTCTCTCTCTCTCTCTCTCTCTCTCCATGCCACGGAACCATGGCGCTCTAAACAACTCCCAGCCTGGGGATCGGCCGACTCAGCGGCGGTTGAAGATTAACGTTCGTGGATGGTAGACTCTCCCACCACACCGCCGCAGTCACCGGCGCCCCGTCCTTGCACGTTGCCACCCCCCTGCGCCCTTAAACCCACCCATTCACCCATTCCGCAACCAACCTTTAACCCTTCTGTCTGTCCGGGTGATGATAGATTAAGGTATGAACGTTTGAAGTCTTTTACGTTATAGAGTCTTACTCTACGATACCCCAAACCTCAACATCCTTCAACCCATGGTCAAAAGCATATAATATTATTCTGTACAATATTTTTTTTATTTTTTGACTGTACAATTTTTTTTTCACTATACCTGTTTCAGCATCTATTACTAATTGATCTGAATAGAATGTAAAGATTAATAGATCAAAGCAACATGACTGTTATTGGTGAAGGATACACCGATACAATTATGGTTCTCGCTCCTACAGTACGATCTCCTCTCGTCACCTCCACCTCATTGATAGCTTTATTGCTTTGAACAAACAGCAATATTGTTTTGAACAAACCCCTCCTCCTCCACCGCAAAGCTCCATCGTCTCTCTCTCCCTCCCCCCTCCCAACCAAAAAACCCAACACACACGAGTTCTCCACGAACCAAAGCTACCCCCTCCTCGTCCACCAGTCCAGCCAGGCCCGCGCAAAGATGGTCTACATGTGACTAGTCATGTGACTAGTCATGTGACTAGTCATGTGACTAGTCATGTGGCACAGTACCACTCCCCTGTACCCCCCCCCCCTTCTTTTCCCCAGCGATAAAGGATGATTAGGCGGAGGCTTTACGGCAGGATAACGGCCCATTTGACTAGTGGTACAGATCCTTCACGGCTAGATATATGGCCGTAAGGAGGATTGCATAGCTTGCCTAAACGACTAGTCAAATGGGCCGTTATCCTGGCGTAAAGCCTTCGCCTAATCCTCCCTCACCGCTTCCCCACCACCCTCCTTCTGCATTTCCTCCTTGCATTCAATAACCCTCCTTCCCCTCCTGAGCTGCACAGGAGCTCTCTCTCTCTCTCTCTCTCTCTCTCTCTCGCGCGCGCGCGCGCGCACGTGGGCGCGGCACGTGGGTCGCTCGCTTGCTCCTCCTGGCCCCCTCCCTGCCCCCCCCCCTGGCTATCCCTCGAACACTCCTCCTCCTCCTCCTCCTCCTCGCCTTTCTCTCTTGCTCTTTGCCCTTACTCCCCTACTTCCCCTCTATCTCCCTCGCTTTCTCTTCAATATTGACCGTAGTACTGAGGGTAGCTGTCCGGTTGCATCTGTTTTGGATTTAGTTTCATGGTTTAGGTTAGAATAAAGTGTATTACAAGACCGTAGTACTGAGGGTAGCTGTCCGGATGCATCTGCAGCGGGAGAGGGATAGGGAGTGGGGGAGGGAGAGTGGGAGGGGTAGGGAGAGGGGGATGGAGAGGGGGACCCCTCCCTCCCTTCCTCCCTCTCCCTCTCCCTCCCTTCTCTTCCTCTCCCTCCCTCCCTCCTTCCCTCCCTCCCTCCCTCCCTCTGACATTAACACACAGTTTAGTTTTAAACAAAACTGTAGTTAGTTTAGTTAACTAAACCCTAAAAGCTAAACCTGTTGCTGCATGTGCTGCTGCTGAAAGTATTGCTGCTGCCAACTAAACCAACTAATAGTTAGTTTAGTTAACTGAACCAACTAATACTTAGTTTACTTTAACTAAACCCTAAAACCTAGACCCCGAACCTGTTGCTGCATTTGCTGCTGCTGAAAGTACTGCTGCTGCCCCCCCATGCCCATCTGCGCCTGCGTCATCGCCTGAAAGGCGTTTAGTTTAGTTTAGTTTCGGACTTAGTTTATTTAGGGGTTTTTAGTTAGTTTAGTTAAACTAAACTAACTAGTGAGGGGCGAGGCGGCCTTGCGGCAGATTATCACGATGACGCAGGCTCAGTTTGTGGCAGGCTCAGTTTGTCATGCCCATCTGAGCCTGCGTCATCGCCTGAAAGGCAGCGATTTCATTTTTTTTTTTATTTGATAGAGGTAAAAAAGGTATCTCTATAGAATATATTCTCTGTACATAGAATGTGTTTTCTCCGTGTGAGCCTGCGCTTGCACAACCCTAAACCCTAAACTAAAGTTAATTGAGCCTGCGTCATCGCCTCAAAGGCAGCCACGGTCACGCACACTTACACAACCCAAAACTAAACTAAACTAAAGTTAATTGAGCCTGCGTCATCGCCTCAGAGACAGCCAAGGCCAAGGGACTGTTACCGTAGAGAACACATTCTAGAGAGAACACATTCTATAGAGACAATTGAGCCTGCGTCATCGCCTCAGAGACAGCCAAGGCCAAGGGACTGTTACCGTAGAGAACACATTCTAGAGAGAACACATTCTATAGAGAGCACATCCTAGAGAACACATTATATAGAGAACACATTCTATATAGAACACATTTTAGAGAGATTCCTGAAAGGCACGCGTCAAGGTCAACGGGATTGTTACCGTAGAGAACACATTCTATAGGGACACACATTGTCTAGAGATACACAATAGAGAACACATTCTACAGAGAAACACCGAACATAACACATTCTACAGAGATACCTGAAAGGCAGCGAAGGACAACGGATTGCCGTTACCGTAGAGAACACATTCTATTGAGAGCACGTTCTAGAGAACACATTCTATAGAGAACACATTCTATAGAGATACCTGAAAGGCAGCGAGGGCAAACGGATTACCGTTACCCGCCATCTGATGACCGTTTTGATATGGTTGAGGGGGTGGGGGTCGAGCGCCCGATCTGTGTTGTGCCTGCATGGTGATAGTAATAGTTAGTTTAGTTTAATTAAAGTAACTAATGGCTAGTTTAGTTTAACTAAACTGTCTGTGTTAGGCCTTCATTGCGCCCCCGTTTGGAGTTTCGGGTTCAGGGTTTAGTTTCGGGTTTAGGGTTTAGGGTTTAGGGTTTAGGGTCTGTGTTTCGGGTTAAGGGTGAAGGGTCTGTGTTGTGCCTGCATAGGGTTTAGGGTTTAGGGTTCAGGGTTTAGGGCATAGGGCCTGCTTTGTCCTTGTACTTGTGTAACTAATAGTTAGCTTAGTTTAACTAAACTAAATTAACCTGCATAGGGCCTGAATTGTCCTTTAATGTGCCATTAATCATGGCCAGTTCGCGGAGCTGTTGATGTTTAATGCGATCGCCCTCTTCCGAGACCGGCGGCGTGCACATCTCTCCTAGCAGGGCTTCAGCCTTGGCGAAGGCAGGGTCTTTACCTGAAGGAAATTATTACAGTTATTGAAAATGGTAAATGACAATCTCAATCAGCACAATATCAATATCGCTTATACTGAAACAACTAATACACATACATTAATATCACTGACACATACATTAAAATCACTACTTGTCACAGATACTGAAACAACTAAGTTCAACTAAACCCTAAAAGCTCTAAACTAAACTAATATCACTACTTGTACTGATACTGAAACAACTAATGCACATACATTATAGAATGTGTATCTCTATGTGTATCTCTATAGATTGTGTTCTCTAGTACTTATACTGAAACAACTAATAAGCATGCATACATGTCATATGAGGAGGAGGATACATGTCATATGAGGAGGAGGATACATGTCATATGAGGAGGAGGATACATGTCTTATACTGAAACAACTAATAAGCATGCATTACCCCCGACAGGCCCCTCCCATTCGACGATGATTTGTTTGTTTTTTCTATATTTATTTTTTATTTACCCCCGACAGGCCCTTCCCATTCGACGATGACGTGCAAAGGTTCCAACAAGTGCGCATGCTGCAATCAGATTAGTTACCATTAGATTAGATTAGATAGAATGACGTACAAAGATTTCCAACAGGTGCGCGAGCTGCCATTAGACATTCAATTAGTATATATACTACACATATGTTATGTAGATATTTAAATAGTATATATACAACACATATGACATGTATGTATGCATGCGTATGTATGCATGTATAACCGTATCCAGCAGGTGCGTGCGCTGCCATTGGACCCCCAAAAACGATGCAACAAAAAAAATTGTACCCAAAAAATACATAGGACATAGAAAATTAGGAACTAAAAAAAACTTTAACAAAAAAAAATACATTATAGCACAGAACTAGGGCACACCCTGTGTTAGTACCTGCTTTGGCGTTTGAATTTTTGTTTGAAAAAAAATGTTTACGTGCCAAGGGTGCAGCAGGTGTGTTTGCTGCCATTGCCATACTTGAAGGAGGGAAAACAAAACCCTAAACCCTAAACCCGGGGCAGCTTGCCCAGATCCTCCTCTTTCTGTTTTAAAAAAAAAATCATGGGGCAGCTTTGACAGCTCCTCCTCTTTCTCGCCCCCTTTCACTCTCTAAACCCTAAAACCTAAACCCTAAACCTGGGGCAGCTTTGCCAGCTCCTCCTCTTTCTCGCCCCCCTTCACTCTCTTGTCGGACCCCTTGCCGCGAATAGTCATCTTGCATCCTGTTTAAGGGGGTTTACTTTAGGTTTAGTTCGAGGGTTTAGTTTAGGGTTTTGAGGGGTTTAGTTTGATATTTTGGGTTTGAGGGTTTAGTTTGAGGGTTTAGTTTGCAGTTTCACAGATGCCTTGCGTTTTGTTTAGTTTAGTTTAGGTTTTAGCCACCAGATTGAGCCTGCATTTCTTTGAGGGTGTTTCCACGCGGCCCGAGCAGACGGCCCTGTTGAGAGTTTAGATGATAGTTTAGTTTAGTACTTAGTTTAGTCTAGTTAGTTTAGTTAACTTGAGCCTGAACCGCACTTGAACAGAGAGCGAACGTGCGCGAGCGAGCGAGAAGGTTTAGGTCTCACAATAAAGCTTAACCCCAGTTTCGGGTTTCGGGTTTAGAGTTTGAGTTTGGGGTTTAGGTCTCACAATAAAGTTGATTCCCGGTTGAAGGTTTAGGGTTTAGGGTTTGGGGGTTTGATCTCACAAAAAGTTGAATCCCGAGGCCTTTTTCAACAGGGTTTAGGGTTTGGGGTTTAGGGTTTAGTTAGGCGGGGGTTGGGTCTCACGATAAAGTTGAATCCTTGTTTAGGGTTTAGGGTTTGGGATCCTTGTTTCGGGTTTAGGGTTTGGGGTTTAGGCGAGTTTAGGTCTCACGGTGAAGTTGAATCCCAGTTTAGGGTTAGGGTTTAGGGTTTGGGGCTTAGGCTGGGTTGAGGTCTCACAATAAAGTTGAAACCCGGGGCTTTGTCAACAGGAACAAACACTTTGAAGCTTGACCTGCCAGGTTTAGGGTTTAGGGTTTCGGGTTTAGGTGTCGGTTTAGGGTTGAGGTTTAACAGGAACAAACACTTTGTAGCGTGACCTGCAAGGTTTAGGTGGGGTTCAGACTCAGTGAGGGTTTAGGTAGTGTTTAGGCTAAGAGAGGCATTAGTTTCCTGATTTCCTAAGAGTCTTCTCTCTCTCTCTCTCTCTCTCTCTCTCTCTCTCTCTCTCTCAGTATTAAAAAAAACCAAAAAAAAATACCGGCAATTTCCAGGGGTGGTTTCCTGGTTTTCTAGCATCTCGAGCTGTAGTTCTGCTCACAAACACACACACACACACACACACACACACACACACACACAAGTAGTGATTATCAGAGCTTTTTTCTTTTTCCGGTGTATATATTATTGACTGCCTCCGGCAGGTGGTCGCATTCGCTCCCAAGGTAATTATTGACTGCCTCCGGCAGGGGGTTTGCATTCGCAAAACAAGGTAATAAAATGCGCCGCCTACGGCGTCGCACAAGGGAGGGGTGTGGAGGTATGGGCGGATAGGTGGGAGGAAGGATGGATATAAGGGGGGTGTATAGGTTTAGCTCTCTTGTGAAGCAAAATAAAAAGGCTAAAATTTACGCTGTCTTTTGCTTCGCCGGAAAAAGATTTTTTTTTTTTAATATTTGTGATGTGATTACTTCACCGGAAAAAGAAAAAAGCTCGGATAATCACTACTCACACAC
>Ga0315899_10010173_pt1 | contig 10069 bp, 6 predicted proteins | sample LakEriMetagenome_2_FD_203518 | JGI IMG/M metagenome (GOLD analysis project Ga0315899, IMG submission 203518) | Freshwater fungal communities from buoy surface, Lake Erie, Ohio, United States - Buoy 4 MA112 | ecosystem: Environmental > Aquatic > Freshwater > Lake | place: USA: Lake Erie, Ohio...
ACCGTGACTTTGGCTCCAGCCAAGGTAACCTGAACAGCGGTGAAGGTCTCTATGAGATCGCTGGTATCTCCATCCGTCGTTCCAACAACCTGCCCTTTATGGCTGGTACTGTGGCTCGTGTGGATGGCGAGAACAACGATTACGGCGGTGACTTCTCCAAGCACTGCGGTCTCATCTACTACAAAGATGCAGCTGCTGTGGTGGAAGCTATTGGTCCTCAAGTGCAGACCACCTCTGGTGATGTGTCCGTGATGTACCAAGGCGATATCATCGTGGGTCGTCTTGCTATGGGTGTGGGCACCCTGAACCCTGCTGCTGCTATTGAGCTGCAGGCTGTCTGAGGTAAGTAATCATGGCTTCTGGTGGCGGTGGAGGTGGTGGTGTTAGCACTACTACGCTCCCTACTGTAACTGGTCACACTGTTGTGGAAGTAACTGTTCCTCGTCGTAATGGCAAGGTTGTTTCTACCATCAAGAGTGAAACCTACGATCCTCGTTCATCTAACTACTGAGAATAACTATGGCCGCTAACGCTTCTGTTGAGAAGGGTACTCCCGCCGCTCCTAGCGGTGTGTGTGCTACTGCAACCCGAGCTTCTGTTGCTCGTACCCAACGTGCCTTTGGTGGCACGCCTATCGCTGCCTCTAAGGTAGTGTCTGTCTCTCAAGGCATCCGCAACTATTCGGGTGGTGTTGAGTGCAACCTTCCTGCCATCCCCTGAGGACGGTAGTTATCGGGGACTCCTTCGGGGGTCCCTTTTTTTTAACCTTTACTGAGAACGGTTCTCATTCTATGTTTCCAACTACTTACGATACAGAGACCGAGTTGAGTGCCGTTAACTCGATCCTCGGTTCTATTGGTCAGACCCCTGTAACTGTACTTGATTTCAACAACCCAGAAGTGGCGATGATCTATCGCACCCTTCAGGAAGTCAGCAATCAATGTCAGGCTGAGGGATGGGTGTTCAATACTGAATACCGTTATCCTCTTTTGCCTAACAGCAACAATGAAATTCTCTTCCCTCAGAATGTCCTTCAGTGGGACCTGTCTGATACCGAGGGTCCGTGGAAGGATGTGATCAAGCGTCAAGGAAAACTCTATGACAAGCTGGCTCACACCTATGAGTTCACAGAAAAGGTGCATCTAGATGTTGTCTGGAAGTTTCCCTTTGAAGATCTCCCTCACCCGTTCAAGCAATACATCACCTTCCGAGCTGCCAAGCTAACCGTAGCCAAGCTCATGTCTGACCCCCAACTCTTCCAGCTACTGTCTGACCAAGAGATGGTGGCCCGTGCTACCTGCATGGAGTACGAATGCAACCAAGGTGATTACAACTACCTTGGCTACCCTCGTGGTACTGCTGGTAAAAACTATCGACCTTATCAAGCATTGATCCGATAATGGCAAACATCTCTCAGAAGATCTCATCTTATATCTCTGGTATCTCACAACAACCTGATCACCTCAAGCGTCCAGGACAGGTAAGGAATCTTCTGAATGGATTGCCTGACATCACTGAGGGTCTCCTCAAGCGTCCTGGTTCTGAGCTTATCTCAAAGCTAAACACTACACCTGATGGTAAGTGGTTCACGATGTTTCGTGACGCCAATGAGGCTTATATTGCACAGATCAATGCTGGTGTCCTGAAGATCTGGTCATTAATTGATGGTCTGCCTAGGGTTGTTCGCTACAACAGTACCCCAGACCTAGAGAACCCAGAAGATGGTGGTGTTGGTCTACCTCCTCCACAAGATGATGAGCCATCTTCTCCTGGTGGTGGTGGTGGCAGTGGTGGTGGTAGTACATTACCCAATACCTGCAACCTTGATAAGTTAACTGAAACACTTGACTCTTGGATTGCCGCTAAGGAAGATGAGAGTAAGAAGCGCCTTGCATACGAGCAGGCACTGGAAACCTATAACACTAGGAAAGCTGACCCAAAAAGAGAAGAGTACAGAGCACCTACTCATAGCTCAGCTCACGCTGTACGCTGCCACACCCACAGGTACTTAGGTGTTGTCGGCTCTCTTCCATCCAATCATCTTCGGATGGCAGAGGATAGGGGTCATCATGGTATGTTCAGCTGGGGTGGTACAGATCACTGGTCTGCTCCGTGTGCTGATGGTCGTGGGTACTATATCCTGGCTGGTTCCTACACCGATGCAGAGATCCAGGATGCTAAGAACAAATCAGACGCTGCCTATGCAGCACTAGAAATCGCTGAAGCCACTACTGGCTTTAAGCGTACTGACTACGAAAATGAATCTGCTAAGTGTAACGTACAGCCTCATAGTCGCTCTCGTGCACTAACCCCAGGTCAGCTGTCACTTGACATTGTTGTACCCTACCTGGCTAATGCAGCATCTTCTGATATTTCCACGGTAACACTCAACGACTACACCTTTGTTATCAACAACAAAGTAACTGTCACCATGGGTACTGATAAATCCACTGCTAGGCCCCATGAAGCCTTCCTGACTATCAAGGCTCTTGAGTACAACACTGAGTACAACCTGACGCTTACCAAGCCTGGGGCACCTGCCAACGTTGTAAAGACCTACGCCAAGTCGCTTGTCGTTAGTCCTTCTGAGTTTAGGGATGGGGATGGTAACTGTCCTCTGACTAAAACTCAAACCTTTGATCGCAGTGATGGTGCAAAGCTCAACCTGCGTTACCAGTTAGAGACCCGAGGCTATCCAATCGCCAACGGTAACTACGACTATGACTGTCAATACAACACCTACATCACTCTGATTAATGGTGGTGAGGGCTGGATAACTGGTGACACCTGGACCGTAAATATGGGTGGTAAGGACTACACAGTCAGGGTTGACTCCCACGGTCTTAAGTACACATATGATGCAGTCGTACCTATCTCTCCGTATCTTTCTCCAAAGGATCAGGCCACAGGTCTAATCAAGCCAGAGGCTATCCTCCAACATTTCAAGTCAGAGATTGAGAAGGTATCTGGATGGTCTGCACAGATCATCGGTAACGGTCTTTACATCAAAGGCAAGGAAGAGTTCTCCGCCTACACCTCTGGTGGTAGAGCTGAGTCTGCTATTGAGATCTTCACTAACAAAGTCAATAACATCTCCAAGCTTCCTTTACAGTGTAAGGATGGCTATATCGTCAAGATCCTCAACACTGGTGAGTTTGAAGATGACTACTATGTGAGGTTTATTGGTACCAAAGAGGGTGTTGATGGTGCAGGTGCATGGGAAGAGACAGTTGCTCCCAACATTCCCATCAACCTGAACTACACCACCATGCCTCACCAGATCGTCAGGATGCCTGATGGTACATTTATGCTCTCACCAGTTGAGTGGGAGAATAGGCTTGTTGGTGACAAGTTAACCAACCCTGCTCCTAGCTTTGTTGGTAAGCAGATCAATAAGATGTTCTTCTACCGCAATAGGTTAGGAGTTCTGAGTGATGAGAATGTCATCCTCAGTAAGGCTGGTGACTTCTTCAACTTCTTTGTTAAGACGGCTATTACTGTCAGTGATTCTGATCCGATTGACCTAGCAGCATCTTCCACTACACCGTGTGTTCTACATGATGCAGTGCCGATGGTCCCTGGTCTTGTGTTGTTCAGCAGAGATAAGCAGTTCATACTGTCTACCAGTCAGGACTTGCTGTCACCTAACACTGCCAAGATTGACATCCTCAGTACCTACTCCTGTAGAGAAGATCTGGAAGCCTTTGAGATGGGCTCCACCATCGGCTTTGTTGGTCCAGCTGGTAAGTACGCCAGGATGTGGGAGATGACTAACCTTCAGTTGGGAACTAGCCCTGAAATTATTGAACAGTCCAAGATTGTTCAGGAGCTACTGTCCTCAAACATCAACACCATTGCTGACTCTAAGGATAATACTCTTGTAGTGTTTGGAATCAAAGGTACCAAAGATGCTACGGTCTATCGTTACTTCAACGATGGACAGAAGCGTGTACAGAGTGCTTGGTTCCAGTGGTCCTATCCTGGTGATCTTGTTCACCATGCTGTGGATAAAGATGTGTACTACTCAGTCTTGAATACAGACGGAGAGCTGAACCTCACCAAGACAGTGCTCACTGCTAGGTCTTCCTTTGATGTAGTGACTGCCAGCCCATCCTATGCACCTTGCCTAGACATTCGTACAGCAGTTCCTACTGGAGCTATTTCTTACGACAAAGATACACGTAGCAGCTCGTTCTTGGTTAAGTACAAGTATGGAGCAAATGCTGTTGTCTTTGGTATTGGACAAGGTGAGAACCAAGGTAGGGTTGAATACCCAACTATTAAACAAGAGGGTGATAAGTGGAGGGTTACAGTTCCTGGTAACTGGCAGGATGAGCTCGTCTCCCTAGGCTACCTCTACACCATGAATGTAGAGCTGCCCCACAACTACTACACTAAAGACGATACCGATAAGTCAGTCACCGACACTCGTATGTACACCAACATCCATCGAGTCAAGTTTGCCTTTGGTCGTGTTGGTTACTTTGACATTGTGGTTAAGAGGAAGGGTAAGGAAGATACACGCTCTACCTATGAGCAGAGTCCTGCCAACGACTACAGTGCTAACCGCCATGAAGTTCTTGGGGATGTGATTCATATCGTGTCTGTTTACGAGAAGAATACCAACACCAACATCCTTCTAACTAGTACACACCCAACCCCATGTACTCTGTTGAGTTCAGTGTGGGAAGGGTCTGCTTCACCTAAATCTTATAAGAGTGTCTAAATACATTCAACCCTGTACGTTGGAGGTTGCCTATGAGGTGGCCTCTAACTTGCGTGAGGATGACCGTAGAGAGGTCGTAGAGGGTCATGGCGTGGTGCCTACCATAGCCATCCCTCTCTCGTCTCTGAGCGGCTCCTGCGTGTCTTTCAGAGTGCCAGACGGCAGGACTGCTGGACTGGCAGGTGTGCTCCCAGACAATTCAGTTTGGATGCTTTGTACACCAGCTATTGAAGACTTCCCACACACCTTTGCTAGAGAAGCAAAACGCTTTATCGAATCTAGACCTGAACCACTGTTGTGGAACATTGTCGATAAGCGGAATACTATCCACCTAAAGCTACTCAGGTTCCTTGGATTCAAGTTCCTAAGAGAGCTTACCTATGGTCCCAATAACTTAACCTTTATAGAATTTTGCCGTGTGTCTCCCACTCATTGCAGGCATCGCTAGTGCTGCATCAGGAATCATAGGGGCTGCAGGTGCTCATCAAGATGCCCAAGCCCAAGCCGATTATCAAAACGAATCAGCTATTCGTAACTACAAATATCAACTAGCCAAACGCGAAGGGGAATGGAACAAAACCCTTAGCATTTGGGGTAACAAGAAAGTTGATTATCAAAATGAATACAGTGCTAACGCTGAAGCAGCTGATCGTTCCTATGCAGCTGAGCAGTACCGTCTGAATGAGATGTTCCAACAGGCAGCATTCCAGAAGCAGGACATGCTTGCCCAGCTCATCCAAAGCACAGGCAGCATTGGTGCTTCCGAAAGGACAGGTAAGACAGTCAAACGCCTAGAGACTGCACAGCTTGCAGCGTTTGGTCGTAACAATGCCGTTGTGGCTGAGAACCTAGCATCCGCTAGGAACGCCATGATTAACCGAAACGAAGACTATAGGCTTCAGCTCCAGAGTGCTAACAACCGTGCTTGGAGCAACGTTGCTATTGCACCTACTCCTGATACTCCTCCTCCTCAACCTGTGATGGCTCCTGGTCCTAGTGGACTTGGCCTTGCTGCAGGGATTGCTGGTGGCATTGCTAGTGGCATTGGTGCGTTCAATAGCCTTAAGGCTCCTAGTGCTGGTAACTGGGGCACAGATGGTCTCAGTAAAACTGCAGGATTCGGTCAGAACGATTGGGGTGGAAGCAAAGCCTTTAATCCGTCTGGATTTGACTACAAGATGCCTAAGGGATTTAACCCATCCAGTAATTTCGGTGACAAAGGTACCAACGGGTTCAACTACTTTAATTCCAAACTTTACTTTGGCACATGAAGACTCCAGAGCAAATACAATTCCAGGGGTCGGCTCAGTCACGTGGGTTTGCTCCTGTTACCCAAGCTTCTCCCACTCGTTTGATTGAGGAGAACACAGACAGACTGTTGGCTGGCCAGGCTCGTAACTTTGAGATGGAGGCAGCTAACCTTGATGCAGTCAATGCACTCCAACGCAAGTTTGCCAAGCAAGATATAGATGCACTGGCTGCTATGTCAGGCACCCTTGCTGATGTCTTGACTCAAGAAGCTAAACGGCAAGGCGAAGCTGATATGCAGGAAGGCCTGATGGAGGCATACCTTGATGGTATTGATCCTGCTGAGGCTATGGCCTTTGATATGGCTGAAGGTTACCTCAAGCAGAATGATGAACAGCTGCAGGTAATCGGTGACCAAGCTCAAATGTCTGGTGCTCCATTTATGGGAGCCCAGAAGATTAGAGAGCTTAGCGGATGGAAAGCTTATGGTTATGCAATGGGTATGGCTCAGGACTCTGGTAGAGCCTACGCCTCTTGGATGGATCAGGCTTTGTCTAACCTGCCACCTGGCCTAGACCCATCACAGAAAGCTGTCTACCTATCTAATGCTCGTTCTCAGTTCCTGCAACGATCTGGTCTTGCAGGGATGAACCCAGCTCTCCTCAATAAGTATGCCTTCCCACAGATGAGGGAAGCAGACTCTGCTATTCTCAATCGCTGGAGGAAGCAGCAAGAGGATGAGATTAAAGGCCAGATGATTGATGAAGCCCAAACCATTATGGGAGCTGATGCTGTTGGTAACTTCAGCAAAGCAATGGACATGATGGTTCGTGGTGGAATGGATCGTCGTAAGGCAAGGAATGAACTTCTAGGGATGATGGATCCTGATGAGTTAGAATCTCTTGCAGGTTCTACTTCCTGGGATGGTCAACTGACTTGGGAAGAGAAATATCCTAATGACTTCCGTAATGCTCGTCGTAATGCTGTTCAAGGTGAAGTAGCTGATTATGAATCTCAACAAGCTGCAGCTTCCCTTGAAGGTAAGAAATGGTTTGATCAGGTTCAAGAGATGTGGGAACAGAACCCACCATCTGATGCTGAGATTGAAGCAGCTCAACGCTACATGTCTGATAACTTCAACTATGTAGATAGTCGTCTTGGTGAACGTTGGAAGGGTCGCACTACTGATGCAGAAGCTAAAGACTACTACCGTCAACAGTTTGATCAATTAGAGCGAGCTGGGATGTTGACTGAGGCTGCTCTTAATGACCCAGCTGTACCGTCTGATGTACGTCGTAGCTACTTGCCTATGGCACAGCAGCAAGATAAGGCCAGGCGTGATACTCCTGAGTTTAAGCAATATACCAAACAAATTGAATCAGACCTCAAGCGTCATTCAGGTCAAGAGTCCGTTGACACCGTAAGTGCTCCTGGTTATGAACTAGCTGTTGCTAGAGCACAGAGTAGGTTCCAACAGGAAATGATGCGAGCTGTTGCTGGTGGTGCTTCACCTGAGCAGGCAGCTGCTAATGCTTACGCTAAGTTCCAACAAGAGCTGGCTGCAGGTCAAACTGGTGTTGGTGCTTATGTTGTTGACCCTAATGATGGCTTCACTAAGATCATCCCTACTGCAACTGGTGCTGGGTGGCAGAAGCATAAAGCTAGTGTTGATAACATCTTGTCTGCAGGTGTTACTACCTTAGATAGCCACGCTTTGATTCCTGAGGCTACACTGAAAGATGCTATTAAAGGCATCAACAGCCCTAACTATCAATACCCTGCTATTGCTACTTACATCTCCGATCGATTTGGTGGAACGATTAGTCCTTGGGAAGTCTTGAATAGGCAAGCTAAGGCTCGTGGTCTTGGTGAGCTACCGATGAATCCACGCCTTCAATCTCAACTCCAAGGGATGAGGCCTGAGTTCGTCAGGATGCTTCACTACAAACCTTCCTATAATCGTGTCTCTAGGGCTTATGGTAGCACTGGTGCATTCAATCCTGATCGTGTTCCCAAAGGTTACGGTCAGATTGTACTAGAAGCTGCATCTGCCAATGGTATTGATCCAGCTATTCTTGCTGGTCTACTTGAAGTAGAAAGTAACTTCAATCCTAAAGCACGTAGTGAGGTAGGAGCACAAGGTATTGCTCAAATCATGCCTAAGTATCATCCTGGTGTTGATACCTGGAATGCTACTGAAAGCATCCGCTATGCTGCTAAACACCTCAAAGGTTTGGTTGCAGCTACAGGTAGTATTGAAGAAGCCATCTATGCCTACAATGGAGGAACTGGTGGTATTCGTAAGTCAGCAGAGAACAGAGCTTATCAACCTAAGGTACTGAGAGCTGCTGCTAAGTATGGCTACAACACTGGTGGTAGTCCTTGGAGGAACCCTGCATTCCTTAATCCTAGGGTTGCTTATGTCACTGGTAACATCGGTCCTACATCTACTGGCCCTCACCTTGATGTAAAGCAAGCAGATGGTAAGGACTTCTCAGCGACCTCTCTAGACCGCTACGTGGAGGTTGATGACCCTCAGTATGGAAGAGTACCACTCAGTAGGGTAGGCGTCACTGCAGACGCTGCTAACCACCGCAGACGTGGTTCACACGGTATTGACTATGGAACAGCTTCTGGGTCTCGTGTCTACCTTAAAGGTGGAGCTAGGGTTGTTGGTTCAGCAAGTACTGAACACGGAGATAAACTAACTATTCAATTACCTAACGGTAAAAAGTACACATTCTTACACGGTAGAAGTGCGTAATGGGTTACGATCCAATCGGCAATATGCTGACTGGTACGACTGAAGCTTCCATTGATCCTATTAGTCAACAACAGGCTTACGAGTCTAATCGGTTGGCAGCAGCGGAAGAAGAAGAACGTAAACGTCAGCAAGAAATGGTAGCTCAGCAAGAAGCTGAAGCTGCTGTACAACAGAAACAGAAAGAAGAAGCAGCATCTGCTAATCCAGTAGGAGAGGTAGGTGCTGCAGTTGTTGGTGGTCTTGTTGACTTCACTGATGATGTATTAGAAGTCGGTGGTAAGATTGTTGGTCAAGAATGGGAAGCTATCCCAGAAGACTGGGGTCCTCAAAATAAAACACAATGGGGTAAGGCTGCTAGAGCTATTGTTTCCTTCATTGGCCCTACTATCGGTGTAGGTTCTTTAACTAAAGCAGGTATTATGCAAGTAGCCAAGATGGCTAAATATGCTAATACCTCTAAAGCTGTTTCTATCATCGGAAACCTTGGTGTAGAGATGGCTGCTGGTACTGCAGTAGATGCTATCAACAGTCACTCTGAAGAGGATAACCTATCTGGTTACCTGAAGAAGCAGTTCCCTGGTACCTTTGATTGGTTGCCTGATGATCTCGCTACACTTGATACAGATAGCCCTGACCTAAAACGTAAGAAGAACATCCTTGAAGGTGCAGGGCTTGGTCTTATCGCTTCTGTTATTGAAGGTAGCGTTGCCTTTGCTAGAGGGCTTAAGGGGATGGATCCTGGTGTTGTGTTTAAGCCTAAGGATGAAGCTGCTAAGGCTGCATTCACTAAGGACATTAACAAGTCACCTCAAACAAGGTCAGCTCACCCAATCATTGATCGCATCCTAAAGGATGAGAACTATCGTCAACAACACATTGATGAGATGGCTCTTCGTGAACTGGAAGAGCTTGGTGGTATTGACTATGTAGATAGGTATTCTCCTAACCTTCATAGTGAAGTCTCTGACCTTTCAGAAACTATCCCTCATGCTGTGAAGCCTGATGCTATCCCACAGATGATGGTAGATAATGCTCGTATCCTATCTAACATTGATACTTACTACGGTCGTCCTGCTAAGTTTCATACTGATGCCTTCATCAAAAGTATGGACCTTAATGATATGGCAGGTCGTAAGGTTGTTAAGTTCTTGGATGATAAGATCAAAGAATACGGTAACTTTGAAGCTGTCCTGCCTAACGGTAGGATGATGAATAAGAAAGAGTTGTTAGAAGCTGGTGATGAGCTGGCTGCTAAGATCCTTGACCCTAACATGAAAGGTAAGGCTCTTCGTGAACTACTTGACGGTTACCGAGATAAGATTCAAATCATT
>Ga0315899_10010175_pt1 | contig 10068 bp, 4 predicted proteins | sample LakEriMetagenome_2_FD_203518 | JGI IMG/M metagenome (GOLD analysis project Ga0315899, IMG submission 203518) | Freshwater fungal communities from buoy surface, Lake Erie, Ohio, United States - Buoy 4 MA112 | ecosystem: Environmental > Aquatic > Freshwater > Lake | place: USA: Lake Erie, Ohio...
CCTCTTCCCCCCTTTACCTCTTCCCCCCTTTACCTCTTCCCTCCGTGCCTCCGTGCCTCCGTGAGAGTCCCTCTTCCCTCTTCCCCATCGCGTGTAGCCCACCCTCCGCTGAGTCCCACTCAATCCGCTTCCCGCGGCTCGTTCCACGGTTCAATATGCACGAAGGCGTCGGCGATCCGCAGCGAAGATTCCCGAAGCGCCCGCCGGACTTTGCCCCCAATCACGTGTCCCTCGTGGACTGTTGCCCGCCCATCCACCTCGACGTGAATCTCGATAAAGTATCGTAACCCGCTTTTGCGAATCCGGCATTTCTCGATCGCTTTCACGCCGGGGATTGGCAACGCCAATTCACGCACCTGTTGCTCAAATACTGCCGGTGGCGCCGCATCGAGCACCTCCCGTACCGACGCCCGCAGCAACCGGATTCCGCTGAACCCGATCACCAGGCAGGCGAGCAGCGCTGCCCAGTCATCCGCTGGCTCATAACCCGGGCCGCCAATCAATCCAATCGTGATTCCGACAAACGCGGCGAGTGAAGTGATTGCATCCGAGCGGTGGTGCCAGGCGTCCGCTTGCAGGGAACTGCTGTTCTCAGCGGAACCGATCTGACCCATCCAGCGAGCCAGTAGCTCCTTGGTGATGATCACGGCGACCAGCACCAGCAGCGTGCTCCAGTGCGGTAAGTGATGCGGGGTGAAAATTTCGCGAATGCTTTGGACGGCGATGATTACCGCCGCGACCAGCAGCGCCAGCGCCGCAACGCTTCCCGACAAGGCTTCGGCTTTGCCATAACCATAGGGGTGTCGCTCATCGGCCGGAGTCGCTGCCACTCGCAAGCCGCCCCAGACGATCAGCGAGGTCACAATATCCGAGGTCGATTCCAGACCATCGGCGATTAGCGCATACGAATTGCCAAAAATCCCCGCGACAATCTTCAGCATCGCCAGCGCCGCGTTTACCGCGACGCCGATCAGCGGCACCGAAGTTAGAGCGGGCACCTCCGAAGCGAGCTCGTCCCCGTCTTTCACCCTCTTCCCCCCGTGCCTCAGTGCCTCCGTGAGAGACGCTCTTTCGGTTTTCTTTCCGCCATTCCCTAAACCAGCAACTCCGTCACCACCCGCTGCTTCTCCACTCCGGTCAGCTTCTGGTCCAAGCCCTGGAACTTGAACGTGAACCGCTCGTGGTCGATCCCCATGCAATGCAGGATCGTCGCATTCACGTCGTTAATGTGGACGGGGTTCTCGGTGATGTTGTAGCTGAAGTCATCGGTCTCGCCGTAGGTGATCCCACCCTTCACACCACCACCGGCCATCCACATACAGAAGTTTCGCGGATGGTGATCGCGTCCGTAATTGTCCTTTGACAACCCGCCCTGGCTGTAGACGGTGCGTCCAAACTCGCCGCCCCAGACGACCAGCGTATTCTCCAGCATCCCGCGTTGTTTCAAGTCTTTGATCAGCGCCGCGATCGGCTGGTCGGTCTGTTTGCACTGATTGCCGATTTGTCGTGGCAGATCGCCGTGCTGATCCCAGCCGCGATGGAGCAGCTGCACGACACGGACGCCGCGTTCGACCAATCGCCGCGCCAGCAGTGCACTATGAGCAAACGATCCCGGATCCTTCACGCTCGGGCCGTACATCTCCAGCGTTGCTTCGCTCTCCGAGCTGAGGTCAGTCAGCTCCGGAACGCTCGCCTGCATCCGGAACGCCATCTCGTACTGGGCAATTCGCGTCGCGGTTTCAGGATCGTTCAAGTTCGACTGAGTCATCTGGTTCAGCTGCTGCAGCGAGTCGAGCATCAACCGCCGGTCGCTGCGCGAAACGCCTTCTGGATTCGGCAAATAAAGCACCGGATCGCCGGAGCCGCGCATCGCCACGCCATTGAAGCGGGTCGGGAGGAAACCGCTGGCCCACATCCGGCTGAAAAGCGCCTGGCCGTTACTGTCCTCGGGAAACTTCGGCGTGAAGACGACAAACGCCGGCAAGTCATTGTTCTCGCTTCCCAAACCATAGGCGAGCCAGCTGCCGATGCTCGCCTTGCCCGGTACTTCCGAGCCGGTCATGACGAAAGTACAAGCCGGATCGTGGTTGATCGCATTGGTGTGGACTGTTTTCACCAGCGCGATGTCATCGACGATCTCTGAGGTGTAGGGGAACAGCTCGACGTTCGCCCACATTCCGCATTTGCCTTTTTGTTCGAACTTGAATTTGCTCGGAGCGACCGGGAAGCGGCCCTGTCCGCTGGTCATCGTCGAGAGCCGCTGTCCCCCTTGGACGCTTGCCGGAAGATCCTTGTCGTAATATTCCTGCAGGCCTGGCTTGTAGTCCCACGTGTCGAGTTGCGACGGAGCGCCGTTCATGTGGAGATAGATGATCGATTTGGCTTTCGCTGGAAAGTGCGGCAGTCCTGGGAGTGGCGGGTGCACGCGATCGCTACTGGTTCCATCAGCCGCACCAGCCCAGACGTTTCCCGGCAGCGTTCCCTGCGCGGCCAAAATCGCCGTCGCCAGTCCACCGAGCCGCAGGCCCGACGCACCAAAAAAGTTCCGGCGGTTAATCCGCATCTGCAGCGCACTCATCAGGTCCATTTCAAACTCCCAGATAAATCACAGCACTCGTGTTCGACGATCATAGAGCAGTTGTCCCCAACTGCTCAGCAGCGAGAACCAGACTCCCTTCAAAAAACTTCATCGAGTCTTCGAAATGCTCGGTGACAATCGCTTTACGCTTCAACCTGAAAACCTCTTCGCTCCGTGCCTCCGTGCCTCCGTGAGAGCCCCTCTTCTTACTCAATTCCGCATCACGGTCTCATCCAAATTCAGCACCGTACTCGCGAGCAGCGTGTACGCGGCCAGTTCCCCAGCCGGGATCGCCGCATCCGGCTTCGAATCGCCCTGCATCACCAGCTTCCGCGCGTCTTCCTCGCTCGCGCGATAACGAGTCAAATGCTCATCCAACTGCTTCGAGAGTATCTCCAGCTCGACCGGCTGCGGCTCGCGAGCCAGCACCGTGCGGAACAAGAAGCGAATTCGCTCGTTGCCATCCGCGCCGCCCGAGGTCAGGGCTCGCTGTGCCAGCGCCCGCGCCGCCTCGACATGCTGCACGTCGTTCAGCAACTGCAGAGCCTGCAGCGGCGTGTTGCTGCGCTCGCGGCGCGTGCAGGACTGTTCGCGGTTGGGAACATCGAAGTTGACCATGAACGGTGGAGGGGCCGTTCGCTTGAAGAACGTGTAGATGCTGCGGCGGTACAAGGCGCTGCCGTTGTCCTGCGAATAAAACCGGGTATTCGATCCGGCAAAGCCGACCGGCTCCCAAACATTTGCCGGCTGGTAGGGCTTTACCCCTTTACCACCCATCGTCAAATCGATCAGCCCACTGACAAACAGGGCATTGTCACGCAGCTGCTCGGCATCCAGCCGCAACCGCGGACCGCGCGCCAGGAGCCGATTCTCCGGGTCGCGCTCCAGCTGCTCGCTCGTCACGCGGCTGCTTTGACGGAAGGTGGCCGAACAGAGCATCAGCTTGACCAGTTCCTTCGTGTCCCAGCCCGTCTCCTGATAGTGCAGCGCCAGCCAATCAAGCAACTCCGGATGCGACGGCAGTTCGCCCTGAGTGCCAAAGTCGGCGCTGGTCTTTACCAGACCGACGCCGAAGAACTGCTGCCAAAAGCGGTTGGCCGTGACCCGCGCGGTAAGCGGATGCTCCGGCGCGACCAACCAGCGAGCCAGGTCGAGCCGATTCGCTTGCGGCTGGCCTTCGCCACGCTTCATTGGCGGAAGGATCGCCGGCACATCGGGTAGTACCTTTTCGCCCGGTTGGTTGTACTGCCCGCGGAGCATCACAAAACTCTCGCGCGGCTGAGCGGCGTCTTTGTAAATGAAGGTGCTCGGGATCGCGTTGTAGAAGGTATCGCGTTCGCCGCGAACCTGATTCTGTTCATTGATGGCCGCTTCGAACTCGGGCTTGGTCGTGCTGCAGATGCGGCTGACATACCAGCCGAGCAGCTTCTTGCCATTCTCATCGAGTTCCGCAGCAGCAGGTTTCGCCGGCCCCTGCGTTTCGTCTTCTTTCGGGCCGGTTTTGGCAATCGCATTCAAGTCGCCCGGCAAGCCCGGCGTGTCTTTGCCTTTCGCGCTGCGCCACCAAGCCAAAAACGATTGGCTCGGATCCTTGGCCGGATCGTTCGAACCGACCACACCAACCTTGTCCCAGTAAACCGTGCCACCGAACTGGGTCATTGCGAAACCGGTCAGTTGATCGCCCGGGTTGAGGCCGACCTTTTCGACCGGGATTTCCAAGCGAGTCCATTGGCCCACGGGCGGAAGCTCGCCCATCGAGACCCGTTCCGTAGTGTTAGCCGCGCCCCAGTCGATCGCGTTGTAGTCGCCCCAGACGGCGCGGTGCTGCCAGCCCGTGCGATGGAACTGCAGCATCACGCTCTTGGGCGGATTAGATGGATCGAGATAGACATAAGCAAAAATCTGAGCGCCCGCCGGAATCACCAGCGGTGCCGGCGCCTGTTCCCAGACATCTTGAGCCAGCCCCGCGTCGGTGCGCTTCAGAGCCCGCTCGCCACTGTAAACCTGCTCGCTCCCCCCGCGGCTGACGAATTGGGTCGGTGCGCCCGGGCTGGCAAACGCCCGGCCCCCCGTAGGAAAGTCATCTTCTAGCCAAACGTTTTCAGTCACAGTTGCCTCCGGTGCCGGATTGGCCAGCGCCGGGTCGCGGTACTCATAAGTGGCGAGGCGATCGTCCAGCCGCTTCTGCAGTTCCGCCAACCGCGCGTCGAGCTCGGCCAGCTTCGCTTTGTCGGCATCCGACTCCAGCTTCAGCACCGGATTGGTCAGCAGCGCGTTGCCGTCCATCGCCGGGTCGGCCGAAGCATTGAAGAAGGCATAGAGCGAGTAAAACTCTTTGGCTGAAATCGGATCGAACTTGTGATCGTGACAGACCGCACAGCCCGCAGTCAGCCCCATCCAGGCAGAGGCTGTGGTGCTCGCGCGATCGACCGCGTAGCGAAAGTGGTACTCGGCGTCGATCGAACCCCCTTCGCTGCTGGTCACATTGCAGCGGTTGAAGCCCGTGGCGACGAGCTGGTCGAGCGAAGGCTTCGGGAGCAAGTCACCGGCGAGCTGTTCGATTGTGAATTCGCTGAACGGCTGGTTGCGATTAAAGCTCTTGACGACCCAGTCGCGGTAGGCCCAGGTCTGCCGCTCGTTGTCGAGGTGCAGCCCGTGGGTGTCGGCGTAGCGGGCGACGTCCAGCCAGTGCCGAGCCATCTCCTCGCCGTAGTGAGGCGAAGCGAGGTAGCGATCGACCATCGCTTCGTAAGCGGTGCTGGAGTTGTCCGCGAGAAAGGTATCGAGTTCGGCTGGGGTGGGGGGCAGGCCGGTCAGCGCGAAGGCAACGCGGCGGATCAGGGTCGACTTGTCCGCTTCGGGGCTCAGCTTCCAGCCTTCTCTCTCCATTCGCTGGGCGATGAACGCGTCGATCGGGTTCCGCCCGCCGGAGGGGAGGGGAGGAACGGCGTGGGCCAGGGGTGGCTCGAAAGACCAGTGCTTTTGATAGGCCGCGCCCGATTCGATCCAGCGGCGGAGGGTGGCGATTTCCTCGGCCGTCAGTTGCTTATGCGTTTCCGGCGGCGGCATCACTTCCGATTCGTCTTGGGAGTTGATCCGGTTCCAGAGTTCGCTTTCTTCCAGCTTCCCCGGGACGATGGCTCGGGTGCCGGCGTTGTCGGCCGTGGCTCCCTCGAACGTATCCAGTCGCAAATCCGCTTCCCGGGTTTCGGCATCAAAACCGTGGCAGGCAAAGCACTTGTCGGCCAGGATCGGGCGAACATCGCGGTTATAGCTCGGTGCACCGTCAGTTGTCTCGGCCGCCGTTCCCTGAGCCCAAACCACCCCGCTGGGTTGGCCGCCAATTGCCAAGAGCCCCGCGACTGCAGCCCCGGTCCATCTTTTCAGCCTGTTCCCGCAACTGACCAACTTGCTTTCGCTTTGGAAGCGCGCCCGTCGTTCTTGTCCGCAATTCATCGTTCGACTTTCCCTGGAAACTTTTGACTGGTGAGATTGCTCGTCACCGTGCCATCATCTTAGTCGCTCGGCGAGCCAACTTGTACTCTCAATGCCCGATCTATAACGGCGTCAATTTTACCCTTCCCCGATCGTCGCACGATTGTCCCCAATCGTCTGGCAACTCCTTTGGCGTGCAACCCGGCGCCGAGCCTACCTTTTCAGCGCCACGCCTGCTTTCTTCCCGCCGCGTCTGCCTGCGCTCCCTCGCAGTTGGGGACAACTGCTCTGCGCTCGCCGATCGTTCACAGCTCTGTCGCACTTTTCAGCACCTCTTTTTCCCCATGACGTCCTGCTTTCTAATTCCAAGATTGGGCATTTCTTCAGTACCGCATGCCTGCATGCTCCTCAGTAGCGCTCACTTTCATTTCCCTAACGCATCAACCGGACCGATTCCCCATGGCCAAACGCAAGTCCGACTCTTCAGCCAACTCAGGCAAGTCAGGCAAGTCAGCGAAGAAACCTGCAAAGAAGTCAGCGAAGAAGTCAACGAAGAAACCTGCGAAGAAACCCGCGGCGCGACGCACTCCAGGAGCAGGCACTTCCGGTGCCGTTCGGAGTCCCGGGGCGCAAGGCCAGATGCTGCACGAAGATGAATTGCTGACCCTGATTCAAAGCGCCCAAGGTTCAGACGAAGCAGCCTTTGAGGCTTGCCTGGACCTGGCCGACAGCAATGCCAGCCTCGAGACGCGGATTATTTTTCTTCGCCGAGCCGTCGAGCTGGGAAGGGAATTGCTCGGCCAAAACTTCGAGCAGAAGGTGGGCGAATTTTGGCTCGCTCCGGAGACCAGGCCGTTTATGCATGCCAAAGCGGCGTTGGCTCATGCCTTGTCGGAGAATAATGAATTGGCTGAAGCCGCAGTGCAACTTTCGGAAATGCTCCAGCTCAACCCGAACGACAATCAGGGGGCTCGCTGGGATCTGGTGCCGCTGCTGTTGCAACTGGAATTGGAGGACGACGTCGAGAAGTTGCTCGATTGCTACCCCGAAGAAGCGTTCGCGCTCTGGCCTTGGGCCCGCTTGCTGCTCGCCATTCGGCGCTCGGCTCCCGCCGCAGAGCGAGCAAGGTTGCTGGCCGCAGCGCGGAAGGCGAATGACAACGTCGCCGCTTATCTGACCGGAGCTCGAGCGCTGCCGCACCGTTTTGCCGATTTTTTCTCCTTTGGGGATGAGAACGAAGCGGCGCTGGTCGCCTTGAGTTTGCTTGGCCCCTGGCGCGAGACCGAGGGAGCGACGAGTTGGCTCCGCCAAGCCCTCGCAGGGCCGAAGGCAACTTCGGGGGCAGCCTCTGAGGCAGCGGCTCCAGCTTGCAAGTGGGATCCGGCGAGGATTCTGACGGCGCCGCTCCAGCCGAAGATGGTCTGGCAACTCGGTGTCTTGGAATTGCCGTCGCCGATCGAGGAGCAGGGTGAGTTGCTTCGGCCGACAGTCGTGATGTTGTTCGATCCCCTCAGCCCGATGGTGCTCGGGTTTGAGATGACGACCGCGGGCTTGTCGACCGGCCTCGTCCTGCAGCTGATTGGTAGCCAGATTCTTGAGCCCCAACTCGGCCCGGGGGGGTACCGGCCGGGTCGAATCGAGGTTCGCTCTTTGGACGAGCGAGTTGCGTTAGAGCCGACTTTAAAGGAATGGGGGATTGAGGTGGTCGTCGGCCGCGACTTTGAGGAACTCGACCGGTGTTTTGAGGGAATGTTTCAGCATTTTGAGCAAGGCGAGGGCTTCCCTGACTTCAGTTCGATTCCAGGCGCCGACCCGTCCGAAATCGACAGATTTGTGGAAGCAGCGGCCGCGTTTTATAAAGTCCGACCGTGGCGGGCCTATCCTGCGGACTTCCTGATCGAGGTCTTCGTCCCCGAGTTCATGTCCGCCCCGTGGTACTGTTGCCCCATGGGCCAGCAGGGGAGCGCTTACGGGCTGTCGCTTTATGCGGAACTCTCCCAATTTGAACAGTTGCGGCAAGAGTACAGCGAGCAGTTGGACGAGACTGATGACGAAGCGGCGGTTGCTGCGGTTGGGGCGGAAACTTGGTCGGTGCTCTTTAACGAAGCAGGCGAGGTGCCGCCGGCTGATTTGCGGTGGATCGAGGCCCGAGGATTGCCGGTCGCTGGTGATTCGGCTTTTCCCTCGACGTTCCATTTGCAACGCGGCGAAGTGGAGCAAGTGGACCGGCGGTCGTTGGTGGCGATTACCCTCTGCCTCCAGGCAGTCGAGCAAGCCGCGCGGCAGCGGAGCAGTGGCAATAAGGGGCCAATGCGGCTGGAGTTGCCCGGCTGGGGCCGACTCGTGCAGGCTCAAGTCCGCCCCGTTTGACCCAATCTGCTTGGCCGACTGCGTTTCCTTTGACTCCTGCCAATCCGCTTGTTCCCTTGCGGGCAGCTCCCGTTCCTGCTCATTTTTTCTCCGCGGGGTGACGGGCAGCCGCTCCCCGCTTTCCGGATTTCCGCCGATTCCGGGCAGGCTGGAAATGCCCTCGGCCGGTTGCGAATCCGTCTTGTGAACCTGCGGGGTTTTTTCTACACTTGAGCCATGCCGCTGAAGGGACCGAATCTTTGGCGGGCGGGCGATTTGGCTGCGAGCCGATTCGTGGTGAACCTTCGTTGGTTTGTTGAGCTCCCTTACCAGTGCGGGGCTGAAACCCGAGGGAGGCCTCCCCGGATTGGCCTGCGAATTGCGCCTTTTTTGGTCGACCAAGGGACACCGATTTTCGGTGTAACACCCTGGGCGACCAGTTGAAACATTCCTCTGTAGCTCAGTCGGTAGAGCAAGCGGCTGTTAACCGCTGGGTCGTAGGTTCGAGTCCTACCGGAGGAGCTTTTTCATCCACCTCGCGAACCATCGGGTTTGCGGTTAACACGGCCCCCTCTTCGGCCTCGCCGGAGACAGGGCCGTTTTCATTTGGCGTGTGCGTTTTTTCCGGGATGCCGAACTCCGGGAAGATCCGCATAGCGTAGGTTCCCTTTTTTCCATCTGACTGTTCGACCGCCTGGAGTTCCAGGACCTGGATGGCGTGCTGCAAAACGACCCGGCGTTCCTGCGGAGTGGCATCGTCGAGTAACTCCGGTAGGCCCTGCCAACCGTCGATCAGTTTCCGTGCTTGTTCTTCTTCGGCCGAGAGCGGAGCTCGCTGTTCCTGCAAGTCGGCCAGCGCCGAGCGCAGGCGATTCTGTTCCTCTTCCAACCGGCCCAACTCGTCTTCGACCAGCGACATTGCCGCCGCGCCCTTCGCTTTGAGCACCCCGAGGAGGTTGTTGATTTCGACCTGGACTCGGCCCAGTCGTTGCTGGACCGACGCCACTTCGGCTGCAATGCGCTGCGATTCATTTCCCAATTTTGCCAGGGCATGGTCGACGATCTTCTGACGCAGTTCAGGGTGAAGGCTGAGTTGACGGACGCGGGCGAGTACGGCTTCTTCAAGAGCGTCGGCCGGGAAACTGGGGGCCGAGCACGCTGTCTTGGTGCCAAGGTGGCTCCGTCGGGTGCAAACGTAGTAACCGTAGGTGCGGTTTCGCCCCGTCCCCGCTTTGCCTGTGAGGTGGGCACCGCAACTACAGCGCAGCAAGGAGTTCAGCAAGTAGACGCGGCCCCGGTCGTACCGAAGGCTGCTACGCCGGGCGATGTTGGCGGCGAGTTTCTTTTGAACCCGTTCAAACTGTTCGGCCGTCACCAACGCCGGATGGGCGTTCTCGGTGGTTACTTCACCGCGACGAATCGTCCCACGGTACAGGACGTTCCGAAGGATTCGGCTTACCTGAGCCTTTTTGAATGGCACAAAGCGGACCGGCTCATTACTCATCGCCCGCCTGAGCAGTTCCTCGTCGGACTCGTCCCGAGTGCCATCCCTTTTGACAACTCTGCGAATCGGCAACCGAATTCCCAATCTGTCGAGGCGACGCAGGACGGCACCCACAGAGCCTTCATTCTCGAACGCGTCGAAGAAGTGTTCCTGCACGACCTTCGAGTCGACCGGATGGGGCACGAGCTTATCGGTAGCCGCG
>Ga0315899_10010177_pt1 | contig 10068 bp, 9 predicted proteins | sample LakEriMetagenome_2_FD_203518 | JGI IMG/M metagenome (GOLD analysis project Ga0315899, IMG submission 203518) | Freshwater fungal communities from buoy surface, Lake Erie, Ohio, United States - Buoy 4 MA112 | ecosystem: Environmental > Aquatic > Freshwater > Lake | place: USA: Lake Erie, Ohio...
CTGCTGCGGGAGCTGTGGCTGCGCTGGCGTGGGCGCGCCGCCGAGACACCACCGCTGCAGGGCCCGTTGCTCAGCGGCCTCGATGCCGTGCTGCTGATCGCCGGTGGTTTCGTGGTGATCGGGGAGTTGCTCACGCCGCTGGTGGTGGGCCCCCTGCTCACAGGCCTGCTCCAGCAGCTGGCCGTGACCAGCCCACTGCGCGAGGGCATCAGTGTGGTGTGCCTGTATCTGGCGCTGATGGCCGGGCCCCTGCTGATCCTGGCCCTGATGCTGCGGGGCAGAGGATCGCTGGGCGGGCTTCAGTTTCGCTGGAGCCCAGCGGCCCTGAGCCTGCGACAGGGACTGAAGGGACTGCTGATGGTGCTGCCGTTGGTGAGCCTGGTGGGATGGCTTCAGGGGCAGCTCTGGGGGGATCCGGGGGGCAGCAACCCTCTGCTGGAGCTCGTGCTCAACAGTCACAACGTGCCGGCCCTGGCCTGTTTCGGCTTCACGGCGATCGTCCTGGCCCCCCTGTTTGAGGAAACGATCTTCCGCGGCGCGCTCCTGCCCGTGGCGGGACGCAAGCTGGGTGCTGCCGGTGGCATCCTGCTCAGTGCAGGGGTGTTTGCGGTGGCCCACCTGAGCCTGGGGGAACTGCTGCCGCTGCTGGTGCTGGGCATCGGACTCGGCTGGGTGCGCTGGAGCAGCGGTCGGCTGGGCAGTTGCGTGCTGATGCACGGTCTGTGGAATGCCCTCACCTTCGCCAATCTGGTGGTGCTGGGCTGGTAGCGGCCAGGGCGCTGAGCCCCATGACCGGATCGTCCCCTTGCTGGAGGGGCGGGCGCGTGGTTCACTTGCGCAGTTCAGTCACACACCCGTGGTCGCCGCCCCGCTTCATCAGACCCAGGAGGGTCAACGGCGATCCACCGCTCGGCCCCTGGAACTGATCCAGGGATCGCTGTCGTCGCGCCAGGCCGATCGCCAATCCCCCCTGCTCGGCAATCTGCATCGCATCGCTGATGGCAGCCTGCTGGGCCTGGGCGTGGCCGTGCTCGGCCTGAGCGGTCTCACCCTGCACTGGCAGGGGCAGTGGACCCAGAACTTCCAGAAGCTGGAAAGTGCCCAACGGCTGGAGCACCGCCTGCAGGAATCCGCCGCCGTGCTGGAGCAGCATCATCTGGGCATGACCCGCAAACCGGCCCTGCTCGAGCCCACCTCCAGCCAGAAACTTGTGTATCTGGAACCTCCGACCACCAACGAACAGCCGCGCCTGAGCGCCCTGCTGGCCCAGGTGAATCCCCGTCAGATCCTGCCGGGATACTGATGGCGGTTCACCGCCTCGAAAGCCGGCGGCCGGCCCCCCGCAGCAGCGGCAGCAGTCGCCAACGGCGGGTCCTGACCCTGAGCCCGGTGCCGGCGGGACGACTGTGGGCGGTGTATCTGCTGATGGCGGCCGGCCTGGGCGGCCTGGCCGTAAGGCTGGCCTGGGTGCAGGTGGTGCAGGGTCCGGAGCTGCTCGATCGCGCCCGGGCTGTCCAGACCCAGACGATCACCCCCCTGGGCCGACGCCGCACGATCGTGGATCGCCAGGGCAGCCTGGTGGCTCTCGATGAGGAGCGCTTCACCCTGTGGGCGCATCCCCGTTACTTCGCCTTCCCCGGCGACGACATCGGCAAGCTGCGCAGCCCCCTGGATGTGGCGCGCAAGCTCTCGAGCGTGCTCGCCCTGCCCATGGCGGATCTGGTGCGCACCATGGAAGGCCGGAAGTCCGGCGTGAAGCTCGCCAGCGATCTCGATCCGGAAACAGCCCAACGGGTGCGGGAGCTGGGCATCAGCGGCATCGATCTCGAGCCCTACCCCCAGCGGGTGTACCCCCAGGGCAACCTGTTCGCCAATGTGGTGGGCTTCCTCAATCTGGAGCGAGTGCCGCAGGCGGGTCTGGAGCAGAGCCGCAACAGCGACCTGCGACGGCATGAGGCCACCCGTCAGCTCCGGCGCGGAGCCGATGGCACACCCTTGCCCGATGGGCTCAAGGCCGGCGTGCTCTATGGCGACGATCTGCGTCTGCAGCTGACCCTCGATGCGCGCCTGCAGCAGGTGGCTCAGATGGCTCTGAGCAAACAGGTGAAGCAATGGAAGGCCAAGCGCGGCGTGGCGCTGGTGATGGATGTGCGCAATGGCGAACTGCTGGCTCTGGCTTCCAACCCCACCTACGACCCCAATCAGTTCTGGAAGTACAAGCCCGGGCTGTTCCGCGAGTGGTCGGTGCAGGACCTCTATGAACCGGGCTCGACGTTCAAGCCGATCAACCTGGCGATCGCCCTGCAGGAAAACGCCATTGATCCAGCCGGCAAGGTGAATGACAACGGTCAGCTCACCATCGGCGGCTGGCCGATCTTCAACCATGACCGCAAGGGCAACGGGTTGATCGATTTCCCCACGGTGCTGCAGGTGTCGAGCAACGTGGCGATGGTGAAGGCGATGCAGCGGGTGAAGCCCGACAGGTTCTGGAACTGGCTGCACGCTCTGGGCATCGACACCAAGCCCGATACCGATCTGCCGGGCGCCGTGGCTGGCCAGCTGAAAAGCCTGGACACCTTCCGCACCCAGCCGATCGAGCCCGCCACCGCCGCCTTTGGCCAGGGCTTCAACCTCACGCCGCTGAAGCTGCTGCAGTTGCACGCCATGCTCTCCAACGGCGGCAAGCTGGTGAGCCCCCACATCACCCGGGGCCTGCGCTCGGGCGACGATCTGGCAGCCGCGCCGCCCGCCACGGGGCTGCAGCTGATCCGACCGGAAATTGCCCAGACGGTTCTCAACTGGATGGAAACCGTGGTGGAGAAGGGCAGCGGCAAGGGCACTTACATCCCCGGCCATCGCATCGGCGGTAAAACGGGCACCGCCCAGAAAGCCGAGAACGGCGTCTACATCGCCGGAGCCCGCATCACCAGCTTTGTGGCGCACCTGCCGATCAACGATCCGCGTTATGTGGTGCTGGTGGTGGTCGACGAACCGAAGGGAGGCAATGCCTACGGATCCACCGTGGCCGTGCCTGTGGCACGCCAGATCATCGAATCGCTGCTCGTGATCGAGAAGATCCCGCCGAGCAAGCCTGTCGCGGGATAACGGTTTGGTGGGCGGGTAACAGCTTGATGCGGGTAACCGCTTGATGACAGAGGCGGTTCTTCGCCAATCCACTGGCTAGTTTGAACGCATCTCACGGGGCCCTGCATGGCCAACCTGCTCGATCAACTGGCCGCCATGACCGTCGTGGTCGCCGACACCGGTGACATCGATGCCATCCGCCAGTTCACACCGAGGGATGCCACCACCAACCCCTCCTTGATCCTGGCGGCGGCGCAGATCCCCACGTATCAGAACCTGATCGACCGCTCGCTGCAGGAATCCCGCGAGGTGTGCGGCAGTGCAGCTCCAGCCGAAGAGGTGGTGCGCGAAGCCCTCGATGAAATCTGCGTCACCTTCGGCACCGAGATTCTCAAGATCGTGCCCGGCCGGGTATCCACCGAGGTGGATGCCCGCCTCAGCTTCAACACGGAAGCCACTATCACCAAGGCACGCAAACTGATCGGCCTCTACCGCCAGGCCGGCATCGGCCGCGAGCGCGTGCTGATCAAGATCGCCTCCACCTGGGAGGGGATCAAGGCCGCCGAGGTGCTGGAAAAGGAAGGCATTCACTGCAATCTCACCCTGCTGTTCAGCTTTGCTCAGGCGGTGGCCGCCGCTGAAGCGGGCGTCACGCTCATCTCTCCCTTCGTGGGGCGCATCCTCGACTGGTACAAGAAGAGCACCGGCCGCGACAGCTACCCCGGCCCTGAGGATCCCGGTGTGGTGTCGGTGACTCAGATCTTCAACTACTTCAAGACCTACGGCTACAAAACCGAGGTGATGGGTGCCAGCTTCCGCAACATCGACGAGATCATCGAGCTGGCCGGTTGCGATCTGCTCACCATCTCACCGAAGCTGCTGGATCAGCTGCGCAACACGCAGGGCGAACTGACCCGAAAGCTCAACGCCTTCAATCCCGCTCCCACCGAAGAGCAGATCCACCTGGATCGCCAGGGCTTTGAAGCGATGATGCACAAAGATCAGATGGCCACTGAAAAGCTGCAGGAGGGCATCACCGGCTTCACCCGCGCGATCGAAACCCTCGAGGCCCAGCTGGCCCACCGTCTGGGCGAACTCGAAGGCGCCGGCGCCTTCCAACACGCTGCCCAGGAGATCTTCCTGCTCAACGATCTCGACGGTGACGGCTGCATCACCCGCGAGGAGTGGCTGGGCAGCGATGCCGTGTTTGATGCGCTCGACACCGATCACGATGGCCGTCTGATGCCGGCAGATGTACGCGGCGGCCTGGGAGCGGCTCTGGCCATCAGCGGTTCTTAACCTGGCTGTCCCACACTGGAGGCACTGTTTGGTTGCCCGCGTTGAACGCTCTTGACACCATGCGCGCCCTGGCCAGCCAGGGCGAAGTGCTGGATGTACCGGCCGGTGAGCCGATCTTCAGCTCGGGTGAAACCGGAGACTGCATGTTCGGCGTGCTCGAGGGCAGTATTGAGCTGAGCTGGAATGACGAGGGCGGACAGGAGATCATCCAGGCGGGTGATGTGTTCGGCGCCGGTGCTCTGGTGACACCGGAACACAGGCGCTACGGCAACGCCAAGGCCCTCAGCGATTGCAAGGTGCTGGTGATGAACCGCGAGAAGTTTCTGTTCGCCGTTCAGGAATCGCCGATGTTCGCAATTGAACTGCTCGGCTCGATCGACAAGCGGCTGCGGCAGCTCAAGGACTGCACCAAATTCAGCTGACCAGCCAGCCGGCTAGCCCCGCTGAAACAACAGCCGCTTGATCACCCGCTGAGCGATGTCGCCGTAACCCATCTCGCCCGAGAGGATCTGGGCGATCCGCTGGGGGGCGGTGGGGCGCTTGATGCCGATCTGATAACCCACCTTGGGCACGCGGTAGAACACCTGAGCGATACGCCGTCCCCAGGCCATCGACTCACCCCATTGCTGCCGCATCGCCTGGCTGTAGCCCGCCAACGCCTCCCCGGCCTGGCGGGAATCATCAGCGGTGAGAAAGCGATCGAGGGCTTCGGCGCTGCGCACACCGCTGAGCAGGGCGGGCCGTAGCCCCTCGGCCAGGAACGGATCGCAGAGGGAGGCGGCATCCCCCACAGCCAAGGCGCCTGCCGCTGTATGCAGGGGGTAGTGGCCATCCCACACGCGCAGCGGCGATTGAATCCGTTCACCGGCATCGGTGGCCAGTCCGAGGCTGGGAAGCAGCTGGGCAAGCACGGCGTCAGCGTCGACAGCCGTGTTGCCGATGAAGCTGCCCACGCCGATGCTGTAACCGCCCTGACGGGGAAAGGCCCAGCAGAAGCCGTGCTTCACCAGGCCGAATTCAAAGCGGGCGGTGTTGGGCTCGGACACCGCAGCCTCCACCTCCACCGCCACGGCACTGGCGAAGCGGGGTTTGGGATTGCCCAGAGCCAGTTGGCTGGCGAAGCGGGAGTTGGAGCCATCGGCCACCACCACAGCGCGACTTATGTAGCGCTGGCCACCGGCCACCACAATCCAACCATCGCCGTCTCGATCGATTGACTCCACCACGACGGCGTCCATCAGCTCAGCGCCGGCAGCCACCGCCTGCTGGGCGATGAACTGATCCAGGCGTGATCGCTGCACGATCCAGAACGGTGAATCCCCGGGGAGCACGGCTGTCACCGGATCATCGAGGCACCAGGTGAAGCGCACCTGCTCGATCACCTGATCCACCGCGGGGGTCAGGTCAAAGGGGAACCAGCGCTGCACCGAAGCAGCCATGCCGCCGCCGCAGGGTTTGCGACGCGGCAGGCTCTGGGCCTCAAGCAGCAACACCCGGTGGCCCCGGGCGGAAAGGTGATAAGCCGAGGCGGCACCGGCGGCGCCGGCGCCGACCACGATCACGTCATGCATGTGAGCGGAGCTCACACCTTGAGGATGTCGGCTTCCTTCTCAGCCAGCAGCTTCTCGATCTCAGCGATGAACTTGTCGGTGAGCTTCTGCACCTTCTCCTGTTCGTCGCGGCTCTGATCCTCGGAGAATTCACCCTCCTTCTCCTGCTTCTTCACCTTGTCGATGGCATCCCGGCGGATGTTGCGCAGCGCCACCTTGCCTTCTTCGGCGTACTTGGCCGCCAGCTTGCAGAGGTCCTTACGGCGATCTTCGGTGAGGGGTGGGATGTTGATGCGGATCACCTTGCCGTCGTTGTTGCAGGTGAGGCCCAGATCGCTCATCGAGATCGCCTTCTCGATCAAGCCGAGCGATCCGCCGTCAAACGGCTGCAACTGGATCGTGGAGGAATCCGGAGTGGTGATCGTGGCCAGCGACTTGAGAGGTGTATCAGCGCCGTAGTACTCCACCTGGATCTTGTCGAGCAGGGAAGCGTTGGCCCGACCGGTGCGGATGGTGTTGAAGGTGCGCTGGGTGGAATCCACCGACTTGCGCATGCTGGCTTCGAGGTCCATGGATGCTGACAGGAAAAGAGAGGCTCAGGCCGAGGGCAGGATGCTGGTGCCGATGGGTTCACCGCGGACAGCCCGGCCGATGTTGCCGGCGCCGAACAGATCAAACACCACGATGGGGATGGCGTTGTCCTTGCAGAGGGCGATGGCGGTGCTGTCCATCACCTCGAGTTCGCCGCTGAGCACATCGAGGAACGACAGGCTCTCGTAGCGCACCGCATCGGCGTGTTTGTTGGGGTCTTTGTCGTAGACCCCATCCACCTTGGTGGCCTTGAACACCACGTTGGCGCCGATCTCTGCCGCCCGGAGGGCGGCGGTGGTGTCGGTGGTGAAGAACGGGTTGCCGGTGCCGGCGGCAAAGATCACCACCCGGCCCTTTTCCATATGACGGATTGCCTTACGGCGGATGTAGGGCTCCGCCACCTCCTGCATGGAGATGGCGCTCTGCACTCGGGTGGGGATGCCGGCCCGCTCGAGGCCGTCCTGCAGGGTGATGGCATTCATCACCGTGGCGAGCATGCCCACATAGTCGGCCGTGGCGCGATCCATGCCCGCTGCCGAGCCCTTCAGGCCGCGAAAGATATTGCCGCCGCCCACCACGATCGCCAGCTGGGTGCCATCGGAGACCACCTCAGCCACATCCTTGGCAATCGCATTCACGATGGCCGGGTCGATGCCATAGCCCTGCTCGCCCATCAGGGCTTCACCACTGAGCTTGAGCAACACGCGCTGATAGGCCATCCGTTCGCGCTTGCAGTCGTTGGCCGAACAGTAGCAAGCGTGAGATCCCTTGCCGAACCAGGCCGCTGGTGGTCGAGCCGGGCTCAGAACTCGATGCCGGCCTGGGCCTTGACGCCCTGTTCACGGAAGGGATGGCGCAGCAACTTCATCTCGGTCACCAGGTCGGCGCGCTCCAGCAGGCCGGCGGGGGCTCCGCGGCCGGTGAGCGCCACATGGGTGAGCGGCGGTCGCAGCGCAAGGCCCTCCAGCACCTGCTCGAGCTGGAGGTAGCCGAGCTTGAGCGCCACATTCACTTCATCGAGCACCACGAGCTTGCGATCGGCAGCGGCGAGGTAATCGAGGGAGCGCTGCCAGGCCTGCTGCACCAGCTGGCGATCGCGCTCACGGTCCTGGGTTTCCCAGGTGAAGCCCTCGCCGAGGGCATGCCAATGCAGGGCCTCGCCAAACAGCTCGAGGGCCTTGGCCTCGCCCGGCTGCCAGCCACCCTTGATGAACTGCACCACCGCCACCTGCTCGCCATGGCCGAGGGTGCGCAGCACCAGCCCCAGGGCTGCGGTGGTCTTGCCCTTGCCATCGCCGGTGAACACCAGCACCAGGCCCTTCTCGAGGTTGCGCTCCCCCACCCGCTGCTGCTGCACCTCCTTGCGGCGCGCCATGCGGCGGCGGTAGGCATCGGCGCTGGCCTCCGGCGCCAGATCACCGCCCATGCCCAGTTCCGCCGCCGCCTGATCCAGCTGGGACTCCGCAGTGTGATCGGGCTGCTCAGGGAGCACGGCGCTGCAGCGGATGAACAGCAGCACTCTGGCAACAGAAACCGGCTTCAGGCGGCCCGGGCCCTGGCGAGGGCCGTATCGACGGCCTGCTGCTGATCACGACGGGTGATCCAGTGGTGATAGGTGCGGGTATGGATCGCCACGGAGTGACCCATCATCCGGGCGGCCACCGTGTCGGGCAGACCGATGTGAATGGTGCGCACCGCCCAGGCATGGCGAAGGTCGTAGGGGGTGAGAGGCAGCTCGTAGCGGCGGAACTGCTCAGCCACCCGGCGACCCACCTGCTGGAGGGTGGTGCGGCGCAGGTCGGTGCACACCGGCGGCAACAGGCTGCGGGCTTCACCGAGGAGGGGGAGCTCAAAGCGCTCCACCCATTCGGGCTGGAACGGCCACACCTGGTGCTCGCCCGTCTTGCTGGTGGGAAGCACCCGGATCACGCGGTCGCCGCCCGGAGCCAGAGCGGACAGATCGGTGAAGAACACCTCGTGGTTGCGCAGTCCATAGGTGGCCATCAGGCCATAAGCCAGCCGCCACGCAGGATTGGGAATGCGCTCGATCCAGGCCAGGATCTGGGCATCGCTCGGTAGTTGGCGGAACTGCGCGGCGTGCAGTCCGTAGCCACCGGCGCGATCGGCCCAATCGGGCGGCAGCGGAATCTGCTCCGAGCGAGCCAGTGCCGCCAGGGCGGTGCCGCACTGCTGGCGCCCCCGGCTGGCCAGCGGATAGCTTTCCAGCACCGCCAGGAGCAGTTCACCGCTGAGGGGCTGCTCCCGGCTGGCGGCCTGCTGTCGCACCCGGCGTAGATAAGGCAGATAGGCGCTGGTCCAGGTGGTGCGGCAACCGGCGGGATTGCGGCGCCGGCGGGGATCGCTGAAGAACTGCTGTTCAAACCGCTCCACGGCAGCCGCTGCATCGAGACCCGGAGCGGATGGCACCGCTGCCAGGGAGCGCTCGCGGGCCGGAGCTGCGGTGGCGACACCCCACTGGCTCCAGGCAAAGCTCTGCTGCTGCAGCTGCTGCACCACCCGACGCAGCGCCTGCCGGGCCTGCTCAAGCCCCTCCTGATCAGCGGGCAGGCCCAGGCTGATGCGCTGCACCCGCAATCGGCCGCCCCCCTGGCGGCAGGGCAACGGCCCCCGCAGGGCCAGACGCTGACCGCGCCGCTCGAGCCGCAGGCTCACGCCGCTGGCGGCCAGCTGGGCGTTGTGCTCGCGGATCGGCTCGTCGAGGGGATGGGGCGTTGAGGCGGCGGCCGTCATGGCGCGGACCCTATCGAGACCGGCGCGTTACGGCCAGTGGTGCCCAAACGTGAACCAGCAGAAGGCCAGCAGCGTTACGCTCGCCCTCACATTCATCTGAACACCGCTGGGCATGGCCAAGGTCGGCGTGCTGTTGCTGAACCTCGGCGGTCCTGAACGGATTCAGGACGTGGGGCCGTTTCTTTACAACCTGTTCGCCGACCCGGAGATCATCCGGCTGCCGAACCCGGCGCTGCAGAAACCGCTGGCCTGGCTGATCAGCACCCTGCGGGCCGGCAAATCCCAGGCGGCCTACCGCTCGATCGGCGGCGGCTCACCGCTGCGGCGGATCACCGAGCAGCAGGCCCGCGAGCTGCAGAGCAACCTGCGCCAGCGCGGCATCGAAGCCACCAGCTACGTGGCGATGCGCTACTGGCATCCCTTCACCGAATCCGCCGTGGCCGACATCAAGGCCGATGGCGTGGATGAAGTGGTGGTGCTGCCGCTCTATCCCCATTTCTCGATCAGCACCAGCGGCTCCAGCTTCCGGGAACTGCAACGCCTGCGCCAGGCCGATCCCGGCTTCGCCCGCCTGCCGATCCGCTGCATCCGCAGTTACTACAACGATCCCGGCTACATCGGTGCCATGGCGGAGCTGATCGCCCGGGAGATTCAGGCCTGCCCCGATCCGGCCACGGCTCACGTGTTCTTCAGCGCCCACGGCGTGCCCAAGAGCTACGTGGAGGAGGCGGGCGACCCCTATCAAGAGGAGATCCAGGCCTGTGCCGGCCTGATCATGGACAGGCTGGAGCAG
>Ga0315899_10010178_pt1 | contig 10068 bp, 11 predicted proteins | sample LakEriMetagenome_2_FD_203518 | JGI IMG/M metagenome (GOLD analysis project Ga0315899, IMG submission 203518) | Freshwater fungal communities from buoy surface, Lake Erie, Ohio, United States - Buoy 4 MA112 | ecosystem: Environmental > Aquatic > Freshwater > Lake | place: USA: Lake Erie, Ohio...
TGGCTCGCTACTTTTGTTATCGTCACTATCACTCTGAGTGTCGCACTCCATAGAACTCTCCCTATATTCCACACGTTCTCGGCTCTCGCCCGTTGTCGGAGAGTGCTCTCATCAATCATCCCTGCGACCCTTTTGTGTGAGGCATTTTTCTTTCTCCTTCGAGCACTTGGTGCGTCTGTTTGGCCTTCCTTAGCCTGGCATTTTTTGCATTGTCCTAGGCTTTCTTTTTGCCGTTTTGATCCTGCGGACTCTGCAAGTTCATAAAAGACCCTGCAGGACTTGCACACTCGTCCTAGAACTTCTTCTGACGGTGAATACCACCACCCTTGCGTCTCATACTTCGGCTTGTGCTCGGGGTACCAGGCTTGGGGGATGAGCAAGATGTCTTTCCACAGTGGCCTCAGGAGTGCTTGCCGTAGGTTATAGTCACTTTTATCTAACGGTTGTTGACACCGCTCCTTCCGAGTCTCTGTCTTCCACCCTTGGATGTGGGCCTTGAACTTGAAATGCTCTCCCTCCTCCTTCGGTGTTTGCACGATCTCCACATATGTCACTTCTTCGATCCACTGCTCCCCCAGGGCATGGATATTGAGAAATTGCGTCGTACGAGCGCGACTATGTGCCTGCTGTTGATGCCCGTGGGGCACTAGTGGAAAAGGCTCCATACACCACGGGCATTGTATATGCCCCTCTATCTCATTGCAGTGCACAGGCCATGTTGGCATGGCACGCGCTCAAGTAGACGTGGACACAGAGACATGGAGGGATGTGAGGAGGAGGGCATGCATGCGCTCAAGTAGACGTGGACACAGAGACATGGAGGGATGTGAGGAGGAGGATGCATGCATGCGATCAAGTATACGTGGACACAGAACTTGCGATCCTCATTCTCCATGGTTAGGGCAAAACGTACGCAAAATGGTCTTCGTTTTCACGTGCGAAGGAGGACTCTGGATTCTCGTTGGAAAGAACTTTCATTTGCTGGCACAAGATTCTACTCATGACTCCGGCAGAATGAATTATGTCCTATTCAAAGGACCCAACGATGACGACATACCTTTCATACGATCGACACTGGCAGGAGAGCCATTGACATTCTTCGGTGAGTATCGTAAAAACTATTGCCAGGTGTTTGACTTATGTTTTATTGTCAATTGCAAGATTGGAACCATCGCACCAGGCTCCCTCACTCCTGCATTTTTTTTGGTCCTGACTATTGATATTTTTGCTATGACAGATCTGATGGGGAAAGCCAATCTGGAAGAGTGGCTTGCGAATAATCCAGACAAACAGCCATGCGAATTACTGGGGACTCCATTTTTTGACAATAAGATATACCCGATCACGGTACTTAGAGAAAAATAACTTTCATGTGTTTGATTTGGTACAGTTTATGTTTACGATTATCATTGTATGTATGTTCTCTGTACTGATACTGATATACAGGCAATTGTGGACGACGAGCGTTTGGTAGACCAGTACAAGCAGAAAGTGGACCACGGCGCAACGGCAGAGCAAGTCGAAACACTGCGCTACAGGACGTTCACGGACGAGGACACGCGCATCTTGCCTATGTCGTACAAAGGCGTCAACAGATATAACCGGGGGCAGGAGGAGGAGGAGGGGTCCGAGGGGGGGGGTAGGGCGGAGGCAATGGCAAAAGACAAGTCCTCTGTGAACAAGTATGGACGGCCCCTCCGCAGCGCAGCTGCGAGTGGCAAGCGGAACGCGGACAGCGATGAATCATCCCTCGGCGGAGACTCTTTGTGGGAGGTGGAGGACAAGATGGAGCTGACTGACGATACGACTACGGACGACCAGGGCGGGCGTGGATCAGCAAAGGCAGGGTCGAGCAAGGGGAAGGCCAAGGTCAAGGCTAATGACAGAGGCACAGGCAACCAAGCACAAGGTGGTGGAGCTTTTCGATCTTCGTCGGGACCGATGCGCTCTTATAACGTCAACAGAAAGTGCGTCATCGACTCTGACACGGACGACGACGACGACGACGATCGGGAGGAGGTTGGGACAAGCGTCTCAGACGAGTACTGAGCGGACTTCTACTGAGCGGTCTGGTCAGACTCACTCTCTGACGAGAGTGAGAGCTTCTCCCCTGTCTCTGGTGATAGAGCGATAATGGCGATCCCTTATACGATATTATTTATTGCCGCTAGCTGTAATTCACGGTCTAGTCACGGTCAAGTACACCCGGTCCAGTACGTAACAGTTACAGTGTAAGACTACTGGGACCAGCTTTATAAGGTGTCACTTAAGTGTGTGATTACGTCTTTTAGATACACTTCTTCAAACAATGGCGACTCTTCCTCTTGACCGCCCATGCGCTCAACACGTCCAACCGACCCGCGCATTCGCCTCCGGCCACCCGCGTCCGACAACCAAGGGGTTGTCCTCTCAACTGTCTATGGTCCTTTACTCGTGAGACATATGCCCTTCCGCTGAACCCCTCCCTTCCTCCCTCCCTCCCTTCCTCCCTCCCTCCCTTCCTTCCTTCCTCCCTCCCTCACTCACTCCCTTTCCCTGTCTCTCTCCCTGTCCCTCTGCCTCTCTCTCTCCCTCCCTCCCTCCCTCCCTCCCAGCGCGCAAGCTGCAGGAGCAAGTGAGTCTCGCAACGCAGTTTTGCTCCGGCTTCCAGCAGAATGGACACGCTGCCTCACATTTGCTGAATCAAACACAGGCTACTCAAAAGTAGAAAGAAATGCCCGAGAGCCTGCAGCAGAAGGAGGACGAGCTCAAGGTCTGAACTCCCAATCTGCCCCCACTGACACTTTCTGTCGAGTACACTGACAATGATGGGAGAGAGACACTGCATAGGCTCACGGATGCCGCCGTGCTGACCTGAGTTTATGTGCAGGCAGCATACAAATTCGGTAGACGCTGGTGCCGGGGATCGAGGCGGAGCCTCTGCCGAGTTTGCAGTGGTGGCGGAGACTGTCGGCTGTCGAGAGGATGTTGACTCGGTGGTCCTCAGGTACGGGCATCGATGTGTGGGAACGATGTGCGGACTGAAAACTATAACGCATCACAGCACTGTATGCCATCCGCATTGGGATCTGTTGCGCTTGTCTGAACGCCGTAGATGTTAACTCTGCAGAGGTAGAGTCGGAGTCGGAGGCAGTGGTTGGGACCATCGCGGAAGCAGAGAAGGTTTGGGTTTTGGAGGCGTATGTCAGCGAGAGAGCAAGAGAATGGAGGGCAAGTGAGGGTAGGAAATTGAAAGACACCTGCAGAGTGCCCGCTGCTTAACGTCTTGGCAGGTGCACTTGTATTTGCAGTCGCAATTGCATGTACAAACGTCTGGCTTTGGGGCGCCTGCCCATATTCAAATATTTTCAGCCTCCCTCCCGTGGTATCAAAGAAAATAGCAACAACACGGGGGGGAAAATACGAAAAGGAACGCTAAGGACCAGCGCAGAAAAGCACATACCGCTGCCGCCGTCCCTCTCCGCACCAGGTGTGCAAGCCCACCCGAAGTCTGTCTCTATTTGGCAGAATCTGCAGGCGAGGCAAAGGAGAAGGCCCATTGAGTCGCGGGACGGTGTTTGAGTGCCCAGAGCCATCGGTTTAGGTTTTAGTGTTTAGGGTTTGGGATTTTGGGTTGGGGGATAGGGCTTAGGTTTTAGGTGTTTGAGTGCCCAGCCATCGCACACACTCTATGCCGTGGCACATCGATGATGTGTGGTGAGTTTGTTCGGTAGGACAAGCACCTGTCGCAACCGTCATTAGCTCGCAGAACCCTGGGATTTTCTCCTGGAGTAACGGGAGGGCAGTCTGCAACATCATTCGCGTGGGTGGTGGGTGGGTGAGTGCGTGCGTACCTCGTCAGTGCGTGAGTGCGAACTGGCACATGTACATGTACACGTGACCTTTTCTCTCTCTGCCTCCAACTCTCTCTTTCGCTCGCTTGCGCTTACTATCCTTCGCTCGCTCTCGCTCTCTCACACCCCTCCCTCCTTTCCGTCTTTATCTCGCTTTCCTCCCTTGTGTGGTTGTATCTGATCGCACGCATGCGAGCGAGACAGAGTTCCACGAGGAGACCAAAACGTTGAGTATCACAATCATATTCAAGGTCCCCATCATCACACTGCTCATTGCCAGATCTGAAACCAGAACCGCACCATGCCTGTCGTATGCATCCGTGGTATCAGGCATATGCGAACAAACATGGGTGGGGCAGGAGATGGAACCAAAGAGAGACAGTGGTCGTCGCCTCTTCTCTCTCTCTCTTCTCTTTCTCGCTCGCTCTCGCTCTCTCGCTCACTCGCTCTCGCTCTCTCTTGCTCTCGCCCTCTCTCGCTCTCGCTCTCGCTCCCTGACAAGGGTCAGTAGCAATGCGCTGTCGCGCAATGCGCTGTCGCGCAATGCGCTGTCGCGCAATGCGCTGTCGCGCACGCGCTCTCTCTCTCCTCCTGATCCGACACTCTCCTCCCTCTCCATTCTCCTCCGCCTGCTCTGCCTCCTCCTGCTCCTGCTCGACACCCAACCCTTGACTCACCTCAAAGAGCTCAGGACTTTCGATCGTCCACGAGTCCGGCAGTTCTGAAAGCGCACAACACTGCGAGGCATCTATTTCTGTATAATTCGTTATATCGCCTGTGGGCAGGTCCATAGATATAAGTTCATCGGGCTAGCAATTCAGAGCATCTCAGTTTGAACCCCAAAATCTAAAATTTACCGCCGAGTTCGAGACAAAGGTTGTCAGCCAAAATGCTGCATACGCCGGGCTGCATTTTACTGTACATCCTGTCCTGAACAATGGCGAGGAAATCCTCATTGCGCATGTGCTTTATTTCCTGTGCGAATTTGCATTCTCGGATTGCCTCTGTTTCAATTGTGCGTGTGTGCAGGCAAAGTCAGGTAATTACGCACTTGCACTTCCGAGCAATTCTGCTTCCGCATTGACAGGTATTATCGAGATGCAGCTGCTCAGAGCAAAAAAAACACACAACGAAGGCAGGCGTGCACATGCGCCTCATCCACTGTATCATTTTATCAGCAAGCTCAGCGACCACATGCTGTGATATGCCCGAAAGCGATGTTGCGCTTACGTTTCTTTTTGAAGACATAGTAGTTCGCCTCTTCAACTAGTTTGACGCTTCCGAGTGGCCCACTTGCGTCAGGAAACACTTCCTTCAGGTTCTCTGCCCTGAAACAACATAAAAACTCCATCGCAGTCATGAGCAAATATTCGCACGTGCATCAAGCTTACTCCTCACGACCCACAAAACCGGCAAGACGACGACACGCGCGCAACACCTCCCTGGCGAGAGAAAAAGTTTATCCATTCAAATCACTTGACCTGCAAGAACCCACGGGGCACGGGTTAATGGGTGTCACGTCTTTCTTGTCTTTTACTTGGCAAAAGGCCAGCAGCCTGTCCTGACCGGCAATGATGATTTTTTCCGTCTCCATGCACCTGCACCGGCGCGGTACCCCGTCAAGCACCATGTCAGTGGGCTCTTTATCCGAATTCTCAGGCTGCGGGGGCGGGAGGCTATTTCAGTGTGTTGCGCGCGGGGCGGAGGCTATTTACGGCGAACCTGTCCTGCAAGCGAGAGGTGGTATATCCTTGGCTCTGACTATCTTTGCACGGGTGAATCCGCTCCATCAACGAGTTCAGCTTCATCTGCGACAGGGCAGGCACAGTCTGTGTCAATGACCTCGCCAGGCCGGGGAGTGTGAAGCAAGGTCGCAGCAATCACGAGGCGACCTCCAGAAAGTCATACGGGGTGGGATTCTCCGCCCCCTGCACGCTCAGGAGCACGGGAGCAAGCCCCAGGGCCCAGGCCACTGGGATGACGACCACGACGCAGCTGCTGCGCGCTCGGGCGCGGCGGCCGCAATGTGCCAGCCCGGCTACACGCGTCTCGCAGGCCCGTCCTGGAGCCTTGAGCCACCCCCTGCTCTCTCCCCGCTTTTGCCCGCGCTCTCGCTTCCTCTCGCTTTCCCGGGCCGTGTGCGACACAGCTACGTGCGCAGTAGAAGGCATTGCTTGGGCAAGGGTCAAACAGTAAGTTCGTGGACATCCGCACAAAGTCTTGAAAAATGTCATGATGACGTCCCCGCGGTCTTCCGCAAGGAGGCGGGCGGCGCTCGCGGTCACGCTCCTGCTCACTCTCCCTGGTACTGGCCTGTGTGTGTGTGTTTGTCTGTGCGTTCGTGCGTGTGTGGTGCGTGTGAGTGTGCGTCTCCATGCTGCGTTGCTTCTCTTGTGTCTCGCATGCGTGTGCATGTGCGTGCGTGTGTCACGCGCGGCACCTGCCGCACGCACGCGAATCCTCACCTCGCACCGCGGAGAACACATTTAGCAAAGTCAAATAATAATTATCAAATCATATTCACTGATAGACTGAGGACTGAGACGGTGCTAACGGCCCGCTTCTTGTGGGCAGGGTATCTGCGTGGAGCTAGGGGGAGGCGTGAGGCGATGGCAACTCCTGGTTGCCGGGTGATGATTTTCGTACGCACGCGAGTGCACGCACGCGAGCGGGCGCCCACGCGCGCACGCCCGCCCGCAAGAATCCCCTCCCCCGATCGGTCCGATCGGTGCTGCGCGTATAAGCATAAGAAAAACGGCAAGGAGGAGGAGGATCCTTGCACGTTTGCCGTGGTGCGCAGGCTCACCAGAGCGGCTGGCGCGCTCACGCCAAAACCCTAAACCCTAAACCCTAAACCCTAAACCCGAAAAAATAATGACAACCTAAACCCTAAAGCCTAAACCCTAAAACATAAACTGGCGCGCTCACGCCGCAACCACAACCTGTCTCTCTTCGGCTCTCTCTATTTCTCTCCTCACCCTCATCATAGGGCTGTGCCCAGCGGGCGATGCTCAAGACGGGCAAAATCGCTAGAATCACGTGCGCACACAGGTACCGGCCTTCCCCTCCCTAAACCCTAAACCCTAAACCCTAAACCCTAATGCCTTCGCCGCTCCCGTGTGCCCAACCTGTCACCCCTGGCCTCCTAAGCCCTAAATCCTAAGCCCTAAGCCATAAATCCTACGCCCTAAACCCTAAACCCTATACCCTGAACCCTAAACCCTGGAGCGTAAACCCTAAACCCTAAGCCCTAAACCCTAAACAGTGCAGTCTGTGGCGTGGTCGAGGCCGAACGCGACCACGTGTGGCACAGGTGGTTTAGTTTCAGGGTTTAGGTTCTAGGGTCTAGGGTTTTAGAGATTATCTTATGCATGTACATTCATATGTATATATTTATATACATACATACATACATACATACACAAATACATACATACATACATACATACATACATACATACATGCATGCATGCATGCATGCATGGGGACTGTTGCGACTAGGTCTCTTTTGACACTGAGCTAGGTCTCTTTTGACACTGAGCTAGGTCTCTTTTGACACTGAAAGGAAGTCTCGAAGAGTGCAAGAAGGAGCATGGGGACTGTTGCGTGCCCACCATACATGTGTATGTACGTATATACATACATACATGTATACATGCATATAAGGTGGTACCACGAACTAGTGGAGACAAGAAGGAGCGCGGGGACGGTTGCGTGCCCATGCATGCATGCATGCATGTATGTATACATACATGCATGCATACGTGTATACATACATACATGTATACATACGTGTATACATATATACGTATGCACGTACATGTATACATACATGTATACATGCATATGAGGTGGTACAACGAACTAGTGGAGTACAAAAGAGTGCATGGGGACTGTTCCGTGCCCACCCAGTGGGCGCCCAACCCCAAGCTCGGTGCTTGGGTCAACAGGTATTAAAATTAATTATTATTATTCATTATTATTCATTGATTATATTGTTCATTCATTGATTATGGTGAATTGAAAAGGTTGATTATACAACCAGTTGGGACAATAGGTATTGTTATTATTAATTATTGTTCATTGCTTATGTTATTCATCAATTGATTATACCTAAATGGAAAAATCAATTTATTATTACTTATTCATTATATTATTCATCAAGTGATTATACCTAAATGAAAAAGTTAGTCATACAACCAGTTGGTACTTAGGCTAGTTCGTGGATACAACCAGTTGGTACCTAGGGCTAGTTCGTGGATACATAGCTCGTGGATTCGTCCACGTTGGGGATCCTGACCCCTGATGCATATATTATATTTTTTTTTATTTTTTTACTGCTGGTTACATAGGGCTAGGTCGTGGACACGAGTTAGTAATACAAACAGTTGCGTGCTAGCCCCAAGGGTGTGTGTGTGTGTGTGTGTGTGTGTGTGTGTGTGTGTGTACGTGAGGTCTCTTTTGACACTTTCTAACTCTCCTCAAACACCTTTTTGGGTCAATGCGTGTTCCGTGCGTGTTCCGTATACATAGTGTGTTCCGTGCGTGTTCCGTACACATAGTCCCTTCCCTATGTATGGGGACTCCAAATGGGGACTCTTATGAGTTTATCCAAATAAAGACACCTCTCTCTCTCTGAGGAGGAGGATACATGCGTCATATGAGGAGGAGGATACATGAGTTTATCCAAATAAAGACACCTCTCTCTCTGCTTGGTCAACGAGTGTTCGGTAAACATAGTCCCTAATAGTAGGTCTCTTATGCCTCTATAGTAGGTCTCTTTTGCCTCTATAGTAGGTCTCTGTGCTTGGTCAATGAGTGTTCCATAAACATAGTCCCTTATATATGTGTGTGTGTGTGTGTGTGTGTGTGCGCGCGCGCCTGTGCATATACACACACAAGCACACCTTTGCCTGTATGCATACACACACACACAGACACGTGCGTCATCAGCACCTACTGACCCAAGCACCGAGCTTGGCATACACACACACACACACACACACACACACGCACACGCACACACACACACACACACACACATACACACACACACATCTGCGAGAGTTGATGGGCATTTTCCTTACACCATCATATAAACCCTGAACCCTGAACCCTAAACAGGATGCTGCCTATCTGGTGTGTAAACTCAAACACTACTTTACTACTAAACTAAACCACTACAGGATGCTGCCTATCTGGTGTGTAAACTAAACCACTACTTTACTACTAAACTAAACCACTACAGGATGCGAGTCGAGTACGCAGAAGTTTCCAGACAGCATCAGCGTGAGCTCCAGGGTATTGTCACATTACACACACACACAGACACACACAGACACAGACACACACACACACACATACATGCATGTATGTATATGCAGACATACACAGTTGTATTTATATATATAAGGGAAGGAGACACGTGAGGAGCGCAACACACACACACACACACACACACACACACACACACACACACACACACACACACACACACACAGACTAATACATAAATACATAGTTTATACATACTTACATAGTTGTATTGTATATACTTATTAAGGCGCAGACAAGTGAGGAGCGCCAACACACACACACACACACACACACACGTATATACATATACGTATACATACATACATAGTCGTATTGTATATATAAGGTCAGGAGATAGGTGAGGAGCGCCAACATGGCCCAGAACAGCAGGCCACACCAGAGGTATAGAGTGCTAGGTCTCTTTTGACACTGTACTAGGTCTCTTTTGACACTTTCTACCTCTCCTCAAACACCTTTTAAGGCCACGCCTGAGGAATACACACACACACACACACACACGTATGGTGGACTAATTAGGACGCAATTTATGTATACATTTATACGTGTATATATGTATACAAATATACATATATACACATACGTATAAATGTGTGTGTGCATATATACATACGTATATTTGGTACATATACACGTATAAATGTATACATGAATTTCTCCCTATATTTATGTGTATGTGTATATTTACATGTATGTGTATATGCATATGTATATTTATATGTATCTGTATATGTGTATACATATCATCAGGCCACGGAAGAGGATGCAAGGAGGGGAGGGGAGCGAGGGGAGCGAGGGGAGGAGGGAGAAGGAGCAGAGGGAGGGGGGGAGCGAGAAGAAGTTCAGGGACAGGCAAAGGGGGGGGCAAGAGAGAGATATGCGAGGAGGGCAGGGGCTGAGG
>Ga0315899_10010179_pt1 | contig 10068 bp, 8 predicted proteins | sample LakEriMetagenome_2_FD_203518 | JGI IMG/M metagenome (GOLD analysis project Ga0315899, IMG submission 203518) | Freshwater fungal communities from buoy surface, Lake Erie, Ohio, United States - Buoy 4 MA112 | ecosystem: Environmental > Aquatic > Freshwater > Lake | place: USA: Lake Erie, Ohio...
CGAAGCTGAAGAAGCTGAGGAAGAAGCTCGACGCCGCGAAGGCGATCGACAGGCCGAAGACGATCTGGATGAGACGCCGGAAGCCGCCGCTGCTCTCGCCGAATGCCAGCGTCAGGCCGGTGACGATGATCACGATGACGGCGACGATCTTCGCGACCGGACCCTGGACGGATTCCAGTACCTGCTGGAGGGGTTGCTCCCACGGCATGCCTGATCCCGCCGCCTGTGCGGCGGGGGCGATGGCTAGGGTCAGGCCGATCGCCGCGCCGACGAGGAAGGTCGATCCGCGAGACGGAATCTTGGCAAGCTGCATGGTCATTCTCCTTGGGGGTTGAGGGGCAAGAGGAAGTCGGCGAGCGCGTAGGCGCCGGTGTCGGGATCGAGCCCGGCGACACGCGCGATCTGCGAGATGCGGCGCTGGAGGCCGCGTCCGGAGATGAAGACGATGATGTCGATCGCCTCGGCGATCAGCCGGCGCGGGACCGTGACCACCGCCTCCTGGACGAGACCCTCGATCCGGTAGAGCGCGGAGATTGCGCTATTGGCGTGAACGGTGGCGATGCCGCCGGGATGGCCGGTGTTCCAAGCCTTGAGCATGTCAAGCGCTTCGGGACCTCGCACCTCTCCGACGATGATGCGGTCGGGGCGAAGGCGCAGCGTCGAGCGGACGAGATCGGCCATCGTCACGACGCCCGGTCGCGTGCGCAGCGCGACCGTGTCGGCGGCGGGACTTTGCAGCTCGCGCGTGTCCTCGATCAGGATGACGCGCTCGTCGACCCAGGCCATTTCGGTGAGCAGCGCATTAGCGAGCGTGGTCTTTCCCGAGCTTGTGCCGCCGGCGACCAGGATATTGTAGCGCTGGGTGACGCAGGCCTTCAGCCGATCGGCAGCGGCCGGCGCCATGATGCCGTCAGCCACATAATCGTCGAGGCTGTACAAGCGCTCGGCGGGCTTGCGGATCGAGAAACAGGGTGCGGTCGATACGGGCGGCAGCACGCCTTCGAACCGCTCCCCGGCACGTCCCTCGATATGCGGTGGCAGTTCGGCAGAGACGATCGGGGCATCGCCGTGAACCTCGGCCCGAGCGTGGGAGGCGACGAGGCGGATGATCCGCTCGACCTGGGCGGGGTCCATCCGCACGCCCGTGTCGGTGCGGCCTTCGCCAAGCCGATCGAGGCGCAGCGCCCCATCGGGATTGACCATGATCTCGATGACACGGGCATCGGCCAGTGCTTCGGCGATCGCCGGCCCCATCGCCGTGCGCAGCATCGCGCGCCGCCGGTCTGCGGAAATACCGGCGCTCATCGGCCGGACTCTGCCGCGCCGCCGAACCCGTCGGCGATCGTCCGCCGTCCAGCGGCGATCTGCCGGCCGACCTGGGCGATGAAGGCATCGAACCGCTTGGCGGCGATGGCGCGGCCAGCATGATCGTTCTCGGCGAGCGGGGCTTGGATCGCCAGCTCATATCGGACGAACAGTGCCAGCGTTTCGAGCTGGATATGTCCGTCGCGTTCAAGCCGGCCGATTGCTGCTGTCAGCCGATCAAGCCTGATCCCGAAGCGATCCTCCAATTCGGATGCACCGCGCCGATTGAGCCAAGCCGTGACGGCGTCGGTCAGGATCGCAGACTTCGATGCCCCCGGCTTTGCCGCGAGCGCCTCGAGACGATCACTGACCGGCTTGGGCAGGAATAGCTGGTGGCGGATCTTCTCGACCATCGTCAAAGATCCAGCTGAAGGTCGCCGGGCCGATGCCCGTCGGAACCGTCGGCGCCAGCATCGAGCGCGTAGACGGAACGCGCCGTGCTGAGTGCCCGGGCCTGGTCCATCGTGCGCTGATCCGCGCTCAGATCGCCATCATCCTCGCCGAGGCCTAGCGGGTCAGCCGTGATCGGATCGGGTGACAATGGGCGGTCGGGTTCGTGAGCGGGATGCCGGGCCTGCTCCAGACCACCGGCTGCATCGTCACCGTCAGTGTCGGCGGCCGCGCCGAGACGCGCATCGATGCCGCGGACGATACCGGCCCAATTGTCGGGGCGTGCTGCTGGTCGATCGGCATAGTCGCCGTCCTTAAGCGCGGGCGGTGCGAGTACCCGCGTCTTGAAACTGTTGTCCTCGTAGTAGCGCAGCTTGGTCGCGCGGATCGGTGGCGTGCCGGCGACCAGTATGAGTTCGTCGGTCGCCGGAAGCTGCATCACTTCGCCGGGCGTTAGCAGCGCGCGGGCGGTCTCCTGTCGGCTGACCATGACATGGGCCAGCCATGGCGCGAGCCGATGTCCGGCATAGTTGCGCATCGCGCGCTGTTCGGTGGCGGTGCCCAATGCATCGGAGATGCGCTTGGCGGTCCGCTCGTCGTTGGTCGCGAAGGCGATACGGACATGGCAGTTGTCGAGGATGGCGTTGTGCTCGCCATAGGCCTTCTCGATCTGGTTGAGGCTCTGCGCGATCAGGAAAGCGCGCACTCCGTAGCCGGCGAGAAAGGCGAGGCTCGTCTCGAAGAAGTCCAGTCGGCCGAGCGCGGGAAACTCGTCGAGCATCATCAGCAGCTTGTGCCTGGCGGCAGCGTTGGCGCCATTCTCTGCATGGAGATGCTCGGTCAGCCGGCGGCCGATCTGATTGAGCACTAAGCGTATCAGCGGCTTGGTGCGGCTGATGTCGGAGGGCGGCACGACAAGGTAGAGAGAAATCGGCGACTTGCCCTCGACCAGGTCGGCGATACGCCAGTCGCACCGCGACGTGACAGTCGCGACGGTGGGGTCGCGGTAGAGGCCAAGGAACGACATGGCAGTCGACAGCACGCCAGAGCGTTCGTTCTCGGATTTGTTGAGCACTTCCCGCGCTGCCGATGCGACAACAGGGTGAACGACAGGCGCGTCGGCCGTCCCGAGATGATTTGTCGTCATCATCCGGCGCAATGTGGCGGTGAACGGCCGTTGCGGATCGGACAGGAAGGACGCTACCCGCGCGAGAGTCTTGTCTTCCTCGGCGTAAAGGATGTGGAGGATGGCGCCGACCAGCAGCGAATGGCTGGTCTTCTCCCAGTGATTGCGACGTTCGAGCGCGCCTTCCGGATCAACCAGGATGTCGGCGATGTTCTGGACGTCGCGGACCTCTTCGGTTCCGCGGCGAACTTCAAGCAGCGGATTATAGCGCGCCGAGCGAGCATCGGTCGGGTTGAACAACAGGCAGTGCGAAAAGCGCTGACGCCAGCCTGCGGTGAGCTGCCAGTTCTCGCCCTTGATGTCATGGATAACTGCCGATCCTGACCAGCCAAGCAGCGTGGGCACGACGAGGCCAACGCCTTTGCCGCTCCGGGTCGGCGCAAAGGCCATGATGTGTTCGGGACCGTCGTGACGGAGGTAGCGCGGACCCGTGCGCCCGAGAAAGACGCCGGCTTCCGTGAGCAATCCGGCTTTGCGAATGTCGCTCGCATCGGCCCAGCGTGCCGAACCATAGGTGGTGAGGTTATTGCGCTGGCGCGCACGCCATAGCGACCCGAAGATCGCAGCGGCGCAACCGACGAGACCGCTCGTCGCGGCAATTGCACCGGCCTCCTCGAACTGGACCGGGGCGTAGGCTTCGAACGAGAACCACCAGCCGAACAGCGCCCATGGCACATAGACCGGCCGGCCAAATGCCATGAACCATGGCGGTCCAAGCTCGGGCTGATAGGCGAGTTGCGCCGCAACCCATTGGGTCGCGAACCAGACGCCCGCCAGAACGATGGCGAAGACGATGATGATCTGTCCGATGAGCAGCTTGGTCGGTGTCATGCGGTGCCTCCGGCCCGAACGACTCGGGTCGGCGACAAGGATCGATAGAATCTTGGTCCGGCGTCAGGCGCCTTCCGGGGACGCCAGCGACCGATGTGAGGACACTGGAGCAGATTCCTCCGGCGATTCCCGCGTCTTACCGAATTTCATGATACGCCATTAACGAATATCTCGGTGAAATACGTGAAACTATTGCAAGAATGATGAATCATCCTTACTTTGAAATTCATGATGGAGGCGACTCGTGGCAGATAGTGAAAAGAGGACGAATTTTGTGCGCTTGGCGGAAGGGCGCACGCAGATCGCGTTGGACGCGATCCGCAAGCTGGGGAATCTTTCGAACCGTCGGGCCTACGAATTTAGCGACGCCGATATCCGGAAGATCAGCAAAGCGCTGAAGGAGGCCGTGTCCGACCTCGAGAAGCGCTTCGGTTCGTCAACCGAACCTTCGGACAGCTTCAAGCTCTAAACAGGGACGAGACCATGCGGCCGGAACACCTCGGAATTGGTGACAAGACCTTCCTGATCAACCGGCTGATCCAGCAGGCGCCGATCAACACGCTCATCCGCGAGTTCTTCAAGAACGCGGATGAGAACGCAGCGCTCGCCCCAGAAGGCAAGCGGAGCGTCGAGATCTTCCCGACGGTCATCGACGGCGTGCGAAAATTGACCTTCTGGAACACCGGCGTCGGCATGACTGCGGCCGAACTTCGGCGCGCGACCGACCTGAGTTCATCGGTCAACAAGATGATGGCGCTCGATGGAAACTTCGGTATCGGCGCCAAGGTCTCAGGGCTTGCCGCATCACCGGACGGTATCCGCTATCGGTCCTGCAAGGATGGCGAGGTCAACGAGGTCACGATCGGGTGGGACGAGGAGGAACAGACCTATGTTCGCTTCTCGGTCCAGCTGGCCGATGGCCAGACCGACACAATCTACGACGTTACTTCGGTCGTCCAGGCCGCCGGGACAGCCATCGATTTCGATTGGACGGAAGTCGTGCTGTTTGGCGAAAGCCTTGACCACGATACGGTCGCCGAGCCGATCGGCACGGGCGTGCCGGTTGACCGCAGCTTCATCGCAACCTCCATTTTCAGGCGTTTCGTGGCGTTCTCGCCGGGAGTGCAAGTCCGCATCGATGTCGCGATGACCAAGGGCGGCGGCAAGGACGAAACCGGCAGGTTCCGCCAACTGCGCACGCTCGATGAAATCCTCGATCGGCTCCCGCGCCACGAAGATGTCGTGGATGCGGAGACGGGCATTACCGTGCGCTACATCCATGACCCCAAGCACGAAGGGTCCAGTCATACCTACAGTGCCCGGGCCAACGCCGCCACCGGATCGACGACGTTTCTGGCGCTGGTCTACCGCGACGAGCGGTATGACTTTCGCACACAGAAAGTGTGGTCCTCGGTCGCACCCACATTCGGGATTCCGTTCGGATCGAAGGTACTCACGGTTGAAATCCGGCTGCCCGACGACGCGGCATTTCCGAACCAGTACCGCGATGCCCTGACGTGGCGTCACGATCGATCGCCGCTGACTGCGGATCAACATGCCTATCTGGTCCGGCAGCTCATGCCCGACTGGGTGAAGGACGTCATCAGGTCGGAATCCCCGGACAGCGCAGATGATCTGAACGACCTCCAATCCGACCTTCAGTCGTTGCTCGACGAGCTTCGCGTGCCGACCAATGTCGTCAAGAAAAGTCCGGAACAGATCACCCGGTCTGAAGCCAATGATGCCGGGCTTGCCGAGCCTGAGCCGACTACCCTTCAGTCTGAAGAGGACGAGGAAAAGGTCGCTGGCCTCAAGCCGCCGGTGAAACGGGCAGAGCCGCGGGCATCGACGTCCCGCGTGCGCATGGCACCGGAAGGTGCGACCGCTTCTAAGCTCGCGCGGGCGCTTGAACGCGCTCCAGAGATCAAGATCCTCACCGAAGCCGACGAAATCGCAGACCGCGAGATGAAAGGCCGAGCTGCTCGCTTCTACCCGGAAGTGCAAACCTTGTTCGTCAACGGCCTGTACCCGGTCGTCGCCAAGATGGCGGACGAGCTGGCGAACGAGTTCTCCGATGCCGAGGATCCCGACGAAGCACGCGCGACCGCGTTGCAGGCGTCACAACGCACGCTGGCATTCAGGGTTGGCAAGGCCACCTGTTTTGCCTTGGCAAAACGCATGCTGGATGACTGGTCGACCGAGGACCTTGAGCGTGCGACTTCGCCGGAATCGCTCTCGATGGCGGCCGACGATTATCGGCAGAGCCTCGCGTCGGCGCGCAAATGGATCAAGGACCGTGTCCGGATCGCCAGCGTCAGCGCGCTGGGATGATCGGCATGATCGACCATCCTCTTCGTGGCAGCCTGCCGGGGGCACGCGATGACGGCTGACCAGTATCTCTATGGGATTCTGGCACGGGAAACCGTCGACACCAGTGTCAGCTCGCCGTTGCGACAGGTGGCTGTCACCCTGATGCCTCGTTTGCGAACCTGGGCCGGCGATCTTCTTGTCGGCGTGCATCCGAGCGGTTCGTTCGCCAAAGGCACGGCCAACGCCAGCGGAACCGACATCGATCTCTTCCTGGCGCTGCGATCCGACACCACAGCCACCTTGAAGGAAATCTACGATACGCTGTTCAACCAGCTTCAGAAGTCGGGATACACGCCGAGAAAGCAGAACGTATCGATCGGCTTGAAGGTCGGGAGCTTCAAGGTCGATCTGGTCCCGGGCAAGCAGCAGCAGGCCAATTCCACCGATCATAGCCTTTGGCGAAATCGCGTGCAGACATGGACCAAGACCAATATCGGCACCCATATCGCTGCGGTGCAGCGCTCCGGACGGCAGAACGAAATCCGCGTCGTCAAACTCTGGCGCAATCAGAGCGGCTTGGACTTCCCGTCCTTCTACCTGGAGCTATCGGTGATCGCCGCCCTGAGTGGAAACACCCAGTCGGGCTTTTCGGAGCGAGTCTGGACGGCCCTGACCTTTCTGTCGAATCGCTTCGAAAACGCCCGCGCGGTCGATCCGGCCAACACGAACAACATCATATCCGATGACCTTTCGGACACCGCGAAAAAGGCGATTGCGCGCGCCGCTGGCGAAACGCTGAAAGCGAAGACCTGGGGCGAGGTGGTCAAATGACGAGCTGGTCACTCGAGACGCTGCTGGCGGATCTGCATTCGTCGGTGACCGAACAACTCGCCCGCGCCCGGCGCACGATGGGCCATCCCGTTGCCAAGGGCGACGTCGCCGAGAGCATCTGGGCGCAGCTTTTGGCCGGCTATCTTCCGCAGCGATACAAAGTGGCAAAGGCGTTCGTCTGCGACAGCGAAGGCCGCTTCAGCGATCAGCTCGACGTCGTGGTGTACGACCGACAGTATTCACCTCTGATCTTCGAGATGGACAATCAGGTCATCATCCCGGCCGAGAGCGTCTATGCGGTCTTCGAGGCAAAGCAGGAGATCGATGCGGTACAGGTCGGTTATGCCGCGAAGAAGATCGCATCCGTTCGCGCGTTGAAGCGGACGAGCCTGCCTGTGCCGCATATCGGCGGGAGTTCGCCGCCAAAGCCACTGCAGCCCATCATCGGCGGTTTGCTGACGTTCGAGAGTGGTTGGTCCCCGCCCTTGGGAGCCAGCCTCGCCAAAGCTCTGGCAGATGCCGATGGCGATAGCCGGCTCGATATCGGCTGCGTCGCCGCCCACGGCTGGTTCGCCTGCGACGACGCTGGCTGCCATGTGATAAATGACCAGGGCAAGCCCGCGACGGCGTTTCTGTTGGAACTGATCGCGCGGCTGCAGGGTCTGGCCACGGTCCCGATGATCGACATACGCGCTTATGCAAAGTGGCTCACCGACTAGCCGCTCACGAGATTTGCGGCCCGGCGCGCGCGCGTCCGAACGACCAGTTTACCCCATCGCCGCGTATGATGCCGCTGGCGCTCTGACCGATCCTTCGTTCCAGCATCGGACGCCACGGCACCAAGGTGAATTCAAGCGCCTTTTCGACCACGGCAAACTTGCCGCTCGCCAGGTCGACGCTCCGGGTGATCTTGCCCTCGAACCGTTCGCCAGACCGCGCTTCGACAAACGCCTTCCCGATATCATTGGACAAGGCCTCGCCCTCGCGCAGCAACTCTCGCCGCTGGAGCATCATGAGCGCGTTGGCGCGCAGCCGAACGCGATCACCGTCACTGTCGGCAAGTTGCTGCTCGACCAGCCATTGGCGGCGGGCGGCGATCGCAGTGCGCACCTCACGCCCGAACCCGGCGTCGCGAATGGCGAGCGGTGCGTGCGACGCCAGCTCTCGGTCGAGCCACGTCGCGGCGTCAGCCCCGTGAAGCTGTTCGAGCGGTCGGGCGGACAGGGTTTCGACCTCAACCGGCGCGTCGCGATGGCGACGCGCCTCATAGGCTGCGGCGCGGTCGACATGGTCGTCGGCGATCGTCCAACTGCCGTCCGCTTCTCGTTCCACGCCGGCACCGGCTCGGCGCATCGCTTCGAGCCGCCGGACGTGCGTTTCGGCGAACGCTTGGGTCGCCGACAGATCATATTTCAAATGGAGGTCGACCGAGTATCGTCCGCCATTGGCTGCCGCCACCTCGGCCGTGACGCGATCGGCATCCCGAACCTCCAGGCTGCGCGCGGACACGCGCACGATCGCACCGTCGGCAATCGGAGCGACGGCATCGCCGCGGCCGATGTCGACATAATGCGCGCGGCCATCGACGCCGTCTAACATCAGATAATGACGGTCCCGATGCTCGTCGGCGAAGCCCCGCGCGATGACGCGCCCCACGATCGGGTCGGGATCGGTCTCACCGGCGCCGAAGAGACTGCGGCCAATCCAAGGCCGCTCCAATTTACGTGCTGACAACTCGCGCTGCATCGTGCGGATGATGTCGCCGCGCTCGCCCAGCGTCCGGAGCGTCGCTTCCAGATCTTCGGCAAGCTGCCAGCGACCGCCACCGACATTCTCCGCAAGGCCCATGCTTGCGAGCTTCTGCAACCGCCCCGAACGCAGCGATTGCTGGAAGGGGTCGCGACCGGCCGACGACACGACGCGATCGCCATCCATCGACCGGATCAACTGCCGGTCGATCGAGGTCACTCGCTCTTCGCCGATGTCATGCCGCAACCGCGCCTCGATTTCCTGGTCGGTGCGCGGGCCGAGATCGAGCGTAACCAGCTCGGCCGCGCGCGCACGAATGCCGTGGGAAATATATTCGCGGGCGATGATTAGATTCTGGCCGGTGTCATCGACGCCGCGCAGCATGATGTGCGTATGCGGATGGGCGGTGTTAAAGTGATCGACCGCGACCCAGTCGAGACGGGTGCCGAGGTCAGCCTCCATCTGGGTCATCAGCCGGCGAACGAATGGCTTGAGGTCAGCATATTCCGAACCATCCTCCGCCGACACGATGAAGCGGAACTGATGACGGTCGCCGTCGCATCGCTGGAGAAACGCCTTGCCATCCGCGCCATCGCGATCGGCAGAGTAGAGTTCGCCAGGCGTGCCTTCGCGGGTCACGCCATCGCGCTGGATATAGCGAAGATGGGCGCGCGCAGCGGGCATGCCCTTGCTGCCGATTCTGACCAGCCGCGTCTTCACGACGGCGCGCCGCGCACGCATCCCGCCGAACCGATCCCGGCTCGAAAGCAACCGTCCCATGCTGGCGCCGCGACCGATCCGACTGCCGTCGAAGCGCCGGCTCTTGATGGCGCCTTTCTCCGCCGAACGTAGTGCTGCGCCAACGACGCGCCCAAGATAGCGCTTGGCCTTCTTGCCGCTCTGGTGGCGCTGCTTGCCGAGGCGCGGCTTGAAGTCGTCCTCGTCGCTCATCTGCCACTCCAAGTCTCGCGGCTGGGCGACAAAAACGGCGGATTTCCGCCAGTCCTCATGAGCATGTCTCGCGCACAGTGCGGCATGTCTCTCAAAAAAACGATGTGCAGACAAAAGCTTAGCACCTGTCGCGAGACAGTGCCTTTCTCTTGCTTTCGCTTTCTTCCTTCTTCCTCCCTCTCCCCTGATCCTCGGCTCAAAGAAAAGGCCGGGACACGATGCCAAACCGACACCGCATCCCGGCCTGAAGAAGTTGACCTCTCACGCATCCGCGAACGCCGCGATCGCCTGTTTCCGCCGCCCGAATTCGCGCTTGCCCATCAGTCCGTGCGGGTTTCCATCGCCATCGACGATCATCACCGCGACGAACCACTTGCCGTCCAGTCGCCCGAAAATCCGCACCCGGTCCAAGTCGATTTCGTCATCATCGACACTCTCATAAGCGCCGATCCACC
>Ga0315899_10010180_pt1 | contig 10068 bp, 10 predicted proteins | sample LakEriMetagenome_2_FD_203518 | JGI IMG/M metagenome (GOLD analysis project Ga0315899, IMG submission 203518) | Freshwater fungal communities from buoy surface, Lake Erie, Ohio, United States - Buoy 4 MA112 | ecosystem: Environmental > Aquatic > Freshwater > Lake | place: USA: Lake Erie, Ohio...
TCAGGACGGCTTGCGCACGTCCGCCGAATCATCCTCGATCAGCCTGCGCGACAGTTTGCCCGGCGTGAACGTATAGGGGCCGACCTCCGAGACGGGGGTGACTTCCGCGCCGGTGCCGCAGATGAAACATTCGTCGAAAGTCGCCAGCTCCTCGGGCAGGATGCGGCGCTCGTGGATCGCCACGCCGCGCCGGCGGGCGAGCGCGATCACCGTCTTGCGCGTGATGCCGTCGAGGAAGCAATCGGCGATGGGCGTATGGATGGCGCCGTCCTTGGCGAAGAAAATATTGGCGCCGGTGCATTCGGCCACGCGGCCTTCCCAGTCCAGCATCATCGCGTCGGCATAGCCCTTGCGCTCGGCGCGATGTTTGGAGAGCGTGCAGATCATATAAAGGCCCGCGGCCTTGGCGGCGACGGGCGCGCAGCGCGGATCGGGACGGCGATATTCGGCGATGTCGAGGCGGATGCCGCGCATCTTCTCGTTCACGTCGAACATGCTCGGCCAGTCCCACATGGCGATCGCCACATGGATGGTGGAATGTTGCGCGGCGACCGCCATCATCTCGCTGCCGCGCCAGGCGACGGGGCGCACATAGCAATCCGACCAGCCGTTCTTTTCGAGAACGACCTTCTTGGCCGCTTCCAGCTCGTCGACCGAATAGGGGATTTCGAAATCGAGGATCCGTCCCGATTGCAGGAAACGCTCCGAATGTTCGCGGCTCTTGAAAATGCGGCCCTCATAGGCGCGCTCGCCCTCGAAGACGCAGGAGCCGTAATGCAGGCCGTGGCTCAACACATGCAGTTTCGCGTCGCCCCAGGGCAGGACGCGCCCGTTGAGCCAGATGAAACCGTCACGTTGATCGAAGGGCAGAACGGACATGAATTCCTCACGGCGGCGCTGTTTTTCGGAGGGTTTTAGCCTCTTGGGACATCTTGACGACTAGCAATTGACCTGAAATATGTCAATCAGGCTGACGTATTCCGGGTCGCGTCTCGGCAAATCCGGCGCGCGGACCAGGGACCCTGAACCTTGAGCGGAGGGGCGATGGCGCGCCAGACCGGCGAGAGCGTGGACCTGCAGCAGCCCGATTTCGAGCTGATCGAACTGCTCTTTTTCGCTTACCGCGACTTCATCGGCGACGCCGACAGGCTTTTGGAGAGCCTGCGGTTCGGCCGCGCGCACCATCGCGTGCTCCATTTCGTCCAGCGCCACCCCGGCCTGACGATCGCCGAATTGCTGGAGATCCTGCGCATCACCAAACAGAGCCTGAACCGGGTGCTGAAGGAATTGCTCGACGAGGGCTATGTGGAATCCCATCCCGGCGCGATGGACCGCCGCCAGCGGCAGCTGAAGCTCACCTTGCGCGGCGAAGAGCTGGCGCTGGAGCTTGCGCGGCTGCAGTCGCGCCGCTTCGCGCGGGTGCTGCAGGAGACGCCGGAGGGGTCGCGCGCGGCGGCGGTGCGCTTCCTGCTCGCGATGATCGATCCGCAGGAGCGCCCGCGGGTGGAGGCCCTCGTCTCTCCCTCGAGCGCGCGCCGCACGATGGCGGAGCAGGGAGCATGAACGCCGCCGAAGGCGGCGCCCCGCGCCCGACGGCGGTCCCTGCGCCCGCCTCCTCGCCCGCGCCCGCGCTCGACGCCCAGCATGTGCTCGTGGTGGACGACGACCGGCGCATCCGCGATCTTCTGTCGCGTTACCTTCTCCAGCAGGGCTATCGCGTGAGCACGGCCAATAGCGCGCAGGAGGCGCGCGGACGCCTGGGCGTGTTCATCGTCGATCTTATCGTTCTGGACGTGATGATGCCCGGCGAGAGCGGCGTCGAATTCGCCCGCAGCCTGCGCGCGACCTCCGACGTGCCCATCCTCATGCTCACCGCGCGCGCCGATCCCGCCGACCGCGTGCTGGGGCTTGAGGCCGGCGTCGACGATTATCTCGCCAAGCCCTTCGAGCCGAAGGAGTTGGCGCTGCGCATCGCCTCCATCCTGCGGCGCGCCGCCCCGCGCATGGCGCAGCCCGCGCCCGAAAGCGTGCGCTTCGGCCCGTTCCTGTTCGATCTTCAGCGCGGCGAATTGCAGCGCGAGGGCGAGCTGGTGCGCCTGAGCGAACGCGAGCGCCAGATGCTCGCCCTGCTCGCGCGCACGCCCGGCGAGCCCGTCTCGCGCGAGGCGCTGGCGGGGGAGGGCCCCGCCGGCAACGAACGCACCGTGGACGTGCAGGTGAACCGCCTGCGCCGCAAGATCGAGACCGATCCCGCCGATCCGCGTTTCCTGCAAACGGCGCGCGGCGCCGGCTATCGCCTCGTGACGGACAGGTAGCGCCATGGATCAGCCCTTGCCGCCTGCGCTCGACCGCATCCGCGCCCGCTGGCGCGCGAGCATGGCGGCGGTCGGCTCCGTCATGCCCAAGGGGCTTTATGCGCGCTCGCTGCTCATCGTCATCCTGCCGATGGTCCTGCTGCAATCAGCCGTCGCGTGGTTCTTCATGGAGCGCCATTGGCAGCTGGTCACGCGCCGCCTGTCCGCCGCCGTCGTCTCCGACATCGGCGCGGCCGTGGATCTCGTCGAAGGCGGGGCGAGCCTTGAGGCGGTGGAGCGCATCGCGCAGGAACGCTGGGGCTTCGACCTGAAGCTCCTGCCGCGCGAGCCTCTGCCGGCCGCCCTGCCAAAACCCTTCTTCTCGCTGCTCGACCGCGCGCTCTCGCGGGAAATGTCCACGCAGGTGCGGCGTCCCTTCTGGATCGACACGGTGGGCCGCTCCAAACTCGTCGAATTGCGCGTGCAGACGGAGGTCGGCGTCCTGCGCATCTTCACCCAGCGCAGCGCCGCCTATGCATCCAATTCGCATATTTTCCTCATCTGGATGCTTGTGACTTCGCTCGTCCTGCTGGGCGTCGCCGTCGCCTTCCTGCGCAATCAGATCCGCCCCATCCTGCGGCTGGCGCGCGCGGCGGAGGATTTCGGCAAGGGCCGCGAATTCGATTTCCGCCCCCATGGCGCGCGCGAGGTGCGGCAGGCCGGCTACGCCTTCATCGAAATGAAACGGCGCATCGAGCGCGCCATCGAACAGCGCACCGCGATGCTCAACGGCGTGAGCCACGATCTGCGCACGGTCCTCACGCGCTTTCGCCTCTCGCTCGCCATGTTGCCCGAAGGCCCCGACGTGGAGGCGCTGCAGCGCGACGTGGACGAGATGCAGCGCATGCTGGAAGCCTATCTCGATTTCGCCCGCGGCGCGGGGCTTGAGGCGGCGGCGCCCACGGATATGGGCGCGCTGATCGAGGAATTGAAAACCGACGCCGAGCGTCACGGCCATGCGACGCGCATCTCCATCTCCGGCAATCCGGTGGCGACGGTGCGGCCCGACGCTTTCAAGCGCTGCCTCGCCAATCTGGTCGCCAATGCGCAGCGATATGGCGGCGCGATCTCCATCGAGGCGTCGCGCGACGAGCGTTTCCTCACCATTCATGTGGACGATGACGGGCCGGGCATTCCCGCCGACAAGCGCGAAGACGTCTTCCGCCCGTTCCACCGGCTGGACGAGGCGCGCAATCAGGACGACGGCGGCACGGGCCTGGGCCTGGCCATCGCGCGCGACATCGCGCGCGCCCATGGCGGCGACGTCGCGCTTGGCGTAAGCCCTCTGGGCGGCTTGCGCGCCAGCGTGCGCGTGCCTGTGTGAGGGGAAGGGACGAGCGATGGGGCTGACGCTTTACGGGATCAAGGCCTGCGACACGATGAAGAAGGCGCGCGACTGGCTCGCCGGCCAGGGCGTCGCTTACGCCTTTCACGATTACAAGGCGTCTGGACTCCATCGCGACGCGCTGGAGCGCTGGTGCGCGCAAGCGGGCTGGGAGACCGTGCTCAATCGCGCGGGCACGACGTTCAAAAAGCTCCCCGAAGCGGACAAGGCCGGGCTCGACGCCGCGAAGGCCGTCGCGCTGATGCTCGCGCAGCCCTCCATGATCAAGCGTCCCGTGCTGGAAGGCGACGGGCGTTTGATCATCGGCTTCAAGCCCGACGTTTACGCGAAGGCGTTCACCAGCTCGTCTTGAGTCCGAGCCAGGCGGAGCGTCCCGCCGTCCCATAGCCATAGACGGTCTCGTAACGCACGTCGGTGAGATTTTCGAGCCGCAGCGAGACGGCCGTCTTCGCGTCGATGCGATATTCCCCATAGGCGTCGAAGCGCAGATAGGCGCCGAGCCGGTTGACTTCGCCCGGCCGTATGCGTGGGCCGGCGGGGCAGGGCGAGGCCGGTGTCGGCGTCCACCGCATGCAGATGCGTATAGGCGGCCTTCAGGCGCAGCGCATCGGACGCCAGAACGGCGCGGCCTTCCACCTCCACGCCCTGCGTGCGCGCGCGCGCCACATTGTAATAGCAGCCATAGGTTTGAAACGCGGCGCAGGGCGGGGCGGCGTAGGAGAAGTCGATCAGGTTCTCGAACCTGTTGGAGAAAAACGTGACGGAGGCGTCGAGCCGCGCGTTGATCTTCTGGTCGAAGCCGATGTCGAAGCCCGTGGACGTCTCCGGCGCGAGGCTGATCGTTCCATATTCGGAGAAGAGCTGGAACAGCGAGGGCGCCTTTGCGCCCGTGCCCACGCTGGCGCGTATTTTCGTGCCGGTCTCCAGCACATGATAGGCGCCGGTGGCCCGCCAAGTGGCGAAGCGTTCGCTCTCGCGCACGTCGTCCACGCGCCCGCCCAGCGACACATGCAGCCGCTCGCCGAAGGATTTCGACCACATGGCGAAGGCCGAATGGGTCGTCTGGCGCGCGTCGAACGTCTGCAGGCGCGCGAGGGGCGCGGGATAGGAGTCCTCCGCGCCCGCTTGCGCGGATTCGCGTTCCGCGCGGGCGCCCAGCGTCAGCTTGCCGAAGGCGCGCAGGCTGACGTCGCCCTGATATTCCGCGCCCTGGCGCAGGCCGACGTAATCGTAGAACGAGCGGTAGAAGGCGCCGGGCGCCGCGTCATAGCGATAGACGCTGTCGAGCAGGCGATCGATATGCGCGACATAGAAAGTGAGCTGGCTGCGCAACAGGCCGTCGAAGCCCAGATGGGTCGCGCGCGCATGGCCGCGCGTGGAGATCGCGCGCGAAGAACCCGGGCCGTCGGGAAAGGCGCCGAACGCGGAATCGAATTCCGCGCGCGTCTGCGTGCGGGTCACGCCCGCCTCCAGCGTGAGGTCGGCGTCCGCCTTCCATCCCACATTGAGATCGGCGCCGAACCGACGCGCGCCGTCCGCCTCCAGCCGTTGCGCGCCTGCGCGCGCGACGCGATAGCCCCATGCGGAAAAGCCGTCCGTATGGTATCCGCTGACGCCGAGGCTGTAGAACAGCGGCCCCTGCGCGCCGTTCATCTGCGCGCGCGCCTCTTTCGTCCCATAGGCGCCGGCCTCGATCTGCGCCGAGCCGAAATGGCCTTGCCGCTGGCCTTTCTTCGTCACGATCTGCACGACGCCGCCGATGGCGTCCGATCCATAGAGCGCGGTCTGCGGCCCGCGCAGGATTTCGATGCGCTCGACATTGTCGAGCGAGAGGCCGGAGAAATCGACCTCGCCGCCCGTGCTCGAAGGATCGTTGATGCGCACGCCGTCGACCAGCACGAGCGTGTGGCGCGCCTCCGCGCCGCGCAGCAGCACGGTCTGCACCTGGCCCGGACCCCCGGAGGAATTGACCGCCACGCCCGGCGCCTGACGCAACAAATCCTCGACCGAGCGCGCGCTCGAGCGGGCGATCTCGTCGGGGCCGATCACGCTCACGGCGGAGCCGGTGCGCTGCAGCGCCTGTTCGGCGCGCGCGGCGGTGATGGTGATGGCGGGAACGCCCGGCGCCGCGGCGGCGCGCGAGTCTTGCGTAGGGGCGTCTTGCGATGCCGGCTCTTGCGCGAAAACGTTTTGCGCGAGCGCGGCGGGAGCGATGGCGCAAAAGAACGCCGCCGCACGGATGCGGATTGGAAAACGCGTCACATAGCCTCCTCTCCGGCCCTCCGCCGGCGGGTTGGGTTATGTGAGCGGCCGGTCTCCTGGCTCTCTTCCCAGGCATCGCCCAGTGGTCGAGACGCTCTCCGGTCACAGTTGCGGGGGCAGCGCGGTTTGATCCGACTTCCCGTAGCCCCGCTGCGGCGGGGCGCCGATCACGGAAGAAGCATAGCGGTGAGGGCGGCGCGCCGATACCCCCTTCTTTGGTGGGCTGTGGACAGGGTCAATGCAGCATCGGCGCCTTGAACATCCGCGTGCGGTCGGAGGATTGCACGAAGACGTCGAAGGAGCGCCCGTCGCGATGGATCGTGAGCGGCACTTCCACGCCCGCCTCGCCCTGCGCGTGGATGGCGCGGTAGAGGCCGGCGAGCGTCGAGACGGCTTCTCCCGCGACCGCGACGATGATGTCGCCGTTGCGCAGGTCCGCCCGGCGCGCCGGCCCGCGCTGGCTGCGGCCGACCACGACCACATGATCCTCCAGTTCGGAGGCGTAGAGTCCGAGCCATGGTTTGGGCGGCGTGCTGCGCCGGCCCAGCGTGGCGAGATCGTTGAGCACGGGCTTCAACAGGTCGATGGGAACGATCATGTTGAGATGGCCCTTGCGGCCTTCCTCGGCGCCCTGTTCGAGATGCAGCGAGCCTATGCCGATCAGCGCGCCATTGTCGTCGATGCAGGCGCAGCCGCCCCAATTGGGATGGGCGGGGGCGGTGTAGATCGCGTCGTCTAGGACATATTCCCAATAGCCCGCGAATTCCTGCCGCGCGACGATGCGCGCCGCCACGCAGCGCTCGCGCCCGCCCGCGCCCGCCACCACCACGGCGTCGCCCGCCTTGGCGCGCGCGGACTCGCCGAGCGGCATGGCGGGCAGGTCGAGATGGGTGAGCGCCTGCACGAGGCCGAAGCCGCTCTCCTGATCATACGCGAGCACATGGCCGGGAAAGGTGCGCCCGTCATTGGCGCGCAGCCAGATCTCCTCCGCCTCGGTGATGAGATAGCCGATGGTGAGGATCAGCCCGTCCTCGCGGATCACCACGCCGTTGCCCGCGCGCAGCGTGCCCAGCGTTTCGGCGGTGAAGGCGTCGTCGGGAATATGCGCGGTCAGCGAGACCATGGACGACAGGGCGGCGTCCAGATCATAGGAATAATCTTCCGGCCTGGGTTGCAGGCCGGACGCGATCTTCCAGTCGGGCTGGGACATCCGCTGCTCCTCCGTGGACCCGCATCTTGGGGCGCCGGCGCCGCGCCGTCCAGACCGGGGGGACGGCGCAAGAGCGCTGCAAGAGCGGCCAAGAGCGCTGCAAGAGCGCGCGCGCGAGGGAGCGTGTGGACGGGCCGGCGGCCCTAGTGGCAGACCTTGACGTTGCGCGCGCCGACGAGATTTCCCCAACGGTCGAAAAGGTCCTGCCGGCGCCATTCGCAATAGGGAACCGGCTGGTAGGCGGGATAATAATAGGGGTCCTGCACATAGACCGGCGCCGGACGCGCCCGGGCGGAGCTTGCGACCGCGACCGCGCCGAGCACGCCGAGGGCCGCGCCGGCCGCCAGCGCGGCGCCGGCGCCGCGCCGGGCATGGCGATGGCGCACGGGAGCGGGACGCTGCGCGACCCGCCGGCGGTATTGCGTGCGCTCCACGAGAGGCGCGGCCGCTTTCAGCTCAACGCCCAGCGCGCCGCTCGCGCCCGCGGGGAAAGCCGCCGCAGGGACCGCGGAGAAGGCGAGGCCCGCTGCGAGGCCCGCCAGAAGACCAGTCGTCAAACCCGCTGCGCGGGCGCCGGCGCCAAAACCCTTCATCATGGATCCTCCAACCGCTCTCAGCTCACTTGACCATTACCTTAACATGGAGCCCGCGCGCGCCAAACTTGAAAGTGAGACGTTTGGGCGCGGGCGGCTCATTCGCGCGGCAGGTCGGGGCGGCTGCGCAGATAGAGCGCGATGGCCCCCAGCGCGGCCAGCAGCACGCCGCCGACGATGAAGAAACTCACGCCCAGCCCCGCGCCCGCCGCCACGAAGCCCATGAGCGGCGGGGTTGTGGCGGCGGCGGCGCGATTGGCGGTGGTGCGCAGCGCGGCGCCCTTGCCCTGCGAGCCTTCGCCGGCGGCCTTGATGAGCATGGAGAGCATGAGCGGCTGGCTGACGCCCGTGCACAGGCCGCGCAGGAACGCCACCGCCGCCAGCGCGGTGAACGTATGCAGCAGCGGCGTGCAGGCGATGAAGACGACCGCGCCCGCCGAGGAGAGGATGAGCGCCCACATCGGCGCGATGCGCCGGGTGACCGCCGTCAGCGTCAGCGAGCTTGCGGCGGCGGCCGCCGCCGAGATCGTCATCAGCGCGCCGATCTGCGTGGCGGAGAATCCTTCCAGCGTCAGATAGAGCGGATAGAAGGAATCCTGCACGCTGGAGGCGGCGATGCGGATCACGGTGACGAGCAGGACCGCGGTCATCGCCGGCGCGCCGGCCAGCGCGAAGGCGGCCTTGTAATCGCGCACGCGCGGCAGCACGTCGCGCACCTTGAAGCCGCGCAACGCGCCCGAGCCCATCGCCTGCAGGCGCGGCGTCCAGAAGGAGGCGACCACCGTGCCCAGCGCCCAGAACGCGAGGAAAGCGAAGCCGCCCGCAACGCCCACATGGTCCCAGGCGAGGCCGGCGAGCGGCGGGCCGATGAAACTGCCCATGCGGATCGCGAAGGCGAAACGCCCCGCGTAAAGATGCTCCCCGCGCAGCGTCTGCCCGAACAGGGTTTGCGCGCCCAGCCAGCCCATCGAGCTGCCGAAGCCGCTGATCATCTGCAAGACGAAAACCGCCGGCAGCCAGCCCGCCACCGGAAACAGCGGCAGCGCGACCACCGACAGCATGGCGCAGAAGAACATCAGCCGGCGCGCGCCGAACCGGTCCATCAGCGCGCCGCCGTGAATAGCGAGGAAGAAGGGCAGGATATGCTTGGCGCCGATGATCACGCCGATCGTCGCCGCGCTCGCCCCCTGGCTCGCCAGCCAGACCGGCAGGATGATCGAGGCGACGTCCGTCAGGCTGCTGGCGAAAAATCCGACCGCATAGACGGATCCTTGCGTCCGCCAGGGCGCCTGCGCCTTCATGTCCGCCACTGCGTCCTCGCCCGTGTTCTTGGTTGGCCGGGGGCGGATCGAATCCGCCCGCCCGGTAGAACTACGATAAGCGAGGCGGCGTCCGGCGCAAATGGCGACCGGCCGAAACGGAAAAACCGCGCGAGGGGGATCGCGCGGTCAGTCCGTCAACGGGCGCGGGGGGAAGCGCCCCGGACTTGAGCGAATTACGCGAGGCCAGCGCCGCCGGATCAGCCTTCCGGCTCGCTTTCGGAGCGGATTCTTGGTAGAGCCCAACGATGTTGCGCCCCTGAGCGCGCCTTCCCTTTCCCGCGCGCATGCCGCCGACGGACGCCAGATGACCGACTTTATCCGCGAAGTTGACGAGGAATATCGTCGAGACCGAGCCATAGAGGCTTGGAAACGCTATCAGAACTGGATCATCGCCGCCGCCTTGCTGATCATCGCCGGCGCCGGCGGCTGGCGCTGGTGGCAACATGACCAGCGGCTCGCCGCCGAAGCCGCCGGCGCGCGTTTCGAGGCTGCGATCCAGCTTGGCCGCGAAGGCAAGGACAAGGAGGCCGAGGAGGCGTTCCTCGACGTCGCCCGATCCGGCCCGCCGGGCTACGCCGTGCTCGCCCGGTTCCGCGCGGCCGCCGAGATCGGCCTGCGCGAGGGCGCGGAGGCCGTGAAAATCTACGACGCGCTCGCCGCCGATCCGGCCGTGGACGCGCTCCTGCAAGGGGCGGCGCGCCTGCGCGCGGCCTATCTTCGCGTTGATTCCGCCGACGCCGCCGAGATGAAGCGGCGCGTCGAGCCGCTGGCGGCGCCCACGGGCGCCTTCCGCCATTCCGCCCGTGAGCTGATGGGCCTGTCGGCCCTGCGCGCCGGCGACATGGAGGGCGCGGGGCGCTGGTTCGACATGATCGTCGCCGATCCGCAGGCGCCGCAGGGCCTGCGCGAACGCGCCGGCGCCATGCTGGGCCTCGTGGCGAGCGGCGCGAAGACGAATCCGGCGGCCACATCGAACAAGTAA
>Ga0315899_10010181_pt1 | contig 10067 bp, 7 predicted proteins | sample LakEriMetagenome_2_FD_203518 | JGI IMG/M metagenome (GOLD analysis project Ga0315899, IMG submission 203518) | Freshwater fungal communities from buoy surface, Lake Erie, Ohio, United States - Buoy 4 MA112 | ecosystem: Environmental > Aquatic > Freshwater > Lake | place: USA: Lake Erie, Ohio...
GTGATAGGCCACTCTTCTCGTCAAATGCAAACAAGAGTTGCCCATGTAACAGTCCTGTCACGTTCATTACGCATGCGCACAACGTTGCGTCTGCTGTGCCTAGTTGATCAGAAGCTACCGCGAGCGGAATTTGGTTAACTGGATCCACCTCAACAGATATCGAGCGTTCCAACCAAGTTGACATGGCATGAGATGCCTCGGCTGCCCCCATCCGAATCAGCGAGGTGAACTGCGACAATTGTCTATCAGTGAAGCGATTCATGCGTTGGTTCTAGTTAAGGAATTCAATTCCTTCGCGTAACTTTCCGAAGGCGTATCCGTTGTCGGGCAATTTCTAGGCATGCGGCTACGTCGAGCAATAGGCACACAGACCCATCACCCAGAATACTTGCTCCTGCCAAGCCTCTAATATAGGTGAAATTCTCATCGAGAGGTTTTACGACGACATCCTGGCAGCCTTGTAATTCACACACTTCTAATCCCATAGAGCTCGTAACAGAACTTAGGATCAGGACACTAATCAAGTCCTTGTTTTTCTCTTCTAGGGGTGCCTCGATTTGGTTGCCTTTCGCGTGAGAATACATTGTGTTGTGCCAGTCGAATATATCCTCGATTTGTATCAAAGGGATGAATTCTCCGCGTACTTCAATCGAATCGCGCCCGTGGACGGATATGATGTCTTTTTTGTTGATGGAAACGATTTCTCGCACATGTTCAATAGGGGCTGCAAAAGTACCTTGCCGCAACTGAAATAGTAGGCTACGAATAATGGCTAAGGTGAGCGGCAGGCGGATAATGAATCGTGTGCCTTTTCCACGAGTGCTTTCAATCTCAACTGTCCCGTTGAGTTCGCCAATTCTAGTTTTTACAACATCCATACCCACTCCACGTCCGGAGATGTCCGAGACTACATCTGCGGTGCTGAATCCAGGAGTCCAGATGAATTGAGCGATTTCATTCTCAGACATTTTGTCTGCATCTGAATTCGATACCAGGCCTTTTTCCACCGCCTTGCGTTTGACCTTGTCGAAATTGATTCCTTCCCCATCGTCAGAGATAGAGATCGCAACATTATTACCAGTGTGAGACGCCTCCATTGTTAACGTACCAGTCTCGGATTTTCCACGGCTTCGTCTTACTGATTCCGCTTCTATACCATGATCGATTGCATTACGTACTAAATGGACCAATGGATCACCGAGTTCGTCGATCATTCGTTTATCGAGTTCTGTATTTTCTCCCTTTATAATCAGATTCACGCTCTTTCCCATTTCGATTGAGATGTCGCGAACAGTTCTTTTGAATCGGTTAAAAAGAGGTCCAACAGGAACCATTCGTGTATCCAAAACGCCTCGCTGTAATCCTCGTGCAACGCGAGAAAACTGATCGATGGCTTCGTTGAACTGCAGAAAACTGAGTCGGCCTCGTTCTAGGATTTGTAGGTGATTTTCTAGTGCGATTGCAGTGGAACGAAGTTGTACAAGACGATCGTCAGTGTTTTGTTGGGAATCGGTCAGTTTCGCATTTGGCAGAGATTGGTTCTCATTAGCGTCGCTGTCGGAGTTTTCAGGCTCTCTGAGTAATTCGCAAACATCCCGTAGAAGTGAAATCAGCCCGGTCTTTTTGAACGTGTCGTTCATTTCGGATGCAATTTGAACAAACCGTGCGCGATTGACAACCAATTCGCCTGTTAGGTTCATCAGACGATCCAATCGTTTAATGTCGACTCGCAGGGTTTCAGTCACTTTGTTGGATTGAGCGATGGATAAGACTTTTGGGGTGGGTTCGGCTGGGGTTTGCGAAACAGTATCATCCAACAGGACTGCTTCCCGAATTTCGACAGGCTCTACAATTCCAGCGTTCGTTGGTTCTGGCAGATTCTCATCGGCAGTCGTCAACTCATCGATTTCCACCATATCAACCCCCACAACGTCGGCGGCGATACGCAGCGCGTTATCGTTGGAAGCTGTTGTCAACCAAATCTGTAGAGTGCGGAGTTCTGCCAAACTAGCAAGCTGATCAATATCGGGACTGGTTCGAGTGATGATGGCTAGGTCACTGAGGCGAGAAAGGATGAGTTCGGCTTTCAATTCCGGAAGCTCTACGGTTTGATCTAAATAAACAATGATTCGTTTATGACAAGACTCACCGTTATGTCTTGGTCCGGCATCTTCGCTAACCTTTGCGGAATCTTCTCGTACGTTACTCGTGGTCGTTTCGGCGTCAGAAGGTTTCTCTTCCAAAACATGGATTTCGGTAAGGCTCTGCGTGAGTGCATCGATAAGTTCAGGAGCACTAACAAGTGGTTTGTGATGTCTAAGCAATTCAATCGCTTCACGGAGGTAGTCGATGCACTTGAGGATCAAGTTCATCATTGATTTATTCAATGTGGCGACACCCGAGCGAAGCCGATCGAAGTAATTCTCCAAATGATGGGTTAGCAACGTGATGCTATCGAGCCCCATCATGGCTGCCGCTCCTTTTATTGAATGTATCAAGCGAAACGATTCATTCAATTGATCAGGGCTAGATGGTTTGTTCTCGAGAAAGAGTAACACTTCAACTAGTTGATCCAATTGCTCAGAGGTTTCATCGATAAACATCTGAACATATTCTGACATTTCATCGGATGGCATGCCGGTCGAAAAGTTGAATTCGTCACTCATCATTGGGCCTCACTCTACGGCTTTTGATAAAGAAAAGTCGATCGTCTCGTCAGCATGCCGAGCATATCGTAAACACCCTCCGAAGGTCCCAAAACCAAGTAACCACCGCTGGATAGCGATCGGACTAGATTGTCGATCACTTTCTCTTTCGAGGAACGATCGAAATAGATTAGTACATTGCGCAGCCAAATACAGTCGAACGAATTTTCTGAGAGGACGTCCATAAGATTGTGGTTTTTGAATCTTACCAAATGGGCAACGGCTGGCTTGATTTTGAATTCGTTTTCTGTCACTTCGGTAAAGTAGCGGCGAATTCTGTGTTGGTCCAATTCTTGCATTGTACGTTCGGAATAGACTCCCTCTTTCGCTTTCTTTAAAGATGATTCGCTGATGTCGGTGCCTAATATCTGGATCGACCAATCGCGAAAGATAAGACTCGCCTCGGAAACACACATAGCCAGCGAGTACGCTTCTTCGCCTGAGCTACAGGCTGCCGACCAGACTCTAAGGTTAGCTTCCCTTTTTCCGAGGGATTTATCGCGAGCTATCTCCGTAAGAAAATCGTTTTTGAACCATTCAAAGTGAGTCGCAGTACGAAAGAAGGAAGTCTCGTTAGTAGTTAATGCATCGATGAACTCTACCAACTCCGATGAGCCTGATTTCGATGTGATCAATTTGTAGTAGCTTTTGAAATCTTCGCAGTTCGTTTGCCGCAGTCGTCGTCTGAGTCGATTGGTGATCAAAGAGACCTTTGCTATCTCAATTTTGATGCCGCAACGGTCGTATATCAATTTCCGAAACAGCTCAAATTCACTGGAGGTAAGAGGCTCGAGCTCTTTCATGATGATGGCGAGCGACTCAAACTCGAAATTTTGCGACCAGATCACGCAAACTTTGTGCCTGTGCACCAAGTTGTTCCGCGCTCGCGGCCATTTCTTCTGACGCCGCTGCATTGGATTCGGTTGTTTCCGAGACGCTTCGTATAGCAGCTTTGACCTCCTGCGCACTTGCTGCTTGGCCCTCCGTCGATGTTGCGATTTGTCCAATACCGTCTGCGGTATCTTCGACTGATACAAGAATTTTGGTAAGCGAGTCGCCAACCTTTTTGGATAAATTCGCTCCTTCTTCAACGCGGCGAGACGATTCACGAATCAGTTTGGTGATTTCCTTTGCTGCTTCACTAGATCGTTCCGCTAGTTTTCTCACTTCGTCCGCGACGACAGCGAACCCTAGTCCGTGTTCGCCTGCTCGCGCTGCTTCGATAGCAGCATTTAGTGCCAACAGATTTGTCTGGCTGGCGATTTCGCTTATGACCTGAATGATTTCATTGATCTGTTCGCTAGATTTCTGGATCATTTTCATGGCATGGATTGCTTCATTGACTGTTTCGCCTCCTCCCTTAGCTAGTTTGGACGATTCCGTAGCTTTCGATCTTGCAATGTTTGCGTTTTTAGAAATGACCTCCATCGCTTCAATCATTTGAGCGACACTTGCAGTCATCTGTTCGACGGACGCTGCTTGTGTTTGCGCACCTTCACTAAGGTTTGCGCTACTCTCGGCTATGATTTTGGCTCCTTCATTTTGCTGTTGAGCCGCTGCCATAACCTCGGCGATTAGCAAGCGTAGATCACCCATCATTTTACGGAGATGCGAGCCTAGGCGGCCCATGTCGTCGGAGCCAGAAATGGTCACCTGTTGGGTTAGATCGCCTCGTGCGGCAGCCTCGACAATCACGGATAACGTGTTCACATTCTCTTCGAGACGTCTACTATCCTCCGCCTGCTGCATTTGAATCGCTTGCTCGCGTTCGTGGCTTCGAATTTCTCTTAGCGCATCGGCCGTAACGTCGGCAGCAAGTTTAACAACGCTCTGCGTTACGCCGTTCTTATCAAGAATGGGGCTGTACGCAGCTTGAAGGTAGATTTCACGTCCTCCTTTGCCAATTCTTTTGAATCGTGAAACCTTGGGGACGCCTTGGCTTAGTTCGTACCAAAATTCGCGATAAGCGGACGAATTTCGATACTCTGGGTCAACGAACAGACTATGGTGTCGTCCTTTGATTTCCTCTAAGGAATAGCCAATGGTCTGGAGGAAATTTTCGTTTGCCCAAAGAATCGTTCCATCGGTGGAAAACTCAATGATCGCCAAAGATCTGCTGAAAGCATCAAACATCGCTTGCTTAGAAGAATCTATATTGGCTTTAGAAGATGAGCCGGTCCGGGATCGGGGAAGCTTAGCCGAACTTTGTGTCGATTTCGTGTCAGCCATAGTGGCAATGTTCCTGTCAAATACGAAAAATAAAAGTCAATCTACCGATGACTGTTTTTAGAGAACTCGCTCCGGATATTATCAATCTTCTGAGGGTCGAGAAGCTCATCGACTTCTAGAAGTATGATGAGCTCATCTTGAAGTTTCGCGAACCCCGAAATGTAGCTCGCTCCTCTCTCGGTCACTGTTTCTGGAGCGGGTTGGATTAGATCTTTCGAGATGCGAACAACTTGGGTCACCGTATCAACAGTGCATCCCATTGTTCTAGAGCCTACGTTGACGACGATGATTCGAGTGTCAGGATCACTGGGCTTTGGTTCTAATCCAAAAAGCTTGCGGAGATTAATAATGGGTATGATCGAACCGCGAAGATTGGCCACTCCCTCGACATAATCGGGCACTTGAGGTGTTCGAGTCACCTGATTTAGGATGACAATTTCCTGAATTTGTTCAATTCGGAATGCGTAGGTTTGCTCCAAAATCCGAAAGGCAACATATTGGGCGACGCGGCGAGCCAGGTTTTCCGAAACAATGTTTGAGTCTGTCATAAGGGCTGCACTATTGCCGATTTGCCATGGAATTCCGTGAATGGCATAGGAGTGACTGGGAGGATAGGGAGCAAACCTTCAACAATCATGATAATCAACGATTTTCATGGCTCAATGTATTCCGGCTTTTTGTCGCCTATATAGTGGGCTCTTTAACATGAGGATCTAAGCACAGAGACTATGCTTTTCCCAATTAGAGTAGTTTTTGGCGGAGACGCTCGACGCATTGCGACAGTTCAGGATCTCGGGATAGATCTTCTTCGGTCTTTTTGCAGGCGTGCATTACGGTGGTGTGATCTCGTCCCCCAAACAGTTCTCCAATGTTTTGGTAGGACGACTCGGTCCATTGGCGGATCAAGTGCATGGCTAGGCCTCGTGCGCGGACTACACCAGCCTTTCGGCTAGGACCTCGCATAGCTTCTAGTGTCTGTTGAAGTTCCCTGGCAACATTTTTGGCAATGTCTGCTGGGGAAGGCGCAGGTTTTTGTTGAGAAACCACTAGTTTGTCGATGGCTCCTGGGGAAATCGACTGGTTGAGCGATTCCTCGATGCGTTGTTGATGTCTCCATCGGGTCACGATTCCCTTCAATTGTAAAGCCGTGCAGTTGTCGGCGAGCTGGGCGTTAAGGTGAGAAATTTCATGTGTTCCTGTTACGAGTCCCTCTGCCGCCGCGATTTTGCTCAGCAACTCAAGGCGAACGGGGGGGGAGGGGGGGTGCATCTCAAGACTGTATCCCCCCAATAATCGGCTAACGAGCGCATCGTTCCAACCGGTTACGAAGCTAGGCAGTTGTTGTGAGGTGCAAATAATCAATTGCTGGGAGGTTTCCGAAGAGTTTAAAAGCTCGACGAGCTCTGACTGGATCGCATCTTTTCCGCGAATATCGTGGATGCTGTCTAGAAGTAATCCGTGGCACGAACGAAATTGGTTTCGGAACCGGGGCATGTCATCTTCCTCGAGGGCTCGATGGAAGGCTCGAGCGAAGTCAGCCGCTGAGATGCATTGAAATCGTCGTTCACTGTCTTGATTTAGCCATCGACACATCAAAGTGAGGGCGATTGCCGTTTTTCCTGTCCCTGAGTTGCCGAATAACAATATCGGGCTTCGAACTGTAAGTTCGGCTATCGATTCGGTGGCAATTAGTTCTCGCAGTAAATAGTTTTCTGGGCCGACGATAAAGCTAGGGAGCAGTGGAACTGCCACCAATTCTTGAATGCCACGTCGATTTCTTTGGGTGGGTGACTGCAAAGTCAAACTGGTTACTTTTGCAGTGTTGTCTGGCATAAGACGGCTACTAATTTTTATTCTGCTGTATCGAGGTAAGGGTCTTGTCCCATTTCCCTTTGAATCTTAGTCCGTTCCTTTTCGTGATGAAGTAGCGCCATCCGATCTCGGAAATGTTTCTTCTCTACTTTTCGCTGCGCCTTTCGGATTTTGGCGGCAAATTTCAAGAGTTGTTGGTTAGCCGAGGGAGATGAGACGAGTTTTGCGCCGATCTCCTTCATTTTGTCGGAGACCTTAGTGCCAAAGCCATTTCGCAAAATTTCATCATCCATCCCCAAATACTGACGGTAGGTTCCCGGATCTCCTTGTCGACCACACCGTCCGATCAATTGTCGGTCGATTCTAGCTGCGTCATGTAGTTCGGTGCAGATAACCATCATGCCACCGATTTCTCGAATTTCGTCTTTGAGTTTAATGTCGGTACCGCGACCGGCCATGTTGGTTGCGACTGTGATTTGGCCACGTTCACCAGCCAGAGCAACAATATCGGCCTCACGTTCGACTTCATAAGCGTTTAGGACTTGGCATGCCATGCCGGCATCTCGCAGCAGGTTAGCAATTATGTTCGACTTGTCGATAGATCGTGTTCCGATAAGGACAGGGCGTCCCTCAGTGTGAACTTGCTTTACTTCTTCAACGACTGCGTGAAATTTTGTCATCATGTCGGGGCATACAATGTCTGGAAGTTTGCGACGTTTCGGTGGGCGATTCGTGGGGACCTGGACAACCGGGCTTTTGTAAATCCGACGTAGTTCTCCCGCGCTTGTGGCTGCGGTCCCGGTCATGCCCGCCAGGCGTTTGTATCTTAAGAAAAGATCTTGTATGGTGATTCGAGCCGCTTGTCCCGTGGGAACGGTTACCTCCACACCTTCCTTAGCTTCGATCGCCTGATGAATCCCGTCACGCCATTTACGTCCTTCAGCTAACCGGCCAGTAAACTCGTCGACAATTACAATTTCACCATCTCGAACAACGTATTGACGATCCAACTGAAAATCACGATGTACTTTGATGGCGCGTTCAATAAATTCATACAAGTCGACTAGTGCTGCGGTTCTAATCAGTTCGTCTCTAGGTAGTGAGCGAACGAACTGGCGTCCTTTACCGTTGAGTTCAATCTTACGAGTGTCCTCAGCGATCGTGAAATGTTCTTCGAGTTGGAAGCTAGGGGCGTGAATCGACGCCCACTTGTACGTTGCAATAACCAGGTCTCTCGTTTCATCGCCAAGTGAACCAATGATCAAAGGCGTTCTCGCTTCGTCGATCAAGATGCTATCCGCTTCGTCCACTAGTACGAAGTGCATTCCTCTTTGGACAGGTTGATCGCCGGACGATTTCCAGCGTTCTTGCGATCCCATGCCAAGAAAATCGTCGACCGCTCTTCCTTGGGCACGCATCAACAAACGGTCACGAAGAAAATCGAATCCGAACTCTTTGGCTGTTCCGTATGTGACGTCTGCCGAATAGGCCTTTCGGCGTTCATCCTGGTTCATTTCGGTGAGAACGATACCAACGGTTAGTCCGAGCATTTGGAAGAGTGGACGCATCCATTCTGCGTCACGTTCAGCTAGATAGTCGTTTACCGTTGCGAGGTGAGCTCCCTTTCCCACCAAAGAATGGAGAATGAGAGGCAGAGTTGCCGTCAGTGTCTTTCCTTCACCAGTTTGCATTTCTGCGATACAACCGTTAAACAAAAAGACGCCCCCGAGGATCTGTACATCATAGTGACGCATATTGAGCGCGCGTCGTCCTGACTCGCGGACTAGCGAGTAGGTTTCTGGTAATAGTGATTCCAGGGGCTCACCACTTTTGGCACGATAAATGAGGGAAAGAAACTCTTTACGGATTTGCTGATTACTGAGTTCTTTTCGATGTTCCTCCCATTGATTAACCTCCCGTGCCATCGCAGTCCATTGGCTGACTTTATAGGCAGCAACTCCAGGTATCTTCCATCCAGCCGTCACTTTAGGACGGTAGGGAAGCTGTAGTTCGATTTTGTTCTGCGACTTTTTGGGCGACGGTAGATTCGGCGGTTCACTACTGGCACGGGTTCTTATGTTGTCGGGTTCAGTCGCAGACGATGCTCCTGGTTGCAAGATACTGGAGGAGTTTGCGTCGTCGGAGGTTTGCTTGGGATCGATGATGCTAGTCATTCAAATACAGATTTTGATAGCGGTACAAGTTCTAGAACCATCCCGACGAACGGCACCATCATTTTAGGTCCTTGTTTCACGCAGGCAAAGCAAGCTGAGCCGATTTCTGCCCATTCTACGAGAGTCATGGTTCGGCATTCCTAAAGGGATCTGCACAATTTAATGAAAATGACGGTTTTTACGAAAGTACGTCCCCTTATTTCTGTTTCGCATGGAGGTTTAGGTAGATTGCACAAGATATTCCTGAAGTTCCATTTTTGTCTTAGGTTCCGGCTAATCCGACCGATCCATTTATTCGAACAGTACGCGAGCCTTAGCTTAGCGAGAAGGAACACATGAAAATCAATCGTACAACACTCTCACTGATCATTGCCTCCCTATGCGGAACGTGTGCTTCTGCAACTGCGGTGGGCCAGGATGGAACCAACGCGAGTACTGGAAGGATCGGTGACCAAGATTCTTCTGGCTACGCAGAGTCAGCGTCAAGAATTAGCGATGTACCCGCCGCTGGACCTGCACCTGGGGAGGCTTATCACCCGGTCATGTTCCAATCTCCAGCATTCGAAGTGCCTGGATCAACTACGACGGTTGGTGCGGGTTGCGAAAGCGGTGGCGCGACCACTTGCGGACCTGTTACGTTATGCAACACCTCAGCTAGTAGTTGGGTCGAGGCAGAGACTTTGCTATGGTGGGGTAAGGGGATGAGTGGCACTCCGACAATTGTAGGGGGCGGACCAAATGCGACGCCCAATACAGTCCTAGGGGGGGGGCCCGATAATCCCGTTGGCGACAGCCTCAGGGTTGGTTACCGATTCACTGCGGGAACGTGGTTGGACTGCGACCAAAACTACGGGGTCATGGGGCGTGTATTCGGCCTCTTTGGTGACGAAGATCGAACGACCTTTACAGGTCAACCGACGACCGGGATTCGGTTTTTTGACACCAGTCCTAGTGTCAATAACACAAATAACTACTTGGTTCAGCAGACAACGCCAGCGGGCAATAACACTGGTGACATTGTCGTCGAGAACGAGTTGGACTTAGTAGCCGCGGACGCATCGTTCCGAATGAGGCTACTGGGGGACGGACTCAGCCGAGGGGATTTATTGGCAGGATATAGTTTTCTGAGACTAGACTCCTCCTACGG
>Ga0315899_10010182_pt1 | contig 10067 bp, 13 predicted proteins | sample LakEriMetagenome_2_FD_203518 | JGI IMG/M metagenome (GOLD analysis project Ga0315899, IMG submission 203518) | Freshwater fungal communities from buoy surface, Lake Erie, Ohio, United States - Buoy 4 MA112 | ecosystem: Environmental > Aquatic > Freshwater > Lake | place: USA: Lake Erie, Ohio...
CTGAATATCGTTTGTTAGCTATAAATGAGGTTTATGATCCTAAAATTGGTTATATAGAGGGGTTAAATAAAAAATACGGTAATTAACGGTTTTCCGTCCCTTTCCATATATTTATATAGAAAAGTATTTTTATGAGAAAGTGGACAGAAGACGAGATTTATTTTTTAAAAGAAAACTATCAAATTAAAGGAGTTGAATATTGTTCAAAAGAGTTAAATAGAGGATTAAATTCTATAAGAAATAAAGTTAGAATACTTAAATTGAATCTTTCAAAAGAATTAAAGGTACAAATACAATCAAAAAACTCTTCAAAATACGAAAAAATAGTATTCTCATTAGATAAACCTGAAGATTTATATATAATGGGACTTATATGGGCAGATGGGTATCTTCATGATACACGAAATAGGTTAGAATTATATATGGTTACAGAAGATTTTAAACCACTGGAATTTTTATTTAATAAAAATAAATGGGCTATTTCATATAGGGAAAGAGAAAATAAAAAACCATCAACCGTGTTGGGTCTATACCAAAAATCTGTTTGTGAACAATTTAGGGAATACGGTTATACCGAAAAAAGTTTGTATGGTCCTAAATTTTTAGATAAAATACCTGAAAAATTAAAACAATATTTTTTTAGGGGGTTTTTTGATGGTGACGGGTGTTTTTATATTAGTAAAGATAAAGTTCAAAAACAATGTTATTTGGCTGGTACTTATGAACAAGATTGGGTTTGGATTGAAGATATGTTTAAAAAATTAAGTATTGATTATAATATTAAAAGAAAAACACAAAGAAATAGTACACAAAAATTTTCTGTTGTTTACATTAAAAAGAGTTCTATAAAAAAATTCGGTGATTTTATATATGAAAATTACGAATTAGATGGTATTGGTTTCCATAGAAAATACAATAAATTTTTAGAAATAATAAAACCCGATAATATTGGAAATTAAAAAGGGACTGAATAAGTCCCTTTTTTTTATCTAATTCTTTGATTAATTTCTCTTTCTCTTTCTTTTCTTTTAGCTTCAATAGACGGGTCAAGAAATTGATTACCGTATTTACCTTCTCTTTTTCTGAATTTTGAATTTAATTCTGAAATAGCTTTAATATATTCTTCAGAATCTGGACCATATAATCTATCAGAAATTTCTTGCATCACATCCAAGTCGATTTTTCTATCAACTAATGGGTTTCTTTGTTGTGGTGAAGCTTTAACATCTGACACCGATTTCAGTTGTTGGTCAGGATAAACCGTTGATTTAAACCCTCTAGGTGTTATATCAGAAGATTGTTCTTTTTTAGACCAAGGCCAAGACACATCTTCTTTTATGATTTTCTGAACCATTTTTTCAATATCTTTTTCTGTAACACGAATTACTTTTTTCATTTTAATATTTATTAAATAAATATTTGTTAGAATATTAAAAATTTACTATAAATTAAAATAATTAATTATGAACTTTGCAGCAGTAGTCGCACATGACAAAAATAGATTAATAGGTGGTGATAACAAATTATTGTGGCATCTACCCGAAGATTTAAAAAATTTTAAAAAATTAACTTTAAATTCGGTGGTTGTTATGGGCCGTAAAACTTTTGAATCAATTGGTAAACCACTACCAAAAAGATTAAACGTTGTATTAACGAGAGATAAAGATTTTAGACCTAATAATTGTATTGTTTATGACGACATCAGAGAAGTTATTAGAGATTTTGCTGAAGAATATCAGGTTTTTATTATAGGTGGTGGTGAGATTTATAAACAATTTTTCCCACATATTAAAAGAATTTACGTATCTTTGGTCGATGGTGAATATGTGGGTGACACTTATTTTCCTGAGTACTCAACTGAAGATTGGAAATGTTTATTTGAAGAACAAAAAGAAGGATTTAAATTACAAACTTGGATTAGAAAATGAAAAAGAAGATTTATTTAGACGATATTAGAACACCAATAGATAAAGATTGGGTTGTAGTAAGAAACTACGATGAGTTCGTAAATAAGGTTAATGAAATTGGGTTGGAAAACATTGATTTAATTTCTTTAGACCACGACTTAGGTGATAGTGCAATGAACGAATGGTTATATGGTGTAGTTAAAAACTACTCAATTGACTACAGTAAAATAACTGAAAAAACTGGGATGGATTGTGTAAAATGGTTAGTCAAACAATGGATGAAAGGTAAACCTGTAGTTGATGTTTTTGTACATTCAGCAAATGCAATTGGTAGTGGTAATATGACGGGTTATATTAATAATTACAGACATATTAATCGTTTACCACAAAATTGTGTTAGAGTACAAATAGAACATACAGTTTAATTTTGCCAATTAACTTTATATTTATATCTTTGTATTATGAAAACAACGATTAAAATTAATATAAGTAAAGAGGTTATTAGAAAGATGGATAAAGCCGCACATAGAAAGGTTTTAATTGAAGCAGGTATTTACAATCTACCAAAACATAAAGTTCACAAAGGTGATAAAGATTATACACGTAAAGTAAAACATAAAAAAAATTTTCTCGAAGATTGAATTTTTTGTAAAATGTTAATATTTAATTAACAGTCGGTGATGTAAACAACTCCAGATAGTTTAATACATATATTTACAAACTTTTATCTAGGTTTTCACCGACAACCTCATCATATAAAAAGGGACTTTTTAAGTCCCTTTTGTTTTTTCAAAAAAAATGTTTATATTTGTGGTATGAAAATAGTACATCAAAAACAAAACATATTCTTTATAAGTGATTTACATCTTTCGCACAAAAATATCATAAGATATGATAACAGACCTTTTGAGAACTTGGAAGAAATGCATACCCAACTAATTAAAAATTGGAACTCCGTGGTTGGTAAAGATGATATCGTTTATAACCTTGGTGATTTGTCTTTTGGTAGTGATGAAATAACTAAATGGTTTCTACACTCTGTAAACGGTCAAATACGTCATGTCTTGGGTAATCACGATAACCTTGAACATATATTAAGATTTTCTTCTAGAATAAGTGATGTATATGAATATGGGGTTGAAATATGGGTTGACGATACCGAAACTGATGATAGAGGTGGTAAAAGAAATCATATCATAATGAGTCATTACCCAATACTTAGTTGGAACCGTGCACATCATGGAAGTTGGCATCTACATGGTCACTCACATGGTGGTCTTATGAAAACAAACCAAGATTATTATAAAAGAAGAGTTATGGATGTTGGTTGTAACAACATAGACTACACACCAATATCATATCAACAAGTAAAAGAGATAATGTTAAAAAGAAAAGTTTCTGACGTTGATAGTCATTACTAGACTATTTTCGTTTATGGGTCTCATACAACTTTCTTCAATATTTTAATTTATTCCTTTCAGCCCGAAGAATTGCCTGAAAATGTCAGCTGTTAACACCTTTCGTTTATGGGTCCCATACAGTTGGAATAATGGTGACTTGAAAGGTTTTATGGGCTGTTAACACCTTTCGTTTATGGGTCCCATACAGTATACCTATACAAAGTTTTTTCATTTCTTCATAATTTAACCCCATTTTTTCCAATTTTTGATAAATTTCATCGTAATCAAAGTATAAAATGGTGTTTCTTTGACCAGTTTCTATATTATCTATGAATAAAATTTTACCTGTTTTGTCAATATATTTTGTATAACCTGGTCTTTTTTCCGATCCTATTAATTCACATTCCATGAATTTATCATAAAGAAATTTTTCAGCAGGACTTGATTCAAAATCTTCAGATTCAAACCAATCAAATTCTTCCTTTAAATTTTTTATTTTATGTGTTTCATATAAATATTCAGAGAAAAAACGTTCGGTATCATCTAACAATACTACTGTTCTTTTATGTGTTTCATATAACATATCTTTAAGTAGTTTTTCCATTTCTTTACGACTTAAACCCATTTCTTCCAACCTCTTAGTTATTTCATCATGATTAAACCATAAAAATTTATTTTTGCTACCAGAATTAATATTATCTAGGAATAAAATTTTACCATTTTTATCAACATAACGAGTCCAACCGAGCCAAAAACTATGTCCTATTGGTTCCAATTCACATTCCATGAATTTATCATAAAGAAATTCTTCAGCAGGACTTGATTCAAAATCTTCAGATTCAAACCAATCAAATTCTTCTTTTAATATTTTAAGAATTATATTTTTCATATAGATATAAATATCACTTAAAAATCAACTTACTCTTATTTAATTCTAAAACACCGTTTAATTCTTTGATGGTTGATTTTGTAATCTCACCATTTTTATTAGAACCTATCCAAACATACGTGATAGGTTTTTTTAATTTAACACATAAAATCTTATAATACATTTCAGGTATTTTAATTTTTGATTTACCCAGATAAACTTTTTTAGATTCATCGTAAATAACCCCAGTTATAATAAGAACATCGGTTTTATATTTTGATATTGAATCTTCAACAGACATCTCCAACCTTTTCCATTTACCTCGGTTAAATGATGCCAATTGTGGTGCCTGATTATAAAAACTAAATGAATGGTGATTTAATGTATCATTGTAAGAAGTAATATGTGATGGTGTTAAGTGACCCATATCATATCCTGAATATAAGTAGGGTTCTTTTGAATAAGGTCCTTTGATTTCACTATGCCATTTATCATCTCTATCAGAGTCTAACTTTAAAAAGTTATTGTATTTTAATTCGTGTTTTGAAATAAAACTGTTGTTATCTGAATCAAGATATAATGTTAATTCATTATGTTTGATAACTGTTTTTGGTTCGTTAAAGGAAACTTGCCCTAGTAATGTTAAACTGGTTAACAAAAAAATGATTAATATTTTCATCTTCTTCTTTTTAATTTTTTTAAAACTTTATGTGATTCGGTTGTTAATTTGTGACCTTTTCTCATATTAACAATTGACCTAATAAACCTTAAATTAGATAAACTACCGATTTTTTCGGGTGGTATGTTATTATAGAACCCATGTACAATTGGAACAATATGGTCAAGGTGATAACAGTTAACACCCCTAAAACATCTTTTATCATGATTTCTAAGTACATGTAAAGGTTGGGACTCAGTTATAGACCAAACTTTAATATAATAAAGACGTTTTTCTAAATCAGTTATCAAATGCAATTTTCGTTTTTTTATGTTAGGATTTTCTTTTAAAAGTTTTTTACATTCACTTAATAACTTCTGATCCTTTTCTTTTAACAAAATTTTCATATTATATAAATATTCCAGATAATTATATATAAAATAAATGTTATGATAGAAAGAGAAAAGAAAGCCGCAATGTTTGATTCGTTATTACTAGAACACGATAAATTAAGTCGTGAAGTTAGTTTAATCCAATCCAAATTTGATTTAACTCGTGAAGATGAAAAAAAAATCAAAGAGTTAAAAAAACAGATGCAAGAGTTACAAAATAAAGCCACAATATTGGGTAGTTATTGATTAATTCGAAAAAAGAACTTATCTTTATTATGTTCTTTGAAATTATGGGGGCGACCGGTATTGATTGGTCGTTGTTAGTAGTAAGTAAGCATGTCGAGACTTGTTAGGTAGGCTCGTAAAAACCAACTTTCAAAATTTATCTGGCGATATTTTCGCAAACGCAACTGTAGGTCATTTTGTGACTGAAGGTGCAGAAGTAGTAGCTTAATTAGATTAAACTCTACATCGGGTCGGTGGACACATAACCCAGGAACAGAAGTCTTTACAAAGGTGTGGTTTCTACCCAAAAAGGAACAAGTGGAAGATTAGTTCTCAGTAAACCGAACCACTATAAAATAAGGGAATTGTGAAGTTTTGGAAAGTTAGCAAACTTTAACCTAAGCATGTAGAAGGTATTATTAAGATGAAACAAGACGAGGGTTTAATTTGGACCCACTTAACGGTGACGTTATTTTAAAAATTGGATGAATTGCTGGAACACTAAGTTATAGTCAACTATAATATGTCAATCAGCAGCCAAGCCTACAGAGTTAGGAAGGTTCAGAGACTATTGGGTTTTATGGCGACATAAAGTAATACCAACTAGAGCGTCCAACATCTCATTGAGATGATGATATAGTCCGAACAATAATGAAAATTATTGAGTATTAGCGAATCCCTCCGCCTCCACCGTAGACTTTTTGTACTTTTCTTTATATTTATATATAAAGGAGGTACAAATGAGTCGAAAACAAGTAAAATATCATTTTATTTATAAAACAACCGACACCAGAAATGGAAATTTTTATATCGGTATGCATTCAACCAATAATTTAGGTGATGGTTATATTGGTAGTGGAAAAAGATTAAAACAGTTAATTTATAAACACGGTAAAAAAATTTTTAATATGGAAATATTAGAATTTTTACCTAACAGAGAATTATTAAAAAAACGGGAGATTGAAATTGTTAATTCAGATTTATTGTTAGAAGAAAAATGTATGAACCTTAAACCGGGAGGTTATGGTGGTTTCAATAACAAAGACCATATGATAAAAACTAGTAAAAAAGGGAATGAAGTTTTTTTAAAAAAAATGAAAGATTCTGTATATAGAGAAGAATTTTCAAAAAAAATAAGTGAAGCTAATAAGAATCAGTACCTTGACGGTAAAAGAGAAAAAAACTATTTTTATGACTGGAGTGGTAAGAAACATTCTGAAGAAACTAAAAATAAAATGAGTGACCTTAGAAAAGGTACTGGTATTGGTGAAAAAAATTCTGTTTATGGAAAAAAATGGATAAATAAAGAAGGTGAAAAACCAAAAATGGTTAAAAAAGAGGAAATAGAGTTATACCTAAATAATAATTGGAAGTTAGGTAAAACCACCAAGTAATATGACACATGAAGACATGTTGACTTTCTGTAAACTAATATCTAATTTTAATAAAGATTAATTTGTTTCCTTGTTTAGAAAAACAAGGTGGTGGATTCTGAACAAAAACTGTTCGGGCCTATTTAAAAACCCCTGAGATTGTCAGGGGTTTTATTTTTTAATACTGTATTTTCTTTTTGTAAGAACCATCATCATAACATTCAATCACAAAGCCTCTGTAATTTTCATCAACTTCCTTCCCTTCCAAAGAAATAAGTTTAATAAGTTTTTTAACCACAATATTATCAACACTTATTATGTTTGAATATTCGTAATCACCGTTATAATCAAACTGTTTTAACCTATAATAGTTTATTTTACCGATTACGTAAGTAAAATCTTTAAACTCATAATCAATTTTTTGATATGAGTTACCAAAACCAACTATCCTATCAATAGAATACCAATTTAAGCCGTCCTCACTACGTTCTAAATTAAAATGACTGTTATTTAATTCGGTTAACGTACCCCATTTAATTACATTAAAACCAACCTCACTTACACCATTAAAATAAATTAATTCAACTGGTAAAGGACATGGAGTAATTTCGTAAAGTTCCATATTATCCAACCACCATTCTTCTCCGTTTGCATTAACTCTACAAAGTATGTCTACAGCTAGTTGTGATATACCTGTTAGATTTAAAGTTATAACCGAGTAGCCATCACCAGTTGAGGTCCTATTACCACCTGCTGTAGGTGAATAGGTTGTTAAAGTTCCGTTAGCTGTTTTGGTAATCGTACCATTTGTGTTATAATCCCAAGTGGCGTTATTATTACCAGTTATTCTTATTTCTGATGTGTAAGATATTTCCCCATTAGTACTTATTTGTACTTCGACTAAATCGGATGCGTCAACCCCTCTTGTAGTTGCGGTGGTGTTTGTGAATGTATAAGAACCTAATCTAAATTTAAATTGATAAGTATATGTAGGATTTAATCCCGTTACATTAGGTAAAGTATACCAATCCTGTTCAATTGCTGAAGACCCACCACCATTACCATATAAAACCGCACTGTTTGTTGGTGTTATAGAGGCGTTAGTATAATAACCTTCAGTTAAAGTATTACCAAACCACAAGCCAACCCAACTATAAGTTTCAATGTAATCGTACTTAATTAAAGTGTTACAATTTTGTGATACTAAGTAGTTACTTAATGTTAAAAATATTATTAAAATAGTTTTCCTCATTACGTAATAAATATCTTAAATGTTTGGCTACAATATTTTTTATTGTTATATTTGTGAAAAATAAAGTTTAATTATGAGTAAAATTGAAACGTTTTTAAATTCCGAAGAAACTTTTAATAAAATAGTTGGTATTTTATCTGAAAAAGGTGATTTATCAAAAGTTAATCAAGAAGATTATATTGCAGGTGGTTCTGTTGCTAATACTTTATTATATCTTTTACACGGTGGTAATTTAGTGATTAATGATATAGATGTTTACAAAAGAGTCCAAAAACCAAAAACTGAAACAGGTATTTTTGGGGAAGTTAATACTGATATATGGTATTCTAATTTTTTTATTAATTCAGAAGGACTTGAAATTGTTAATGACAATTACGGTCAATTCTTCATTTCAGACACGGGTTCTAAAATGAAAGTTATTAGTCATAGTCGTGACGGTATATTCAATAACATTCAATATATTTACGAGGAAGGTAGAAATAACAATGTAATAGAAATTAAAGAACGTGTTATTATTGAGGGGTTTGATTTAAATTCTTGTCAAGCAGGACTTGATTTAATAAATAAAAAAATAATTTATACACCCGAATTTGTTTCTTTTTTAAAGACAAAACAAATGAGAGTTGTTAACCCTTGTGCTCCATTACAAACAACAATAAGAATCCATAAAAAGTTAAAAGAGTTAGATATCTATTGTGATGTTGAACATGAGATACGTTTTTTAACTTTGGCTAGAAATAAACTATCTAGTCACTACATAAATAAATTTATCGGTGTTGAAACTAAGTTAAAATATGATAAGTATAAAAATTTTGTTGAAAAATATTTTATTTTACGTGAAAAAAACGATAAAGATGAATTACCGTATAGTTTAACGAATAAACAAGTTAATTTATGGGTTTACGATTCTGTTTTAGATTTTGAAATAGTAGAGGACTTTCACTCAATAGCTAACCTTAGAAGGATATGGGATTTATTGTACACCTATAAGAAAAAATCTGAACAAGACAAGATAAACAAGATTTTTTATAAAAACGTTTTTTTAGGTGATTTATCGGAAGATATTTGGAATCGTAAACATTATGATATTCCCACTAAATCTTATGTTGAATTACCGTACTATCATTCCCCTAGAATGACATCTCACATGATTTTAACAGAAAAAAATTATTATAAATGTGATTTTAATATTAAACATGTTGATTATTTAGATAAATTCTTTAAAGAACATCCTTTAACAATAAAAATTTTAAAACATGCTAAAACTTTAAGTCAACAATATAAAATTGTTAAATTTATTAAATCGTTAGCCAACAAAGAAGGTCAATGGGTTATAGGTAGTTTAGAAAATTTCCATAATGGGGTTTTTATGGGGGAGTTAGAAAAAAACAATAACGTTTTAACTAATGAACTTATACAAAAACTTATAGAAAAAGACCGCGAGTATTGTAGTCAACCCTTAATCGAAAAATTGAGTTTAAATGGTTTTGAACATAAAAATTGTGTTAGGGAGTTAAACACAAAAATGGAATTAAGAGAAGAAGGTCAAAAAATGGGTCATTGTGTTGGTGGTTACAGTGATAGTATATCATCTGGTTATTCACGTATCTTCCATATTGAATGTGATGGTATAGGCTCAACACTTCAAATAGAACCACCTAAAAAAACTTTTTATCACAACGGTAGTTATGAAGAACCAGTCTCAATTACCATAGATACTTTTAACCCAAATTTTTATGTCTTAAAGTTTAAAGACGGTTCTTCAAAAAAAGAAAGTGTTAAATTTTTAAAATTTAGAACTACACAACATTATGGTAGATACCCTGAAAAAGGTAACTTAGAACCTACTAAAACTAATCGAGAAATTGTTAATAAATTAATAGATTTTTTAAACGAAAAATACTTGACTATAAATTTTGCCAATAAGGAAGAAATTGGTATATTTGTATAAATAAATAAGTCAATATGAAAAACATTCTATTTTTAATCAGT
>Ga0315899_10010183_pt1 | contig 10067 bp, 9 predicted proteins | sample LakEriMetagenome_2_FD_203518 | JGI IMG/M metagenome (GOLD analysis project Ga0315899, IMG submission 203518) | Freshwater fungal communities from buoy surface, Lake Erie, Ohio, United States - Buoy 4 MA112 | ecosystem: Environmental > Aquatic > Freshwater > Lake | place: USA: Lake Erie, Ohio...
ATTTCCCGGAAGCTCTTTGTGCCTGTTATTCGTCAATTTATTGTAGAAAATATTACAGAGACTATGTTTGCCTAAATTGACACTTCTCATTTAGCTTTATTTGTCAATGCGTAACTCCTATGGTCTTTACAGGGAGTTTGAATGCAGAAGGCTTTGAAGGGTGGTTGAGAGTGTATCTTTTACCATCACTCAGCATGCCATCAGTCTTAATAATGGATAATGCTCCCATTCATCGTAAAAATGCCATTAAAGAATTGGTTAAAGAAGCAGGTCATGAGGTTGTATTTTTACCAAAGTACTCTCCTGATTTAAATGATATTGAGCATGATTTTAGTGCGTTAAAAAGAATCAGAATGTATGCCCCTATCGGCACATCTCTAGATGAGATTATTCGGTCTTATTGCGTTGCCTAATGTTTCACCCTTAGTTGAAATAACTATATCCGTCGTTTGGGGGGATACGGTTTGGCATCATTAAAACAAAAAAGGTAGTCCCTGGTTAAGGAACTACCTCACAATCATCGCAGCAATGGAGCTATCTAGTCGGGCTTTGCGGCATTAGCCTTATTCCACCCCAGGGGCGATTAACTCCCGGTCTTCACTGGGTTTAACCACTACCTGGTTGTCTTCCCCAATATCCACCAAGGCTTTGCTGCCTTCTTTCAAACGGCCGGTGAGAATTTCTTCAGCTAGCACATCTTCTAGTAAACGCATAATAGCGCGACGTAAAGGACGGGCACCGTAGGCGGGATTAAACCCTTCTTCTACCAGGCGTTCTTTAAATTTGTCCGTAACCTGTAAGGAGATATTTTTCTCGACGAGGCGAGCAAAGACATCTCGGAGTAGGATTTCGGAAATTTCCTTGACTTCTTCCTTGTTCAACTGACGGAAGACGATAATTTCATCTAGACGGTTGAGGAATTCAGGGCGGAAGTAATTTTTCAATTCTTCGTTGACCAAGGAACGAATGCGATTGTATTGAGACTCGGCTTGATCGTTTTCAAAGTCAAAGCCTAAACCACCGCCACCTTTTTCGATGACTTTAGAACCAATGTTAGAGGTCATGATTAACAGGGTATTTTTGAAATCCACTGTCCGACCTTTGGCATCGGTTAAGCGTCCATCTTCTAGAATCTGCAAGAGCATATTGAAGATGTCGGGGTGGGCTTTCTCGATTTCATCAAAGAGAACCACGGTGTAAGGACGACGGCGCACGGCTTCGGTGAGTTGACCCCCTTCGTTATAGCCGACGTAACCGGGAGGAGAACCAATCAGTTTGGACACCGTATGCCGTTCCATAAACTCCGACATATCGAGACGAATCATGGCTTCTTCCGAGCCGAAGAAGTAGGCAGCAAGGGCTTTGGTTAGCTCGGTTTTACCGACCCCAGTAGGCCCAGAGAAGATGAAGCTGGCGATCGGGCGATTAGGATTTTTGAGTCCAACCCGGGCCCGACGAATAGCGCGGGAAACGGCTTTGACTGCATCTTCTTGACCAATCAGCCGTTGATGCAGAGTATCCTCCATGTGCATCAATTTGTCAGACTCGGATTCTGTGAGTTTGTTGACTGGAACCCCTGTCCAAGACGCAACGATGTGGGCGATTTCTTCGGAGGTTACTTCGGGTTCACCGCTTTCCCCTTCAGATTTTTTGGAAGAAGCGATGTCACGGATTTGTTGTTTGATATCCATCTCCCGATCGCGCAATTCCCCGGCTTTATCAAAGTCTTGGTTACGGACGGCATCATCCTTTTCTTTCAGGATTTGGCGCAGTTCCTTATCCAGTTCTTTGGCAGCGGGGGGCAATTGGGAATTAATCAAACGCACGCGAGAACCGGCTTCATCAATCAAATCGATCGCCTTGTCGGGGAGGAAACGGTCTGAGATATAACGGTCAGAAAGTTTGGCAGCAGCTTCGAGGGCTTCGTCCAAAATTTTCAATTTGTGGTGTTGTTCGTAGCGTTCCCGTAGACCGTAGAGAATTTCAATGGTTTCATCCACGGAGGGTTCACCCACCATGACGGGTTGGAAACGACGCTCTAGGGCCGCATCCCGTTCAATGTGTTTGCGGTATTCATCCAGGGTGGTGGCCCCAATACATTGCAGTTCACCCCGGGCTAAGGCGGGTTTGAGAATATTTGCGGCATCGATCGCTCCTTCGGCGGCCCCGGCCCCAATCAGGGTATGGACTTCATCAATGACAAGGACAATATTACCCGCTTGACGAATTTCATCCATGATTTTTTTGAGGCGCTCCTCAAATTCCCCTCGGTATTTGGTGCCTGCAACGAGCAAGCCAATATCCAAGGTGACAACCCGTTTGTCTTCGAGAATATCAGGAATGTCCTTATTGGCAATCCGCTGGGCTAATCCCTCGGCGATCGCCGTTTTACCGACCCCCGGTTCCCCGATCAAGACCGGATTATTTTTAGTCCGACGGCCCAGAATTTGGATGACCCGTTCAATTTCTTTTTGGCGACCGACCACGGGGTCAAGTTTGCCTTCCGCAGCCATTTGGGTCAGATTCGAGCCAAACTCATCTAGGGTTGGCGTTTTTGTCCGCCCAGAAGAACCACCACCAGCGGTAACCTCTGCGGTTTCGCCCAACATTCTAATCACTTGGGTGCGGACTTTCGACAAGTCAACCCCTAGGTTTTCGAGAACCCTGGCGGCGACCCCTTCCCCTTCCCGAATTAGCCCCAACAGCAAATGTTCAGTGCCAATGTAGTTGTGGCCCAGTTGGCGAGCTTCTTCAAGGGAAAGTTCCAACACCCGTTTAGCTCTGGGAGTAAACGGAATTTCTACGGCAACAAATCCCGAACCGCGCCCGATGATTTTTTCAACTTCAATGCGAGCATCTTTAAGATTAACCCCCATCGATTTGAGAACCTTGGCAGCGACTCCAGTTCCTTCACCAATCAAGCCGAGGAGAATTTGTTCCGTGCCTACGAAGTTGTGTCCGAGGCGACGGGCTTCTTCCTGAGCGAGCATGATTACTTTAATGGCTTTTTCTGTAAAGCGTTCAAACATGACCTAAATCCATCACCTCAGCGTGCCCTGTGTATTGCTGATTCTAACACAGCGTTTTTATCCTGCTGTTGCGCTGGGTACAGCTTTGCCTGTACGGTTTACCGTTAACTGGGCAACCCTGCCAAATTCGTTCCATGGGGTTTTAGCGAGTCAATTGGGGATAATTTGATGAACCCATTTCCATTACCATCGGTGGCGCAAAGCCTGATTTTAGAGCTGATTTGCCCGATCGTCGTTGGGGAGACTGTCCCTTTAGAGCAAGCTTTAGGCCGGATTTTAGCCCAAGCAGTGACGGCTCAGCAGGATTTTCCCTATTGGGATAATGGGGCAATGGATGGTTATGCGGTGCGCTATGAAGATGTGGCGACGGCAAGTGTTAATCATCCCGTCAAATTAAATCTGCGGGGAGAAGTGGCGGCGGGAAAAGTCCCGGATCATCCCGTCCTGCCAGGGGAAGCGATGCGGATTTTTACGGGGGCGATGGTGCCAACGGGGGCGGATACGGTGGTGATGCAAGAGGTGTGTCGGCGGGAAGGGGATTCGGTTTGGGTGGAACAATCGCCAAAACAGCGGGGAGAATTTGTGCGGTGTCGGGGAGATTATTACCAAGCGGATGCGCCCTTGTTATCGGCGGGGATGGTTGTTAGGGAAGCGGAATTGGCGATTTTAGCGACGGCTCAGGTGACTCAGGTTCTGGTGTGGCGACGGCCGAGGGTGGTGTTATTTTCCAGCGGCAATGAGTTGATTTCTCCCGATCGCCCGTTACAACCGGGTCAAATTGTGGATTCTAATCAGTATGCCATCCGAGCCTTTTTGCAATCCCAGGGGGCGGAAGTAATTTCCTTGGGCATTGTGGGTGATCGCCGGGAAGATTTGCGGGCGGTGATCCGTCAAGCCGTTGACCAGGGGGATTTGGTGATTTCCACGGGCGGCGTTTCCGTGGGGGACTATGATTTTATTCCCGCACTGTTGACGGAATTGGGGGGAACGTTGGCGATCGAAAAAGTAGCTAGTAAACCCGGTAAACCGTTGAAAGTGGCCAAATTTGCTAATGGCTGTGTTTATTTCGGTATTCCGGGCAATCCCGTTTCCGCGTTGGTCAGTTGTTGGCGCTTTGTGCAACCGGCTTTGCAAAAATTATCGGGTTTAGCCGCGCCCCATGCGCCGACTTGGATCACGGCCCAGACCCAAGATTTTCTGAAAAGTGATGGCAAACGGGAAACCTATCTTTGGGGTCGGCTGGACTTTACATTAGGAACGCCCCAGTTTCACCTTGCTAAAGGTAGCCATAGTTCGGCGAATTTAATTAATTTAGGCGGAACCAATAGTTTGGCCATGATTCCCCAAGGTCAGACGGCGATCGCCGCCCAAGCGCTGGTAAAAGTGTTAGTTCAACCCCGATCGCCATTTTTGTGAGGGTGAATTTTGATAGTCGGTGTTCAATAATTGATTAACGCCTTTCTTTCTGTGACTGCCGATGAACGTTTCCCCTTCTGATCCAATTCTCCAGGCCTTGCAACATCTCATCACCGTGGTGGCCCAACTGCGATCGCCCGAAGGGGGTTGTCCTTGGGATTTAGCCCAAACCCAACAAACCTTAATTCCCTATGTGATTGAAGAAGCCTACGAAGTGGTTCATGCCATTAAAAGTGAAGACCAAACGGCGATCGCCGAGGAATTGGGGGATTTATTATTACAGGTCGTTTTACAAGCCCAAGTTGCTCAGGATCAAGGACATTTCAATTTAGAACAAGTCGCCCAGGGCATCACCGAAAAACTTATCCGCCGCCATCCCCATGTGTTTGATAATGTAGCGGTGGCCGATGAAGCCGAGGTCAGGGCCAATTGGGACGCCATCAAAGCCCAAGAAAAGGGTCTTAATCCCCAAGCACCACCGTTGTTAAGTGCCAAATTAGCCCGTTATCAGCGCAGTTTGCCACCGCTCATGGCCGGTAGTAAAATTTCGCAAAAGGCCGCCGCCATGGGGTTTGAATGGGAAAATGCAGCGGGAGTTTGGGCAAAGTTTGAAGAAGAATTAGGGGAATTTCGGGAGGCGTTACAGTCGGAGGATAAAGCCCATCAACAGGCGGAATTGGGAGATTTATTGTTTACGGTGATTAACCTGGCCCGTTGGTATGGCCTTGACCCGTCGGAAGCGTTGCAGGGCACTAATCAGCGTTTTATCCAACGGCTAGAATTGATGGAAAAATTTGGCGATCGCCCTTTACAAGACTATAGCTTGGGGGAATTAGAGAGTTTATGGCAGCAGGCGAAACGGGATTTAAACCATTAAATTGCCTAAAAAATTGTTTCAAAGCCGGTCATCCCCGACCAACCCCAAAGTCTGATTCACCTTACCCCTCGATTGTCGGGACTTTACAACGTTATATAAAGATTCTTTGTCAGAGTTCGAGGGAGTTGGAATTTTCACGCACAATGGCATTAAATAGCCGGGTGAGTTCAGGGAGATAGTTATGCAGACCAGACGATATCAAGCCGCAACATCCACGACTTTTGCCAACCCAGCGGAAGAGTCTACCCATAATCGGATTTTGAAAGGGGCGCTCAAATTATTTGCCATTAAGGGCTATGAAGGAACCACTACCAAGGATTTAGCCCAAGCGGCCAATGTGGCCGAAGGAACCTTGTTTCGCTATTTTTCCAACAAAAAGGCCATTCTGGTTGAAGTAGCCACAGCGGGGTGGATCGAAATTTTGACTGATTTACTGACTGAATTAAGTGAAATGGGCAGTTATAAGGCGATCGCCCAGGTGATGAAGCGACGGATGTTTCACCTGCGAGAAAACAAATATTTATTACAAGTCTGCTTTGTGGAAGCCCAATATCACCCGGAATTGCGGGAAAAAATTCAATCGGAAATTATCGACAAAATGACCGATGTGGCCGAAGCCTTTTTTCAAACTGCTATGGATAAAGGCATTTATCGACCCATGAATCCCAAAATTGTGGCCCAAGTATTTTTAGGGATGTTTGCAGTGGCGGGCTTTTCAGAACAGACCGTCATTGATCCCCAGGCATCACCCCAAGCCTTACAGGAAATGGCGGAAGGATTAGCGGATATTTTTTTGAATGGGGTTCTGGCGAAATAAAGGTCGTTGCTAAGTACGGGGACAAAAGCTAAAGAGCCTGGTCAAAGTCAGATGGGCGAAAAGAAAGCTCAGAGAATGTGCAACGAAGAAAGTCGCAACCGGAGCGAAAAATTAGAAAAACAAAACACACCAACAAAATACTTTTGAATGCAACAAAATACTTTCGAATGCATGGAGAAAGTAATAAAAAAGGGGCCGAAGCCCCCAGTTTAAATATTGAGAAAAGTGTTGGTTAATTGACCTTAGTAGTCGAAGTCACCACCGGGAGCACCTGCGGGGGCTTTTTCTTTTTCGGGTTTGTCCACAACGATACATTCGGTGGTTAAGACCATACCGGCGATCGAAGCGGCGTTTTGCAGGGCAGAACGGGTCACTTTGGCGGGGTCAACGATACCAGCGGCGAGCATGTCTACATACTCTAGGGTGGCAGCATTGTAGCCGATGTTAAAGTCTTTCTCTTTGACGCGCTCAGAGACGACGGCACCGTTTTGTCCTGCATTTTCCGCAATCCGTTTTAGGGGAGCGGGTAAAGCACGGGCAACAATTAACGCGCCGGTTAAGGCTTCATCGACGAGGTTGGCATTGGCCCATTCTTCCAATTGGGGAGCCAAGTGAGCCAAGGTTGTACCGCCACCGGGGACGATGCCTTCTTCTACGGCCGCTTTGGTGGCGTTGATGGCATCTTCGAGGCGCAGTTTACGGTCTTTCATTTCCGTTTCCGTAGCAGCACCGACTTTGATCACGGCAACCCCACCGGCCAATTTAGCCAAGCGTTCTTGCAGTTTTTCTTTGTCGTAGCTGGAATCGGTTTCGTCAATTTGGCGACGGATTTGCTCACAACGGGCTTTAACGGCGGTTTCATTGCCTTCGGCCACAATGGTGGTGCTGTCTTTGGTGATGTTGATGCGACGGGCAGAACCGAGGCTGTCAACGGTGGCGCTTTCGAGTTTGAGACCGGCATCTTCGCTGATCACTTGACCACCCGTTAAGGTAGCGATGTCTTCCAACATCTGTTTACGGCGATCGCCAAAACCGGGAGCTTTAACCGCAGCCACATTCAATACACCGCGTAAACGGTTAACAACGAGGGTAGCCAAGGCTTCTTTCTCGATGTCTTCAGCAATGATCAAGAGGGGCTTACCTTGACGGGCAACCTGTTCGAGGATGGGAACGAGGTCTTGCACCAAGTTGATTTTTTTATCGGTGATCAAAATCCGGGGATCTTCGAGTACCGCTTCCATGCGTTCTGCATCGGTGACGAAGTAGGGGGAAATATAGCCTTTGTCAAAGCGCATCCCTTCGGTAATTTCCAACTCGGTGGTCATGGATTTGCCTTCTTCGAGGGAAATAACCCCTTCTTGGCCGACTTTATCCATGGCGTTGGCGATCATTTGACCAACTTCTTCGTCGTTACCGGCAGAAATCGATCCCACCTGGGCGATCGCCTTGGAATCTCCAACGGGTTGAGCATGTTCTTTAATGCGAGCAACCAGAAATTCCGTTGCTTTATCAATACCGCGCTTGAGGGCAATGGGATTAGCACCAGCAGCCACGTTGCGTAACCCTTCTTTGACAATGGCGTGGGCGAGAACCGTTGCAGTGGTGGTTCCGTCTCCAGCGACATCATTGGTTTTGGAAGCGGCTTGGCGAATCAAAGAAACGCCGGTATTTTCAACGTGATCTTCCAATTCAATTTCTTTGGCAATGGTGATCCCATCATTGATGATCTGGGGAGAACCAAATTTCTTTTCTAAAACCACGTTGCGACCTTTAGGTCCAAGGGTAACCGCAACGGCTTCCGCCAAAATGTCCATGCCGCGTTCGAGGGCGCGACGAGCTTCGTCATTGTAAATAATGGATTTAGCCATAGGAGTAAAAACCTCGTGAGCAAATTAATGCAATAAAAATGATTGAGTAAAAATCCTGAAAGGGTTGATCCAGGTCAGGATCAGTCAAGCTTGCTCGGAAAAATTAAGCAACCGACGCCAAAATATCTTTTTCGGTTAACAAAACATAGTCATCGCCACCGAGTTTGATATCAGTGCCTGCATATTTGGAATAGAGCACTTTATCGCCGACTTTAACTTCCACGGGGGAATAGCTGCCGTCATCGTTGCGTTTGCCGGGGCCAACTTGGACGACTTCGCCGATTTGGGGCTTTTCTTTGGCGTTATCGGGCAATAAAATACCCCCAGCGGTTTTTTCTTCAGCGGGGCTTACTTTCACAAATACCCGATCGCCAAGGGGTTTTACGGTCGAAACGTTAATGGTAATAGCTGCCATGAATCATCCTCCAGATGGGTAGGTTGTCTCTTGATGTTTGAAAAGGGTTTGGGGAGTTAGCACTCTCACCTCACGAGTGCTAATTTAGCGAATTGTCCAATCCCCTGGCAACACTAGGTTAAGTGTGGTTTCCCGTACTGTTACTGAGGGCAAGCCGATTTTGACCATTGTTAGTCGCGGATGTAAGTCCTTTTTCGGTCATGAAAATTCACCAATCCTGCACCCACAATCATCGACGGCTACCTCGTTCAACAGCGGGGGAATTGTCAGGGTTTACCGCCCCTTGCTACACTCCTGAAGGATTTGCGTCATTGCTGGGGGTCACCTTGGAACTAAGTTTTCAAGAAAGAATGGAGTCGGTTAAAGCGGGGTTGACCGCGGCGATCGCCTTTGGGGGCGTTTACGGTTTGGCGTTGGTGGGGAATCACTATTTTGGCTTGACCCAATGGCCGGATTCTAGCTTGTGGCCTTTGGGATTGAACCTGGGCAGTAGTTTACTCAGTGGTTTCTTATTTGGTGTGACCTACCGTTACATTATTCGTCGGGATGACAATTCCCATTTACGGGATGGGGCGGTGTTGGCCTTTGCGTTGGTGCGGAGTGGGGGACTGATTGAACTACAACCTGGTCACAGCGAAATGGTGGGGGCGATCGCCCTATTGATGTTAGAAAGTTTGGTGGGCTTTGCGGCGGCGCGGTCGAGTTTAGATTTAGCGATGGGACAGCAATGGCTCAAACCCTTTGGGGATTAAATTTATTCACAAATAATCTGGCTGAGTTCTCCCAAGGCTTGCTCTAAATCATCATTGATAATTTGGTAATCAAATTCCGGGGCGGCGGCCAATTCTTCTTTGGCTTTGGTTAACCGTTTGGCGATCGCCGACTCGGGATCAGTGCCCCGTCCCCGTAGGCGAGTTTCTAAAATTTCCACAGAGGGCGGCAGAATAAAAATGCGGCGGGCGGCGGGAAAGGTTTGTTGAATTTGTTTAGCGCCTACCACTTCAATTTCGAGCAACACCGTTTTGCCTTGGGCAATTTGTGCTACCACCGGCTCCCTAGGCGTTCCGTAATAATTGCCCGCATATTCGGCCCATTCCAACAATTTCCCGTCCGCAATCCAGGCTTGAAACTGGTCTTTACTCAGAAAATAATAGGATTGTCCGTCGATTTCCCCCTCCCTTGGCGATCGGGTTGTGGCGGAAATAGATAAAAACCAGTCGGGATGGAGGGTTAGTAAGCCTTGAACTAATGTGCCTTTGCCAACCCCACTAGGGCCAGTCAGCACCACCAATTGGCCAGAGGACACCAAAGTTTCAACCATATTTGACCCGATTAAGACTCAATAGCAATATCTTTCAATTTAATGCCTAGCCAAGCAAATCCCCTTTATAAAGTCCAGAAAAGGGGAAATCGGGGCGGCCAAAAAAAGGTTTATTTTTTGGTATTTTCTTTGAAATCCTTGCCGAGAACAAAACGATTGGCCACCGTTTCGGGTTGAATGGCCGACAAAATCACCTGGTTAGAATCAGTGATAATCACTGCCCTTGTCCGCCGGCCATAGGTTGCATCAATTAATTGACTCCTTTCTCTGGCATCACTAATGATCCGTTTAATCGGGGCTGATTCGGGACTGACAATGGCAATA
>Ga0315899_10010184_pt1 | contig 10066 bp, 8 predicted proteins | sample LakEriMetagenome_2_FD_203518 | JGI IMG/M metagenome (GOLD analysis project Ga0315899, IMG submission 203518) | Freshwater fungal communities from buoy surface, Lake Erie, Ohio, United States - Buoy 4 MA112 | ecosystem: Environmental > Aquatic > Freshwater > Lake | place: USA: Lake Erie, Ohio...
CGTGATCGTGGAACGCGCGCGCACGCGCAAGCCGTTGCTCGGCGCCGATTTCGCCCGTCCCGCCGTCGTCGTCGAGCGCACGCGTCCGCGCGTCCAGCTTGCGCCGCGCGTGCGCACCTTCGATCTGACCCGCCGCCCGGCTGGTGCCGGCAATTGATCCTCCGCGTCATTGTTGATACTGCGAGCCCGCCTGTTTCGTTCAGGCGGGTTTTTCGGATCTGCTCATGGCTCTGCTTCCCATCGTGACGTTGCCCGACCAACGGCTGCGCGACCCTTCGGCGGCCGTCGGCGACGTGGATTCATCCATACGCACGCTGATGGATGACATGCTGGCCACAATGTACGACGCGCCCGGCATCGGGCTCGCCGCGATTCAAGTCGGAATCGCCAAGCGGGTCGTCGTCATGGACGTCGGCAAGAAGCGCGGGGAAGAGGAAGAAGAGGTCAAGGATCCCGTCTTTCTCGTCAATCCCGAGATTATCCGCGCCTCCGAGGAAACGTCCGTCTACGAAGAGGGCTGCCTCTCGATTCCCGATTTCTACGCCGAGGTGGAGCGGCCCGCTCGCGTCCTTGTCCGTTATCTCGATCGCATGGGCGTCCGGCGGGAGCTTGAGGCGGACGGCCTGCTCGCCACTTGCATCCAGCATGAGATCGATCATCTTAACGGCGTGCTCTTCATCGACCATATTTCGCGGCTGAAGCGTGAACGGGTCATCAAGCGCTTCATCAAGGAAAGACGGCGCGAGGCCTGACGCGCGCGTTTCCCCGTCGGGAGATTCCATGCCGCTGCGCGTCGTCTTCATGGGCACGCCCCAATATTCGGTTCCCGTTCTGCAACGCATCGTCGACGATGGCCATGAGGTCGTCGCCGTCTATACGCGCGCCCCGCAGCCTGCGGGCCGTCGGGGCCTGTCGCTCACCAATTCACCCGTTCACGCCCTCGCCGAAGAACTTGGGCTGCCTGTCCGCCATCCCAAATCGCTTCGCAACGAGGCTGAAGCCGAATCGATGCGCGCCTGTGGGGCCGACGTCGCCGTGGTGGTCGCATATGGCTTGATCCTGCCGCGCGCCATTCTCGATGCGCCGCGTCTGGGCTGCCTCAATCTCCACGCGTCGCTGCTGCCCCGCTGGCGCGGCGCCGCGCCGATTCAACGCGCGATCATGGCGGGAGATCAGGAGACCGGCGTCATGCTCATGGGCATGGAGGAAGGTCTGGATACGGGTCCCGTCGCGCTTGTCGCACGCACGCCCATCGAGCCCGATCTTTGCGCCGGTGACTTGCATGATCGCCTTTCGGCCATGAGCGCGGACCTCGCCAGCGAGGGCCTCCGGCTTCTTGCGGAAAACCGGCTTTCCTTCACGCCGCAATCGGCCGACGGCGTGCTCTATGCGCAGAAGATCGACAAGGCCGAGGCGCGCATTGACTGGTCGCTGGACGCCGCCGACCTGCACAATCGCATCCGCGGCCTGTCGCCCTTTCCCGGCGCATGGTGCGAGATCGACCTCGGCAAAGGGCTTGAGCGCGTGAAGATCCTGCGCACGACGCGCGAAGGCGCGAGCGGCGCCGGCGCGCCCGGCGCAATTCTTGACGATCGCCTCACGGTGGCGGCGGGACGCGGCGCCTTGCGCATTCTGGAATTGCAGCGCGCCGGCAAAACGCCCGTCGGAGCCGACGATTTCCTGCGCGGATCGCCGGAGCCCTTGCGGCGGTTTCAATGAAAAAGCCCGCCGCACGCGCGACGGGCTTCAAACGAGGGCAAGAAGCGCTCAGGAGAGCTTGATGGTGACCGCGTCGAACAGCTCTTCGGGCGCATAGAGCTTCTTCACGATCTTTTGCTCGTAAGCATAGCGCGTGATCAAGGCCAGCGACTTGTAGCAGGCCTCGAATCCGAACGGCAATTGATCGACCTCTCCCGCTTTCGGAAGACCGGCGCGGGCCTTGCTCTCCTTGAGCACGCGGAACATCTCCCGCACGACGTCCGGGCGCTCTCTGGGCAGATCGCGATGGACGGCGAACATGTGGTTGATATGTCCGCATCCGTATTTCTCGCCCCAACGCCGACCGGCCTCGTCGGGATTCTCCACGACCGTGCGCATGTCGGGATGCGCGAGCAGGTCTGCGGCCGGGATCACCGCGTCAGCCTCGCCGGCCAGAGCGATATCGTTCAGCGACGGGCCGTTCTTGGGCGCGCGCTCCACCAGTTCCGCGGGGTCCGTATATTCCGCCAGATGCGGATCGTCCCAGCAGAGCCATTTCAGCTTGCTGAGATCCACGCCATATTCGTCCTGCAACACGCCGCGCACCCATACGCCGGTGGTCTGCGTGTAGGAGCGCACGGCCACCCGCTTTCCCTCCAGCGTCTTGGGGTCCATCGGGGACCGCTCCTTGCGACAAACGAAGAATTGGTGCTGGAACCGTCCGACCATGGTGGCGGGCAGGAGAACCAGCGGTTTGCCGAAGTCGAGCGCTTGCATATAGGTGACGACGGCGAGTTCGCCGGCGTCGAAGGCGCCTTCGCGCACCATGGGCTTGAAACCCTGGTTCGCGGTCGCCGGTCCGCAGAAGTCGAATTGAACGAGGTCTGAAGAGACCTCGCCCGATTTCGCGGCTTTCGCCAAAGCCGAGTCGGCGAGATTGGTGCGCAGACGCACCGGACCTGTCGCAGGAAACGTCGGCATTGGCGCTTCCCTTACTTGCGGCCGACCAGCTCGAGGCCGGTTTCGAGCGCCTTATAGGTGCGTTCCGGCGCCGGCATGATGAAGCGGTAGCCCTCTTCCACGACACGCGCGATATTCTTGCTGTCGACATGGGGATGTCCGACCGCGACATTGAACTCTTTCGCGATCTCGCGGATCTGCCGCATGTGGTCGAGCACGACCGGGTGCTCGTATTGACGCGGATATCCGAGCTCCTGGCTCAGGTCGCCTTCGCCGATCAGCAGGGCGCCGATGCCGGGCACTTCCTTCAGCATGTCGCGCAGATTCTGGATGCCTTCGAGATCCTCGATCATCAGGATCACGAGGATCTCGCCATGGGGCGCGAGCGGCCACACGTCCGCGCGATCGTAATATTCCTGCTGGGTCAGGCCCCAGTAACGCACCGCCGAGGTCGGTCCGTCGCCGCGCTGGCCGAAGGGCTCATAGAGCGGCTTGTCCTTCATGCGCGGATAGCGGCAGGAGGACACGGCGTTGTAGGCCTGCGCCACCGTGCTGACATGGGGCCACACGATGCCATAGGCGCCCAGGTCCAGAGCCTGTTTCGCGAAATGCTGGTTCATCTCCGCCCCATTGGGGGGGATGCGCACGATCGGCGCCACGGCCGGGGCGATCGAGCCCGAACGCGCGATCTGGCCGCGGTTCATCAGATATTGCAGCGCGTCGCGGACGTTCGACCCGTTCCACACATTGTGTTCGGTCTCGAAGACGACGCCGTCGTATTTAGATCCGTGCAGGGCGATGGCCGCGTCAGCGGTCGCGGGCGAAAAGGTCGCGAAAGCAGGCTTGCCGGATTCGAGGGCGCGAATGACGCCGTTCAGGCGAGGGATGCTCATGGTCACACCATTGGAAAAGGAGGTTGGACGAAAGGCGGCGCGAAGGCCGCCTCCGAGGCGTCTTGACCCGCAGGGCTCAGATCAGGCCGCGCTTCTTCAAGAGGCCGTCGAGCCGGCCATAGACCTTGCGCGCGTTGAGCTCGAAGATCTTCTTCTTGTCTTCCGCGCTCACGTTGAGCTTGTCGATGTAGCGCTTCGTGTCGTCATATTCGAAGCCGGTCTCGGGATCGATTCCCTGCACCGCGCCGATCATTTCCGAAGCGAACAGGATATTGTCGACGGGAATGACATTGGCGAGCAGATCGATGCCCGGCTGGTGATAGACGCAAGTGTCGAAATAGACGTTCTTGAGAAGATGCTCGGTCAGAAGCGGCTTCTTGAGCATCTGCGCGAGACCGCGGTAACGGCCCCAATGGAAGGGAACGGCGCCGCCGCCATGCGGGATGATGAACTTCAGCGTCGGGAAATCCTTGAACAGATTGCCCTGGATCAGCTGCATGAAGGCGGTCGTGTCGCCGTTGATGTAATGCGCGCCCGTCGCGTGGAAGCAGGGGTTGCAGGAGCTGGAGACGTGAACCATGGCGGGCACGTCGAGCTCCACCATTTTCTCATAGAGCGGATACCACCACTTGTCGGTCAGCGGCGGCTCCTTCCACCAGCCGCCCGACGGATCCGGGTTCAGGTTGCAGCCCACGAAGCCCAGCTCGGTCACGCAGCGCTCCAGCTCCGCGACGCAATTGCGCGGATCGACGCCGGGCGATTGCGGCAGCTGGCACACGCCGATGAAGTTCTTCGGGAACATCTCCGACACGCGGTAGATGAGATCGTTGCAGACGCGCGTCCAGTTCTCGCTGGTCTTCTGATCGCCCACATGGTGGGCCATGCCGGCCGCGCGCGGCGAGAAGATCGTGAGGTCGCTGCCGCGGGACTGCTGGATGCGAAGCTGTCCCTTCTCGATCGTCTCGCGCAGCTGGTCATCGGTGATCTTGGGCGCGGGGGTCGGCAGGGTGCGGTTGCCGTCAGCAAGCCCGGCGAGCTGGCGGTCGCGCCAGGATTCGAGCTCTGCGGGCGCGGTGGTGTAATGGCCGTGGCAGTCAATGATCATTGTGTCGGACCTTCGTGGCGAACGTGTTGAATGTCTTGTTGAATGTCTTGCATCCCGTTCACCGCGCGGAGCCTGGCTCAGCTTCCTCCCGGCGACCATCGATGCGCCGCGCGCACAATGGACGCCAAGGCTCGGGAATGCAACGGGCGGGGTTGGCGCAACGGCCATTGTGCGGCGCACAATGGCCGTTCGTTTCGGACGCTCAGGCGCCCCAGACTTCGCGCGCGGTCTCCACCACGAGCTTGAGTTTCGCGATCTGCTCGTCGATGGTCATCGCCATGCCTTCAATGCCGCTGGAGAAGCCGCATTGCGGCGAAAGGGCGAGCTGATCGAGCGGTACGACCTTCGACGCCTCCTCGATGCGACGCTTGATCACGTCCTTCGATTCGAGCGCGCCGTTCTTGGTGGTGATGAGGCCCAGGACGACCGTTTTCCCCTTCGACAGGAAGCGCAGCGGATCGAACCCGCCGGCGCGGTCGCTGTCATATTCCAGGAAATAGCCGTCCATATTGATCTGCGACAGCAGCACCTCGGCGACCGGCTCGTAACCGCCTTCGGCCACCCATGCGCCGCCGTAATTGCCGCGGCACAGATGCATGCAGACCACCATGTCGTCGGGCTTGCCCGCGACCACGTCGTTCAGCAGCTTCGCATAAGTGCGCAGCAATTGATCCGGGTCTTCTCCCAGGCTGCGGGCGTGATCGCGCAGGGCCGGGTCGCACAGATAGGCCAGATTGGTCTCGTCGATCTGCAGATAGCGGCAGCCGGCGGCGGCCAGATCGGCGATCTCCTCGCGATAGACCCGGGCGAGATCGGCGTAGAATTCCTCGATCGTCGGATAGGCGGTCTTGTCGATGGCGTCGCGGCCGCCGCGGAAATGCAGCAGGGTCGGCGAGGGAATCGTGATCTTCGGCGTCGATTGCGGCGAGATGACCGTCTTCAGGAATTTGAAATCCTCGACGAAGATGGGCCGCACGCGCTCCAGCTTGCCGGTGATCTGCATCGTCGGCGGCTGCTGAAGGGAGACGCCGTCCGCGCGGTGAAAGCGAACGGGCACTTTCGAGGGCATGAGCGAGACGTTCTTGAAGCTCAGCAGGAAGTCCCGCTGCCAGCCGCCGCGGTTATATTCGCCGTCTGTGACGCCCTTGAAGCCGATCTCTTCCTGCAGTTTCACGACGCCGGGAATGGCCGCCTGCTGGATTTTCTTGAGTTCGCTTTCTGAGATTTTATTGGCTTCGAAATCCTTCCGCGCCTGACGCACGTTGTCGGGACGGATCAGGGAGCCGACCTGGTCGGCGCGGAACGGCGGTTTGCTTCTCTCGGACATGTTTCCCCCAACGCTTCTCGGCGTTTGCGTGAACGAACGTTATTAAACGCGGCCCGCCCGCGAATCAAATCGCGGCGCGCGTGGCGTCATATTCAAACAGCCAGTCGTAGCGCGTGCGCGTTTTCTCCGGCGCCCACTCTTGTTCCATATATCCCACCGCCGCAGAACCATCCGCGAGAACGGGATTGTGGAACCGCTTTCCGGCGGCGTTCGAGCCGTTGACGATCGCGGTGGCGCGTTCGACGCGCGCGCGCTGGAACGCGCCGAGCGCTTCCTCCACATCGGCGTAAGCGTCGAGGCAGCGAGCCAGAACGAAACCGTCCTCGATCGCCATGATCGCGCCCTGCGCCAGGAAGGGCAGGGTCGGATGGCAGGAATCCCCGAGCAAGGTGACGCGGCCCTGCGTCCATGTCTGCAGCGGCGCGCGGCCCACCAGCGCCCATTTATAGGGTTGGTCCACTTTCGAAATGATCTCGTGGACCAAGGGATGCCAGCCCGGAAAATCAGCGGCGCATTCTTCTTTCGATCCCGCCGTGTTCCATGATTCCTGCGTCCAGTCCGATCTTTCGCCGAAGCCGACGAAATTCAGAATCTCGCCGCCGCGCAGCGGATAGGTGATCACATGGCCGCCCGGGCCCACCCAATTCGTGCCCACGAGCCTCTGCAATTCCGGCGACAGCGCCTTGCGGGGCGCAAGCCCGCGCCAGGCGATGATGCCGAGGAATTCGCTGCGTCCCGCATCGAACATCTGCTGGCGCAGGCGCGAATGCACGCCGTCGGCGCCGACGACGCAATCGCCCTCGATCGCGCGGCCGTCCTCCAAGCGCAGCGTCACGCGCGAGCCCGATTGCGTGAAGCCCATGCAGCGCGCGCTCGTGTGGATCGCATCCTTCTTGAGCGCGAGAACCGCATCGCGCAGCGTCGCATGCAGGTCGCCTCTGTGCACGAACCAATAGGGGGCTCCGAAGCGGCGGATCGAATCCTCGCCGAGATCGAACAATTTGAAAGCCTGACCCGTGTTCCAGAGCCGCACTTCCTTGCCCGCCGCCTCGCAGACGACCTCTTTCAGCCGTTGCTCAAGCCCCAATGCGATGAGAACGCGCGAGCCATTGGCCGCGATCTGCACGCCGGCGCCGAATTCCAGCAATTGCGGGGCCTGCTCGAACACGTCCACGTCGTAGCCGCGCTGCAGCAAGGCTAGAGCCGCAGTCAATCCGCCGATGCCCGCGCCCGCTATCAGCACATGAGGCTTTGTCGCCAAAGCGCCCTCCTGTTGTTTCGATCCCTCCCTTCTTCCTAGCGTTGACAAGGCGTGAGGAAAACCGAAAGCTGCGGCGAATGTCATTTGGGGGAAACATGCTGCGCCAGACACGCCGGGTCATCGCCGACCATGACGCGACAGGAAAGGCCGTCATCGTCGAAGACGGATTCGCTCCCAACGTGAAGGCGCGCGCCGCCGGAAATCTGACGTCGACGCTGCTCTGGGTGACCGAAGAAACGCCGGTGAATCTGGAGACTCGGGCCGACCCGACGCTCGCCGATCGCGCCGTCGGGCCGCCGCGCAACGGCTCCATCCTGCGCATCGTGGATTTTCCGCCTGCGGCTGAGTCTGGACCGGTGGACAATTCAGCCATGTTGAAAGAGATGGGCATTCACGAATCGTCTGCCTCGCCGCCGCGTCACGCCTCGATGCATCGCACCCGCAGCATTGACTACGCCATCGTGCTCGAGGGCGAGATCGACATGTTGCTCGACGATTCGGAAGTTCATCTGCAGGCCGGGGACGTTCTGATCCAGAAGGCGACCAATCATGCGTGGGTGAACAATTCATCCGCCAATTGCCGCATCGCCTTCGTCCTCATCGATGCGCATGAGCCTGCGGCGTGGGCCAAAGCCCAATCGGGAAATCACTAACGCGCGTCCTCCGCGCCTTGGACATCTGCGAGGCGCGGGGTAGAACACGCGCAAAACGCGCGCCGCCGCGAGCGCGGCGGACCTGAGGTCTCTTGCATGACAAGCCACGCCGAAACGGACGATCTGGAGAGCGGCCCCTGGGTGGGGCGTCCCCTCCCGCGGTTCGAAGACCTGCGTCTCGTTCAGGGCGCAGGCCGCTATTCGGACGACATCACCGCGCCCGATCAGGCCTGCGCGGTCTTCCTTCGCTCGCCGCACGCCCATGCGATCCTCCGCGCCATCGATTGCGAGACCGCGCGCGGCATGCCCGGCGTGCTCGCGATCCTGACGGCGAAAGATTACGTGGCCGACGGCTGCGGCCCGATTCCGGTCACGCCCGTGCCGGCGGGCGCGCTCGATGTCGACGATCCGGCCTTCAAGCCCACGTCGCAACGGTCCATTTTCAAATCAGCCCAATGGCCGCTCGCCAAGGAGCGGGTGCTTTATCCCGGCGAGCCCGTCGCGATGGTCGTGGCGGTGTCCGCGCATGCGGCGCGAGACGCCGCCGAGGCCATTCTCGTTTCCTACGAACCGCTGCCTGCGGCGACGAGCGCGCAGGAAGCGATGAAGCCTGACGCGACCAGGCTTCATCCCGAAGCGGCCGACAATATCGCTTTCGAAAACGATTTCGGCGACCATGCGGAAGCGGAGCGCCTGCTTGCGGGCGCCCATGTCGTGATCGAAGAGACATATCGCAATCCGCGCGTCGTCGTCGCCTTTATGGAGCCGCGCTCCGGCGTCGCGGAATTCGAGCCGGATACGGGCCGCGTCTCCCTCCATACAGGATGCCAGGGCGTGCATCGCGTGCGCATGGGCGTCTGCGGCGCGTTGAAGCTGGAGCAGGATCAGCTGCGCGTCACATGCCCGGACACGGGCGGGGGATTCGGCTCGCGCACCGATCCTTATCCTGAGCAAGTGTGCATCGTCTGGGCCGCGCGCCGCCTGAAGCGCGCCGTCAAATGGACCAATGACCGCACGGAATCGATCCTCACCGATTATCAGGGGCGCGACATCGTCACGCGCACGCGCGTGGGTTTCGACAAGGACGGCCGCATCCTCGGCATGGCGCTGGACATCACCGGCGCGGTGGGAGCGCATACGGTCTCCTTCGTGCAGCTGCATAACACCTATCGCATCGCGCCGGGCGTCTACCGCGTGGCCGTCGCGGGCGTGCGCGTTCGCGGCGTGATGACGAACACGACGCCGACCGGCCCGTTTCGCGGGGCGGGCCGGCCCGAGGCGACGCTCGCCATCGAGCGCTCGCTCGATCTGGCGGCGGCGCGGCTCCAAATGGATCGCATCGAGATCCGCAAGCGCAATCTCGTCACGCGAAAGGAATTTCCCTATCGCACCGCTGCGGGCCTCACTTACGACAGCGGCGATTTCGCCGGCAATATGCGCAAGGTTTTGGACGCGGCGGATTGGAAAGGCTTCGAACGGCGCCGGAAAGCCGCCCTGAAGCGCGGCCTGCTCGCCGGCATCGGCCTCGCCAATTACATCGAATGCCCCGTGGGCGCCCCTCATGAACGCGTCGACTTGCGCGTCAATTCGCACGACGGCCGCATCGACCTGACGATCGGCACCCAATCCACCGGGCAGGGGCATGAGACCTCTTTCGCGCAGGTGATCGCCGACATGTTCGGCGTGCGTCCGCACGACGTGCGCCTGATCGTCAGCGACACGGACAAGGTCGTCTCCGGCGGCGGCTCGCATTCCGACCGCTCCATGCGCATCGGCGGCGCGCTGATGACGGATGCGGGCGCGCAGATCGTGCAGAAGGCCCGACGCATCGCCGCGCGCCTTCTCGAATGCGAAGATCGCGCCATTCGTTTCGAGGACGGGCTGTTCGCGGCGCCGGGAAAAAATCAGCGCTTTGGCGTTTTCGATCTCGCGCGGGCGTCCGAGGAATCTCCGCTCCTGCCGCAGGAGCTTCGCGGAGGCTTGCTCGCGACCGCCGCGATGCGCGGCCGCATTCCCGCTTATCCGACGGGGGCTGCGGTCTGCGAATTGGAGATCGATCCGGAAACGGGCGTCGTCGCCATCGTCCGCTATACGCAGGTCGACGATGCGGGACAGCCCATCAATCCGCTCATCCTTCATGGGCAGGTTCACGGCGGCATCGTGCAGGGC
>Ga0315899_10010186_pt1 | contig 10066 bp, 4 predicted proteins | sample LakEriMetagenome_2_FD_203518 | JGI IMG/M metagenome (GOLD analysis project Ga0315899, IMG submission 203518) | Freshwater fungal communities from buoy surface, Lake Erie, Ohio, United States - Buoy 4 MA112 | ecosystem: Environmental > Aquatic > Freshwater > Lake | place: USA: Lake Erie, Ohio...
ACATACCCCTCACAGGTCGACACCACACATCGCACATCGCGCATGGCCCACCACGTGCCCGCAACCGACCACGTGCGTGCGTGCACGCGCACATCACGGGTGGTGAGAGGGACAGGACCCTTCGAAAGCGCGCGCGCCAGACGCAAAGAGACGCCAAACGGAAACGAAGAATGAAGCGAGAGGCAGGTGGGGACAGATAAAACGCAGCACACACGGTCTCAACGGAGCATACACGTTCTGCTCACCGTAACACCGCACAGGTTGATGCCCACCACCTCAAAGCGGAACTTGACGATAGGGCCCGAGCTTGGCAGCGGTGCAGTGGGATGCAGCGGAACCATGCCGGTAAGTGTCGCCTTTTTCTCGAGGCGCGCGCACTGCCAGCGCACGAGCTTCGTGGTGTTGCCAAAGACCGCGGTGGACGCGTCCCCAGTGCACTGCAGACGCGGCTTTCCAATGATGGAGTCAGGCATGGGGAACGTGACGTCGATGCTCTGCGCGTGCGCCTTGTCATCCGAGATGGTCATGTCGATGTGGAATTTGCACACACCATCCTCGAACATGAAGTGTGGACTCACGCACAGCGGCGGAGCGACAGCGGCCAGCACCGACCGCAGGACTTTGAAGTTGCAGATTTCGATAACGTGTTCTGTGTCTGGCATGAATCTGATGACTTGGTCGGTGCGGAATGGCTGCTGCTCAACGCGGGGGTGCAGCTTGCACTCCTCGAGAAGGTAGAGCTTTTCGAGCCACATCGACAGCTGGCGTTGCCGGGTCAAGTGCGTTTCGGCTGTGATATGGCACTCAAGCTCGCACGAGGTGATCTCGCCGTTGGCTGCCACGTCCATATCAAAGTCCTCGACCATCTCAAGCAAGATGAGCTCATTGGAAACCTTCGGGCCTTCGGTGTTGTGGTCCGCCAGCAGGTCCCGCTCGAACTGCACCTGCTTGAGGGCGGCCTTTCGTTTCGTCTCCTCTCGCTCCCAGCGCTTCTGGTCCCAGATGATGCGCTCCATGACATTCCAGTCGTGCCCGTCCTGTAGCTCGTTGAGGTAGTCATAGTCAGGGAGCGGCACGCCAAGCCGCTGATGCTCCATCTCCTCAAACTGCTTCAGGCGGACTTGGCACGCCTGCTCGCCGAGCGACCGGAAGGGGACCACCTGCGCCCCTGGCGCTGCTGGCGGCAGCAACGGCAGCTTTTCGATATCATCCCGCAGCGTGATGGCCGCAATGGAGCAAAACTGTCTGAAGTGCGTTGGCGAGCCCGGCGGCGTCACAATGTCCCAGTCACGCGACTCCGACTGCGCGGCACTGACCGGGGCGGTCAGCCGCGGCGCAATAACAATGGGCTTTTCGGGCGAGGGCGGGAAGCGCAACCTCTCCTGCTCCAGATCCGTCTTGGACACGAGCCATTCGGCCTTGATGATGGACTGCCCGCTCTTGGGCCGGATGCCCTTGCCGGTCGCGACAGCCTGCACAGCGCGCGCGCGCGGCCGGGGGGCGCATTCAGCACGGCACGCATCGCGACGCCGCGCCCCCCGGCCAAGCCGGCCCTTGCCTCGCCGGCCCTTGTCTCATTGCCTTGCAAAAATCCGGCGCCCCCGCGGGCGCGTTGCACAACTTTGCCGGGGGCGACCCGCAGTCAAACCCACAGCACGACGCACCTCGATGATCTGGCTCGCCATCCCTGCCGCACCCGCACCAACTGTTCGCGTCTAGCCTCCCACGCGCTCAAGGCCTTGCGGAGAGACTCCTCCCAATAGGCACTCCGAGGGCCGTGACATGATGTACCATGTGCCGTGACCAGGCGCCACTTGAGAGAAAAGGGCGATGCCCAGGGACTTGCCACGGTGTCGAAGATGGCGATGGCAAGACGCCGCGTCCGATCCCACCCCGCTCTGCGCGGGGTCAAGGCGGTACCCTCCGCTGTCTGGAACTCAGGCGGAACGCTTTCGAGGTGAGCCGCATGGGGCCCTGCGGCTTGGCGACGCACGCACGCACACTCGTGTGTGCGGGTGCTCCAGCGTGAACAGCATCGCGGCCGTGATCGCAGGCCCCACTGGCGGCACCGGGCGGGGTGCGCACCCCGCAACCGGGCCCGGGAGAAGAGGGCAAGACGCGATACGAGGCAGCTGGCCAGCCCCGTACCCAGCCGTGCGGCTGGGAGAGGCCGCGCGCTCTCGCCGCGGGCAAGCAAGAGCGAGAGTTTGGGCGATCGTCGCAACGCTTTGCCTCGGTATCTTCGATGGTGCGCGCGCACTAGCACAACAGTCCCCGCCTACAATATCGTCGCTCGCTCCGACCGCCGGACACGCTGTGGGAGGATACCATGTCGTAGTTTCCGGTCGCGGCTTTGCTGATGATGCCGGCCAGCGCTACACCTGTAGTTTTTCTTGCTCCCCGACAGGTTCGTATCCGCAACGCAAATGTTGCATCAGATGCTGCATTAGCATCATGCGCATTCTTTCTTCTGGGCCCATGCTGTGAACTGCCACGGTGCCCCGCCCTCGTCGCGCTGCTTAATTTCTCGTCGTCCTCGCTGCCTGCCGCTCGCTCGCTCTCTCGCCTTGGAACGTTCTTTTTTCGGCTCCCGCGTCGTGTTTCTGATCCCCGCCCCCGCCCTCGCGCAGGCCTCCAGAAGTCGTCTGAGGCAACTGTGCTGTCGGACTCAAATCTGACCTGCGTTGTCCCAAGCTGGGAAGAAGCGCAATGCGTCTCCACAGTCACAATCTTTCAAGCGGTGCCCAATGAGAACCTGGTTGCGCTCAATGGCACAGCACTAAACTTTCAGTTCACCGCGGCGTGGGTCGTAGTGACTCCGCGAACAGGGCCAGCGAATGGTGGAGGTATGAAGACTACATATCAAAACCCTTGAATTTGTTCTTGCAGAAACAAAATAGGAGCTCCATATATACCTTGAATAAAGTACGTACAATAAGAGGCTGTTTAGAGGGTCTAGCGCTAATGATATGAAGAAGTAGGATGGTCCTAGCCTCTCCTTGCCCACTCCTCACACCACCCCCTTCTTCCTCCCATCCGGTCCTACTCCGCCCAAACTCCACCCCGCAATGGGAACCCGACCCAGCCCCCGCCAGGCGGCCGCAGGATAGGGACGGGTTCAATAGTGTATCTGCTAACCCCTGAAGCAGTTGTGGGGGCATGCATGCTGACTCCGGCTGGGTGCGTGAGCAGCGGCGTTGGATGTCCAGGGCGCAGGCTTCAGCAGGCTTAAGCAATACAAGTGTGTCTTCACCGGGAGGGGGTTATTGTATGAGCAAAACGTGTCACTGGCCCTCTTGAGATCCCCTACACGTTTGTCATGTCTGTCTCCAAGATCGCAGGGTTCAATAGATTTGGGAATGGATATGACGGCAGAAATGAGCATCACCGAAGATAACAACCAAATCCCCTTCACGGAAAATCAACGCTCAGCTTACTTCACTTACACCGCGTTAGGCTGGACGTCTGCCACCCCCATTCAGTCCGATGTGACTGGCGGAAAGCTATTGACGATTCAGGGCACTGGATTCAAAAGTACGGGATTTCTGTATGATGCGGTATTTTCGGCGGGGCCATATAGAGCCACATCCATATGTCAGACTTCTTGTCCTGCATTGACGTGTTTCACGTTGAAGTGCCGGATACCAGGTGCGCTTGCTGATCTCTCACTCTCCCTTGAATTTTGCGGGGTGAAATGCGTGGGTTGTTATCGTCACTAAGATACTGATCTTCCAGCATGGGTGGTGAGCAGAATGGAATTTTGGCGAGATGACAGTATCCCTCAATCTTTTCCAGAACGGTACGCGCATTGGTAAGTCAGGAACGCAGCTGCTGTTTGCATTTATTGCGTACTGGGACCGCCTCGAGGGGCAGACGTACGCTTCGACCATCAATGGAGGATCTATTAAGATTCTTGGTAGGGGTTTTGCCTGGGAATCTACTGGGGTTCGATATGCGCTGAAGTTCACTGGGCATCTACCTGTGAACGGGAGTCTTCCGTCTCAGTACTCCGAGGAAGGGCAGATCCTTGGAAATTCTATTTCCTTCACGCTTCCGAATTGGAGATTTAGTGAGCAGTTTGCAAGCATTTCGGTGTACAGGGCAATCAATGGGGGGATTCTCACAATGATTCCGTACCGCGGGATTGTTGAATCGGTCTTCCAATGGCGCTCCGTATGGCAGTCAGCCAGGCTTCTGTATACATATGAAATGCCGCAGCCCGTTGCAACAGCACCGTCAGTTGGCGGATCGTTGATCACTGTACTTGGGTCCGGATTTAGTGCGCTATCCGTTCCAAGAACTGCTTGCCGCTTCACTTGCGTAGAGACGTATTGCTCGTCATTTTTCATGGACACCTGGACGACTTTTGTCTCTGAGACGGTCCTCATATGCCCTACGCCTCGCTGGTCTGAATTCACGTCAAACAAGCCAGGGACATTAGCCTCGCTCTCAATTATTCGGGCAAGCAAGCAATGGAACCCACAATACAACGGATCCATTTCGTACCCAAAGTTTTATTCTTTATTCGATGGCAACCGTTCGCGCGTAAATTGCATCGATGCCCTAGATTTCGAGGCTGTGAACGCCACGCTTCTCACATCTGTTTGTAATGCTGTGTGGTGCAACTCCACGTGCGCAGAAAGCTGTGCTGTCACAAACTTCACAGGCGGCAATTCCTCTTATGCGCATTGCATGTACCAGTGCTATCGTGCTTCTTTAGGATGTGAAACGAGATGTGCAGCAGAAGATTGTTCGTGTTCAATCACTGGACAGGTCATTACGGCTGCGGGAGTGTCAGATTGCGGCTGCACGTGCAAAGAATCCCCAGCAAGACTTTTTTGCACAATGGCCAATTGCTCGTGCTCAGCTGACGGGCATGCGATATCGCTCTCTGTACTGGGACCTTGCGGCTGTGAGTGTGTCTTATCGTCGCAAGCAGCACACATGTTCACTTTGGTACGAATTGGAGTCGGATCAATCCAGCTCACTTTCACACAGGCGAGCCTTACTGGAAACCCTCTAATCTACCCGCAGACTTACCAGGGGACGCAGATGATTACAATCACAGGACAAAAATTTTGCTACTCGAAATCCGCTGCAAGCGCGTGCCGAAACACTTATCACTGTCAGTTTCATGATCCAGTGCATGTTCAGCGCACTGCCACAGCCCGAAGTTGCATGGGTGGAAGCAATGCCGGCACTCCGTGCACCCGAAATTTGCAGTGTGCGTCAAATGATTGCAGTGACCTTATTTCTGCAGCATCGATGCCCGCTCGGGTGATCAACGACAGTATGATTGCGTGTGCTGTGCCGGAGTGGAGGTACGCAAATGCTGTTGCTCGTATTGTTCTATACGATAGCACGTTTCCTGCAGAGATTTTCCCGGTAGGGAGCCTGCTCGATGTGAGCTCCCTATCGTTTCGAGCTGCCCTGTCAAGTCCCACGCCGGTAGCAGCAGCAGGGGGCACAATTCTGCTGGCTGGCAAATATGAGCCCGTGGAAACTTATGATTGCAGATTTGAGATGTTGGGTTTGGAGGTGCAAGGTGTTGTCACGAGGGTGGATGAATCTACGATCTCATGTAAATCACCCAGTTGGCCTCGATCATTGGCTGCGCGAGTAGCAAAACTCAAGCTCTTTTCGGAGAATTTGATGTTGCAGAGCCCTGAGGGCACACCTGTGTACATTTCTGTATATGCTGAGCTAATCGGAATCGGAGTAGCTTCTTGCGACCGATTCGTCACGTCGCTTGACGGGGTTGCTCACAGTTTTGGGTCGGACAGTGGAAGCATCGACGGTGGATCCGGCAGCGACAATGGAAGCGGGTCGGACAGTGGAAGCGGGTCGGGCACTGGAAGCATCGACGGTGCGGGCACGGCTGCGGCCGTATCGGCCGAGGCCTTTGCCGCATCCACCATGGGCAGCGTGCGCCGTTTTCGGGATGATATTATCACGTCTCTACGTAGAAACAGTTCGCTCAACGATAGCAACCCACTATGTGTGCCAGAAGCGAATGCGACAGGGGGCTTCAGGCTTCAAATCTATGGGTGGGGCATTGACCCCGCAGTGCGCTATGAGTGTCATTTTACGGATGCAAACGGGAACTTGCTTGTGGCGGGAGTTGAAATTGAGAATTCGACCAGTGTTGCCTCAGATCGTGTCTTAATTGTAGCCGTTCCCCGCTGGAACTACGATGCTGGTCTGGTAAATGTCACTCTTGTCAAGAAATTTGGGTCATTCCCAAGTGAAAGAATTCCTCATTTCGACCTACCCGTGGTTCTCGTCTTCAAGCAAAGGGTCGAGGAGGCTAGTGCACTGTGGTTTGTAGCTGATTGCGAAATGATTGCAATTGATTATTCAACCCAGGTAATGTTGCCAAATTGTTGGCCATTGAATGTGACAGTCAAGGGGGCTGGTTTCTACAGCCTAGGGCCCTCTGAGCTGCTCAACCGAGGAGATTTCAACATGCGAGTTGCCCCGGACTATAAATGCAAACTAGTAGAAATTGGGGGAAATCTCTCAATTCAAGCAAGCTTTGTCACCGCCCCAAGTTCGAGCCAACTCAATTGTTGGTTTGAATATGCTGATATAGAAGATTCCGAGTACGGATCTCAACTATTTGCACTAGACCTCACATACCAAGGAGCACAGTTGATCGACAACCAAGGTATCCAACTTGAGCTGAATGAAGCGTGGTTCGAATTCATTTGTTCTGACACCGACTGCCGGACACCTGCTTCGGGAGGGCGTGTGATTACCGTGTTTGGCATTGGATTTCATCGTTCGGTCAATTACTATTGCCATTTTTCAAATGACGATTCTGCGGCAACAAGCCCAGCGGCAACATGGATCTCGCCCACCGAGATACAGTGCTCTACGCCTGAATGGCCCTCGGCTGAGGGAGATACCGATCTGTCAGTGCTCAAGGATGTAAGTGGCGGTCATTCAGTGATTGCACGACGGGTTTCCGCGAGTGTTGCGACTATCGTACGCTTTCATGCCGTCTGGTGGTTCAATAGTACTCTCAAACGGTCGGTATTTGGTGGAAGCGCTGTAAATACTCTTGCTGGGCTTCCAGGCTTATATGAGCCACTGGTCAAAGGTCTGGTTGTTTATGGAAGAGGATTTGATAATAGGTCCATGTATGCAGCACTTTTTGAAGGCACGGCAGGTGATGGGTCGCTGATTCAATCAAGCACATCACTCGCCAGTCCTGCCAGTCCAAATTTGCTCATCTTGGAGATTCCAGCCTTTATGGGGCGAGAAGGACTGATAATTGTCGAAATCTGGAAGAGTATAGCAAATGGTGCTCCGGATAGCTGGCATAAGATCTCTGCCGAACAGGGGGCGTCAGTCGCACATCCCAGAGCTGAAGTATTAACGTCATTTATATATGGGTCAAGTTGGGGTATTGTGTCTGCGCCCTCGCTGGGAGGATACTCCTCTTTCGCTTCAAACTGCTATCGGGAGGGGGAATCGGTTTCCGCGCTTCCCAACGGAATCACTGAATGCTGGAGCCCAGCATCGGGAGGGCTGAGGCTACAAATTCTTGGGGCTGGATTTTTCGGGGGGTTCTCGTACACATGCCGCTTCACTTCAATTACAGATGCGACCGTTGTTGTCGACAGTCCTGCGTCAGTGATCAGTGAGTTCAATCTTTTCTGTCACACACCGTCCTTTGAAAACGCTGAAATGAGGTATGAATTCTCATTGCGGTCGAGTGTGTCAGGAGAAGTCCCTCGCCTCTCCACCTTTGGGCGTACGCTGATCTATGTAGCGACTTCAGTGGCCAAAATAGAACCTTCGAGTGGTGCTGCCTCAGCATCGACCATTACTGTACACGGTTCTGGGTTTGATGTGAATTCCAATAACACTGTTTGCCAAGTATGGAGTCCAAGTGCCACAGGATATTCGTGGATGCCCCAGCAGCGTATCAGCGTAGTGGCCAAAATAGTTTCGAGACGACGGATTGAGTGTGAAATTGGTTCGATGTGGGGAACGCGATATCCTGCAGGGCTGACAAATGTAGACATTGAGATCGAAAATCAGACGGCAACTTTAGCAGCACCGCTAACAATATCTGATGTGCAGTTGGTAGTAGAAGCGCCCGCCAGTTCATTTAGAGTTGGCAAATACCTGCGAATCGGTCAAGAGATTATGCTTCTGACGCATATCAGCGAATTCTCAATTTGGACTGTCGCACGTGGTCAGATGAACTCCGTTGCAAGTGCGCATCAAGATCACTCGGTGGTGCGTGTCTTATTGAGCCTTGATCCCAGTCTCGGACGCCTGAGCTTTTCGTTCAAGCCTGTGATAACTGGAGCGTCACAAACAGAAAGCCTTGCAGTTGGTGGGAACCTGCTCCATGTGTACGCTAGTGGATTGAACGGTACACTTCTGGGGTCGGCCCACAAAGTTGAAGGCCCGAACTGTTCCCACAAGATTGAAGGCCCTAACGTAAGTGGATTTGCGTCCTACAGAGGCATTGCTTTTAATGTATTTGCTAGAAGATCGGTGTCCGTGACTGGATTTGATTTTCATACGATCGACCAATCTGCTGGAATGAAAAAAGTTTTCGTGATGGTGCGCAAAAAGCAACTTTGTGTTGGAACCCCGGCGTGCTCGTATAACAAATTTGAGGAAAACATTGATGCTTGGCAAACACTTGGGCCGTTAGAAGGTTTTGCTGTTGACAACGCGTCCAAAAATCACTCTGTCGCGTTTGATGCATTCCCGCTATCTGCGGGAAACACTCACGGCTTCATGTTGATGGCTGAAAGTGGAGTTGTTTATGGAGAACGACAAGAGTCTTGCAGGGAATGGCGGGATGAATTTATGTCTGTCTCTGCAGGCTCAATGGTGTTTGGAAAAACTGTCGCCTCAATGAACAGTCTAGATTCACTTGTTGCGATAAACCACATTTCCGAGGCGTCACAACTGTTTTGGGCGGGAGCCGTACACTACAAGAGTGCTGATATCACTGGTGAGATTTACAGGTGTCACTTCAAAAAAGGTCCAAACGAGGTCTTTAGCTTGCCTACTCGGGCGTTCCTGCCGTCATCGCAAATTTTAATTGCCAGCGTCGTCCAATGCCAGATCCCGGCTTGGTCGTTCCCGGCCGGGACTACTTCTCTTTCGCTTCGGAGTTCGCAGGGTGTTGAAATAGATCTAGGGTCTTACGGAAACGAAATCTCGTTGGGACTGAATTTTGAAATGAAAGAGTCGTGGGCGATGGTAAATCCAACATTCGGCAACTCTGTCGGTGGGACAAAGATCACCATTTCTGGCTACAATTTTGTGGATGCACCCGATGTTGTGTACACATGCCGATTCCGGGGTTTGAAAGACGTGGGTGAGCTCCAAATGCCTGCTACTATTGAGAGCGTCTCGAGTGCATTCTGCATTTCTCCGTATGTGAATGGGCCATCGCGAACGACCGAAGTGGACATCCTACGTGATGGCACTCCAATTTCGTTGGTGCCACCTTCCCATGCTGAATCCTTTGCTGCAGGCGGTGTTGAAGATTCGTGCTGGAATCCAGCGTGTTGTTCGTGGTCCAACGGGGCCTGCACGATGACGTCAAACATGTTCTCGCCGTCCTGTTGGAATTTTGCATGCTCATATCGGGATTGGGACTCATCTGTAACCAGGACATTTGATGTCATCGACCACGTGTCGGAGGTCATCCAACCTACAGAGGGTTCTGCGTCGGGTGGTACTGCGATTCTTGTGCCCGGATTTGGCTTCGACGAGAATGCGACATACTACTGCTCGTTCCAAAGTGAAGATGAGGGGATTATCATGGAAGCAATAGTACAGTCTCCCCCAAACCTGATTAACTGTTCCATACCAACTGGAAGAGAAGCGTGGGGGAGTAATTTTGGAGCTCATGACATGGGCCAAAATGTTAAGACTCAAAAGTTCCGGGTGTACAAAACCTTTGATCAACAAATCAGCCTAGAATTCTTGTCATCCACCACCACCCCGCTGTCGCCCACGCCCTCTCCGCCGCCGCCGCCACCCGGCATCGACAGTGGATCCGGCAGCGACAGTGGAAGCGGGTCGG
>Ga0315899_10010190_pt1 | contig 10065 bp, 6 predicted proteins | sample LakEriMetagenome_2_FD_203518 | JGI IMG/M metagenome (GOLD analysis project Ga0315899, IMG submission 203518) | Freshwater fungal communities from buoy surface, Lake Erie, Ohio, United States - Buoy 4 MA112 | ecosystem: Environmental > Aquatic > Freshwater > Lake | place: USA: Lake Erie, Ohio...
CATCTCCCCAAACAACCCGAGCCTAGAGTCTGAACCCCCCCCACACGCCACTCCCCCATCTCTTGCTCCACCCGTCCCTCGCTCCGGCCACTTCGCGAAACCCAACGCAGGTGCAGATGCATCATCGCGTGGTGCTTGGGCAGCAGGTGATGATGCCACGTCAGCAGCAGCTGACACGCCTCCACCCCAACCTAATCCTTGAGGAGCCCAGGCGCTGCCCGCACCCCCACCTCCCCCCCCCCCCCAGCTTCCCCCCAGGGCACCGAACCCCCCTTGTGGTGGCGGGGCCCGAGCGACCGAGTCCATCTCTCCAGGCTTTCCCGCAGAGGAAGCGGGGGAGGCGGCGTTGAAAAGTGAGCCGCCATCTGCGGCGGACATTGCGAATGCGCGAGCCAGGCCCGCGGTGGATTGAACATAGGCTGCTGTCATGCGTGCCGCAGATGGGCCTTCCCCGCTGGATCCAGCAGTGGCCCTGCTACCACCCGAGTACACCCCGAACAAAGAAAGACCGCGCGATGTCAGTGCAGTTTCTCTAGCCGCAAGGAGGCGGTGTAAGCGTCTGAGAGCGCAGGCGCTCTCCGTGACTGTGACGCAACAAAAGGGAAGGAGGGAGCAATGGCCCTACACTTTGTACGGAAAACACCAGTCCCTCATCATCAACAATTACTGGAAATGTATCGGCACCACTCCAGGTTAAGCGGCGGCCGGCCGGGAGCCGGTTTGCGGCCCGCAGGCCTGCGGGCCGTGGCTGGAACGCACATTACGCCTTCCCAGCACAAGCGACACTTACCGGTCCTTGTCGCGCACGCGCACGATGCGACGCGCACGCAGTGTGTCCGGTGGGGCGTGCTCGAAGGTCGGTTCTGGATCTTCATAGTGGGCATCAAGGTTTCTCTGTCACGGAGCGCATACCCGTCAAAGACAGAGACAGGAGTGCTTGCCTCCGTGCAAGGCCCTCCCACACCCGCCCAGAAGTGATCTGGCAGAGCCCTGCGGCTCCATACATACACAGCGCCGGCGTGTTGCCTCTCCGCCGCTGCAAACTTACCTTGGGCATGCCGCCACGGAGTCGGAGATTATAGCTGCACAAAGGACGCGCTGAACACGGCCGATGAATCGACCGCGCGCAATTGCATGACGCGGTGAGGAGGAGGGCGGCTGCACAAAGCCGGAGCGCAGGCCCAGCAGCGAACCCTCCAAACGGCCCCCGCTGATCATGCGGCCCCATCACACAGCGCGCGCTAGCGCGCCTCTTCCGCAGTTCGCCAGCGCGCCTCTCCCGCAAGTTCGCCCAACTCCCACTCCTCTCCCGCCAGCGCGCCTTCTCCCGCCAGTTCGCCCAACTCCCGCAGTATTTCCCTGCGAAAAAATGCTGGGCGGTCCCGGAGCCACAGAGACCCGTGAGAGAAGGAGAGATGAAAAGCGCGAACGATGCGAGCCGCGGCTCTCGACAGCGTCAAATGCGCGGAGGTCGCTGCGCAGGACCTCCTGATGCGTTGAGTTGGGCTGTACATAAGTGAACCGCGTGTAACCACAGAACATGGTGGAGGTGCGAGGAGTGAGAGAGCAGCTCGGGAGGCTCTCTGTCGAGGACGTGGCTGGCGTGTCGGCATGCCGCCCGCTGCTGCACCCCGCGCGAGAGGGCTGGGCCGTGGTCGCAGCAGACCGCTACCTGGTGGCGTGGGAGTGGCGATCGTCGCTGCGCCGCGTGCTCCAAGGCCACTCGAGCCCCGTGCAGGCCGCGGTCTTCTCTGACAATGGCAGCACGCTCTTCTCGACCGATGGCGTCGAGTTTATTGCATGGAGCGGCGCAAGCTGGCGCGAGCAGGTTCGGGCAGTGCGCCGGATCGTCGGCGTGGGCAAGCAGGACGAGCGCCGCGACGTCTGGCAAATGTGCTGCCTGGGCGGCGGGCGCCTCGTTGCCACCGCAGAGGGGCCCGCCAAGGCGGTGGGGCGCGGAACAGCGCACGGCCACGTGATGCGCGTGTGGGACCCGAGCCGGGGCTTCAAGATGCTCACCGAGTACAGCTTCAAGATCGACGAGGCGCCCCCGGACAGACCAGTCCAGCTGCTGTCGCTGCCGGGCACCTTTGACGCGATGGCGGTGACCCCGTGGGTCCTGGTGTCGTTCCGGCACGACAGTGTGCTGGATATCACGGAGCGCAATCCCATCCTGGTGGACGCAGGCGAGCGTGGCAGCTCCATGATGCGTCGCTGGCACGTGCAGAGCTCTCGTGGCGACGAATTTGTGGGCGCAACGGCGGGCGCCAACAATTCCGTCCTTGTGCTCAGCGCGGCCGGCGAGCTCACAACTGTCGACAACCTAAAGGGCCTCGAGGTGAAGCGGGAGGCCCTGGGGCCCGACGGTCAGCTGCCGTACACGTCGTGCCACCTATCGGGGACGCTTGTGTGTGTGGGGGCGCTGTCGGGAGGCGTCTCAGTCTTTAGCCTCGGCCGCACACGAAACCTTTCGCCACTCTGTCGCTTGGCGATGGATCCCTATGCACAGCGTAATTTCGTGGGTCGCAGTACCGAGCAGAAGCATCTTGCAGACGGTGTCACGGTGGTGCCCCAGTGGGGGGGCAGCGCAGGCTGCAGGGGTGCTGGAACTCCGTTGCCCGGTGTCGTGGCTTTGGCGGTCAGCGACGCCAGCAAGGCGTGCGTAACTCTGCAGGAGGACCTTTCCGTGCGCGTCATCGACGTGAGCAATAGAAGAGTCTCTGCAGCACTGTCGGCGCACCATGGAGAGGTCGTTTGTTTGGCAGTTGCCGGCACAGCTTTTGGTCCGACCACGCTCGTTTCTGGGGCGCTGGATGAGGTATTGGTGTTGTGGGATGTCTCCCGCCGCCATCAAGGCGCGGATGCCAGCGCGGGTGGGGGGGCAGGTGGTGTTTCAAGCGTGAGTGATCGGTGGGGGGGCAGCGTGGGCCCGCGCGGGGGCATTCACGCGATTGGCGGCAACGGCCCTCACATTGTTTCGAGTCGCACTCTGCAGGCTGGGTGGCAGGAGTCATTGTCGCTGGACCCGGGTAAGAGTGTGGACCTAGCTGCACTTGTCCATCCATCCCTGTCATTTTGCCGCAAGTTCCGTCGCAAGATTGCCGACGCAGACATCAGTGGTGATGGAAAGCGCGCAGATGGCATCGACGGGGCGCTGGCTGCGGGTGTTGGCATTGGCAGACTGCCCGGAGTGCGTGGTGCTGCTGATGAAGGTTCGATGAGTGCGGTATGCCTTGCCGTGCATCCGGAGAGGACAATGGTTGCATGCGGGACGGTTGCGGGCAAGCTCATCGTGCTAGCCTTGCCTAGTGGGACCCTGGTTCACGAGAGGTCGGCGGCCAAGACGGGAGTCATGGGTCTCTCCTTTGGGCCCTCGGGCCGCTGGCTCGTCGTCCGCAGCGGATCGGGATGGGTTGCGGTGCTGGATGGAAAGTGCGGATATCGGCGCGCATGTGTCGTGCAAGATGTGGCGGGGGGTTGGGCGGGGGGGGGCGATGCGGCGGCGGCAGGCGAAGGATATTGGCCCAAGTGGGCACATGAAGTTGTTTGCGTGGGCGAGACCTTGTGCGCGTCGGCTGGCACACATCTCAACTCATCCGTGGTGCACGTTATCACGCGTGCCTCCCTCCGGAGCCTGGCCATCTACCGAGTCGATGCACCATCGGCGCAGGTCGATCTGCTGCACCGCGTCGAGCTGTCTGGGATGCCCGCACACGTGACAGCACACCCGTCTGGCCACTATGTCTACATCCTGGACCGCGACGAGGGGCGCACGTCAGAGGGATGCGCTCGGCGTCCTGGTGCACAAGATGGCGAGGAGGCGACAGGCCGGGTTGAGCTGTTGCATCTCATGTCTGGACGCTTCAAGGGCTCATTTCCGTTACCTCGGGGCACCCGCACAATTACCATCGACCCCTCGGGGCTCTTTTTAGCGTCTGTGCAATGCGTGGGTGGGGTGGAGGGGCAGCATACGACAGGGCTGCGCGTTCAAGCAGACTCGGTGGGAGGAAATTTGTCCTCTGTCCAAGGCGTCGCGGGACAATCAGTCGTCTCCATCTGGTGCTGCATGAGCGGTGACTTACGCGCCGAAGTTGGTGCGCTGCCGGCTGACGTGACGGAGCTGGTCTTCCTGCCCGACTGCTCTGCGCTCGTGGCCGGGGTTAAGGGCGGGCAGCTGCTGGTGCTGGGCATGCCACGCAGCCTGAGGGCTGAGGCAAAGCGCGTTCTGTTTGGCCGCGAAGAGGGCATGAACGGCATGACTCTGCAGGTCGTGCTCCTGCGTTCTGCGAATTTACACACATATTTGATCCCTAGTGATGAGCCTTTATTAGTATTGCATTATTCATTTATTTTCTGATGATTTGGTCCCTAAATATTGGATTATGTTTCTGAATATTTCTAAAGATTCTGAAGGCGCGTTGCATCCCTGCAGGAATTGTGGTTGGCGCGTCCTATTGATATGGATCTTGCCCGGACGCGTCGATTTAATCGCTCGCTAGCAGACCAGGCCATGGCAGCCAAGCGTCTGCAAGCGTACCTCAGGTACTAATAAGCAGTAAGCCTTTTTTCCTTCTATTCTAGGTCTCTTTGGCGTCTATACTAGGTCTCTTTTGACACTTGTGCATACTTCAGGCGAGCCATCGACCCTGTGGGCCCGTGCATCCACCTGGCCCGCGTACTCATGCCAGTGTTGCAGCGCAATGCTGCTGTGCGTTTTTACAAGGACTTCCGCGAAGGAACCTATGCATCTCGACGTCTGCAAGCGGCGGCTCGCATGGTCAAGGTGCAGCCGCGGTACCACCAGAGGTACAGTGCAGCGCTGGATCTCGAACGCTGGGTTCGTGTTGCGCTCTCCCTGCGTCAGTACGAAGAGAGTCTCAGCAGGAGGGACCGCGCTGCCGTGGCTGCGATGACTGCACAGGGCGATCCGTCTGGCTGGGGGCTATGGGAGCGTGCCTCAGACTTCTCGCTACTTGCTATCCCGCAACTGCTCCAGCGATCAGGCCAATTTGAGGCGTTGCAGCGTACCCTCTCCATTGCGTTCCTTTCACGTCTCGTTGAGGCGCGCGGTGTGCAGGCAGCTCTTGTTGTCCTCAGGTCTCCCCACCGTCCTCTTGGAGACGCCTGCTTTATCCTGTACCGTGTTTTTGCCGAGACCTGCCTGGTGTGAGATTCAACGACTTGTTTCGTTGCGTGTTTCCTCTTCTTGTTGCGCGTCTCTTGCAGGCGTGGGGTAGGAGCAATGAGGGCAGCCATCAAAACTCGTCAGAGCTTCTCTGGGCGCAAGATGACAGATCACGAGCTCGATGTACTACAAGGCATCCATGAAGGCGTTGCAGCCCTCCTCGACCTCGTCTCTACAAGTAGCAGTGCTCTGCTGGGAGCATACCGGCGCAGAACGCTGGTCCAGTCTAGTCTTGGGGCTGGTGGTCACGAGGAAGGGGGCAGAAACGTTGGAGTTGCGCAAGAAATAATCAAAGGCTCCATTGGTTTGCGGGGCTGGGGTGGTGAGTGTCTAGCAGGTCTTGCGGAAGAGCGGAGCGTGTCAGATGGGAGGCTCTTGCGGTTGTTGAGGGGAGTGAGGAAGAGCGTGGCGCACCTCATCGACCGTGCCAGCTTCATCCTCGATCGATCTCCGTCTTCGGAAGCCTATCTTATCACCATCGGCACGCCGCTTGAGGCAACACGAGCACGCGAAGCCCTGAATAGCCGCATTGGGCTACAGTGGCAAGACGTTTGGGCCCGTCTCCGTGCCAAGGGTATGGCGCACGATGAGGGTGGGGTCCTCCTCACCTGCTCCTTGCAGCAGATGACAGATGCTCTTCGTGATCCGTGCACCTCCGTTGTGACTCGCAAGGTTGCGGGGCTAACGTCAAGTTTTGAGGGCGACCTTTCGTCATTTGCAATTGATGTGCTTGGCTGCCTTGCGGCAATTCCTGTCACAGCAGTCGCCAAAGATCTGCAACTCAAACTGCAGAGTGTATTGAGACTCGGGCTTGCACTTGAGAACACACTTGCCGCCGGGCGGCTCGAGCGGGAGCTGGGGACACTGCTAGAGGCTGCTCCCGTCAGACGATCCGTCATGTCAGACCACGTGCAGGTGCTGAGTGAAGGTGCGCTGCCGAAGGAGGAGGCACAACGACATCTGGGTTACCTCTTGGAAGGTCAACTCGAGGAGCGTCGATCCTGGCGACAGTATTTGCGCATTGAGCTGGCGTCTGGCAAGAGTGCAAATGTGACTGCTTCAGAATGGCAGGTAGCAAGTCAAGTGCGGGCTGGCGTTTGCTCTTGGCTAAAAGGGCTCTGCAAGCGGAGCGAAAAAGCAGCGAGGGTATCACAACCGCTGCTGCAAGTCGTTCGCGTAGACGGTGACGAAGATGATGCTGGCAGTATCTGGTGCACAGTGGCCGTGTCGCTTGATCCAAAGTGTGCAATAGCCTCCCTAATGTCCGACGAGGACTATTCCCAGGCTATGTGCGACTTGCGCAGTGTAGTGGATGGGATGGTGGAGGAATTTAGTCGTTCAGGCGCTGGCTTCGGCAGCCTCAACGTCCGCAGTCTCGCCCGGACTGAAGGGTCTCTCTTTCTTCGCTTCCTGTCTATCATACCAGGAATCGAGGGAGGAGTTGTGGGTGTCGGACAGTCTTCTAGTGGGAGGGCGAATGTCTGGATGGATGGGGCTCGGGGAGATGGCTCGTCGCTACCTTTGATGCCAATGTCTCAAGGAGTCAACGAGCAAGAAATGTACGCCATTTTTACTTCGCACGTAAGACAGACGCTAGCAGCCCAGCACCCTGAAATGGAAGCTCATGTGGTCGATGCAGAAGTAGAGGCCAGGTGGCGAGCGCACAGCTATTCCATTTTTGAGGCTGAGCACCTGCCGCGCACGCCCCTTTTTATTCCTGCTTCGGTCATCTGCATTCAATTCCGGCTACCTGGATTCGGTAGAATACCATCTTCCCAGCCGAGCGCTTCTGGGTGTCAGGATACGTCAGCTGCCGAGGGTTGGGAGGAAGGGGTCACCGTTGAGATTCCAGCCGGAGACTACCGATTGAGACAGCTGGCAGACGCCTTCAATTCGCTCTTCAGGCTTGAATGTGAAATGCATGGCGATAGAGTTGGTGGCCCTATGGTTGTCACAGACGGCGGTGGGAGCCAACCGGGATCACACGATAGCACGGTCCGAATATTGGTGGAGCTGCTTGGAGGCACGGTCCTTGGTACATCAGTCAAAGTGATTGGTGCTCGCCAATTCCGGCTTCACGGATCGGGACAGGTGATGCGTGCGCTTGGTTTGAGGCCAGGGCCTGATGGTCGCATTTCTTCTCTGCAGACAGAGCCCGGGGGACGCTGGGAGGTGAGTGCGGGCACTGATGTCGAAGGTCCTTGGAGGATGGTCGAGGCCCGCGCCAGGGTCGCACAACAATGGATTGCAAGACATCAATTGCCTGAAATTATCGCTGCCACTGGGCTCCCGCCCCGTTGCATCCGCTTACTACCTCCTCGTGACTGTGAGCACGACACACACGGCACTTATGTGCGAACTAGCGTTGAGATTCTGTCTTCCAGGGAGGTGCCACTCTCTATCATCCGCAAGTCATGCGACGTTCTTCTTCGCTCCTTTCACTCGCGATGTGGCGTGGCCACAGGCGACGCACTTTCGCGTGTATTATGCTTTTCGGCGTGCGAAGGAATGGTGCCGCCAACATCCGGGCGAATGTGGCAAGACACAGGCGCCTTTTTTGTTGCTTCTGCAGCAGATGTGCAGGGGGAAGCGCTGCAGCTGCAGCGCATGGTTCTGCCTGCGATCCGGCAGTCGCTTGCACGTCAAAGAATCGATTTCAGGTGGGCAGGTCTGCCGTCGCCCTTCTGCCCCGATCATCGGAACCCGGAAGGGCTCGGGCTCGCACGCTCTCTTCAATATATGGAGATGCAGCGTCTCCCCGGTGGAAAGGCATATGGCAACCGTGGGCCACGCTTCTTTGTCGCCATGCTTGCGGAACTTATTGATCAGATTGATCCTTCCCATCGAACGCAAATCAGCGAGCTTCGTGACGTGAGCAGGTATTGGGAGATGGGATCCGTGGGTGTTCAGGTCGGCATGGGCCTGTTGCAGAGCTCGAACACTGACGAGGCCTTTGTAATGCTCCGAGACCCCAACTTCATGCTAAGTTCTGGCTTCAAATCTCTTTCCCTGCAAGCACCAACTGTGAAGCGCTGCTTCTCAGAGCGTTCTGAGAGTGCCGTGCAAGCGTCCAAGGATCTCAAACGGCGGATTTTCAGCGCTGTTGACGTCGAAAGGACGCTGCGCTACAGCGCTTCCTTTCGTGAGCATGCCGTCGACGTGCAGGAAACTCTCAACGCCCTCGCCATACTCAGGAGTAGGCTTCTGATGTGTGCGGAGCTACGTGCGGGAAGACAGCCGCAGGATAGTCAAGTCAATGCGGACAGTAATCTGCGCCAGGACGCGTTCGAACTCTGCGAACGAGAATTGCGCGGGCGCTTACGGGGAGTGCGCAACTTTTTGATAGAGCACCTGAAATTGACAAATGATCAACGGGTACGGAGTACAGTAGAGGATGAAGTGTTGCGTGTCTTGTGCCAGCCTCCTGCCTCAAACAGGTCGCAGGGTACTGGCAGTGCTGGAGAGGCAGCAGTCGCCGGAGTCAGTGAGTCCACCGCTCCATCGCTCTTTGCAGCACGAGGAGTGCGTCTCGAGCTCCAGGAGTCCATGGCGCTGGTTTTTTCGGCAGTGGTGAGCACAGCAACAAACTATTGTGAGGCGGCTCCAAATGAGCAGCCGCTGCATCGGCACATCGTCTGCCGAGAACGTCAAGAAGCTCTGCTGCACCGCTACGTCTCTCGATGCGCCGACTTGTCTGGACGCAATGTCACTCTGGATCGTGTGTCGGCGGAGGGTGAGGTGCAGGCATCCTGCCGCAATGAGGTCCTCTGCGCGATGGATGATTTTGTGCTCGGGGATGCCTCAAAGAAGCCTCCCGTCCTGCTGGTGGAGGGTCCAAGGTACCACGGCAAAACGGCGACCCTTGCCCAGTGGCTCGCGCGGAGACACGACTCTCTTGTTGAAAGTGGCAGCGACGCGCTAGGTTCCAATAGAGACTCGAGGGTGGCCGGCCAACAAGCGGCCCGGACGCGACAGATTGTGGTGTTTGCGTTTGCAAACGCCATGTCAATAGAGGAGGTGCTTGTGTATCTGGCTATCGAAGTCGAGCTACAATGGCACGGCATTGATGCAGCTGTTCTACCGGAGGCCTTGGACGGTAGATATGACGCGCTCCTGTCAGCCAGGACGTCGCAAGCGTCGGTTGCTGCTTGCGCGCAGGCGCTTCGACAGGCTCTCCTGCAGGTCTCGGGCCCTTGGCGCGGGCATGTTATGCGCGTGCGAGAATTGTGCTGCTGCTAGATTGCTTCGTTAAATTGCGGGTCTATTTTTGTGAAATCAGGTTGTGGGTTTGCAGGTGGCTTTTGCTGGTGGCCGTGTGTTGTTGGCATTGGATGGTCTTGCGGACGACCACATCGTCCTTCTGTCTGAGGCAAGTGCAATGTTTTTTAGTGGAATATTGATAAGTGCTATGGTATTGCTCAAGATGATTCATCATCTGGGCATTTGTTGGTGGGCTGTTGCTTTCTGTGAAGTTTTGGATTCCTGTGTAGTAGATTGTTTTCTGTTGGGTGAAAGCGTCCTTGAATCTGCAGGTGATGCGTCGTTGCCATACGGAGGTGATCAATTCGTTGCAGTACCGTGCACTGGCTTTGAATGCAACTGAAGCAGGGCAAGATGTTGCGGAGCCAGCCCAGGCGCAGGGAGCAGAGATCTCGGGAGACGGAAATGAGGATGACCAAGTAAAGCTTGCGCGAGAAGCGCTGGAGAGTTTACGAAACAGCGCACGCGAGATTGAAGAAAAAATCAGAAATTCTGTAACGTCAGCAAAAACGCTCCAGGTATGTATGTGTCTATTGTGGGTATCTCCTCACGTAAGCTCGACGCGCTTGCGAGCTTATGCTTGGCTCTGGATTTGTGGGCAAAATCTATGGAAGCTTACC
>Ga0315899_10010191_pt1 | contig 10065 bp, 4 predicted proteins | sample LakEriMetagenome_2_FD_203518 | JGI IMG/M metagenome (GOLD analysis project Ga0315899, IMG submission 203518) | Freshwater fungal communities from buoy surface, Lake Erie, Ohio, United States - Buoy 4 MA112 | ecosystem: Environmental > Aquatic > Freshwater > Lake | place: USA: Lake Erie, Ohio...
GCCGGCGCAACGACATCGTGTCCGCGCTGACGCAGTATCGCCACCACGTGCGATCCCAGAAACCCAGATGCTCCCGTGACCAGCACGCGCATGACAGAACCTAAAGAACCCACAGAACTTACTGCACACTGCCAACCAGCGCCGCATTCGTCGGGAATCGCTTGAGCGCCGCAAGCAATTGCTCAACTTGCATGGGCGGCGGCATCTGCAGCAGCCGCCGGCGCAGCGCGGTCATCGTCTTCACCTCGGCGTCGCTCATGAGCAGGTGCTCCTTGCGCGTGCCGCTCTCTGCAAGGTTGATCGCAGGGAACATCCGACGCTCCGCGATCTTGCGATCCAGAATCAGCTCCATGTTGCCGCTGCCCTTGAACTCTTCAAAGATCACCTGGTCCGCCTGACTGCCGGTATCAACCAGACAGCTCGCGATGATCGTCAGGCTTCCTGCTTCTTCCGTATTGCGCGCGCTGCCAAACAGTGCACGCGGCACTTCCAGCGCCCGGCTGTCCAGCCCGCCGCTCAGCGTGCGACCGCTGTTGCTGTGCTTGCGGCTGCTGTTGAAAGCGCGGCCCATGCGTGTGATGCTGTCCAGCAGCACCACCACATGCTTGCCCGCTTCCACCATGCGCTTGCAGCGTTCAATCGTCGTGATCGCCGTGTCGATGTGCTTCTCAATCGTGTGGTCGTTGCTCGAAGCAATCACGCGCACACGCGGTCTTTCAAGCGGCCGCGCTTCAGTGGTCCCGCCGGCCTCCTGCAGTGCCGTTTCGCCACGCGCCAGCATCTCGCGTTCCGCCTGGCCGATGTTCACAAACGTCCGCCGGAAGTCCGTCACTTCCTCGGGCCGTTCGTCAATCAGTAGCACCACCACTTCAATATCCGCATGATTGCGCAGCAGGCCGGTCGCGATGTCCTTCAGCAGCGTCGTCTTGCCTGCTTTGGGTGGGCTCACAATCAACGCGCGTTGCCCGCGACCGATCGGGCAGAACAGGTCAATCAGTCGGCACGCCGCCGGACAGCCCGCATACTCCAGCGTCAGTCGTGGCGTGGGATCAATGCTCGTGAGCTCTTCAAACTTCTTCGCCCCTGTCGGCAGCGCGAGCGGATTGCCGTCAACGTCCACCGTCGCCGTTCCCAGTCGGTTGCCTTGCTGCGGCTGGTTGCCCCCGCCGCCCCCACTACCGCTTCTCGGCGGGTTTGCGAGTGCGGCACCTCCGCCTCCGCCTCCGCCGCCACCCGGACCGCGATTGCCCCCGCGCCCGCGTCCGCGCCGCCCTCGGCGCTTCCCGCCCCCGCCACCACCCCCACCTTGTCCATTGCCACCGCGCGACGAGCCACCTTGGCCGCCGCCGTACCCGCCTGATCCCCCACCACCTTGCCAATTGTCAGCGTTCATCCACAACTCCAAAAGGACTGCGCCGCCGGCCGGCCAATCCTGACCGTGCCGCACGTGCGCACGTCACGCACATCACGCACTTGCCAAGCTCAACGTGTCACAAGCACTGCGTGCCTTTCCCGTCGCGCAACTGGGCAGCGACAAGACGCACACCATAAAACGACAAGCTCAAAACCTCGCGCCCAGACCCGCAAAGGTCTGGCCCGCCCTTTCGCGACAAGATCCGCGCCGAAACCCGACCCGATACAAAAACACAACCCACAAGCACGCGGCATCGCGATCACACAAACAGAAGCGACCACCTCACGAGCAGACGCGGCAACCTTCCCCAGCGACCTGACCGGGCCCGCCTTTCTGCAAGGCACCCGTCATTTCACTCTTTGCAGCCGCACGATGGCCCCGCGCAAATCGTACCACGCAGCCGGCATCTCGTTGCAGCCACATTCGATGAATTGCGTTCCCATCCAGTCCTTTCGGTCACAATCGGGGAGCGGCTGCATCAACTGCTGTTACAATCCGATATCTCGTGTAAGTTCTCGTCCGCAAAGTACCGTCTGATCGCCAAGCGTGCCTGATTCGTCTCCCAAGTCCCCAGCTTCCAAGCTCCCGGTTTCGGCGGCTCCTGCCACCGAAAGCCAACCGTCGCGCACTATCCAGCCGGCCGCATCGGTCGGTGCAAGCCCCTCCCGGAGCGAACAGGAGCCCCAGCGCGGCGAGCAAGAGATTGTCCTCAAAGGACTTCCAGTCTCCCCCGGCATCGTGATCGGCAAAGTGCTGCTCGTCGACGACGACCACATGAAGCCCATCCGCCGCAGCGTCTCCAAAGATTCTGTCAACGCGGAACTTGCTCGTCTCGATACCGCCATCGCCGCAGCCATCACCGAGATCCAGAACGTCCATGCCCACGCCGAAACCCAGATGGGCAAGGAAACCGCCCAGATCTTCCTCGTGCACCAGATGATGCTGCGCGACAAGAGTGTGGTGGGCCCCATCCGCCAGCGCATCGAGAAAGACCTCGTTTGCGCCGAATACGCCGCTTACGAAGCCTTGAGCGCACTGGCCAGCCAGTTCCGCGCCATGAAGAACAGCGCGTTTGCGACCAAGGTCAACGACATCGACGACCTGCGCCACCGCCTGCACGCCCAACTCGCCGGCGAGCAGCGCAAACGTCTTGAATCCGCCGACGAAAACACCGTCGTCGTCGCCCGCGACCTCACTCCCAGCCAAACCGCGAGCTTCGATCGCTCGCGCATTCTCGCCTTCGCCACCGATCTGGGTGGCATGACCAGCCACACCGCCATCATCGCAAAAGCCCTTGAAATCCCGGCGGTTGTGGGCGTGCAGACCATGGCCAAGCACGCCGCCGATGGCATGTCCGTCATCGTCGATGGCGATACCGGCGCGGTCATCCTCCACCCCAGCCCCCAGACCATCGCGCTCTACCAGCGCATGCTCGAGCAGCGCAAGCTCTACCGCGCCAACCTCAGCGATGTCGCTGACCTCCCCAGCGTCACTTTGGATGGTGAAGCCGTCGCCGTCGTGGGCAACATTGAGCTTCCCGACGAAGTGGCCAAGGTCATCAAGGCCGGCGGCACAGGCGTGGGCCTTTACCGCAGCGAATACCTCTGGCTGACCCGCCAGGATGAACCCACCGAAGAAGTCCACTTTGCCGCTTACAAGCGCTGTGTCGAGCTTTGCGCTGGTCGCGACCTGACCATCCGCACCTTCGACCTGGGCGCTGACAAACTCACCCAAAGCCGTGAAGAAGTGCCCGAGCGCAACCCCTTTTTGGGTAACCGCAGCATCCGCTACTGCCTCCGCAATGTCCCCATGTTCAAGCGGCAGTTGCGTGCCATTCTGCGCGTCAGTGCCTTGGGCCCGGTCAAGATCATGTTCCCGCTGGTCAGTAGCCTGCAGGAATTGCGCCAGGCCAAGTTCATCCTCCACGACACCATGGAAGAACTTGTGGAAGAAGGACTTGCGTTCGATAGCAAGGTTCCCGTAGGCATCATGATCGAGGTGCCCAGTGCCGCACTCCAGGCCGAGGCCTTTGCTCGCGAGTGCGATTTCTTCTCCATTGGTACAAATGACCTCACTCAGTACACACTGGCGGTCGATCGCATTAACGAGCGCGTGGCCCATCTGTACCAGCCCACGCACCCGGCGGTCATCAAGTTGATCCGTGATACCGCCCGGGCCGCCCGGAGACACAAGACCCCCGTCAGTTGCTGTGGCGAAGCCGCCGGTCAGGTCGAGTACGCCATGCTGCTCATCGGTCTGGGCCTGCGTACGCTGTCTGTGAGCAGCGGGGTGATTCCGCAGCTCAAGCGGTTCATCCGAAGTGTGACCGTTTCTCAATGCGAGCGCGTGGCCAGACAGGCCCTGTCGCTTGATTCCGACGCTCTGATCGCGAATTACCTTCGCGACCAGGCTCGAAAAATCGTCCCCGAAGCCTTCAGCGGTCGTACCGCAGATTGACGACGGGAACACAAACCAGCGATTGGGCCGTGCCCGCAAAGCACCACCGATCGACATGACTACCCCGCGGGGTTTCTCCCTTGAGGTCGCGCACTGCGTGCACCTTGGATGTTGAGACCGCTGCGCACAACCCGGCATGCGGGCGAGCAAAGACTCGCGCGACATGCAGAGGCGACCGGCCGCTGTGACGCACACCTTCGATCTGAAGCGCGTCTTTCGCGAAGCCGGACGGCGCGCGAATCAGAGCGCGCCGCGCAAGGCCTGGCAGGCGCACAGCGCCAGTTGGGCGGGTCGAGTGCATGTTGATCGCGTTTTGAAGCGGGTTCCCACGGCATCGGTCGCGAGCGAGTAATCGCGAAAGGGACCGCGTGATGGATACCGACAACACAATCAACAACGACAACAGCATACCGCTTGAGAGCGATATGCCCGAGCGCGACGACACCGCCGACGCCAAGGACTCCGCCGACGAAGGCGCGGGTGACGAAAGCAAGTCCGACGAAAGCAAGAGCGAAGACGGCGCGAAGAAGAAGCGCCGCCGCAGCCGTCGTGGCGGCCGTGGTCGTCGCAAGAACAAGACCAAGGACGCTGCCGTTGAAGAAACAACAGGCGAAGGCGAAGAGTCCGCTGAAGCCGAAAGCGCGGACGAAGCCAGCGACGAAACCGAGCAGGCGCCCACCGACTCGCGCGAAGCTGTGAGCGAAGACCGCGCCGACGACAGCGACGAAGCTGACTCGCGCGAAGCGAACGAAGAGACCGACGAACTCGCCGCCGATGTCGAAGCCGGCAACGACAGCGATGAATCGCCCGAAGAAGAGACCGCTCGCAAGCCCCGCGAGCGCCGCTCGCGTGATCGCCGCTCACGCGACGAAGCTCGCAGCGAGCGCCCTGATCGCCGCGAAAAGAGCGACAACCCCTCCAACGCGCCCTTCACGCAGATGCTCATCAACTACGTGCCGGGCGAAGAGTGCCGCGTCGCCATCATGGAAGATGGCAAGCTCGAAGAACTGCATGTCGAACGCTTTGCCAGCGCAAGCCGCGTGGGCAACATCTACGTCGGTAAGGTCATGAACGTTGAGCCAGCCATTCAGGCCGCGTTCGTTGACTTCGGCGTGGGTGAAAATGGCTTCCTGCACGTCACGGACCTTCACCCGCGCTACTTCCCCGGTGAAGATGACAGCGCAACCGAACGCGTGGGCCTCAAGACACCTCGCCGCGAACGCCCGCCGATTCAGACCGCGCTCCGCAAGGGCGACGAGATCATCGTGCAGGTGCTCAAGGAAGGCGTGGGCACCAAGGGCCCCACGCTCACCAGCTATCTGAGCATTCCGGGCCGCTTCCTCGTCATGATGCCCAACATGGACAAAGTGGGCGTCTCGCGCAAGGTGGAAGACGAAGAAGAACGCCGCGCGATGCGAGAGATTCTCGATCAGCTCGATCTGCCCGAGGGCTTCGGCTTTATCCTCCGCACCGCAGGCATGAGCCGCACCAAGGCCGAGCTCAAGCGCGACCTCGCATACCTCATGCGCCTCTGGAAGGACATGGAAAAGCGTCGCGATCGCGCAGGCGGCGGCGGCGGTCCCAAGGCCCGCCTCCTCTACAGCGAGAGCGATCTGCTCGTGCGCGCGCTGCGTGACATTCTGACCAACGACACGCACGAGATCATCATCGACAACGAGATGGCCCTCAAGCGCGGCGCCAAGTTCCTCAAGATCGTCGCTCCGCGCACCAGCACCAAGCTTCTCCACTACAACCAGAAGGCGCCGATGTTCTACGCCTTCAGTGTCGAGAAGCAGATCTCGCTGATCCACGCGCGCGAAGTGCCGCTCCCCAGCGGCGGTCGGCTGGTCATCGATCAGACCGAAGCTCTCGTCGCCATCGACGTCAACAGCGGTCGCAGCCGCGACAGCCGCGACAGCGAAACCAACGCGTACCAGACCAACATCGAAGCGGTGGACGAAATCTGTCGCCAGCTTCGCCTGCGCGACATGGGCGGCATCGTCATCAACGACTTGATCGACATGCGCAGCATCTCGCACCGCAAGGACATCGAGAATCGCTTCAAGGAACGCATGAAGCGCGACCGCGCCAAGAGCACGGTTCTGCAGATCAGCGAGTTCGGCATTCTGCAGATGACTCGCCAGCGCATGCGCGCTAGCCACGAGAGCGTGCACTTCACCGACTGCCCGACCTGTCGCGGCCGCGGCATGTTGCAGAAGCCCGACAGCGTCGCTGGTGACGCTTTGCGCGAGCTCTCCGCAATCCTCGACCTTCAGCGGGTCGCGAAGGTTGAAATGGTCGTTGCCCCGCGCGTTGCGGGTGATCTGCTCAGCACCAAGCGCCAGTTGCTCTCTCGCATTGAGCGCACCTATGGCAAGCACGTTGACGTGCGAGTGAGCGAAAGCGTGCCGGTCGATCGCATTGCCTTCTACGCCTACGACGAAAGCGGCAGCGATATCGACCTGTCCAACGTGCCCATGCCGCGCAAGCCGCGCGAACTGCCCGAGTGGATCGATCCCGACGCCGGCACCGAAGCCGACTGGGCGCCCGACCTCAACGCGGAAGCCGAAGAAGCACGCCGCGCCGAAGCCGAAGAAGCCGCGACCCACGACGATGCCGACGTGCATCCCATCGAGATCGAACTGCCCGACGATGAAGTCGACGCCGAAATCGCCGCCTCAGGCGGTCGCCGCGGCCGCGCAGGAGAATTCGAGGATCGTGACTCGCGAGGTGATCGTGGAGATCGGACCGATCGTGGCGACCGAGATCGCCGCGGCCGCCGCCGTCGTGGTCGCGGTCGTGACGACCGCCGCGACGATCGCCCGCGCGAAGCTGCTCGCAGCGAACCCCGCCGCGATGACCGTCGCGATGATCGCCCTAACCCACCGCGCCGCGATGAACCCCGTCGCGATGAACCCCGTCGTGAAGAGCCGCGCCGCGAAGAATCGCGCCGTGAAGAACCACGTCGCGACAATCGCCGCCCCGAGCGTCGCGATCAACCGCGCGATGACAACCGCTCGCAAGGTCGCTCACGCTTCAACGACGACGCGGAGTGGGGTGAACCCGCGCCCGCTGGCTCGCCTCGCCCCGTAGAAGATGACGCGCCGCTCAGTGATGAGCGCGTGAACGCCGCGCTTCCGCCCGAAGGCCCGGTTGATGGCGACGCGCTGCCGCCCAGCGATGGTGAGCCGGGCGAAGGCGGTCGTCGCAAGCGTCGCCGTCGTCGCCGCCGCGGTCGCGGTCGTGGCGAAGGCCAGTTGGACGGGCAACCCGAAGGCCAGTCCACCGGACCCGCTGACAACCCGCGCGATAACGCCGACACGGACACTGGCGACGACAGTGAGGATGCTGGTGCGCCCGCGGGCGACGCAGGCGATAGCGAAGTCGAAGCGACGGGTGGACCTGACGAAGGCGAGCGCGATGATGCAGGTGACGTTGCCGAAACGGGCGACACACAGCGCAGCGATGACAACCAAGGTGAAGGCGGCCGCCGTCGCCGTCGCCGCCGTCGTCGCGGTCGCGGTCGCGGCGGTGATCGTGACGGCGCCCCGCGCCCGGGCGACGCCGCTCCGCGCTCCGACCAGCCGCGCGAGCGTCGCGATGAACCGCGCGAGCCCGCGCGCAACACGCAACGCGAAGCGCCGCGAAGCGAGGCGCGTCCGCAGCCGCGTCCCGAGCCGCGCCCTGAAGTGCGTGAACCCAAGCCGGCAGCGCCCGCGCCCGGTGCGCCCAAGCCCCCGCCGCGCACGCTCTACGGCGCAGTTCGTCGCAAGCTCACGCCCGGTGAACTCAAGAACCGCCCCAAGGATGACTGATCGTGCGCCGCCGCGTCATCATCCTCGGGTCCACGGGCTCGATCGGCACGCAAACGCTCGATGTCATTCGCGCCGCCAACGCGCGGCATGACGCAGCGAGCGACTCCGCGCGCCAATCGCTGCCGTTCTTCGAGGTTGTCGGCCTTGCCGCAGGCAACAACACGGCTCTGCTCGCCGCGCAAGCGCGCGAGTGGAACGTGCGCACGCTCGCCTGCGCAGGCGAACCGCCGGCGGCGCACGCGCTGCCAACGGGCACCCGCGTGTACACAGGTCCAGATGCTGCGAGCCAACTCGTACACCACGTGCCGTGCGACACCGTGGTCGCCGCGATCGTGGGCAGCGCGGGCCTCGCCGCGACGCTCGAAGCGGTCGAGCAAGGCCGCACGATCGCGCTCGCCAACAAAGAAACGCTGGTCGCCGCGGGCGAGCTCGTCGTGCAGCGCGCTCACGCCCGCGGCTCCGCGCTGCTGCCGGTCGACAGCGAACACGCCGCGCTCTTCCAGTTGCTTCGCACACAAGGCGTTCCCCCCACCTCGCCGACCGATCCGGTGCACACGCAGCTTGCACGCGTCATCCTCACCGCAAGTGGCGGCCCCTTCCGCACCTGGTCGCGCGATCAGATCGAGCAAGCCACGCCCGCGCAAGCGATCAAGCACCCCACATGGAGCATGGGCGCCAAAGTCACCATCGACAGCGCGGGCCTCATGAACAAGTCGCTCGAACTCATCGAGGCTCACTGGCTCTTCGGTATCCCTGCCGACAAACTGCAAGCCATCGTGCATCCCCAGTCCATCGTTCATGCGATCGCGGAATGGACTGACGCATCGGCCACCGTGCAGTTCGCCAAGCCCGACATGCGTCTGCCCATCCACCGCGCACTGCACTACCGCGACGCCTTCGCGCACACAAGCGAGGCATCGTGCGAGCGTGTCGACTGGCGCACGCTTGCCCGTCTGGACTTTGAACCGCCCGACGAAAGTCGATTCCCCGCCATCACCTTCGCCCATCGCGTCATGCATGCCCAAGGCACTGCAGGCGCGATCATGAACGCCGCGAACGAAGAAGCGGTTGCCGCGTTCATGCAAGGCGGCCTTGCGTTCGGCGCCATTGCTCGTCTTGTCGCCGCCGCGATGAGCGATATCGCACCCACCCCCGTCACCTCACTCGCCGACGTGCACCACGCCGAATCGCTCGCGCGCGAGCACGTTCGCCGGACCCTGTCGCGATAGGAGTTTCGCGCATGTCGCAGCCAATCAATCCTGTCGTGGCCCAGTTGCAGCACATCGACACGCTCGCCCGCGCGGGCCGCGCCGCCGATGCCTTCGCCATTGCACGCGCACTGGCCGACGCCAACCCGAGTGACTTCGCCTGTATCCGCGCCGCGGTACTCACCTCGCACGCCGCCGGAGATGTGCCCGCAACCGTCATCTATATGCGCCGCGCCGTCGAGCTGCGCCCGGCTGACGCAAGCCTGCGCCTGAACCTCGCCAAAGCGTTGCACGAATCAGGCGACACCGACGCCGCTCTCGCCGAGCTCTCCGCATTGCTCGCCGCAAACCCCGCATCGCCCCAGCTCTATACCGAAGCCAGCCAAATGCTCAAAGATCGCCAGCGCTACATGGAGTCGCGCGAGTGGATCACCCGCGGCCTCAAGCACAGCCCGGGCGAAGTGGGCCTCACGTTCGCGCAAGCCAGCGAGTTTCTCCGCACTGGCGAGTATGAACGCGCACTGCCCCTCTACGACGCGCTCATTCGCGCCATGCCGCAGATGGCGTTCTTCTATCTCGAGCGCGCCTATGCCCTCAACTACCTGCCCGATGCCGACGCAGACATGCTCTTCGCCGCTCACAAGGCGTGCGGGGCGTATCTCGACATGGCTCCCGATATGTCATCGCTCTGGGCGTCACGCAATCGCGATGGACATCGTCCGCTCAATATCGGCTTCATCGGCCCCGACTTCTTCCGCCACAGCGTGACCTACTTCATCGAAGGACTGTTCGAACACATCGATCGCTCACAGTTCAAGCTCTTCGTCTACCACACCAATCGCCAGCGAGATCATGTGACTGATCGCCTCGAGAAGCTCGTCGACACGTTCCGCCATGTGAAGCAAGAGCAGCCCGCCGCGCTCGCGAAGATCATCGCGAATGACCATGTCGACATCCTCATCGATCTTGCCGGCTACACACAGGTGCACGGCATCACTGTGCTCTCTGCGCGTCCCGCCCCCGTGCTCGCCACCTACTGCGGCTACCCGAACACCACAGGCAGCTCGCGCGTCGGTTGGCGCATCATCGACAGCCACACCGATCCCGCCGGCGCTGAAGCCTTTGCCACCGAGCGACTGTTGCGTCTTGACCCCTGCTTCCTCTGCTATCG
>Ga0315899_10010192_pt1 | contig 10064 bp, 10 predicted proteins | sample LakEriMetagenome_2_FD_203518 | JGI IMG/M metagenome (GOLD analysis project Ga0315899, IMG submission 203518) | Freshwater fungal communities from buoy surface, Lake Erie, Ohio, United States - Buoy 4 MA112 | ecosystem: Environmental > Aquatic > Freshwater > Lake | place: USA: Lake Erie, Ohio...
GCTGAAATAACTGCAAGCCTGGCATAAACAGCTCTGCGCGGATACCTAGGGCTAGTACTCCGCCCGTCATCAGCATAGCCAGTGAAAACCATAGGTAGAGGGTACCAATGTCTTTGTGATTAGTGGCATACAACCAGCGACGCCATCCGTGGGGATGATGATCGTCATGCGCATGATCGTCAGCGTGACCGTGGGCGTGTTCCATTGTGCTCATCTGTTTCTCCTGATTTCTCGATTACTTACGCGCAGCCAGAACTTCGGCCGGTTGAACTATGTTGTCGGATGCTTTATTTGTCCAGCTATTGCGAGTGTAGGTAATAACTGCCGCGATCTCTGTGTCAGACAACGTGGCCTTCCATCCCGGCATGGCATTTTTTCCGTTGAGCAGAATTGCGATCTGCCCGTCTTGCATACCGTTGACAACCTGTGAACCATCTAGCGCAGGGAAAGCACCCGGCACACCTTTGCCAGTGGCTTGGTGACAAGCTACGCAATTTGCCGCATACACTTTTTCACCACGGGCAGACAAATCAGCAACTGTCCAGGTTTTGTTGGGATCATCAGCTGTGGCGCTCATGGCGTGCTTTTTATCTGCCACCCACTTTACGTAATCCTCTTCACTAACTACGCTCACTACGATGGGCATAAATGCATGTTCTTTACCGCATAGTTCGTAGCAGTTGCCACGATAGGTACCTATCTTTTCTGCTTTAAACCATGTGTCGCGAACAAATCCGGGAATCGCATCCTGCTTGACGCCAAATGCTGGTACACCCCAGGCATGTATGACGTCATTAGCAGTAGTGACGATCCGGATTTTTTTGTTAACTGGGACCACTAACGGGTTATCAACTTCCAGCAGATAGTTATCACCCTTGGGCACTTTGCCATTTATCTGATCACGCGGAGTAGCAAGGGCAGAAAGGAAGGCAACGCCCTCGCCTTCACCCTTGAGGTAATCGTAACCCCATTTCCACTGCATACCCGTGGCTTTGATAGTGATGTCAGCATTGGAGGTGTCCTTCATCGCCACTACTGTCTTGGTCGCTGGCAGGGCCATCAACACAACAATAACAAAAGGTACAACCGTCCAGGCTATCTCTACCGTGGTGCTCTCATGGAAATTAGCCGCCTTGTGGCCCACCGATTTACGGTGTTTGAGTATGGAGTAGAACATCACACCAAACACGGCAATAAAAATGGCTACACAAATGACAATCATCCATACATGAAGCTCGTAAATGTCAGCCGCGATGGAGGTGACAGGTGTCTGGAAATTAAGTTGATGCACTGCAGGTCCGCCAACCATGTCGTTGGCCGCATAAACGGAACCAGACAACCAGAGTCCGGTAGCCGCCATAAGCGAGTTGAATAGGCGTTTCGCGTGTTTCATAAGGTCCTCAAAAGCCTGATTGAAATTCGTTTTGCAATATCGGTTCAAACAGCAACTGATCGATAATCCATCAGTTCCCGCGTTAATTCTTGTGCGAACTGGTGTCGTTTTTTATCTGTCAAAAAACGACCTACTTCGATGCGATCACCATTAGCTTCTAATCCGATCAACCGATGTCGAAGAGCAGGTACTGCAATTCGAGTACGACGAGGGTCCATCCGGAACTGACGGACCTGATCGGCCTCCACCAGCTCAACAACCAAACCCTCGGCACTCAACAGCACACATTCTTTGTCACCGGCGTGACGTCCAACGTAAACAAATGCAGCACCAACAGCGGTCATTTCAAGGAGCGCAAAAACCAAAATCACCCAGGCGCCATGAAACAAGAAATAAGCCGCTACCAAGAAAGAAACTGAACACAGTGCCAAGTAAGCTTTAATCAGCTGACCAGGCGTAATGGAGCAGTTTTTTTTAGAAATCCACTCCCGCTTAGTCATGTCAATATACCCTGTCCAGAAAAAGCTTGTTATGAGGCTCCAAAGCCGGGCGAGTATAAGCCAAAAGCATAACTGCAGCCAAGTAATAAACCCACTGCCCCGAGGCCCAACTGATTAGTCTCGTTTCAAACTAATCGTTTAGAAGGTTTTGTTTTTAAACTGAATAATTGACTCTCCAGTTCGCGTTTTTTTGGGCTGCGGCAGGAAGGCATGGCCGTAAATAACTTCAACTGTGAGTGAAATTTGCTCATCTGTACCCTTTTGCTGTTCCAGTGCCTGTCGCACGTCATTCCAGCGCTGCCGTCCTACCAAGCCTGTTCGACGCTCCAAGAGCGGATTTCCTCCCAGAGCTCGCACATCGGCAAGTAATTTATCTGCAGATGAATAAGTGATATTCAATTTTTCCATATCCATAACGGGGTCTGCAAAGCCGGCTTCAACCAGCATATCGCCATAATCATGCAAGTCCACAAAGGGGAGTATGGGGGGACGCAGACCCAAACTGGAATACGCTTCTCTCAGCTGTAAAAAAGTATCTGGGCCAAAGACGCTAAACATCAGCAATCCTTCGGTGCGTAGTACACGAGCCCACTCTCTGATCACCCTGTGCGGTTGGGGATGCCAATGCAACGACAAATTAGACCAAAGCATATTGACGATGGTTGGAGGCAGGGGCAGCTCGCCAAAGTCTGCGCAAGCAAGCTCGACTGAGGAGGTCTTGAGTAAGTTTAGTTTCGCCAACCGAACTACATTACGTAAGAATGAAAACGACACTTGGTTGCGATTACGAGCAACTCGCAACATCGCTGGCGAAATATCCACACCCAGTAACTTGGCTGCAGCAAACGTCTGCGCTAACTGGTTCAGATCATCGCCCTCGCCACAACCGGCATCCAGAATTCGCTCAGGCTGTATCTTGATTAGCGACAGTCGTTCGAACATACGACTTGAAATCTCTCGGCGTAAAAATTGGGATGAGTCGCAACGTAAGGTCTGTGCAAAAAGTCGCTGCACTCGCGCCACAGAAATCGGCGCACTGAACTGATTATCGCTAGGTTTATCTGCCATGGAATGCATCCGATTGAATTTCTTAGATGCGAAAGAAATAATGAGCGTGAGTGTACAGCAGCGTGCTTTGCACCCATCTAATCGTGGTCATGCCTATGAATAAAATTAGAATCGTGCAAAGCGCTGCACACCGCTTGAGATTTATCCTGCCCTGGCTGCTCGACAAATTGCTACCTGGTAGTTGCCTGTTGTGTGGCGGCGTTAGCCGAGATGCACTTTGCTCCTCATGCTGCACCAGGCATATAGACTGGCACGTCCTGCGATGTGCTGTTTGTGCAATACGCCTACCTGGTTTGTCGCACAACGCGCTGTGCGGCGCATGTCTGGCTCATCCTCCAGCATTTGATGCTACATATGCCGCGACCGACTATGAGGCACCAATAGATTATCTGGTACAGCATCTAAAATTTCACGCTAGGCTACCACTGGCTCAAGCATTTGGTCGTATCTTGAGCGATATGCCCACGCCGCCTGTTATGCCCGATCTGCTAATCGCCGTACCCTTATCTCTTGAACGACTCGCTGAGCGCGGTTTCAATCAATCCCTAGAAATCGCACACACGCTTGCAGTTCGCTGGAAACGACCTGTTTCAGGCACAGCCTGCATCAGAGTGAAACATAATCAAGCACAAGCCAGCCTGCCGTTGCATCAAAGGCGGGTTAACATGCGCAATGCCTATGCTGTGCAAAACAGTCAGCTCATCGCCAATAAGCGGATCGGTGTTGTTGATGATGTGATGACTACCGGTCATACACTTAGTGAACTGGCGCATTGCCTAAAACGTCATGGTGCTGCTCATGTCACCAATTTTGTCGTCGCTCGAACACCCATGCGGTGAATTTATCATCGGAGAATATTGTGTTTCATGTTGTATTAGTTGAGCCTGAAATTCCTCCGAACACTGGCAACATCATTCGACTGTGTGCCAATACTGGAACGACGCTTCATTTGATTGAACCTCTGGGCTTTCCTCTGGATGACGCAAAAATGCGCAGGGCTGGCTTGGATTATCATGAGTACGCGCATATGCAGGTACATGCAAACTGGTCTGACTTTATCGCCACTGCTCAACCTGATCCGTTGCGAATTTTTATTTTAACCACGCACGGCTCGGCCATTTTTTCTTCCGTGCGATTTGCACCGGGTGACGTCTTAGTTTTTGGCTCAGAAACACGCGGACTCGCTGCAGAATTACGCGACTCCTTCCCAACTAATCAACGTATACGATTACCTATGAGGCCAGACAATCGCAGCCTCAATCTCTCGAACGCCGTGGCAATCACTGTCTACGAAGCCTGGCGCCAACATGGCTTTGCCGGTGGTGAATGAACTAAGCCTATTTGTTTGGACTAACCGTCTTATAATTTTGTTTTATTACCAAGCCCGATAGGATTTCATCATGGTCAAACAACTCGCTTTTAGTTTTTTTTCTCTGCTCATGATGGTTAATGTGCATGCGCATGCCGTCAAGGCAGGCAGCCTTGTGATTGAGCATGCACACGCTCGCGCTACCGTAGGCAGCATGCCCAACAGCGCAGCTTTTTTGCAGGTGTCAAACAAAGGTAAATCCGATGATGCTCTGATGTCAGCGAGCACAACGATAGCTGATCGCGTAGAACTACACACCATGTCCATGGAAGGCGATGTGATGAAGATGCGCACTGTGGATAACGTAGAGCTCAAAGCAGAAACCAGCTTAACCATGAAGCCAGGACAAGGCCCTCATATCATGCTCTTCGGCTTGAAAAAACCGCTAAAAGCTGGAGAAAAATTCCCGATGACGCTGAATTTTCGTAAAGCAGGCGCAGTCAATATTTCAGTCGAAGTTATGGATTTCGCCGCGCATGGCAACCATGGATCTGGCAATGCTCATGAAGAACACAAACACTGACTAATTTAGCTCGCAGTGCTGGTCTGCGGTACTAGCCTGGCGTTAGCTTCTTTGCGATAACGATTTAAATCTTGAACCGTTTCAAATGAACGCTCAAAAAGCAGGGACAGATTGTGCAAAATTCTGTCCACCACTTTCTTTTCCCACTCGCCATCAAACTGTATTTGTTTATCAAGCCAGCGCTCTAGCCAATCAGGATCAGGTAACCGGCTTTGAACTGTATCGTTAGGATACATCGCCTGATTGACATGCAGATTTGTTGGATGCAAGGGCTTCTCGGTACGGCGAGCTGATGCCATCAATACGCCGATTTTTGCGAATGCTGAACGTGCTGTGTCACCCATCTCGCCGAGTGCTTTTTTCATGTAGCGTAAATACGCACCGCCATGACGCGCTTCGTCTTGGCTAATAATTTTATAAATCTGTTTGATAACAGGTTCTGAGTGCCATTCTGCCGCACAGCGATACCAGTGATTTAATCGTATCTCACCGCAAAAATGCATCATCAGTGTTTCTAGTGGCGGTGCCGGATCAAATTCAAAACGTACGTTATCCAACTCTGCTTCAGTTGGCACCAACTCTGGACGAAAACGTCGCAAGTATTCCATCAACACCAAAGAATGTTTTTGTTCTTCGAAAAACCAAACCGACATGAACGCAGAGAAATCGCTGTCATGACGGTTATCGCGCAAAAACATTTCTGTCGCAGGTAATGCTGACCATTCCGTGATGGCGTTCATCCGTATGGTCTGCGCTTGCTCGTCGGATAAGAGTTTGGGGTCGAAGTCATCCCAAGGAATGTCCTTTTCCATGTTCCAGCGGACTTGCTCTAGCGATCGAAAGAGTTCGGGATACAGCATGAATAGTGACCAGTTATAGTGAATGTGAGAATTTTACCAACAAAAAGTGACCGTTCGATTTCCTGTGCTTCAATTAAATACTGCCTTACGCTAGAAGGAAGTACTAACTATACTATCCAGTACTCTTTTATTAAGTACTCTTAATCATCGTTGGCTGACAGCTATAGAGTATCCAAATTACTCAAAATGTGTTTTGCGTGAGATTTCACACGTGTCAGTTCATCAGTATCCATTTTTTGTAAATTTTTAGTCATTAACGCGGTGCGAGGATTCGATGACAGTGACGCTTCGTGCTTATCAATAAAATTCCAGTAAAGCGTATTAAAAGGACAGGCCTTCTCACCAGAACGCTTGGTCGCATCGTAATGGCATTGGCCACAGTAGTTACTCTGGCGACCTATGTAAGCACCACTAGCCACGTAGGGTTTGCTGGTAAACCGGCTGCCACAGGCATGCAAAGCCATACCCGATGTGTTGGGTAATTCTACCCATTCAATGGCATCAACGTAGATTGCCAGAAACCAGTCGCCGACCTGCTGTGGCGATAGCTGCGCGAGGGTAGCAAAATTTCCTAAGACCATCAGCCTCTGTATGTGATGGGCATAACCCCATTCCAGGGTTTGTTGCAAGCTGTCACGCATGCAAGCCATACGCGTCTCACCCGTCCAAAACCATTCGGGTAAATCACCCTTACTTTGGTAATGATTTGCCTCTTTTAATGCGGGCATATCTGTCCAGTACACACCACGGATAAATTCTCGCCATCCCAATACCTGCCGAATAAACCCCTCCGCGCTGGCTAAGCTCACATGACCATCGCGATAGGCTGTCTCAACAGCCGCTATTACTTCGCGAGGGTTAATCAAATGCAGATTGAGCGCTGCTGATAGCAGCGAATGCCAGCCCAAGGGCGTATTGGTCCACATGGCGTCTTGATACTGACCAAACGATGGCAAGCGTTGAGCAACAAATACCTCGAGTGCATGCAACGCCTGGTCGCGCGTTACTGGCCAAGCAAATTTTTCTAACTGACCCGGATGGTCTGGAAACAATTTTTCGATCAGATGAAAAACTTCGATCGTTATGTCGTCCGGCTCAAAAAATGCGGGCTCCGTAATTTCTCCTGGCCCAGTACGCTTGGGATAGGCGCTACGGTTATCCACATCAAAATTCCACTGGCCACCTTCAGGTTCATTATCAGCCATCAGCACGCTGTAGCGTTTGCGCATGACACGATAAAAAAATTCCAGTCGTAGTTCTTTTTTCCCCTTAGCCCACTGTGAAAATTCATGTCGGCTACAGAGAAAATGAGTGTCGTCTAACAGGCGAAGCTCTACGCCTTCAGCGGCACATACCGACTCAAGCAATTTCTGCATACGCCACTCGCCCGGCTCCACGACAACCAGTGCTTTAGGATTGTGGCGCCGCAAAGCAATGGTTAGTCTCTCTTCAAAGGTCGGCGGGAGCTGTTCATCGATTTGTATGTAATCAAACGGCCAATTACGCGCAGCAGCCTGATTAATAAAATGCCGCATGGAAGATAAAAAAATCGCAATCCTCGCCTTGTGCGACCAGACATAGCTGGCTTCGCCCGGCGCCTCTATCATCAACAGGCTATCCCGGGTCGGGTCGAAATTTTCTAAAGCAGGACTGTCAAAACTCAGCTGGTCGCCCAGTACCAGTATCAGATGGCGCATCGATTTCTCAGGTTAATTGCTACAACTACGACGTGTGGTTCTTGCGCGCTATTCAAGGTTAAACAGTCTCAAAGTTATAAATAGAGAAAGTTTATTCGTGCTCTTTTCGGCCCGCACCTTAATAATCAGAATACGCTAGAATGACTCACTAGTTTAAATTAAAACCTTTTGGTATTGGGCTGAAATTATGAATTCTCTCTCTTACAGCATACGAGCGATGATCGTGACCATCATCTCTACGTTAGCTTTGGCCGGCATGATGATGCCCGCTACTGCCAGCGCTCAGGATTGTCCCGCGCTACTCAATCACAAATTTAATCGTTTGCAGGATGATTCTCCACAAAACCTTTGCCAGTATGCCGGCAAAGTAACGCTGGTTGTTAATACAGCAAGTTACTGTGGTTATACCTCGCAATATGAAGGCCTTGAAAAACTTTATGCGACTTACAAAGACAAAGGCTTAGTTATCCTTGGATTTCCTTCGAATGACTTCAGCCAGGAACCAGGAAATAACAAAGAGATTGCTGATTTTTGCTACAACACCTACGGCGTGAAATTTCCCATGTTCGCGAAATCATCAGTCAAAGGTAAAGATGCCAATCCTATGTTTGCTGCGCTTATTAAAGCGGGAGCAAAATCACCCGGTTGGAATTTCAGCAAATATTTGATTGATCGCGATGGCAAACTAGTAGGCAACTTCGGTAGCAGCACACGTCCGGATGAAAAAGCATTTGTCAGCACGCTGGAAAAAGCGCTCGCAAGTCAATAAACAGATGTAGTGCATTTGACATGCTTGTGCATGCAATGCTGTGGCAGTTTTAGCTGTGACGCCTCCCGACTCAGTCGGCGGCCTGGTCGGGGTGATCTTCCCCCAATACGTATTCCTCCCTGACTGGCGTCGCAGCTTTTTTATTTGTATGTAGATTCTTAAACCTTTGTGATAATGGTTTAAGAGTCCTCGAAGTTTGATGGTTAAAACTTTGTTTGAGTATTTCCATACCACGCACCGTCTGGAACACGTATGAAAGTCGCCGTTATCGGTTCAGGTATTTCGGGGCTGTCAGCTGCGTGGCGGCTTTCACGCGATGGTCACGACGTCTCGCTATTTGAATCTGGCTCGTATTTTGGCGGGCACACCAATACTGTCGATGTCACGCTCGATGGCATTACACACGGTGTCGATACCGGTTTTTTGGTATTCAATCACCGTACCTATCCCAATCTTGTTCGCTTGTTTGACGAATTACACGTCGAAACAGCCGCCAGCGAGATGTCGTTCTCTGTAAAAATCCCACTCGCAGATGGCAGTACTTTGGAATGGGCTGGTGCCGATCTCAATTCGGTATTTGCTCAGCGCCGTAATCTGATTAATCCGCGCTTTTTACGGATGCTAAAAGATATCGTACGTTTCAATCGGCAAACTACGGCCATGGCTGCCACAGATGGCTTGCTAGAATCGATGTCAGTTGGTGATTTTCTTGACCGCCACGCTTATTGCTCAGAGTTCCGTCATTGGTATTTATTACCCATGGCTGGTTGCATATGGTCTTGCCCTACCGAACAAATGCTCGCTTTTCCTTTGGCTACCTTTGTACGTTTTTGCAGTAACCACGGTCTGATCCAAGTGACTAACCGTCCACAGTGGCATACCGTCATGGGTGGCGCTAAGCATTACGTGCAAAAAATGCTGCCAGCGATTACACATACATTTTTAAATACGCCCGTACGATCTGTAACCCGCATAGGCATGGGATCGCCCGAAATCAGAATAGAAACAGCTACCGGCACGAAGATTTTTGATCATGTTGTGTTAGCTGCGCACAGTGATCAGAACCTCGCCATACTGGCCGATGCCAGCGACGATGAAAAACAAATTTTGTCTGCCGTTAGCTACCAACCTAATCGCGCCGTGTTGCATACCGATGCACGGTGTTTGCCGAAGATAAAAAAAGCCTGGTCGGCATGGAACTATGAAACTGCCGGCACACCTGAGCCTAGGGTGTGCGTACATTATTTGCTCAATAAACTACAGCCTCTGCCGTTTAAACAATCAGTGATTGTGACGCTCAATCCCGTATCACCCATTGACCCCAAAACTATCATTGCAGAATTCGATTACTCGCATCCCGTCTTTGATGCTCAGGCTATCGCTGCACAACAAGCACTACCCTCTATTCAGGGACAACGAAATACCTGGTTTGTCGGTGCCTGGACAGGCTATGGATTTCATGAAGATGGTCATACATCTGGACTCCATGTCGCTCGTGCAATCACACAACTAGCTGCAACTGCATGAGATGAAGATACTTTCTCATCAACCACTAGTGAGCATGGGTCTGGTCAGGCATAGCCGCATACGGCCTACCGAAAACACCTTCAGCTATGGTGTATTCACCTTCATGTTACCTATTCGGACCATGGGTGAGTCTGGTTTTTTAGCCAAACTCTGTTCGCGCAATCGATTCAATCTGCTATCGTTTTATGACAGTGATCATGCAGATGGCAAAACGCCGCTGCTGACCTGGATAGATCAGTTACTGCGCTCCGAAGATATTCATGATGCCGATGGCGAAATCTGGCTGCAAGCATTTCCTCGGGTGCTAGGCTATGTGTTTAATCCGGTGTCGTTTTGGTTTTGTCATCGTATCGATGGC
>Ga0315899_10010193_pt1 | contig 10063 bp, 9 predicted proteins | sample LakEriMetagenome_2_FD_203518 | JGI IMG/M metagenome (GOLD analysis project Ga0315899, IMG submission 203518) | Freshwater fungal communities from buoy surface, Lake Erie, Ohio, United States - Buoy 4 MA112 | ecosystem: Environmental > Aquatic > Freshwater > Lake | place: USA: Lake Erie, Ohio...
AAAGCTAATTGGCACATTGCGCGTCTTTGTTGGCCGGTTGCAATCGGGGCGTTCTCGCGAAGCAAAGGCAATCCAGCCGGAACAACCAACAGTTGATCTACTAAATTCTTTTCAATGAGTTGCGTAATTACATGCAGATGACCCAAGTGAATCGGATCAAAAGTTCCTCCGTAAATACCAACTCGGGACAAATTAGTCTCGGTCTAGGCGAAGTACTAAATATAGAAAAACTGACATCACGACAAAGGTGAAGACTCCAAAAAAGAGTGGTGAAGCTGGAAGTTCGCGAGTGACCTCGCTGGCAAGAGTGATCATGGTTGAAATACTACTACTTACCTGCCAATAGCTCTTTAAATCGCGCTTCATCAATGACGGACACACCTAATTCCTGCGCTTTTGCCAGCTTTGAACCAGGGTCACTTCCTACTAAAACATAATCGGTTTTCTTTGAAACCGATGAGGATGCCTTTCCACCATGGCCTGCAATGGTTTCTGAAATTCCATCGCGAGTAAATGATTCAAGACCCCCTGTAACAACAAAGGTAAGCCCTGCCAAAGTTTGCGGCAGTTGTTCGCTTTGCTGAACGACCATGCATACGCCAGCTTTTTCCCACTTTGAAACAATCTCTTTGTGCCACTTAACGCCAAACCATTCAACAATCGATTCGGCGATGATTTGTCCAACGCCATCGATTGCGGCTAACTCTTCAGCGCTGGCTTCTGAAATTGCTTTAATTGAACCAAGTGCGGTTGCTAAACCTTGCGCAGCTGTTGGGCCAACGTGGCGGATGGATAACGCGACCAGAGTTCGCCACAGCGGACGAGTTTTTGCTTCTTCGAGCGCGGCCAACAGCTTGTCAACATTTGCCGCCGGAGTTCCATCTTTTTTCGTAAAGAAGTCAGATGTGACAAGTTTCTTAGCAGTTAAATCAAAGAGATCAGACTCATCTTTAATTATTTTCGCATCCAACAACGCAATTGCTGCTTCGTAACCTAAAACATCAATATCAAGAGCTGCGCGAGATCCGATGTAATAAATTCGCTCTCGCAGTTGTGCCGGGCAGCTTTGCGTATTGGGACAACGTATATCCACATCGCCCTGGCTCATTGCACGCAGTTCGTCGCCACATTCTGGGCAATGAGTTGGCATCACAAATTCGCGCTCTGTTCCTTTGCGCTTATCTAGCACTGGTCCAAGAACTTCTGGAATGACATCGCCAGCTTTGCGAATAACGATGGTGTCTCCAATTAACACACCCTTGCGAACAATCTCTTCGGCGTTATGCAAGGTTGCATTAGTAACCGTGGATCCAGCCACCTTTACCGGCTCCATGTATGCAAAAGGTGTCACCCTTCCGGTGCGACCAACGCTTACCTTGATATCTAGCAAGACTGTGGTTACCTCTTCAGGAGGGTATTTGTAAGCGATTGCCCATTTTGGAGCACGTGAAGTAAAGCCCAACTGTTGTTGCTGCGATAAAGAATCAACCTTGATTACCACGCCATCGATCTCGTGCTCTACATCATGGCGATGATCTGCGTAGTACTGAATGAATTTTTCAACTTCTGCGCGCGTGCCAAAGACTTTAAAGCGATCACTTGTGGGTAACCCTAAATTCTTGAGCTGTTTGTAAGCGGCGCTTTGAGATTCAAAAGTAATTCCATCGCGGGCACCAACACCGTGTACAACAACCGATAGAGGACGTGAGGCCGTAACCCGTGGATCTTTCTGTCGAAGCGAGCCTGCAGCGCCATTTCGAGGGTTAGCAAATAACTGCTTACCTGCTTCTTCCAAAGAATCATTGAGTTCGTTGAAGGCTGCAATCGGAAAGAAAACTTCTCCGCGAACTTCAATCAAGGTTGGTGCAGCATCACCATTTAGTTGATGTGGCAAATTTCTGATGGTTTTAACATTTAAGGTCACATCTTCACCGGTGACACCATTGCCTCTGGTTAAACCTCTGACTAGCACACCATTTTCATACGTTAAGTTAATTGCAAGTCCATCAACTTTTACTTCGCACAAATACTGTGGTTGAGCAATTTCCTTTTCTATCCGATCAAACCATTGTGCTAACTCTTGGGTATCAAAAACGTTGTCCAAACTCATCATCTTTTCGATGTGATCACGTTGTTCAAACTGAGTTGAAAACCCGCCACCTACATGTTGGGTAGGTGAATCTGGTTCACGCAGCTCTGGGTTCTCATCTTCTAAACTCTGTAATTCGCGCAGTAGCTCATCAAACTGTGCATCACTAACCGTTGGTTGATCAAGAACGTAATATTTAAACTGGTGATCACTGATTTGATTGATCAGCTCAGTCATCCGATGACGGGCTCTATTGCTCATTCTGTCTCACAAATTGTTGCTGAACCTACGACGCGATCACCATCATAAATAACCATTGCTTGGCCAGTTGCTAGCCCCAATAAAGGCTCCTCTAATGTCGCAACGAGCAAGGTTCCATCGAAGTAATAGGTACATGGCAAGGGCGCGCCATGGGCACGAACTTGAACAAAACCAGTCTTAACTTCTGAATCAACACTTGGGCCACACCACACAGGACGTTCTCCGCGCATTGTTGTGATTGCTAAATCTTCGCGCGCACCAACAACCACAGTGTTAGTAACTGGCTCAATCTTTAAAACAAATCGTGGTGATCCATCTGCCGTTGGAACAGTCAGTCCTAAACCTTTTCGCTGGCCGATTGTGTAGGTGTAGGCACCTTTATGTTCGCCAATTTTGTTTCCATCTTGATCAACGATTGGACCAACTTCGCTGCCTAGTCGATCACGCAGCCAACCTGCGTTGTCTCCGGAAGGAACAAAACAAATGTCATGACTGTCTGGCTTTTGTGCAACCGCTAAGCCGCGGCGTTCTGCCTCGGCGCGAATATCTACCTTGGTTGTATCCCCCAAAGGAAAAATTGCACCGTTGATTTGTTCAATGGTTAATACAGATAAAACGTAGGATTGATCCTTTGAGTGATCTACTGCGCGATGAAGAGTTTTTCCAGTTGGTCCTATTTCAGTACGTGCATAGTGACCGGTGACAACACCGTCATAACCCATTGCTCGTGCGCGATCTAATACGGCTGCAAACTTAATTTTTTCATTACATCGCAAGCACGGATTAGGTGTTCGGCCTGCAGAATATTCAGCTAAGAAATCCTCAACTACGCCATCATGAAACTCTTCGGCCATATCCCAAATGTAAAATGGAATCCCAATGACATCGGCAGCACGTCGTGCATCATGAGAATCTTCGATTGTGCAACATCCGCGAGCACCTGAACGATATTTTTGTGGATTTGCTGCCAGTGCTAAGTGAACGCCAATGACATCGTGTCCTGCCTCAACTGCGCGGGCAGCAGCTACCGCGGAATCAACTCCACCGCTCATTGCTGCAATTAGCTTCATACTGTGTGCGCCGCCCGTCCTGTAGCAATTACACCCGGCAGCACTGACATTACATAATCGACATCTGCCTGCGTAGAAGCGGCCCCAAATGAGAAGCGAAGCGAAGATTGCGCAGTTTCTTCGGTGTGACCCATTGCAAGCAAAACATGGCTTGCTTCATGAACACCCGCGCTGCACGCAGAACCGGTTGATGCTGATACATGAGCATTGTCTAGAAGCAATAACAAGGTATCGCTTTGTGTTCCAGGAAAGGTTACGTTGACTATGCCGGGTAAACGTTGGCTAGCTTCACCATTGACATAAGCATCTGGAATCGCGGTATGTAAAGCGCTAATGAAATTGTCGCGCAGAGTTTGAACTTCAAAACTTGGGTAATGCTCAGTTGCTGCTGCAGAAAACGCCACGATGCTTGGTGCATTTAATGTTCCGCTTCGAATTTCGCGCTCTTGTCCTCCGCCATGTAACAAGGCCGGAATTTCGTAGGCACGACGCAAAATTAATGCACCGATACCAAGCGGGCCACCGACTTTGTGCGCGCTCAACGTCAAGGCGGTTACACCAAGATCTTTGTAAGACAGCGGAACCTTCTTGAAACTTTGTACGGCGTCTGTATGTACCGGAATATCTGCAGCCATTTCTACAACTTCACGAATTGGTTGAACTACACCCGTTTCATTATTGGAATGCATGATGGAAATAACTGCAATCTCGTGGCCGCGTCGAGCGATTAAATCCTTCAAAAACTCTAGCTCGATCACGCCGTGCACATTTACTGGAACTAGAATTACCTCGGCACCTTCATGTGTTTCTAACCAATGTGCAGGATCCAAAATTGCGTGGTGCTCGATTGCTGAAATCACGACCACTTTTTTGCCGTTTGCTTTTCCATTCCACCACAAACCCTTAAGAGCAATGTTGTTTGCCTCTGTGCCAGATGCGGTGAAAATTACTTCGGATGCAAGTGATCCAACTTCACGGGCAATAGCTTCACGCGCATCCTCTAAAGATTTGCGCGTTGCACGTCCGTGAGTATGAAGACTCGAAGGGTTACCAAGCTCTTGAAGTTGAGAAGTAATCGCCTTAAAAGCAGCAGGCGACAGTGGTGTCGTTGCTGCATGGTCGACATAGATTGAAGGCACGGGCCTAAGTCTATGACTTGTGGGCTTTAACGCCTTCCGTTGCCTTAGGTAGAACGGCAAACAAGTCCCCTACTACGCCGAAATCTGCGATTTCAAACAGTGGCGCTTCAGGGTCTTTGTTGATTACAACGATGGTCTTACTTGTCTGCATTCCTGCGCGATGCTGGATTGCACCTGAAATTCCACACGCAACATAGAGCTGTGGGCTAACGGTTTTTCCGGTTTGTCCTACTTGATATGAATGTGGGTACCAGCCCGCATCAGTTGCTGCACGAGATGCACCAACTGCGGCTCCTAATGAATCTGCAAAACCTTCGACTGCAGAGAAGTCTCCATTTGTTCCGCGACCACCCGAGACAACGATGTTTGCTTCAGTTAATTCTGGACGTCCACCCTGAACAGGAGGTTGCGTAGATGTAACTGTTGCTTTCTTGGATGAATCAGAAACCTGAAGTGACAAAGTTTCAACTGCAGGTGTAACAGCTGCGACATTTGCATCAATTGAATTTGGTCGAACTGTAATGATCGGCGTGCCGTGTGAAACCTTAGAATGAACTGTTGTCGATCCACCAAAAACCAATTGTGTAGCAGTGACATCTGCAGATACATCAACTGCATCAGTGATGATTCCAGAGCCGCTCTTGATTGCAGTACGTGCGGCAACCTCTTTGCCGAATGCATGAGATGCGATCAGAACTGCAGCTGGTGATTGTGCAGCAATGATTTGAGCAAGCACATCTGCAGCTGCTGCAACACCATTGTTCACAAATGCATCAGATTCGACAACAACAATTTTTGACACTGGGCCCTTGTTAATGTCGGCAGCCATTGCGGCACCTTTTCCAGCAGGGGCTAAAACAACCGCGGTTACTTCACCAATACGAGCGGCAGCTGTTGCTAATTCTGCATTGGTCTTTGTGGCTTTTGAACTAATGAAGTCAGCCAAAATCAATACATTGCTCATATCAACTTCTTTTCTGCTAGGAATGAAACCATTTGTTCTGCCGAATTGTCATCAGTGACTTTGATTCCAGCTGCGCGTGGTGGGCGTGGGGATGAATCTGCAACTAATGACCACGCTGAATCAACAGTGACTCCGACCGCTGCCAGATCTTTGCTATCGATTACTTTTTTCTTAGCCGCCATAATTCCCTTAAATGATGGGTAACGAGGCTCGTTAATCTTTTCAACAACTGAAATCACACATGGGAACTGTGCATGCATTTCATCAACGCCTGCTTCGGTCACACGGGTAATGGAAACCTTTTTGCCTGCTTGATCAACTTCGACCTTAGATGCAAAAGTTAACTGCGCAACATCGAGTCGCTCTGCAAGCATTGCAGGCACAACGCTCATACGAGCATCGGTTGATTCGGTTCCACAAATAACTAGGTCAAATCCACCTTTTTCAATTACCGCAGCAAGTACCGCCGAAGTTGCGAGCGCATCAGCACCTGCAAGCTTTGCATCGGTGATCAAGATTGCATCATTTGCACCCATTGATAATGCTTTACGAACCGCTTCGGTTGCACGCTCTGGTCCCATTGAAATGACCATTACCGTGTTGGGTCCACCTTCTTCGTTACCGCCATGTGCTTCTGCAATGCGCAGCGCTTCTTCAACTGCGTATTCATCAAGATCGTTTAGGACTGCATCAACATTTTCACGGTCCAAAATTCCGTTGACCATCTTCTTTTCAGCCCATGAATCAGGGACCTGCTTAACGCAAACGGCGATTTTCATACCCGAAGGTTACTGGTGAGTAACCCCAATTGGCTACCTCAATCACACTCATAAACCCCTCCTTTTGCCCTCATCCACGGCAAGATACCCACCATGCTTCCTGCAGATCCTCGAACCCTTGGCGCAACTGTCACAGATGGCGGCACCAACTTTGCGATCTGGAGCAACGCCGCCGATGCCGTTGAGCTCTGCCTCTTTAATGAGGTCAATGGAAAGTTTGTAGAAACCCGCTTCGCCATGTCTCACCGCAACGGACCTATTTGGCACGGCTACCTTGCTGGAGTTCGCCCTGGTCAACGATATGGATACCGTGTTTATGGTCCTTGGATTCCTGAATATGGAATGCGCTTTAACGAAGCAAAACTTTTACTTGATCCTTACGCGCATGTAATCGATGGTGATGTTGTTTATTCCCCTGAAATTTATAGCCACTTTTCTGTCGATGCTTCTGGCAACGGAGATCTAGCCGAAAAAGATTTGCGTGACAGTGCGGGCAAGGTTCCGTATTCAGTTGTAACAGATCACGGAATTCGCCCAATCAACCGCCCGCTTGTTCCTTGGGCGAAAACAATTGTTTACGAGGCGCATGTAAAAGGCTTAACCGCTTTCAATCACGAAATCCCTGAACATGAGCGAGGAAGCTACAAAGCTCTTGGTCACCCAAGCACGATTGCGCATTTGAAATCAATTGGCGTTACAGCGTTAGAGCTTTTGCCGATTGCGCAATTTATTACCGAGCCAGTTATTCATGGTCGTGGTCGTAAGAATCATTGGGGATATAACTCGTTGCTTTTTACCGCTCCCCACAAAGAGTATGCATCAACTGCAGACCCCATCGCTGAACTTCAATGGTCGGTAGATCAGTTACATGCGGCCGGTATCGAAGTGATTTTAGATGTTGTCTACAACCACACCGCCGAAGGTGGCGTTGCTGGCCCAACACTTTCTTACAAAGGCATTGATGGACATGCTTATTACCGACAAGATTCAAATGGAAATTACGTTGATGTGACCGGGTGCGGAAATACTTTTGCTTCCAGCAAGCCGCATTCAGTCCGCCAAATCATTGATTCGCTGCGTTGGTGGATTGAAGTAATCGGCGTAGATGGTTTCCGTTTCGACCTCACCACCGCTTTGTATACAAGTGATAGCGCCTTTAATTCATCTCTCATGGCGGCAATTGGTGCCGATTCGATTCTTCGAAACTTCAAAATGATTGCAGAACCGTGGGATGTCACACGGTATTCATTAGGAGATTTCCCGCATCCATGGCGCGAATGGAATGATGCTTATCGTGACTCTGTTCGCCAATTCTGGCTGGGCGACTTAGCTCGTGGATATGGTGAGGGTGTTTCAGATATTGCATCAAGTATCAGTGGTTCTAGCAATATCTTTCATTACCGTGGACCAACCTCGTCAATAAACTTTGTTGCAGCCCATGATGGTTTCACCGTCCACGACATGGTCACATATAACGAGAAACACAATCTGCCAAACCTTGAAAACAATATGGATGGAAATGATTCAAATCGTTCCTGGAATGTTGGGCATGAAGGCGAAAGTGATGATCAAGTTATTCAAGAGATTCGACTTCGCCTCAAGAAATCTTTGCTTGCAACTTTAATGCTTTCATCAGGTGTACCGATGCTTAATATGGGCGATGAGGTAAGTAGAACTCAAAATGGTTCCAACAACGCTTATTCACTGCCGCTTGAAGACACACAACATGGTGAGGCTTCATTTAATGGTGGTTGGGCTTTACCATGGAACTTAACCGCCGAACAACAAGACATTTTAAATACTGTTAAATCTCTTGCCGAGATTCGTGATTCCTACCTGGCAGATGTTGCATCAGAGTTCTTTACTGGCGCAGTTGATAAAGGCACGAACCGAAAAGATATTGCCTGGTTTTCACTGGGTGGCAACGAGATGAGCGATGATCATTGGCGGGATGAAGAAAAGCGAAGCATCACTGTGTTCATCGAAGCAGATACCAATAAAGCGCTTTTGTTGATGCTTAATTCATCGACAGAAGAAACCGCCTTCACCTTGCCTGATGCAAGCTGGGGAGAAACCTTTAGATGTATTTTTGACGCATCAGAAAAGATGGAAACCTACGAACCAGTTATCGCCCCACCATCTGCAAAGGTAGCTGTACCCGCACACAGTGTTCTTGTGTGGTTAGTTTCAGGACGTGTTTCGCAGGGCCGAACTACTAGTTAACTCTTGAAAGTTACAGAAACTGTAGCTGTTACTGTCTTTTCAATTGTTGATGTGTCATAAGCACCGTAATCAGCGGTCATTGTGGAATCAGGTGTTGTGATCTGAATTGGTCCAGCCTTCACGTTTACAAGGGAACCAATGTTGCCGCCAACAGCCTTAGTTAACGCCTCTGCACGTACCTTGGCATCCTTCATGGCCTCTGCCATTAACTGTGGGCGAAGCTCTGGAAGATTTGAGATGTAGTACTGAGGTCCATAGTTATTGGCATTAATTCCAGTTGCTAAAAGTGAACCAATTCCTTGGCTGAGCTTTGCAACCAACTGCACATCTTTTGATCGCACAGTAACTTCGCGAGTTGCACGGTAGGACAGGATTCGCCCCGTCGCATTGCCATTGCTGTACTCCTCGTTGGCAAATGTTGCTACTGCACCAAGAGTTAAAGCATCAGCTGGGATGCCACCTTTAGTTAAATACTGTGAAAGGGCTGCAACATCTGCATCAACCTTGTTTACTGCAGTTGCAACAGTTGGTGAAGACAAACTTACATTCAAAACCCATACCGCGTTATCAGCAGTTGCTGTTGTCTTTGCAGATCCAGTAACAGTAATTCCATCGCTGCTTCGTGACGCAAAACCTGAACCAACCTGCATCAATCCGCCACCAATTGCAAGTGACATGATCACAGCAGCAACAATAATTGTCACAGCTTTGCGACGTTCTACAGTGATGATTGGGCTTTCATTAAGTTGAGTCATGTCTGTACCTTACAGCTAGATTGCGCGAAGGTGAGCGATCTCTTGAAGGTCAACACTCCTGAAGCGATCAAGTTCTGACTCCCAAGCACTTCCCAACAGAGCTGCAATTGCTTCTCGAATACTCTCTTCATCCATAGTGTTTTTTAGTGCTGCGCCCAGTTGATTTTCAGTAAAGATGACCGCACCTGTTTGATCTACAAGGGCGCGATGGATTCCTAGTTCGGGAGTACATCTAAATAGTTCGCCACCATTGTCTGTGTTTTCAATAATTTCAAAGTTTAAGTAATGCCAGCTACGTAATGAACTTGCTAATTCGGCAGCTGCGCCTTGGCGATCACGGAATTCGATTTGAGTTCGATATGAACCTGGAATCAACGGCTGCGATGTCCATGTTGGTCTTACCAAGGTTCCAAGAACGGCTTGTATCGCCCAATCAATATGGTGGCGCAACGCAGATGGCGTCGAATGAATAGTTAAGAAGCCTCGCACCTGCTGACGGTTTGAAGGCGTGGTTAAACGTTCCATGGTTCTCCTTGCAAGGTCGCCCAAATGCGACCTTCCCCAGCAGCATTTTCGGCTCAAACTTGCGTCGTGAACACCTCAATTAGACACCACTGAGCCTAAAACTGTCTACTCCCCCTTTAGGTATACAGCCCTACAGGCGGTAGAGTTCACCTCAGTCGGACGCTTAATCAGTACCCGTTTCATGTTTTGCATAATCGGTATCGCTGGAGCAAGAGGAAGACCGTGAACCGAGGATTTCTCGGATCACCCACATATCGA
>Ga0315899_10010194_pt1 | contig 10062 bp, 11 predicted proteins | sample LakEriMetagenome_2_FD_203518 | JGI IMG/M metagenome (GOLD analysis project Ga0315899, IMG submission 203518) | Freshwater fungal communities from buoy surface, Lake Erie, Ohio, United States - Buoy 4 MA112 | ecosystem: Environmental > Aquatic > Freshwater > Lake | place: USA: Lake Erie, Ohio...
CCCTCCCTCCCAACCTTTCCCTCCCTCCCCCCCTTGCCCTCCCTCCCGTGTACGTGTAAAAGTAGTGCCTGAGTGACGTGTGTTTGTGTATTTGTGTGCGTGTGTGTGTGTGTGTGTGTGTGTGTGTGTGTGTGTGTGCGTGCGTGCGTGCGTGTGTGCGTGCGAGTGTGTGCGTGTGCATGTGTGCATATGAAACACGTGCCTGAGTGCGAGGAGGAGGAGGAGGAGGAGGAGGAGATATTCGTATTCAATGATACTATAGAGGGACCCAGGGCGCATGCGGTTAAGCCAGGGCGCATCACTCAATGAAACATGTGCCTGAGTGACGAGAAACTGCTTCTGCTGTTCCCAGTGTATTTTCAAGGCCTCGCGCTGCTCATCTGTTTGTGTGTGTGTGTGTGTGTGCGCGCGCGCGCGTGTGCGTGCGTGTGTGATGTGACACTATGTATGATGATGTGACACTATGTATGATGATGTGACACTATGTATGATGATGTGACACTATTGACACTGTGTATGATGATGTGACACTACGTATGATGATGCGACACTATGTATGCCACGGTGACAGTCACTAAGCTATAGGTATGATAAGTTAAATGATACTCAACAAATGAATGATACAGGCTAGGCATCTTGCAGCTCTAGGTTATGATACCCCTTAAAACATACTTTACATAGGTTATGATACCCCTTAAAACATACTTTACTAGGCGGACAGACACCAGTCATCTGCTCCTCTGCGTCTTGCAGCTCTGCCTGCTTCTGCTGCTCGGTCTGCAGCCGATGCAGTTCTTGCATCTCTCCCAGCATCTGCTCACACGCCGATGATCTGCGAGAGTCAGCCCGTTCACTAGTCACGTGCCACTGACACTAGTCACTGCGTGAAGTTCGTGACACACGCCGATGATCTGCGATGGTCAGCCCGCTTCTCTCCAGAGGGAAACCGTGTTTCTCTAGCTAGAAGCGCGGCCCCGGCTGGCGAATACACGGAGGTGTAGTGGGTACTAAATTGAGTACCAATAAACAACACTCTCTTTCTCCTCTAGCTAGAAGGAAACGGTGCTTCCTTCTAGAGGGAAACCGTTTCCAGAACTTTTTCCCTCTAGAGGGAAGTACCAATAAACGTTATTCTCTCTCATACGAGAGAGATTTCTCACGTGGAAGAGAATGATGTGTATTGGTGCTCAATTCACCTTCCTTAAGGTACACACGCCTTAAGGTACACACGCGGCCTAGGCTGGCGTATCCACTGCGGTGTAGAGGTTACTGAATCGAGTACCAATAAACAACATCATCTCTAGCATCCTCCAATACGCCACCAAAAGCCGCAAGATGTGCATGATGTGTGTGTGTCTCAAACGGTATGTATGATGATGTGACACTATGTATACTGATGTGACACTGTGTATGATGATGTGACACTGTGTATGATGATGTGACACCATGTGTGATGATGTGACATGATGCGTGTGTGTTCTCAAACGGTATTATACCTCCCCTTCTGATCGACGCACGTCTTGTTTCAGTGATGATGTGACACCATGTATGATGATGTGACAATACGTATGATGCAGTGACACTATGTATGATGATGTCACACTGTATCTGATGATGTCACACTTCGTCTTGTTCCAATCTTTCGTGCGATGAACTTATATGAAGGTGAGTGTCAAGATGATATGTGCCATATAATGTATGCGATGAAGAGAGAAGTTTTTATTGAACTCAAAGGCTCAACTGGGACTGGGTACAACCCACCCTTATCTTAAGGTGAGTGTCAAGATGATATGTGTCATATAATGTATGCGATGATGTGTGTCGATGAACTTATGATAAGGTGATTTTCAAGATTATATGTGCCATATAATGTATTACAACTCGGTGGGGGGAAGACGTGCGTCAAAATGAGGGAGTATAACGACTAACCTGAGTATGATTCAAGCGGCATGATAAATCTCTGACCGGTGAACAAATTTTACCGTCGCGAACCTCGAACCAATATCTGGCCAGATATTGGTTCGAGGTTCGCGACGGTAAAATTTGTTCACCGGTCAGGCCAGATATCGGTTCGAGGTTCGCGACGGTAAAATTGGTTCACCGGTCAGAGATTTATCATAAATCGTCCCCCGCGGATCGAACCCCAGAGCGGGGAATTGATGGATCACCGGTGATCGAACCCCAGAGTGGGGACCAATTTTACCGTCGCGAACCACGAACCAATATCTGACCAGATTCGAGGTTCGCGACGGTAAAATTGGTTCACTGGTCAGAGATTTATCACGGCAATGAACTAGATAACTAGGTCCTAGGGCTACCGAGGGCTATCATCGGAGCCGCGGGCAGTATGTCTATGTGCCCTCTGCACTAAGTCATGTTCGCGTCACGGTTAGACTCATGATTGCATGCACTAAGTCGACTTCGCGCGTTCGCGTGTCAGAACAAACTTAGGCTTCACCTGCAAAATCTGCTGCTGCTGCCGGGCTACTGCTGAGTCACTTAGCTGTGGATAGAAGGCCGTCTGCGATTGAAGCTTCTGGAGCAGCTCTAGCATCGAAGGCTGCGGCCGCAAGTCCTCAGGCTCCGCTGGCAAAATTTCTGAAATGTCAGTGCCCTAGTATATCAGACAAGGCCCTGCCATGGACTTTTCAAAATTTCTGCACTGCCTTGAGCGGCGGTTGCTTGCTGTGGCTCCTGCTGCGCCGCAAGCTTGGCAGGAGCTGACTGCAGCTCCGGCTGCACTGACGGCTCCTGGGGCCACTGCTGTGGCTCTTGCTGCCGCTGCAGAAGTTGCTCGTTCATGGCCAATATCTCTTGCATGTACTCCATATGACGATGAACCTGTTTGCCCAGAATTCGAACAAGACGTAAGTCAAGAAGAGGAGGCAAAAAGATCTTCTAAGCAATTGGCCCTTAGTCACTAGTATAGCATGCATGATGAACCTCCAACGGGCTCAGATTTGTGTCAGCCGCTTGATAACCCTGCTGCGTGACGCTGGCGCCCTGCGCATTGCGAGCAGCGCCGAGCACGCGGTGAGATCGCTACAGCCCGGCATGATTGCTGGCATCATTACGATGTCAGTGTCTTGCAACTTTGAACACTGACGCTGGTCGGCCAGGGCGCTTCAGTCAGGGCGCGGCGTTGTCAGGGACTGGATCATCCGCCTCCGAGCGGCACACTCAGGCTCCTGTCCGCTGTGAGCACAGCGATGCGGCTCACCAGACGATAGGAGCTGTAGAGCGACTGCACGTGGGGATGGGTTTCGCCATACAGCGACGCCCGAAGGCAACCAGCCAGCGCCTCGCGGTCAAGCGGCATTCTTAAGGGTGTGCAATTCCGCAACGGTTCGTGTCCAACGAGCCAATCAAAATTGGTCAAATATCGTCAAATCATTTTGACCACTACTCATCTCTTTGGCCCATCCTGGGAGCCAGGGCAGCCATCATCGTCTGCGGCTTGCCGCCGTGTCGGCCACGCCATGTATGAGTCGGCGTTCGCCGACGGAGGCTTCGTCACGATTATTTTCTCCCTGACCGACGCGCGGCCCGACAACCCGCCTGATGCCGATGCCGGCGCTGCACAGAAGCGGGCGACACTAGGAATCACCGCCGAGCTCCAAGAGCTTCGCGACATCGCTAACGCCCTGCATGGTGGCGGTACGGCAAAATTGACTGTCGACACGGATGGAGCAGACACCTGCTCCATCGAAAGCACCGTCTACGCCGATGCACCAAACACCTCGACGCCACAGGTGGAGCGGACGCAGAATATTCGCATTTCTGCCAGTTTGCTCAAGGGCGCATCACCAATTTTCACGAGCATGCTAGAACAGGGCTGGAAGGAGTCGACTGAGGGATGTATTCGCATTCAAGAGTTCCATCGTGACGATTTCTGCGTGTTTTTGGATTGCCTCAATGCTTTGGGGAATGCGACCTTGCTCCAAGTCACTAAAATTGAGGAAGTGCTCTTCGATAAACCAAAGCTGTTGCGGCAGGTGCTGCCCATTGTGCACTATTACGAAGTGGATGCCATGAAGAAGGCCATCTTTGACAAAGTTTTGCGGCCGGAGTCTCTGCTCAACAAGACCGTAGTCGAGGTTGCCAACCTGGTGCTTGCCGTCGAAGCGAGCTTGCCCGATGAGGAGGTGCCCGATTGGCCCACGGCAGTGCTACACGGCTTGAATCTCTATTTCAAGTGTCCCCGGCAAGGCAACCAGAACAACACGGCGTGTATCGAGACTCTTTCGTTGAAAACCTTGAGGAAAATGCTGGCGGCCAGCCAATCCGACCCATTGTGGGATTGCTTTCTACATCGTCTCCAATGGAATGACATGCTCGTGCCCATACCGACCGAAGAGGCTTCTTTCAAGCAGTCGCCTTCTGGTCCCCAGTACACTTTGCAGGCGTGTGCTGCCCGAGGGCGAGGAGGAGGACGAGGAGGACGATATTCGCAGTCAATCCCAACTACAGCCACAACGACAACCGTCGATATCCCATGGAAGAACAACCTGAGGTCGGTCCTAACGACGGAGAGGGAGAGAGCGGCAGATCTCTCTCTCTCTCAGCTTCAAGTTGAGGGATTACCGGGTTAATCGGTAGGCGAAGTTGGAGCGCTGGTAGGAAGCGATCCGAGTGGGGTACCCGTGAGGGTCGGAGTGGTGATGCGTGGTCTTCGAGCATTTGCGTATTCAACCATGACCATGAGACTTCCTTCAGAATATCCCAACGTCACTCTGGAAGAATTGGAGAGGTTGAGGGTCTAGAAACAGAGAGAGACAGAAGCGAGTACAGAGAGAGAGCGCGAGCAAAGATAGCGTGCGAGAAAGAGAGGGCGAGAGAGAGAAAGAGAGAGAGTTTATCCAGAACGATACTCAATCCGGGGCTCCCATAGACCAATTACAGATCCTTACAAACACTGGGCAAACGGACGTGTACTTATCACAGTATTGGGTATCCCGAAGAGGAATTCAAACTCTTTAAACCATCTGTTTTTCCCTGAGAAAATTAACCACAGCGGAGGTTTGATCAACCAACTTGTGAGTAGTCATTACTGCAAACCAATCTCTGTCTCCATTTCATCATGTGTCTCCGCCTTTCCCCTCCCCCACCCTCCCCATTCCTCCTCTCCTGTGTCCCAGGCTCTTCTGTCGGGATCAGAGTCTGCGTATACACAAGCGCTACACACACACACACACACGCACACGCACACACACTACACACTACACACACACTACACACACACACACACACACACAGACACAGACACACTACACACACACACACACTCACACACACACACAAACACACTACACACACACTACACACACACACACACACACACACACAACACACACACACACACACTCACCCACACACACACACACACAACACACACACACACACACACACACACACACACACACACACACACACACACACGCACACACACACGCACACACTAGACACACATTCTAGACGCGTATGACCAAAGCACGCTGGATATCTCAAAACAGAGGCAGTTTGGACGTGCACGTGAAGCTCGTGGAGCGGAGGGCGCACTGGAAAGTCTCCTCGCCGAGGGGTGTTTGTGGAACGGAGCGGGGTGTGTGTGTGCCATGATGGGGTGTGTGTGTGCCATGCGACGACAGATCATCGATATGCTGTCTAGAGTGCAGCATATCGTAGATGAGAAGATCATTTTTGCGCTCGAGCTGCGCACAGTAGCCCTTGATCTGCGTGAGCTGCTGGCGCAATTGTGGCCTGGGGGGAAATGATGAACAGTCAAAGCCCTATTATATTTGTCTGTATACTGTCACTATAAGTGGGACTTTTCCAGAATGTGTGCTCTTTGTCGACTTGGATGCTGTCGGCCACACTGTTGATGCAGGCTTGAAACACGGGGATGAAGCCTGGATGTTGTGTGGGTTTAGAGAGAGAGAGAGAGAGAGAGAGAGAGAGAGAGAGAGAGAGAGAGTTTACTTGGAACTATACTCCATAACTAGAGCCACATGACCTATGCATAGACACACATAGACACACATACCTGAATCAAACCTCTCGACATGCGACTCCAAACACACACACACTCACACACACACAAACACTCTCACTCACACATTTATACATACATGCATCACCTATTCAAACACATACGCATGTAAACATTCACATACGCACACATACCTACACATATTCTTTGCATGCACACACTCACACATACACACACATACCTGAATCAAACGTCTCAACGCGCGGCTCCTTCCTCTGCATTTTGTATCTGTGATCTAACAGGTGACCAACGGGCAGATTCTCACGCTCGCGCTCCTTTATGTAGTCCTCCCTGTGCTCCGCATACCACGCCTTAGCCTGTAGCAATTCCCGCTCTGCCTTGTCCCAATATGCTCCGAGGCTTACCATCCAGGTTTTTTCCAGGCGAGCCACCTGTCAGAAATTAAAAGTCAGTACGGAAATCACATCTCCAGAAATTCTCAAACTTCAGTGCTCTGGTACACTAGCTGTAGGACGGAGGCCATAGAGACACGACGTTTCAGAATTTGGGTGTGCCAGTTCATGGCGCGTGCCCGCAGTGATGGGAGGCTCCGAGTGAGCTCTTTTGTTCCGGCAGCCGCGCATCTTGCTGGATTTGAGCATGGTTGCAGACGTTACAGACTTTTGCGTTTTGATTTGTACGCATTGCACCCGCCAGTGTGCGAGGACCTGCGTATATGTTTTGTACATATTCATATGTGGTGTATGATACGTGTAATGTGTTTTTTATTGGATGTCTATATGACAATTTGTAGCGATCGGCCGCCAGTGCACAAGACCCTGTGCGCACAGGACATTTATACATGAGTGTATACATACAAACACGCGACAAATGTGTGTGTGGTGCGTGTGTATGCAACAAATGGGTGTGGTGTATATATATGCAATAAATGTGTGTGGTGTGTGTATATGCAACAAATACCTTCCACGTCATCATACGCAGCTCCTATCCCACCACTGCCTAAACCCCAAACCCTAAATACCCTCCACGTGATCATGCGTATCCACGTTCCCATCAATGTCGACACATGCAGGCGCGTTTGCGTCAGCTTCCTGGTCGTCGAGCGCCAATGTTCAAGACTGCGTGCTGTGTATAGCTTGCTCCAATACAGCATGGTTTTGTTGAGCACCGCTGCTTGGTGTTTGTAGACTCCTGCGGAAGAGGGAGAGAGAGAGAGCCATTGTATGTAGGGTTTGAGAGAGAACCTGTTTGTGTCTCTGTGTTTAGTATATACAAAAGATGTGCGGCTTGGCACTGACACAAACAGATGCACATGCGTACAAAACAAATACAGACACAGACCTGTCTTGAAACGCCAGGCAGCGAGAGCAAGAGACCGCGTCTTATTCAACCAGCGCTTCAACACGCGCGTGTAAATGCCCCCACGCCGCATTCTCCTCCACCGCGCGAGCCACGCATTAAAGGCAGCTGCAGACGTCCTCTGTATATTTGAATGTTGTTGTTGTTATTATTGTTCCTAATAATGTCTTATGATTTTACTTGCGTCCAGTGCCGGAGCACGCGCAACTGTTATCTTCCCTCTTTTGGGGTTTAGGGTCTTGGTTTAGGGTGCCTAAACCTGCGTCCAGTGGAGAAGCACGCGCGCAACTATGTTCTCGCCCCGCCGCATTTGCTTGACATGGGCTGTCGTAGCTCGCTGTTGCTTGCGCGCGTGATCCCTCCACGTCATCATCGCCACGTCCAGGCTGTGGTTGAGGATCTTGTTGACAATGCGCGTGCACACGTGCTCCATCCTTTTCTGCTCCAGCGCATGCGCATGCCAGCACTCAAACGAGGCGGCTGCGGTTCGGTGGGTCCAATGGCTTAGCACGCGCTGGCAGATGCTCTCGCCCCGGGCCTGCCTCTTGGCGTGATCCCTCCACGCTTCGAAGGCCGTTGCCAGCTGCGGCCATCAAACGAGCCAATAAACAACACATCATCATCAAATAGCCCATCAGAACAAGCCACTATCACATGACAACAAACCACGTCAGAATGGAGCGGCATGGAACAGACCTGTAGGTTGAGCATATGCCGCACGATCTTGCTGCACAGATCTTCCATATGGCGCTGCTCTTTCGCGTGGATGTGCCAAGATTCGAACGCGTTGGCAGTACAACGGTGTAGCCAGTGGCTGACCACCCGCGCGCATACCGTCGTCGCTCGCTGTTGCTTGCGCGCGTGATCCCTCCACGTCATCATCGCCACGTCCAGGCTGTGGTTGAGGATCTTGTTGACAATGCGCGTGCACACGTGCTCCATCCTTTTCTGCTCCAGCGCATGCGCATGCCAGCACTCAAACGAGGCGGCTGCGGTTCGGTGGGTCCAATGGCTTAGCACGCGCTGGCAGATGCTCTCGCCCCGGGCCTGCCTCTTGGCGTGATCCCTCCACGCTTCGAAGGCCGTTGCCAGCTGCGGCCATCAAACGAGCCAATAAACAACACATCATCATCAAATAGCCCATCAGAACAAGCCACTATCACATGACAACAAACCACGTCAGAATGGAGCGGCATGGAACAGACCTGTAGGTTGAGCATATGCCGCACGATCTTGCTGCACAGATCTTCCATATGGCGCTGCTCTTTCGCGTGGATGTGCCAAGATTCGAACGCGTTGGCAGTACAACGGTGTAGCCAGTGGCTGACCACCCGCGCACATACCGTCGTCGCTCGCTGTTGCTTGCGCGCGTGATCCCTCCAAGCGTTTAGCGTTGCGCTTACGTCGTGGCGCGTCCACCTCGCTACCACGCGCTCCACCAAACGCGTGTTCTTCTCCACGAGGCCAGCAGTCGCGACAGAGCCCCTCGGCTCTGTCTTTCCGACCACACCGCCCATCAATCCCGAACAACCCACCACGCCCATGTCCTTGAGGGAACCTGACTCGTCCATAAGCGAGGTTTTGAGCTTTTCGGCTACTGCAACCCAGTCCGGCGCCAAAATGACAGTCGACGCGATCACGCTGCCGCGTTGGCAGTCAAGGATCTTGACGTGCTCCTTTGCCACGCCCGCGGACTCGGCCACGGTGTCGGCCAAGGATTGAGAATCTTCCGGCTTCCACGCGTCAAAATCGCGATCAAGATTGAGCGTGATCATCCTCAAATTGTCCATCAGCTTCTTGACGGAAGTATGCTCCCAGGTGCTGTCTTGCAGCTTGATCTGCAGGTTCATGACGGCCAACCGTAACTCCTTGATTTCTGCCTCGTACATTTTGACCGTGTCCCCGGCCGGTGCAGATGCCCCCAATTTGACCCGCCTCCCCGCCTCTTTTCGCTCGTCCTCCTGTTGAAGACCCTGACTGGCGCACCCGAGCCCTGGCATCAAACCACTTTCGGAGCACCACTGCAGAGACGCAAGCAGTTTGGCAGGAAGATTCCTTTCCGTCATCGAATTCCGCAGCCGCAAAGTGAGCTTACTTGAGGCACCGGCACGGGCTTGCAGCGGGTCCAACCCGCTCAGCTGGTACCTATCGGCAATCGCTCGTACTCTGTCGAGCTCTGCCACGGCAGCCTGGGCACTTTTCACGGCCTGGTCATGGTCGCGCAGGACCCACAGGACCTTGAGGGCGTGTTTCTTGACGAGGCCCTCTTCTGTGCGGAGGAGGCGGTCGAGCGTGCTCTCGAGGTAGAGTTGGTGCATCCGCTGCTTGCACTCATCGCTGCGCCGGGCAATGCCGGGGTCCGCGGCATAACCATCATGTCAGTTTAGTGCTTCTGCGGCACATATATACCTAGATAGATATGTGACTACAGAGAAAGATGAACATGCACTCGAGTACTGCACGCGCATGCGCACGCGCATGCGTTAACACATGCTCACCTATGAGCGAGATCCTCAAGAATATCGGTAGCCAGCTCGAGCACGGGGTAGGTGCTAGCCTTAGCATTCGAGAACGCGGCAGCATACAGCCCCGGCTTCCACTCGGCCGTGACCTGCACCACAAGGTCCACGAGCCCACACTCGATGCCGATGATGCTCGGTTCGTGTGCCTTGGACAAGGAGTCGAGGGCGTAC
>Ga0315899_10010195_pt1 | contig 10061 bp, 6 predicted proteins | sample LakEriMetagenome_2_FD_203518 | JGI IMG/M metagenome (GOLD analysis project Ga0315899, IMG submission 203518) | Freshwater fungal communities from buoy surface, Lake Erie, Ohio, United States - Buoy 4 MA112 | ecosystem: Environmental > Aquatic > Freshwater > Lake | place: USA: Lake Erie, Ohio...
GACCTCGCAATATCTGAACCTGATCAAGGCGGGGACAAACATCCAGGCGGCGGCCGCCACCGTCCAGCCCCGCCGGGTGCGCACCGCGAACGTGGGCGTGCCGCAGCAGCCCAGCATCGGCAAGGTCCATGGCCATCGCTTGACGTTGGAATGGCAGGCGGCGCCGGAGATCACCCTGAAATCGATCACCTCCTATCGCGAACTGAGCCAGAGCCAATTCGACAACGGTTCCGCGGCGACATCCATGTCGACCACCCCGGCCGTCCTTGCCGCCAAGGGCTTCACCGATTTCCAGTTCGCCCGCAACAGCCTCGCCATGTTCGACCAGAATCAATGGAGCCAGGAAATCCAGGCGATCGGCGACATCGGCCGGGTGAAATTCGTCGCTGGCGCACTCTATTATCGTGAGCATGTTTCGGACAACGCGCAGGCGTTCAACACCAATATGTTCACCAATGCGGCCGGTTCGACCTACACGGCCGCTTTCATCGATCCCGCGATGCGACCGATCGACCGCGCCAGCCATGTCACAACCAAGAGCATCGGCGCCTTCGGCCAGGCGACCTGGACGCCGGACATATGGAACGATGCCATCCACCTGACCGGCGGCCTGCGCTGGACCAGGGACAGCAAGCATGGCGCGCTGGAGATCGTCAACAACGCGCTGCCGGTCGATCGTAACGGCGTGTCGGGGGAGATCGGGCTCGACGCCAGATGGTCGCGTGTCGATCCGATGATCAACCTTGCCATCGACCTCAGCCGGGACGTCCTCGTCTACGGCAAATGGTCCACCGGCTATAAATCAGGCGGCGCCAACTCGCGCAGCCAGGAATATGACCCGTTCAATCCCGAATCGGTATCTATCTTCGAGATCGGCGCCAAGACCGAATTCTTCGACAACCATGCCCGTTTCAACATCGCGGCCTATGCCGGCGACTACAAGAATATCCAGGTCGATTTCAGCCGACCCTTTGAAGCCGGCGGCGTTCGCACCACGCGTACGACGACGTCGACGGTCAATTCGCCCGGCAAGGGCGGCCTGCACGGCGTTGAAGCGGAACTGACGGTCAACCCGTTGGCGGGGCTGACGCTTTCCGCCTCCTATGCCTATCAATATGTCCACATCCCGGCGGTGGTGAACCCTTATCCGAACGCGGCGGGCGTCATCAGCACCTTGGCGGTGCCGGTCTACCAGACCTATACGCCCAAGCATTCGGCAAGCGCCGCGATCGACTATGAACTGCCGCTCAACGGCTTCACCATCCGGGCGCATATCGACGGCAATTACGATGGCGGATATTACTCCAATGTCTCCGATCCGAAATATGTCGGCTCCGGCGATCCGACCAACATCTATCAGCCGAAGACTGACAAGGCCTTCGTCGTAAATAGCCGCGTCGCGATCGCCGATATCGAGATGGGCAGCACCGGCGCCAGGGTGGGCGTCGCCTTCTGGGCACGCAACCTCTTCAACGAGCAGCATCTGTTCTACAAATCGCTGAGCCCCACCTCGGGCCTCAGCGGCTTCTTCAACGAGCCGCGAACCTTCGGCGGCGAGGTCAATGTTCGCTTCTGAGGCGGCCAAGGGCGATGGAGGTCGCCCGGACCGACGCCGTCCTTTGAAGCTGATCAACACAAGGGACCTCGGCAGGTCCCGCAACGCAGGGAAGATCCTATGACTCGTCTCGCCATGTCGCCGCTGATGGCCTTGCTGTTCGCGAGCGCTGCTTATGCTGCGCCAATCGAAGCGCCATTGGTGACTCGAACCGCCCCCGATACCTTGCTGGTCACATGGACCGATCATGACCCGGTCGATATCTTTCGCTCCGGCGATCCGGCCGCAACCGTGGAAAATGCCAAGCTGGTATCGAGGCGAGATCGCGATGGCCGGGAAGCCGTAACGGTGGCAAGCGGAGAACGCGCTTATTTCCTGATAAGGGACAGCAAGACCGGCGACACGGTGCGCGTGGCCGAGCGGCTGCTGCCGCTTCAGCAGGGGTCGAACTTTCGGGACATTGGCGGTTATCCCGCAGCCGGGGGCAGGCATGTGCGCTGGGGCCTCATCTATCGTTCCGGGGGCCAGCCGCTGCTGACCGATGCGGACGTAAAGGAAATTCGTTCGCTCAAGATCGCAAATCTGGTCGATCTCCGGTCGAGCGAGGAGCGGGTTCTCGCGCCCACCCGCATCGATGGCGTTCCCTACCAGGCGGTCGGCTATTCGATGTCGGCCCTGATGGGGAGTGGCGCGCCGAAAAATGGCGAGGGTGTCTATCGCATCATGCCGACCGCGCTGGCGCCGCAACTGCGAATGGTATTTCAGGACTTGCTCGCGAAGAAGGGTCCGATCGCCTATAATTGTTCGGCTGGCCAGGACCGGACAGGTTTCGTCACGGCCATGATCCTGTCGGCGCTCGGTGTGCCGCGCGACACGATCCTGGCAGACTATCACCTGTCGACCACCTACCGCCGGCCCGAATGGGAAATGCCCAAGATCGATACCAGCGCCCAGGCCGGCAATCCGGTTGCCCTGATGTTCGCCAAATTTCAGCAGAACCCGGCCGCCGCGAAGCCGCAACCGCTCAAGGATCCCGACGGCACCGCATTTCTGAGCTATGCGTTTGACGAGATCGATAAACGGTGGGGCTCGGTCAATGCCTACCTTGAGCAGGAGATCGGCATCACCAGGGTGGACATTGCATCCCTGCGTGCGACCTATTTGGAATAACGACAATCCCTGTCCACGCGTGCGCGACGAACAGGTGAGTTGCGGCAGGCCGCGTTAGGCGACGGCCTGCGATCCCTTGCGCTGGATGATCGACAGAAGGCGCGGGGCAGGGCGCGTCCCTTGGCGCTTCTGATCGAAACAGCGGTGAGCGCCCTGACGGTATCTCCCCTTGAAGCAGGGCCGCGCTGCCATCAGGCATACCATCAAGTTGCTGGTATCCGGTGATCCGAGACCGCTCTGTGTGGGATGCCTATGCCACAAAAAACCGCAAAAATCCGCCGTTCCCGGTAGATCCTGATACTCTCTGGGGGAGGATTTTGGTGACCCCTACGGGAATCGAACCCGTGTTTCAGCCGTGAGAGGGCCGCGTCCTGACCGCTAGACGAAGGGGCCTTGGGTCGCATCGGCGACCGGCAGGGGGTGGGCTTTAGCAGGCCCTGCTCTCGCGTCAAGGGGAAGGGCGTTGCCGCGGGCGAAAGTGCCTTATCCTGAAGATCGCCGATCCATGCGCCCATAAAAAACCACCCCATGCAAGCATGGGGTGGCCAGGTTCAGGGAGGAGACGCCTCCAAAGGGGGAGGCGCCCATATGACACACCCGAAAGGGGGGCAGGTGCGCCATATGTCTGAAAGATAGGGCAGTTGGCGCGTGCTTTCAAGAGGCGCGCGCCGGCCGCGCCATCGCTTTGTCGATCTGTCCCGGTCGTCCCGTCTTATGCGTCGGCGGCTTCGGGCGTGGCGGGCAGGGCGATCGGGCCCTTGCCCTGGCCGACCTGCGCTTCGAACACGTCGCGCATCAGTTGCAGGGAGAAGAGATGCGCGTGGATCAGCGGGAGCAGGCCGTTCTGGTTGATCTTGCGCAGCTGGTCGCCGCGCATGTCGCGCAGCTTTTCCTCATTCACCATGCGGAAGCCGCGATAGACGAAGGGCTGGTCATTGAATTGCGTCTGTATGGTGACTTCGCCATCCATCAGCAGGTCCATTTCGACGAGGTCGCGCACGAATTGCCCGGTGCGGGCGGCGGCCTGCTCGAAATCCTCGCAGAATTTGAGGACGCCCTGGATCAGTTCGCTGGGCTGGCCATTCTCGAACAGCGGCTGGCCGTCGTCGAAGGCGCCGATAATGGGGCTGGTCGGATCGAAGCAGAGCGACAGCTCGTCGCCTTCGGGACGCAGCTTGGCCAGCATCCAGGGATAGCGGCGGACATAGGCCGGGACATAGGCGGGACCGCCGAGCTTGCCTTCTGCGTCGACGAACACGTTGACGCCTTCGTTCAAGCCCATCAGCAGTAGCGGAACCGCATCGTCGCCCGCCGAAAAGATGATCGGCGCAAAACGCTGCGCGGGAACGAATTCGTCGACGGTCAGCGGCACGGCATGCTGCGTTACCAGGAAAGGCGCCGAGTCGGCGGTGCGCAGGCGGTAGTCGACATGATCCACGCTGCTCAGCGGCAGGAGATCATTGTAGAAGATCGGCAGGTTATTCGCGGGCGCGCTGGCCATGTTCAGGTCCACTCTTTGACTCTGCGACGGGTTGCGTCCGGAAAGCCGGCCGCCGCTGGCTGAATATTGCGGCAAGGCGATAGTGGCCTTGGCCCCGATAGGCAATCGCTTTGTCCGAGTAACGGGAAGGCAGCCGCGCTGGCGTTCAACCCTCGCCGGGCAGGGGAATGAGCTTCCCCGGATTGAACAGCCCTTCAGGGTCGAACGCGGCCTTGATCGCACGAAGCGCGCCGATCCGGGCAGGCCCCGAAAGCCGCGCCAGTTCCGCGCGCTTCATCTGGCCGATGCCATGTTCAGCGGAAATGGAACCCCCGGCCGCCACCACCGCATCGTGGACGAAGGCGTTGATCGCGCCGCCCTGAGCCGCGATCCAGGCCGGGCCGTCCGTCGTCCCCTTGGGCGCGCGAACGTGGAAATGCACATTGCCGTCGCCCAGGTGACCGAAGGAGGAGGCGGTCGTGCCGGGGAAGGCCGCCTGCGCCGCCGCCGCGCCCTCCACCATGAAGGCGGGCATCTTCGCCACGGGCACGCTGATGTCATATTGCAGCGCCGGCCCCTGCGCTCGTTCCGCCTCCGACAAGGATTCGCGGATGCGCCAGAACGCCTCGGCCTGCGCCTCGTTCGCCGCGATCGCCGCGTCTTTGGCGATGCCCGCGTCGAAGGCGGCGGCCAGCGCCGTTTCCAGCCTCTCCGACGGGCTGGGTTCCGACAGGTCGGCATGGTCGACCTCGATCAGGACATGCCATGGCGTCCGCGTCTCGATCGGGCTGCGCGTGCCGGGGATGTGCCCCAGCACGAATCCGAGCGTTTCGTCGGCGATCACCTCGAACCCTTCGACGCTGTCGCCCAGCAGGCTTTCGGTCAGCCGAAGCAGCGCCAGCGCGTCGGCGGGGCTGTCCACGCCAACCCATCCCACCGCCCGCGCCGCGATGGCGGGGACGAGCCGCAGCGAGGCGGCCGTGACCACGCCCAGCGTCCCTTCGGCGCCGATCAGCAACTGCTTGATGTCGTATCCGCGATTGTCCTTCTTGAGCGCATCGAGGCCGTCGAAGATGCTGCCGTCGGGCAGCACTGCCTCTATCCCTTCCACCAGCGCGCGCATCGTGCCGTGGCGCAGCACCTGCGTCCCCCCGGCGTTGGTCGAAACAAGGCCCCCGATGGTGGCCGATCCCTTGGCCCCCAGGCTCAGCGGAAACCGCCGGCCCTGCGCCTCGGCCGCCTCGTGCAGCACGCTCAGGATCACGCCTGCCTCGCAAATCGCCAGATTATCGTCCGGCGAAAGGCTGCGTATCCGGTTCATCCGGCGGAGCGACAGGATCAGCGCGGATCCGTCCGCCGGGGGCGTCGCGCCGCCCACCATGGAGGTATTTCCGCCCTGCGGCACCAGCGCCACGCCCAGTTCGCGCGCGAGCGACACGGCGGCCGCCACCTCCTGGGTGGACGCTGGCGACAGGATCGCCGCGGCTGCGCCGTGGAAGCGCCCGCGCCAGTCGTGCACCCAGGGATCGATGGCGTCGGGATCGGTGATGACGCCCTTTGGACCCAGCAGGGCAAGAAAGCGGTCGATTGCGGCTTGTTCGATCATGGGACATGCTATGCGCCGGAATTCATCGACTGTTCAACCATGTGCCCATAGGGTTCTATGCCCAAAAGGGGTTCGTCTTGCTTCAATCCGTTCTGCTGCTGCTGATCGCGCCTGCCGGCGAACCCGTGCAGATTGCGCAACTCACCATCCAGCAGCGCGTCATCATCCGCGTGCCGGCGGCGAAGAGGGGCAGCGCGCCCGCCCGAATCGCGCCGGAAGCCCGCGAACGCTGGGATGAGAAGAAGGGGCCGCGCTGCGTCGCCTTGCGTTCGATTCGCGGCGCCAGCGTGGTGGTGGACGATGGCGTCGACCTGATGCTCGCCGACAATCACCGCTACCGTGCCCGGCTGGAACGGGGGTGCGACTCCGTCGGCTTCTATTCCGGCTTCTATGTCGAGCCTGCGGCGGACGGGTCGCTTTGCTCGGGCCGCGACGAACTGCAGGCGCGCAACGGGATGAGCTGCGCCATCGACAGTTTTCGCCGTCTCGTGCCCGCGGACGAGGATGATTGATCCGCCCGCCAGCCGCGATTTTCTTGACAACAGGCCGATATTTCCGCAAGGCGCGCGCGAATTCCGTCGCGGCCGCGCAGACGGACACCCTCCTGTTTCGGACGCTTGAATGACTTTTGCCGATCTCGGCCTTTCCGACGAATTGCTCAGGGCCGTAACGGAGGCGGGCTATGACACGCCGACGCCCATTCAGGCGCAGGCGATCCCTCCGGTCCTTATGATGAAGGACATTATCGGTATTGCGCAGACGGGCACCGGCAAGACCGCCAGCTTCGTCCTGCCGATGATCGACATCCTGGCCCATGGCCGTGCCCGCGCGCTCATGCCGCGCAGCCTGATCCTGGAGCCGACCCGCGAACTCGCCGCCCAGGTGGCGGAGAATTTCGAGAAATACGGCAAATATCACAAGCTTTCCATGGCGCTGCTGATCGGCGGCGTACAGATGGGCGATCAGGTCAAGGCGCTGGAAAAGGGCGTGGACGTGCTGATCGCGACGCCTGGCCGCCTGATGGACCTGTTCGAACGCGGCAAGATCCTGCTGAACGGCTGCTCGATGCTGGTCATCGACGAGGCGGACCGGATGCTCGACATGGGCTTCATTCCCGATATCGAACAGATATGCACGAAACTGCCGGCGCAGCGGCAGACGCTGCTCTTCTCCGCCACCATGCCGCCGGTCATCAAGAAGCTGGCGGACCGTTTCCTCTCCAACCCCAAGTCGATCGAGGTCGCGCGCCCCGCTACCGCCTCCACCAACATCACCCAGCATCTGGTGAAGGTTGATTCGCGCAAGAAGCGGGAAGCGCTGCGCGCCCTCATCGATGCGCAGGACGTGCAGAGCGCGGTCATCTTCTGCAACCGCAAAACGACCGTGCGCGAACTCAACAAGAGTCTTCAGCGCCACGGATACAAGTCAGGCGAAATCCACGGTGACATCGACCAGTCGTCGCGTATCGCTGAACTGGAGCGTTTCCGAGAGGGTAAGGTCAACATCCTGGTCGCGTCGGATGTCGCCGCGCGCGGGCTCGACATCAAGGGCGTAAGCCACGTCTTCAATTTCGACGCGCCCTGGCACCCGGACGATTATGTCCACCGCATCGGCCGCACCGGCCGCGCTGGGGCGAAGGGCGTCGCCTACACATTCGTCACATCCGACGATGCCGAGGCGATTGACAATATCCAGAAGCTGATCGGCACGAAAATCCCTTATGCCGATCTGCCTGCAGGGACGGATGCCGCCCCTGCGCAGGCAAAGCGCGGCGAGGGCAGGGACGATCGCGGCCGCGAGGAAGGGCGCGAGGAGAAACGCCGCGAGGACCGTCCGCGGGCAGATCGCCCCCGCGCCGAACGCCCCCGCGAAGAGCATCCCCGCGCCGAACGCCGCCCGGAACCGGCTCGCACGCCGCCGCCCCAGCGTCGCCGCGACCCGGTGGACGATGGTCCTGACGAAGGCTGGAACGGGCCCGTTCCCGAATTTCTCTCGGTCGGCTTCAACGGCTGATCCGGCCCGCAGGTTTGCCGTCACCCGGCCCGACGGCCGGGCGTAGCCACGATCAGGCGGCACCCTGCATCCCTGTCCTACACCGCCCGGCATCCGTAAAAAAATCGGCGGGATGAGCGACGCGCTCGCCACAGGAAATGTCCTACATCTGTTCGAAAATGTCGCAACGTGCGGGACATATGCGAAATTAAGCTGCGACTTTCCTATTTTCGCGACTCTAGAGCAGCCCCTTGGCCCTCAGGCTGACATGCCCCTCCGCGCCGATGATGATATGGTCGTGCACGCTGATGCCCAGCCGCTTGCCCGCCTCTATGATCTGGCGCGTCACGTCGATGTCCTGACGGCTCGGTTCGGGCGATCCGCTGGGGTGGTTGTGGACCAGGATCAGCGCGGCCGAACCCCAGTCGATCGCCCGCTTGATGACTTCGCGCGTGTAAATCGCCGCCTGGTCGATCGACCCGTCGCCCATATGATCGTCGCGGATCAGCATGTTGCGGCTGTTGAGGTGCAACACGCGCACCCGCTCGACCGTCAGATACGCCATGTCTGCCCGCAAATAGTCGAGCAGGGCCTGCCAACTGCCCAGCACCGGCTGCGCCGCGACCTCGTTGCGCAACATCCGCAGGGCGGTCGCCTGGACGACCTTGATCGCCGCCACGCTTGTGTCTCCCATGCCGGGCACCCGCGCTATCGCCTGCCAGTCCGCCGTCATCAGCCGGCCGATTCCGCCAAATTCCCGCAACAGCGCCTTCGCCAGCGGCTTGGTGTCGCGGCGGGGGATCGCCAGCGCCAGCAGATATTCGATCAGTTCATGGTCGTGGAGCGCCTCTCCGCCATTTTCCGCCAGCTTCTGCCGCAGCCGCGCGCGGTGGCCCACGCCATCATGCGCGTGCTTTCCATCGACATCGGCCAATGCGTCCATCCCCTTGAGGCCCCGGTTCAAAGGCTATGCGTTGCGGTTTTCCGTCGCAAGGATATTTAACGGGACAGGGACGTTATGCTCCCGTTACGGACGGGCACGTCCATGAAAAGCCGGGGTTGGCCAAGGGAATGGAAGAAGACAGCGGCGAAGACAGGGTTCGCCGGGCCTGGTTGCGGTGGCTGGGCGTCGGCACCGGGTCGCTGGCGCTCGTGCTGGTCGCGCTCTGGACGCAGAGGACGCCGATCGCGGAGAATTTCGTCAGTCGCGAACTCAACCGGCGCGGGGTGCAGGCCAGTTACGATCTGGTCGACGTTGGCTTTCGCACCCAGCGGATCGAAAATATCGTCCTGGGCAATCCTGCCCGGCCCGACCTGACGGCGCGCTGGGTGGAGTTGGACATCGCCTTTGCCGGCCTGACGCCGCAGGTGGCGGCGGTGAGGGCCGGGGGCGTACGGCTGCGCGGCTCTGTGCGCGATGGCGTGTTGCGGCTCGGCGAGCTTGACCGGTTCCGCGATCCGGCCTCGACCGCGCCTTTCAGCATCCCCGACATTCGGCTTACGCTCTCCGATGCCAGGGCGACGCTCGATACCGACGCCGGCCGGATCGGTATGCAGATCGACGGCAACGGCAACCTGCGGTCGGGCTTTCGCGGCCGGGTGGCGGCGGCCATGCCACGCGGCCTCGCGGCTGGCTGCGGCGTCACCGCCGCTCGGGCGATGATCGACCTAGCGATGACGCAGGGGCGGCCGCATCTGCGCGGGCCTCTGCGCCTGGATGCGCTGGCATGCCGTGGGGCGGGGCTGGCCGTGGCGCATCCGTCCGCCGACATCGACCTGACACTGGGAGAGGGTCTGGACCGCTTGACCGGCCATGTCGATCTTGCCGCCCATGCGTTCAAGGCGACTGGTCTCGTGCTTGCCGCGCCCAAGGGACGTATCAGTATTGACGGCGACGCCAGGCGCAGCACCGGCAAGGTCGATATCGCCAGCCGGTCGGCGTCGGGGCAGGGGGCGGCGTTGCGGGCTGCCCGGCTGATCGGCAACTGGACCGGTGGAACAGAGGGTGCGGCGCTGAGCGGTACCTTCACCGGTCAGGACTTTCATCTGTCCGGTCCTGATCCCCTTGCCGGGCTGCACGCGGGCGCAGCGGGTACGCCGGTCGCGCCGCTGGCGCGCCAACTGGCGGACGCGGTCGGTCGGGCAAGTCGCGGCAATCGCCTGCGCACCAGCTTCGCCCTGGCGCAGAAGGGCGCGGGCGGCAGCATCGTCGTGACCGACGCCGCTATCGATGCGCGCAGCGGCGCGCGCGTCGGCAC
>Ga0315899_10010196_pt1 | contig 10061 bp, 11 predicted proteins | sample LakEriMetagenome_2_FD_203518 | JGI IMG/M metagenome (GOLD analysis project Ga0315899, IMG submission 203518) | Freshwater fungal communities from buoy surface, Lake Erie, Ohio, United States - Buoy 4 MA112 | ecosystem: Environmental > Aquatic > Freshwater > Lake | place: USA: Lake Erie, Ohio...
TGGCGCCAGTTGGGTAACACCGAACCCAGCACTCCCTGGCAAACGACGTACGACCGGCCTGACGCGATGAGCAGCAACCTCAGTACCAGCCTCAGCCAGCTGGATGGCATCAATCCATCGCTGACCCGCTACGGCCGCAGTGAGCCCGCTCCGGTGCTGCCCCTGCGCGAGGAGCCCGATCTGCTCAGCTGGCTTGAAACCAGTGGTCGTCTCGTGGTGGATGAGGAAACCGCCGCCACCGACGTGAGCACGGTGGAAGAGGAGGAACTCTCCGCGCTGATGGGCGAGAAAGAGGACTACAAAGCCGACGACGAGCAAACCGAGGAAGATTGGGAGGACTGAAGCTCCTCTCTCAGTGGTCTCCACCACCAGGCTGATCGCCGCCATGCCCAGCAACAGCCGCTCTCTGGCGCTGTTGCTGGGCTTCTTGCTGTTAGGGCTTGCCGCCGCAAGTGACTGGTTCAGCCAGGCGCCTCAACTCAGCATTCCCCTGGTGGTCGCTGCCGTGATCAGTGCAGGGTTCAGCCGCTGGGGCATCCCCAAGCTGCGGCAACTGAAACTCGGCCAGGTGATCCGCCAGGAGGGTCCCCAGGCCCACCTGAGCAAAGCCGGCACCCCCACCATGGGGGGACTGCTGGTGGTCCCGGTCGGTGTGATCGTCGGGGGCCTGGTGGCGCCGAGCGATGCGCGCCTGATGGCCGTCGCCGCCATCACCCTGGCCACCATGGCGATTGGCGCCGTGGATGACTGGCAGAGCCTGACCAAGCGGCACAACACTGGTCTGACGCCCCGCGCCAAGCTCCTGCTCCAGGCCCTCAGCGCCATCGCCTTTCTTGCCTGGGCGGCCTGGGATCAACAGGTGGGCAACGCGATTGCCCTACCGATGGGGTGGCTCCTGCCTGTTGGGCTGCTGATCTGGCCGCTGGGCCTGTTCGTGTTCCTAGCGGAGAGCAATGCCACCAACCTCACCGATGGGCTCGATGGCCTGGCCGCAGGCTGCGGAGCCATTGTCTTCACTGGGCTTGGCGTCCAGCTGATGCTGCGGGGCCACGAGGGAGATCCGGCCCTGGCCGGCTTCTGCGCCGCCATGGCCGGCTGCTGGCTGGGCTTTCTGTTCTTCAACCGTCATCCCGCCCAGGTGTTCATGGGTGACACCGGATCGCTGGCGATGGGCGGCGCCCTGGCGGCGGTGGCCCTGCTGAGCAACAGCCTCTGGCCCCTGCTGTTGATGGGCGGCGTGTTCCTGGCGGAGTCGCTGTCGGTGATCCTTCAGGTGTGGGTGTTTAAGGCCACCAAAGGCCCTGATGGCGTGGGCCGGCGCATCCTGCGCATGGCCCCTCTCCACCACCATTACGAGTTGGGTGGGGCCAGTGAGCAACAGGTGGTGGTTGGCTTCTGGCTGGTGAGCCTGCTGCTGGTGGGCCTGGGCCTGTTGCTCCTGCCCTGAGCTCAGGCCGCCAGGTCCCTCGCCTCGTCAGGACGCGGGGTGAAGGCCACAACATTGGCGTAGGCCGCCAGGGTGCGCCCCAGAGCGGCCTGATGATCCGCCTCCTGCAGGCGGACGCGCCGGGCATCGCGTTTGGCGGAGGCGGAATAAAAGGAATACCCCATGAAGGCTGCCGAGCCGGCGACCATCACCGCGGGCAGATGCACAAGAGCTTCCATTCAGTCAGGCCTTGATGCGTGGAAATTCGGCCTGCACGACGTGCTCGTTCATGCCAACCGAACAGTTGGCGTAATGGTTACGCAAGCCTCTGCAGTTGTCCAGGACAAGGCGAACAACAAACGATCTACTTGGCCTGCAGCGCCGGCATGGCTTCCTGCATTTCCTGTGTGGCTGGCGGTGGCGGTCCGGCACCGAGCCACACCAAGATCACCAGAAGAGCGGCCGCAGCCAGCACCACGCCGACCAGGCGAATCCGATGCCCCTGATCCTTCATAAATCAGGCCGGATCTCGCCATCTTGATCCAGATACTGCTCAATCAAGGGCGACGGCAGCTGCTGACGCAACGCCTCGAGTTCCCGCTCGATGTTCTCCTGCATGAAGCGGTTGCCGGAGCGCTGCGCAATGGCCAGGGCGCGCTCCAGACGCTCACGCTCCTGCTCCTGTTCCGCCGACCCACTCGCACCCTGCATCACGGTTTCGACGTCTCCAACAGCTGTCATCCTCGGCCCTCCAGCCCGCTGGTCAGCACATCCCCACACAAGGTCCAACTGGTTACAAAGACCACACCTCCTGCCTCACAAGCGGCAGATCATTCACTCACGACCTTCGGGTCGGGCAAGGGAGATCAACGAAGGGGGTGTGGCAACCCCCTTTTTTCTTGCCCTGATCACACGCGTCCTACGGTCAACATGACCCGATGGATAGCCCTGCCGGGGCGGCATGCGATGGCTTACTTCACCTGGAAGGAGACCGGTCTCACCGCCGACTGCGCCAGCCTGGAAGCCATGGCCGCCCGCTTTGAAGAAGCTGCAGCCCTGATGCGACGCATGGCCCAAGAGGGATTCGTGCTGGAACGCCACAGCGATGGGCAACACATCACCCACCAGGACACCAGCGTCTTTAGCGCCTACGGCTTTATCGACGAACAATCACCCGTGCGCCAGCTGAGCTTGATGGAGCCGAACTAACCGGGGCGTCGCAGGTAACCCACCAGCCACACCAGAACGAACGCCAACGAGGAAATCCCCAGATAGATCAAGGTCCACCGCTGCAGGCTCTCGATGCTGAGCCCATTGAGCAGCCCCTCAGCAGCATCACCGGCAGTGGCATAAGCCAGTGGGACAAACAACAGCACGGGTCGGCGGCGATGCAAGATCGCGCAAGTCTCTCGTCTTTGAGGCGGCCATGACCAACTCCACCTTCCCCCGCACCCTGATGCTCCTCGGGAGCGGAGAACTGGGCAAGGAGGTGGCGATCGCCGCCCAACGGCTGGGCTGCCGGGTGATCGCGGTAGACCGCTATGCCGGAGCACCGGCCATGCAGGTGGCGGACCAGGCCGAGGTGGTGGCCATGGGCGACCCCGAGGCTCTGAAGGCCGTCGTGCGCCACCACCAGCCCGATGTGGTGATCCCCGAGATCGAGGCCCTGGCGGTGGATGCTCTGGCCGAGCTGGAAGAGGGTGGGATCACGGTGATCCCCACGGCTCGAGCCACCGCGGTGACGATGAATCGCGACCGCATCCGTGATCTGGCCGCCAGCGAGCTGGGTCTACGCACCGCCCGCTTCGCCTATGCCGAGAGCGCCGAGGAGCTGGCCAGTGCCGCCGCACCGCTGGGCTGGCCGGTGGTGGTGAAACCGGTGATGAGCTCGTCAGGCAAGGGGCAGAGCGTGGTGGAGGGTCCAGAGGGGATCCCTGCCGCCTGGGAAGCCGCCATGGCCGGTGCCCGCGGCAGTGGGGCTCGGGTGATCGTCGAGGAATTCCTGCAGTTCGAACAGGAAATCACCCTGCTCACGGTCAAGCAGTGGCAAGGGCCGACCCTGTTCTGCCCTCCGATCGGGCACATTCAGGAACGCGGGGACTACCAATGCAGCTGGCAACCCGCCCATCTCGGCTGGGACGAACTGGCGGCTGCCCAGTCAATGGCGCGCCAGGTCACCGACAACCTCGGCGGTGCGGGCATCTTCGGGGTCGAGTTCTTTGTGTGCCGCAAGGCGGATGGCGCCAGCGAGGTGATCTTCTCCGAACTGTCGCCTCGGCCCCATGACACCGGGCTCGTGACCCTGGCGGGCCAAAACCTGAGCGAATTCGAACTGCACCTGCGGGCGGTTTTGGGGCTGCCGATCCCGGAAATCCGCTCCACCGGTGCGGCGGCAAGCCGGGTGATCCTGGCGAGTGAACACAGCGAGAGCGTGCGCTTCAGCGGCCTGGACACAGCTCTGGCCGAGGTGGATGTGCAGGTGCTGCTGTTCGGCAAACCCGATGCACGGCCCCACCGCCGCATGGGGGTGGCCCTGGCCAGCGGATCCAACCTGGAGGAAGCCCGCAGCAAGGCGGACCAGGCCGCCGCATCGATCCAGGTGATCTAGCGGCCCAAACCCCTCTGGCAGCAAGGGAAGACACGAGGTACGTTTCCGGCATCAGGACCCACCATGTCGCCGGCCCAACCCTCCCCTCGACGCCCCCAACAGGGCTCTCAGCGCAGCAAGGCGGATCTCAAGCCGGCAGATCGCGTCACGCGTCGGGACAATGTCTCCACGCTGGACACCCGCCGCAAGCCCCGAACGGCCGTGGCGACCCCCACCAAGCCGAAGAAGGCGGGGGCCCCTCCCCAACGCAGACGGGGCCTGCCGCGTCTGCCCCTGTTCATGGCCGGCATGGGTCTGGGCTACGGCCTACACGGTGTGCCCCAGCTGACGGCTGCCCTACTGGCGGGCCTGCACCATCCCCAACAGGTGATCAGTTCCCTGGTGGCGCCCGTCGCCACCGGCGATCGGCGCATTGTCGTCATGGGGACCGACGACGTGAGCACCAACACCGATGTGATGCTCACGCTGCAACTGAACAACGGACGCACCGAGCTCACCCAGGTGCCGCGTGACACCTTCATTGACTCCGACCGCTACGGGGTGATGAAAGCCAATGCCCTCTACAGCAGTGGGGGGGCCGAGATGGTGAAGTCGGAGCTCAGCAAGCTCCTATCGGCTCGGGTGGATCGCTACATGGTGGTCAACCTCAACGCGGTGCAGCGCCTCGCCGATGCCATCGGCGGTGTGGAGGTCGACGTTCCCAAGCGGATGCACTACGTGGACAACAGCCAGGGGCTGTACATCGATCTGTACCCAGGCCGTCAGTTGCTGAAGGGAGAAAGCCTGGAGGGATTTCTGCGCTTCCGGCACGACGAACTGGGCGATATCGGCCGCATGGAGCGCCAGAAACTGGTGTTGTCGGAGGTGTTCCGCAAATTGGCCAATCCGCTCATGGCCACCCGACTCCCCGAACTGATGGAGATCGCCGGCAAGGACATGCGCACCGATCTGTCCCCCCTCGACCTGGGCAAGCTGATCACAGCGATGGCCACCACCAAACTGACCTCCTCCCGGGTCGCCGGGGTGCCGTTCTGGCATGACGACATCAGCTACTGGCTTCCCGACAGCAACCCCAACCGGGAGACCTACTTGAGCCAGGAGCCCCAGGGCAGCAACTGATCAGCGCCGCATCCCCCTCTGGGCGACCACCATCTAGACCTGCTCCAGGGGCAAACCCCAACGGATAGCGAGATGGCGGATGGCATTGGTTTTGGATGCCCGCTCCAGCAACAAATCCAGGACGGGTGATTGAACAAGTGGGCTTTGGCCTTGAGGCGGTGCAGGCGTAAGCGCTGCTTCACCATCTCCAGCCCTCCTGCAGTCGGGGTCTGCAGCAGGTAGAAGCCCAGTTGCCTCCTCGGCGGTTAGCCCACCGCTAGCGGCTTTTTCAAGGTGCCGGGTCGAATTGGTACCGCGCGACAACCTTTGGCAAACGCCAACTCAGGCCTTGCCGACCAATTTCTGACGCAAGCTTTTGATCCGATCGCGCAGGTTGGCGGCCTCCTCGAAATCGAGGTTTTTAGCCGCGGCTTTCATCTTGTCTTCCAGCTGCTGGATCAGCTCCGGCAGGGAGTCGAGGGGCACATCGTTATTCACGGCCTGCTCCGTGGCCTGCTCAAGCTGGTCATCGTTGAGCCGGCGTGACACCTCGAGAAACGCCAGGATCGAGTTGCTGGCCCGCTTGCCGGCCGGTGTCGGCGTGATGCCGTGCTGTTCGTTGTAGGTCTGCTGGATCGCGCGGCGGCGCTCCGTTTCCGAGATCGCCTTGGCCATCGAATCGGTGAGGTTGTCGGCATAGAGCAAGGCCACCCCTTCCACGTGCCGCGCCGCCCGACCGATGGTCTGGATCAACGAGCGCTCGGCCCGAAGGAAGCCCTCCTTGTCGGCGTCGAGGATCGCCACCAACGACACCTCCGGCAGATCGAGGCCCTCCCGCAGCAAGTTCACGCCCACCAGCACGTCGTATTCCCCGTTGCGCAGGTCTTGGATGATCTCAATCCGCTCAATCGAATGGATCTCGGAGTGGAGGTAGCGCACCCGCACACCGTTTTCCGCGAGGTAGTCGCTGAGGTCTTCCGCCATGCGCTTGGTCAGGGTGGTGACCAGCACGCGCTCTTGTTTCTCCGCCCGGCAGCGAATCTCACCCAGCAGGTCGTCCACCTGGCCCTCGGTGGGTCGCACCTCCACCACCGGATCGAGCACCCCAGTGGGACGGATCACCTGCTCCACGACCTCTCCATCGCTCTGCCGGAGCTCCCAATCACCGGGCGTCGCACTGACAAAGATGCTCTGCCGTGCCTTCTCCCAGAACTCCTCCCCCTTGAGCGGCCTGTTGTCGGCCGCTGAGGGAAGCCGGAAGCCGTGCTCGATCAGCACCTGCTTGCGCGACTGGTCGCCGTTGTACATCGCCTGCAGCTGGGAGCAGGTCACGTGGGATTCATCCACCACCAACAGCCAGTCATCGGGGAAGTAGTCGATCAGGCACTCGGGCGGCGTGCCGGCTTGGCGACCGGCGAGGTGACGCGCGTAGTTCTCCACACCGTTGCAATAGCCCACCTGCTCAAGCATCTCCAGGTCGTAGGTGGTGCGCTGCTCGAGCCGCTGCGCTTCCAAGAGCTTGCCCTGTTCGTTGAGCACGTCGAGTCGCTCCCGCAGTTCTGAGCGGATCGCCTTAATCGCCTCCTCCAGCCGCTCCTTCGGAGTCACGAAGTGCTTGGCGGGGTAGATGTTGATCGCCTCAAGGCTCTGGAGAATCTCCCCAGTGGTGGGGTCCACGTAGCGGATCGCCTCCACCTCATCGCCAAAGAGCTCGATGCGTACGAGGCGGTCCTCATAGGCGGGGCCGATCTCAAGAACGTCGCCGCGCACCCGGAAGCGCCCACGGGAAATCTCCAGGTCGTTGCGGGAATACTGGTTGTTCACCAGCTCCCGCAGGGAACCCCGCAGGTTGAGGGTCTCACCGACTTCAAACTTCACCGCCGCCTTGAGGTACTCACTGGGAATACCGAGGCCATAGATGCAGCTGATCGAGGCCACCACGATCACATCGCGGCGTTCAAACAGAGAACGCGTCGCCGAGTGGCGCAGCATGTCGATCTCTTCGTTGATCGAGGCCGTCTTGGCGATGTAGGTATCGGAGACCGGCACATACGCCTCCGGCTGGTAGTAGTCGTAATAAGAGATGAAGTATTCGACGGCGTTGTTGGGGAAGAACTCCCGCAACTCGTTGCACAGCTGAGCCGCCAGGGTTTTGTTATGGGCAAGCACCAGAGCCGGCCGGCCCGTGCGCGCAATCACATTGGCGATGGTGAAGGTCTTCCCTGTTCCCGTGGCCCCGAGCAGGGTCTGGTAGCGCTGGCCTGAATCCACGCCAGCCACCAGTGCCTTGATCGCCTCGGGCTGGTCGCCCTTGGGCTCATAGGGCGCGTGGATCTCAAAGGGGCTGGCCATCAGGGCATTCTCGGGTAACCCCATCGGCGGCGTGGCTACGCAGCCAACAAAAAGCCCATGCCCCCGGAGGGACATGGGCAAGGCGCTGGATCGTGCGACGGGACGCCTGGCTCAGATGGCAGCCTTCACGGCACTGCCGAAGGCTTCGCGCAAACCGCGCACCACGGCCACCATCGCCAGCTGGTCGTTCAGCTTGTTGACAGCCGAACCCACACCCACACCCGCGGCACCGGCGGCGATCGCCATCGGCACGGTGACCGCCGACAGGCCGGAGGCGCAGAGCACGGGCACGCTCACGGCACGGCTGATGCTGTGGGCCGCCGCCAGGGTGGGAGCCGCCTTCTCAATCAGGCCAAGGTTGCCTGCGCTGAAGGGCTTGGCACTGGTGCCACCTTCGGTCTGGATGATGTCGGCGCCGGCGGCCACCAGATCAACGGCCAACTGCTCCTGCTGATCGAGGGGCAACACGTGGGGCACGGTCACGCTCAACACCACCTCAGGCAGCAGTTCGCGGGTGCGGCGGGTGATCGCTAGCACTTCCTCGGCATCAAAGATGCGCCCGAGGGGATAGAAGGCGTCGTAGTTGCCGATTTCCACCATCGCGGCACCCGCAGCCACGGCGGCGGGGAAGAGCTCGGGATCCACAGCGCTCACGCAGATCGGCAGACCGCTCACCTCAGCGGCCAGCTGCACCAGAGCCGGATCACACGCCACATCGATCAAATCGGCACCACCAAGACCGGCGGCGCGGCTGATGCGCTCAACACTGGGGGCATCGAAGTTGGTGAGGCCAGCGATCACCTTCAGAGCACGCTGATCGGCCAGAGCCGTGCGAAGCGAGGCGGGCAGCTGGTCGAGGCGAGACATGCCGATACAGATGGAGTTTTGCGATTCTCCCACGCTGGCCAAGGAGCGATCAGGCTGGTGCGATGGCTGAACCCTGGAGCCCGCTGCACCTGCGCCTGCACCGGCAGCTGCTGCAGGAGCCCGATCTGCTGCCCGCCGGAGCCCCCCTCCTGCTGGCGGTCTCAGGTGGGCAGGACTCCATGGCCCTGCTCACCCTGCTGCGGGATCTGCGCAGACTCCATCACTGGCCCCTCGCGCTTTGGCACGGCGACCATGGCTGGAGAGAAGGCAGCGCCGCGCAGGCCAAGGCCCTGGAGGAGTGGGTGCGAAGCCAGGGCCTGACCCTTGCGGTCGAGCGCTGGGAGAGGCCCGTGGCTAACGAAGCAGCAGCGCGGCAATGGCGCTACGGGCGCCTCGCCGAAGCGGCCCACCAGATGGGCTGCGGGCATGTCGTCACCGGCCACACCGCCAGCGACCGTGCCGAGACCCTGCTGCTGCAGCTGGCCCGAGGCAGCCACAGCCGGGGGCTTGCGAGTCTGCGCCGCCAGAGGCCCCTCCAGAACGGAGACGATCGGGTGCTGCTGGTGCGCCCTCTTCTGGGGTTCTCCCGGAAGGAAACCGGGAGGCTGTGCGCGCAAGAGCAGGTGCCGATCTGGGTCGATCCGAGCAATGCTGATCAGCGCTACAGCCGCAACCTGCTGCGGGCCGCGGTGATGCCCGTGCTGGAAGAGCTGCATCCCGGAGCCGCCCGACGCATCAGTGCCCTGGGCGAACGCCTGGCCCAGCAACAAGATTGCAGTGACCAACTGGTGGACCTGAGCCTCCAGACCCTGAGCCACACCCAACCCTCCGGGCGCATCGTTCTCCAGCGCCGGGGTCTGATGGGCCTGGCGATCGGCAATCAGCGCCTGCTGTTGCAGCGCTGGCTGGAGCAGCAACAGGCCGCACCGAACCATGCGGGCACCCTCAACGCTCTGCTGCAGCGCCTAGCTCCGGAGCGCGGGCCAGGCCAGGCTTCTCTCGGCGGTACCACCCAGCTCCACTGGGATCGGGAACAGATCTGGCTGGAGCGCCATCGCGGCGCGATTCAAACGGCAGATCTAAACCTGGCGTAAGCGCCCCTGCCGGTCTGCCGCCCTGTGACCACCAGCTCCGTCGACGAGTCCTATGGCGCCATCGAGCGGGCCTACGGCCAGGGGCAGTTCGAAGCAGCCCTGGCGCAGGCCGAAGCGCTGCTGATCCAAGTGGGCGACGCGGAGCAGGGAGACGCCCTCCCCCAGCGGCTCAACCTGCTGATGGGGCACATCCACTTCTATGGCCTGGGCAACGCCGCAGCCGCCCAAGCCCATTACGAAACAGTGGTCCGCAGCGCCCCGGACTCCACCCTGGCTCAGCTGGCCCGCGGCAGCCTTGAGCAGTGTCAGAGCCGGAGCCCAGAGGTGCTGGGCCGCAGCAGCCCTGAACCGATGTCGGATCCAGGGGAGATCCCCGCTGTGCCCTGGCTGAATCAACTGGAGAACTCCCGGCAAGCCCTGGCTGCGCTGCAGCAGACCTGGGCCACGGTGATCACCGCACCTCCACCCCGCCCCGCACCTCTGCCGGAGGCGGCCGACGCCGCAGCAACGCCTTGGTCCCCAACGGCAAAGAGCCCAGACAAGGCGATGCGTCCGATGGCAGAGCCAACCCCTCAGCCCACCGCAGAGCCAAAGGTGGAGCCACCGACCGCTCCCA
>Ga0315899_10010197_pt1 | contig 10060 bp, 9 predicted proteins | sample LakEriMetagenome_2_FD_203518 | JGI IMG/M metagenome (GOLD analysis project Ga0315899, IMG submission 203518) | Freshwater fungal communities from buoy surface, Lake Erie, Ohio, United States - Buoy 4 MA112 | ecosystem: Environmental > Aquatic > Freshwater > Lake | place: USA: Lake Erie, Ohio...
CACGGAAATATTCCGCCATGGACAGGCCCGAAAGCGCCACACGAGCGCGCGCACCCGGCGGTTCATTCATCTGGCCATAGACCAGCGCCACCTTGGAGCCTTCGGTATTGCCATCGCCAAGCTTGATGACACCCGCATCAATCATTTCGTGATACAGGTCATTACCTTCGCGCGTACGCTCACCCACACCGGCAAACACAGAAACGCCGCCATGGCCCTTGGCAATGTTGTTGATCAGTTCCTGAATGGTCACGGTCTTGCCCACACCGGCGCCGCCGAAAAGACCGATCTTGCCGCCCTTCAGGTAAGGGGCCAGCAGGTCAATCACCTTAATGCCGGTGACCAGGATTTCCGCGCTGGTGGCCTGCTCATCAAAGGCCGGCGCTTCGCGGTGAATCGGGTAATGCATGGTAGCGGGCACCGGGCCACGCTCATCAATCGGCTCACCGATCACGTTCAGAATGCGCCCCAGCGTGCCCGGGCCCACCGGCACGGAAATGCCCGCGCCCGTGTCAACCACTTCGGTGCCACGCACCAGGCCGTCCGTGGTGTCCATGGCGATGCAGCGCACCGTGCGCTCACCCAAATGCTGCGCCACTTCAAGGACGAGCTTCTGCTCGCCGATTTGCAGCGTCAGCGCGTTCATGATCGAGGGCAGCTCGGCGGGGAACTGAACGTCCACCACGGCACCAAGCACCTGCGTCACCTGACCAACATTATTCTTCATGGCAGCAGTCCCTTCTTAAAGCGCTTCAGCGCCGGAGATGATTTCAATCAGCTCTCGGGTGATGTTCGCTTGACGTGTGCGGTTGTAATTCAGCGTAAGCTTATTGATCATCTCGCCCGCATTGCGTGTGGCGTTATCCATGGCAGTCATCTGGCTACCATAGAAGCCGGCGGCATTGTCCAGCAGGGCGCGATAGATCTGGATGGCGAGATTTTGGGGCAAAAGCCGCGCCAGAATCTCTTCTTCCGTCGGCTCAAACTCGTAAAGCGCGCCACTATCGGCCTTAACTTCAGGCAGTGGCGTCGGAATAAGCTGCTGACCTACCGGCGTTTGGCTGATCACATTCTTGAAGCGGTTATAGATCAGGGTGCAGACATCGAATGCACCGGCATCCAGCATATCGCTGATCTTGGCGCTGACCTCTGACGCGTCTTGATAGCCGATGCGCTTCTTATTGGCGAAGCTGATTTCCGCCACGAAACGGCTGGCGAAGTCGCGCTTGAGGTAAACAGCGCCTTTGCGCCCAACGGTGATGATCTTCACCGTCTTGCCCTCGGCTTCCAGCGCGCGCACCTGGGCGCGGGCAAAGCGGCCGACATTGGTGTTGAAGCCACCGCAAAGGCCGCGCTCGGCCGTCACCACGACCAGCAGATGCACTTTATCTGCACCCGTGCCGACCAGCAGCTTCGGCGCATCCGGCGACCCGGCGACCGAGGCACCCAGCGAGGCCAGCATCCGCTCCATACGATCAGCATAGGGGCGGGCCGCCTCCGCCTGGCTTTGCGCACGGCGCAGCTTGGCGGCAGCCACCATCTTCATTGCCTGCGTGATCTTACGCGTGGATTTCACGCTATTGATCCGCAGACGCAGACTTTTCAGGCTGGGCATTGGTTACTCTCCCGCAGGCCCGGGCTCAGGCGAAAGACTTGGTGAAACTGTCGAGGAAGGCAATAAGCTTCGCTTCCGTATCCTTCTTGATCTCACGATCATTGCGGATGCTGGCAACGATATCCGGCGCGGTCGCCTTCATGTCGCTCAGCAGGCGGCTTTCAAACTCACCCACCTTATTCAACGGCAGACGGTCCAGATAACCACGCGTACCGGCGAAAATCGCGATCACCTGATCTTCAACCGCGACCGGCTTGAACTGTGGCTGCTTCAGCAGCTCGGTCAAACGCGCACCGCGCGCGAGCAAAGCCTGAGTAGAGGCATCCAGATCCGAGGAGAACTGAGCGAAGGCCGCCATTTCGCGGTACTGCGCCAGTTCCAGCTTGATCTTACCGGCCACCTGCTTCATCGCCTTGATCTGCGCGGCCGACCCAACGCGGGAGACCGAAAGACCAACGTTCACGGCGGGGCGGATGCCCTTGAAGAACAATTCCGTCTCAAGGAAAATCTGGCCATCGGTGATCGAAATCACGTTCGTTGGAATATAGGCCGAAACGTCACCCGCCTGGGTTTCAATGACCGGCAGCGCCGTGAGCGAACCATTGCCGGCATCATCGCCCATCTTCGCCGCACGCTCCAGCAGGCGTGAATGCAGGTAGAACACGTCACCCGGATAGGCTTCGCGGCCCGGCGGACGGCGCAGCAGCAGCGACATCTGACGATAGGCGACCGCCTGCTTCGACAAATCATCATAGAAAATGACGGCATGCATGCCATTGTCACGGAAAAATTCACCCATAGCGCAGCCCGTATAGGGGGCCAGGAACTGCATCGGCGCCGGATCGGAAGCGGTGGCGGCAACGATGATGGAATATTGCAGCGCGCCCTGTTCTTCCAGCGTCTTCACCAACTGAGCAACGGTGGAACGCTTCTGACCGATGGCGACGTAGATGCAATACAGCTTCTTCGATTCATCATCACCAGCATTGATGGTCTTCTGGTTGATGATGGTGTCCACGATCACGGCGGTCTTGCCGGTCTGGCGGTCACCAATGATCAATTCGCGCTGGCCACGGCCAATCGGGATCAGGGCATCAATCGCCTTGATGCCGGTCTGCATCGGTTCATGCACCGACTTGCGCGGGATAATACCGGGCGCCTTCACCTCGGCGCGCATGCGCACCACGTCGGTCAGCGGACCCTTGCCGTCAATCGGATTGCCGAGGCCATCCACAACGCGACCAAGCAGGCCCTTGCCCACGGGCACGTCCACAATGTCACCGGTACGGCTTACTGTGTCGCCTTCCTTCACCGAAAGGTCGGAGCCGAAAATCACGACGCCGACATTGTCGGTTTCAAGGTTCAGCGCCATGCCCTTCACGCCGGAAGCTGGGAAATCCACCAGCTCACCCGCCATGACATTCTGCAGGCCATAGACGCGGGCGATGCCGTCGCCCACGGTCAGCACAGTGCCGACCTCAGCGACATTCGCTTCGGCATCAAAGCCAGCGATCTGCTGCTTGAGGATTTCCGAAATTTCGGCCGGACGGATTTCCATGGTCAGGCAGCCCCCTTCATCGCGTATTGCAGGCGTTGCAGCTTAGATTTGATTGAATTGTCATACAGGCGGGAACCGATTCGCACGATCAGCCCACCCAGGATGGATTTGTCAATCGTCTCAGAAAGACGAACATTCGAATAACCGGCTTCCGTCAGACGCGCCGCAATCTGGGCGCGCTGCGTGTCGGTCAGCGCATGGGCCGTGGTGACTTCCGCCATCTGCTGGCCGCGGCGGGCAGCGATCAGCGCGCCGAAGGCACGCGCCACCGCAGGCAGCGCCGCCAAACGACGATTGGCGATCATGACACCCACCAGGTTGCGCACCTCACCACCAATACCGACACTCCCCAGGATTTTGAACATCCGGTCGCGTTGGATGGCGGCATTGAAGCGCGGATCAGCGATGAAGCCATGCATGTCTGCATTGTCGCGGCAAAGGGCGAAAAGCGCTTCCAATTCCGCACCAATCCGATCAGCGGCACCGGGTTCGGTACCACGCCGGTCATCGGCAAGGTCAAGAAGCGCCTTGGCATAACGCCCGGCTGCGCCCACGGCGCTGGGCGCAGATGGCGAAGCCTTTTCAATGGTCTGGTCTGTGGCAGCCACGGGTTTTCCCGGTCCTGTTTCTTGCGCGAAAACGATATGCCGGGCGATCTCCCGACGCGGACGGGGCGTTACCATAGGGTTTACCGCACCGCAACCGAGCCCGCGGCATTTTTGCGCGCGCTTTCGCATGAATTGCGCAAATTCCGCCGGCCTCGCCCTGCTTGACAGCGCTTTGCGGCCAATCGCAGGCTTTGCCCATAAGCGGCGCCATGCCCGAAAAAGAAGGAAACGTCCTACTCATGTCACCCGAATTCAGCCGGCGCGCCGGTCTTTTGGCCGGGGCGGCCGCCGCCCTGATGCCGCTCCGCCCCGCCTATGCCGCCTTTCCGGAACGCGCCATCACGCTTTCTGTCAGTTTCCCGCCCGGTGGTGCCACCGATATCCTGGCCCGAATCCTGGCCCCGCCGCTGAGCGAGGCGCTTGGCCGGCCAGTCGTGATCGAGAATCGCGGCGGCGCCGGGGCCAATATCGGCATTGGCTATGTCGCCCGCGCGGCGGGGGATGGCTATACGCTGCTGGTCACGTCCAGCGCCTTTGTGGTGAACCCCAGCCTTTACAGCAACCCGCCTTATGATCCCTTCCGGGATTTCGCACCCATCAGCACGCTTGGCGCCTCCCCCAATGTGATTGCGGTGCGCCCCAATCGCGGCATTGCCTCACTTCAGGATCTGATCGCCCAGGCCAAGGCCAGCCCCGATAAGTTCAACTACGCAAGCCCCGGCATCGGCACCACGCCGCATCTGGCGGGCGAATTGCTGAAACTCCGCGCCGGGTTTGAAATGCAGCACGTGCCCTTCAGCGGCGCTGGCCCCGCGACGCAAGCCGCACTGGCCGGCACCACCCAGGTGATCAGCGCGGCGCAAGGTTCGGTTATGGCGCAGCTGCGCGCAGGCGAATTGCGCGCCATTGTGCAAACTGGCGCGACGCGCGCGGTGGACCTGCCCGATGTGCCCACCCAGGAAGAATTGGGCATCAAGGATGCGAATTCTGAGACCTTCCTGGCGCTTTTCGCCCCGGCAGCGACTCCGGCGCCAATCGTGGAATTGCTGGCGCGGGAGGTGGTGAAGGTGCTGCAACGCCCGGATGTGCAGGAACGCTACCGCCAAGCCGGCGCCCCAGTGGTGGGGGGCGGGCCTGAGGAACTCCGCGCCCGTGTCGCGCGCGAAGTGCCGATTTGGCGGGAAGTGATCCAGGTATCGAAGATAAGCGTTCAGTAAAATCAGGGTTTTACCGGAATAGGCGGGACAGGTTCAGCCGGCGCCGGGGCGGAAAGCCCGGCGCAGAGGAAGGGCAGAATCTGTTCCACCGCCATGTCAAAATCGCCCGAATCGCATACGCCGCCGGACATCATTTCAAGCCGACCAGACCGCAGCAGCGTGTAGCGATAGGCCCCCATCATGAAATAAAGCCGCCAATACAGCACCTCCGGCGGCAAATGCGGCAGCACGGGCCGGAAGGCTTCCACATAAGCCAGCGTGGTATCGTCATAGACCGTGCTCAGCACTTCCCTGGATATATCATCGGGTTCCGTATTCAGCCTGGCATGCATGCGCATGGTCGCGCGGCCTTCGGGGGTTTTGCCATTGAGCATAAAGGGCGAGACGAAGGCGCGCACCAGGACTTCAAGCGGCACGCGGCCATCAGGCCAGGTGGCCTTGGCGCCCTCCAAAGCCCGGCGCCGCGCTGCCGTGACCTGCTCCGCCCCGCGCATATAGGCAGCGCGAAACAAATCCCGCTTGGACCCGAAGTAATAATGGAGCTGCGCCAGATTGACCCCGGCGGCGAGCGCAATGGCGCGGGTGGAGGCGCCCGTATAGCCATGATCGGCAAACAGCATCTGCGCCACATCCAGGATGCGGTTGCGGACACTGGCCGAAGGGTCAATCGGGGCAAGCAGGCTGGTCATGGGCTCCGGGCTTTGGTCATGTGACCAACCCGGTCAATCTAGGCCGATTCGCGCCAAGGGCAACCAGAACGCTAGAAATTGACGAAAATCAGCCTTGGCGCTATTTGGTCAGACGACTGATTTGCAAAGGGTCGGCCCCGCGCATCGTTCAGATGAGTGGCGACGGCCCCATAAGCGGGAGGAAGCCGTGGCATGAGCGCAGCGCAGGAAATCACCCAATCCCGCTATTTCGGCGGTGAAGCCCCGGTGGAGCGTGCCAAGCGCATCTCGCCGATCATCGCGGCTTCGTCCAACCAAATCGAACGTGACCGCGCTTTGCCGAAGGAATTGCTGGATGCGCTGCATGGCGCCGCGCTGTTCCGCACGCTGCTGCCGCAGGCCTTCCGCGGTGAGGAAGTGCCTTTGCATGATTTCGTGCAGATGCAGATCGTCATTGCCGCCGCCGATGCCAGCACCGCCTGGTGCGTGGGCCAGGCTTCCGGCTGTTCCATGGCTGCTGCCTATCTGAAGCCAGAAATTGCCTATGAAATCTGGGGCGCTGATCCGCGCGCCGTACTCGCCTGGGGCATGGGGCCGCAATCCCGCGCTGTGGTGGTGGATGGTGGCTATCTGGTGACCGGCAAATGGCATTTCGCCAGCGGCAGCCGGCACTGCACCTGGCTTGGCGGCCATTGCAAGGTTGTCGAACGCGATGGGTCTTTGCGCGCTGATGCGGAAGGCAACCCGATTGACCGCACCATGCTTTTCAAGCGCGAAGTGCCGAAGATCACCGATAATTGGCGCGTGATGGGCCTGCGCGGCACCGGCAGCGACACGTATGAAGTCACGGATCTTTTCGTGCCGGATGATTACACGGTGCAGCGTGATTTGCCGATCAATCGGCAAACCGCTGGCACGCTGTATCATTTCACCAGCACGCATGCCTATGCGGCTGGCTTTGGCGGCGTGGCGCTAGGCATTTGCCGCGGGACGCTTGATGCCTTCATCAAGCTGGCGTCTGACAAAACCCCAGCTGCCTCCACACGCCCGATGCGCGACAGCCATGTCATTCAAAGCTTGGTGGCGCGTTCCGAAGCGCGCTGGCGTTCCGCGCGCAGCCTGCTTCTGGAGACGCTGCGCGACTGCTGGCAGCGTGCGGAAGCCGGTCTTGAAATGACGAATGATGAGCGGGTTTCGATTCGCCTTGCTTCCACCTTCGCGATCCAGACGTCCCGTGAAGTGGTGGAAACCGTCTATCAGGAAGCCGGTTCCACGGCGATTTTCGAAGACAATCCTTTTGAGCGGCGCTTCCGCGACATTCATGCGGTCAGCCAACAGGTGCAGGGCCGCAGCGCGCATTTTGAAGCGGTGGGCCAGCATCTGCTGGGCCAAACGCCGCATGCGCGTTTCCTATAAAAAACGGCACGGAGGAAAACAACATGGGCTTACAAGGTCTGAACCATTACACGCTTCGCCCGGTGGATCTGGAAGCCACCAAGCATTTCTATGAGAAGGTGCTGGGGCTTGAATTGGGCTATCGCCCGCCACTGACCTTCCCCGGCTATTGGCTTTATTGCGGTGACAACCCGACGGTCCATCTGATCGGTGATCGCCAGGGTGAGGAAGGGCTGCCGGAACGCAAAATTGGCCACACCGGCCTTGTAGATCACATCGCCTTTTCCTGCACCGGGCTTGCCGCCATGCGCGCGCATCTGGATCAGCACAAGGTGACCTACACGGCGCGCGTCATTCCGCGCGATCGGCAGACGCAAATCTTTCTGCATGATCCGAATGGCGTCGCGGTGGAATTGAACTACCCGCCCGAGGAAACCCCGCCGGACTGAGCCGGCGCCTCGCAAAATAGGCGGTGCAGCGTGTGCAGCACCGCCTCGGCCTTCGGGTCCGCCAGACGGTAATAGATAACGGTTCCCGCGCGGCGCGTGGCGACCAGCCCTTCATCGCGCAAAAGCGCCAAATGCTGCGACAGCGCGGATTGCGAAAGCCCGACATTGGCGGCGAGGTCATTGACTGATTTCTCGCCCGCGGCGACCAGGTCACACAGCACCAAAAGCCTTCTTTCATTGGCCAAGGCACGCAAAAGCCGCGCCGCCAGCGCAGCATTTTCGGCAAGCCGCGCCGCATCATCCGTTTCGCGTGGGGGGCTCACCAGGTCGCTCATACAGGCAACCTAAACCGTTGCGCGCGGCAGGACCATGGCAGCTTGACAGGGGCAGTAGATGTTACATTATAACATTCCAGAACTACCCTGAAGGCCCTTCCCCATGCTTCGTCGCGCCCTGCTTTGTTCACCCGCCCTACTGCTAGTCAGGCCCGCCCTGGCCCAGCAAAGGCTTTCGGTGGTCGCTTCCTTCTCCATCCTGGCGGATATGACGCGCCAGATCGGCGGGGATCGCATCACGCTCCGTGCCATTGCCGGGCCGGATCAGGACGCGCATGGGTTTCAGCCCAAGCCATCGGACGCCGCCGCACTCACCAATGCCGCGGTCATGATCCGCAATGGCCTCGGCTTTGAAGGCTGGCTGGATCGCATGATCCGATCTTCCGGCTTCAAGGGCGGGCTGGTCACCACCACCGATGGCATCACGCCCCGCATGATGCAGGCGCATGCCCACCACGGGCATGACCATGGCGGGGCGGGGCGGCGGCACAACCATTCAGTCGGGCCGCGCCAGGTGCCGGACCCGCATGCCTGGCAGGATGTGGGTCTGGCGCAGCACTACATTCGCAACATCACTGGTGGGCTGGTCGCCGCCGATCCGGGTGGCGAGGCGCTGTATCGCCGCAACGCGGAAGCCTATGCCGCACGCCTTGCCGCGCTGGACCAATGGGTGCGCGCTGAAATCGCCAAAGTGCCGGCAGCGCGACGCAAGATTGTCACCAGCCACGACGCCTTTGGCTATTTCGGCGATGCCTATGGCGTGCGCTTCCTGGCGCCGCAGGGCGTTTCCACAGAAGCCGAACCCTCAGCGGCCGAAGTCGGGCGGTTGATCCGCCAGATCAAGGCTGAGAGCATCACCGCGCTGTTCCTGGAAAACATGACCAACCCGGCAACGCTGCAACGCATCGCGCAGGAAACCGGCTTGCGGGTGCGCGGGCGGCTTTTTGCGGATGCGCTGTCCGCCGAGGCCGGCCCGGCGCCAACCTATGAGGCGATGTTTCGGCACAATCTTTCCCTGATGGTGCCTGCAATGCGGGGGGACGCCGCATGATCATGACCAGCCTTCGCAACCTGGCCTTTGGCGCGATTGCAAGCCTTGGCGCCCTGACCTCAGCCCAGGCCCAGGGCTTCACCCCGCATGTTTCGGGCGAGGCTGATCTCGGCCTCTATAGCGTTTCTACCTTCAGCGCCAAGGATTCCGCCCGGCGCGGTACGAGCATTTATCTTTTCGGTGAAGTCGCCACCGGCTTTCACATCGCGCCCGGGCTTTCGCTGCAAACCGTGGTATCGTTTGAACCGATCGGTGAAGGCGATGCTTTGGGCGGCTTCCCGATGGATGGCGTGATCGGCTTTCGCCGCCAATCCGCTTTTCTGGAAGCGTTTTTCGCGGAATGGAAACCGGATGATGCCCTCACGCTTTATGGCGGGCGCTTCGTCGCCCCCTTCGGCCGCGGCCATCATGACTTCCCCGGGATCCTGACCCGTATCCGCGCCCATGAAGTGCAGATGATTGGCGATGCCATGGGTGTGGGCGGCACCTGGAATTTCCTGGCTGATCCGCGCTTTGGCGAACATGACATTTCCGCCGCGGCCTTCACGCTTGATCGCACCTTTCTGTCCTCAACCTGGCTCACGCGCCGGCGTTGCTGTGATGAACGTTATGAACGCTATAATCGCAATACCGAACAGCAGGGCGGGCCTTCCAATAACGGGCAGATGGATAATTTCGCCCTGTCCTTGGATGGCGATAAATTCGATTTCGCGCCGGGGCTTTCCTATCAGCTATCGCTGGTTTCCCGCGCCGCGGGCAAGGAAGATGGCACGGCACGCGAATGGGGTTATTCCGCCGCGCTGCGTTATGAACAGCGCTGGTCAGCGGCGCATCGCACGCTGTTCTTCGCCGAGGCTGTGCAGTTCCGCAACGCCGAAGGACGCCCGCGTTTTGAGACCGATGAAGGCGAGGAAACCACCATTGCCGAGCGGCGCAGTTTCACGACCCTCGGCGCGCAGCATCGCATGGATGATTGGCGCGGCACGCTTGCCTGGCAGCGTGACCAGCGCAAGCGCAGCCTGGATACGCTGCCCACGGAAAACTACCTGGAAGCGTCCATCGGGCGCGATATCGGCCATGGCTTCGGGCTCGATGTTGGCTATCAATATGGCCGGCAGTTGATCGAGGATTCCGGCCAGCTTGGCACAACCCATGCCGTGCTGG
>Ga0315899_10010199_pt1 | contig 10058 bp, 11 predicted proteins | sample LakEriMetagenome_2_FD_203518 | JGI IMG/M metagenome (GOLD analysis project Ga0315899, IMG submission 203518) | Freshwater fungal communities from buoy surface, Lake Erie, Ohio, United States - Buoy 4 MA112 | ecosystem: Environmental > Aquatic > Freshwater > Lake | place: USA: Lake Erie, Ohio...
GCTTCAGGCGTTCCATGTCACGGTGAATCCGGCGCTCTAGGCCGACAGGCGCTTGCGGCCCTTGGCCCGGCGGCGGGCGATCACATTGCGGCCGCCCACTGTCGCCATCCGCGCGCGGAAGCCATGGCGGCGCTTGCGGACAAGCTTGGAAGGCTGATAGGTGCGCTTCACGTTCGTTACTCCGTTCTGAGCCTTGCGGCCAATGATTTCAAATACATAACCCGATTTACGGGCCTGCTCCCTGGGCTTTTCGATGGCCGGAAGCGAATTCGACGGCGGCTTATGCGGGAATTGCGCAGAGAAGTCAACGCGGTGCCGATGCCGTGACCCCGGGTCACGATCCGGTGACACCCCCTATCGCCGCCACCGCCAATGGTTCAAAGGAGGCGGCCATGCTGGAAACCGGCCAAGCCACCCCGCCACTCTCCCGCCCCGCCGCCGGCCTGCAACGCTGGCTACCGGTTGTGGCGTTGCTGGCACTGGCAGCCGCCGGCTATGCGCTGGGCCTGCACCGTTTCCTTACCCTTACCGCACTCGCCGAACACCGCGATGCGCTGAAACAGTGGGTAGACAGCCAGCTGTTGCTGGCACTGGCGTGCTACATGCTGCTCTATATTGCGGTGGTGGCGCTCTCGCTTCCGGTCGCCGCGGTACTGAGCATCGCGGGCGGGCTGCTGTTCGGCTGGATGGTCAGCGTGCCGGCGACGGTGGCGGCGGCGGTGGCCGGTTCCATCATCGTCTTTGCGGTGGTCAAGACCTCCTTCGGCGCGGCGCTGGCCGAACGTTCCGGTCCGTTTGTGCAGCGGCTCTCGAAAGGCTTTGCCGAGAACGCCTTCAGCCTCCTCCTGTTTCTGCGGCTGACGCCGGTGTTCCCTTTCTGGGCGGTGAATGCGGTGGCGGGCCTCACCCGCATGCCGCTCGGCACCTTTATTGCGGCGACCGCCATCGGCATTATTCCTGGCTCGATTGCTTTCGCGCTGGTGGGTGCGGGACTCGACAAGACGCTTGATGCGCAGCTGGCGGCCTACCGCGCCTGTCTTGCTGCCGGCAAGGCCGATGCCTGCAGTTTCTCCATCGAAGCGTCGGCGCTGTTGTCTCCCGAACTCACATGGGGCTTCGCGGGGCTCGGCCTGATCGCACTGCTGCCGCTCGTCTGGCGGCGCTGGAAGGCACAGGCGCCGTGACGGCGGAAACCTATGATCTGGCGGTGATCGGCGGCGGCTCCGGTGGCCTTTCGGTGGCTGCCGCTGCTGCCCGCTTCGGCCAGAAAGTGGTGCTGTTCGAAAAGGCCGAGATGGGTGGCGAATGCCTGAACAGCGGCTGTGTGCCGTCGAAAGCTTTGCTGGCGGCGGCCAAACAGGCGCAGGCGATGCGCGAGGCCCAGCGCTTCGGCATCGCCGCGGTGGAGCCCCAGATTGATTTCGCCGCGGTCATGGCGCATGTGCGGCACACGATTGCGGCTATTGCCCCGCATGACAGCGTCGAACGCTTCGAGTCGCTTGGCGTGCGGGTGGTGCGGGCTCCGGCGCGCTTCCTGAATGAGCGCACTCTGGAAGCGGCGAGACAGCACTTCAGCGCCCGGCGCACGGTGATCGCCACCGGCTCGCGCCCGGCGGTGCCGCCAATTCCTGGGCTGGCCGATGTACCCTATTTCACCAATGAAAATCTGTTCCGGAATGAGGTGCTGCCAGCGCATTTGCTGGTCATCGGCGGCGGGCCCGTGGGCCTCGAAATGGCGCAGGCCTTTAGGCGGCTGGGGTCCAGGGTCACCGTCGTCGAGGCGGGTGTGCCCCTGTCACGCGATGATCCGGAGCTTGCCGCGGTGGTGTTGCAGGCGCTCACAGCCGAGGGCGTGGAGATCATCTCCGGGACTACGGTCGCGCGGGTTGCGCGCCGGGACGGCGCCATTCACCTGGAGACGGACGATGGGCGCAGCATCACGGGCTCTCACCTGCTGATCGCCGCCGGGCGGCGGCCCAATGTCGAAGGACTTGAATTGGAGAGGGTGGGCATTGCCTTCACCGCCGCGGGCATTACCGTCGGCAAGGGTCTGCGCACTTCCAACCGCCGCGTCTATGCGGTGGGCGACGTGGCGGGTGGGCGGTTCACGCATGAGGCGGGCTATCAGGCAGGGATCGTCATAAGGAACGCGCTGTTCGGTCTGCCCGCGCGCGCCACCGCCACTATCCCCCATGCGACCTACACGGAACCAGAACTGGCGCAGGCTGGCCTGACCGAGGCGGAAGCCCGCGCCCGCCATGGCGCGGCTGTTAATGTACTGCGCTGGCCGTTTGCCGAAAACGACCGGGCGCGGGCGGAAGCCAGCACGGAAGGGCTGGTGAAAATCGTCACCGGCCGTCGTGGGCTGATCCTCGGCGCGGGGATTGCCGGGCCGGGGGCGGGAGAGCTGATCCAGCCTTGGCTGCTGGCGCTGGACCGTGGCCTGAAGATCGGCGCCATGCTGGGGCCGGTGCTGCCTTATCCGACCCGCGGTGAGGCCGGAAAGCGCGCGGCGCTCGAATATTTTGCAGGGATTGCATCCAACAGCTGGGTGCGGGACGTAATAACGCTTATAAGCAAATTTCGATCATGAGCCAGAACACATCCACGCCGCGGCTGAAGGGTCCGGGCCTGTTGCGGGGCCTGTCGGGCAAACTGCTGGTGTTGACCGTGGCGTTCGTGATGCTGGGCGAAGTGCTGATCTTTCTCCCTTCCATTGCCAATTTCCGCATTCAGTGGCTGAAGGGCCGGGTCGCTCAGGCGGAAATTGCGGTGCTGGCCGCCGCTGTGGCCCCCGGCCGGATCGTATCCGAGGACTTGCGCACCGAAATCCTGAAAGGTGCTGGCGTGGTGGCCGTCGCGCTCGATCATGGCGATGACCGGCGGCTGGCGCTCAGCAGCGATCGTGATCCCATGGCCACCGCCACCTATGACCTGCGGGAGGTCCGCTGGCTGCCGGCCATCACCGACGCCTTTTCGGTGATGCTGCGCGGCGGCGAACGGGCGATCGCGGTGATCGACAAGCCGCCCAGCATGAGTGGCGGCGTGATCGAAGTCACTTTGTATGAATCGCATCTGCGCGCCGCGATGCTGCGCTATGGGGTCAATATTCTTGTCCTGTCGCTCATTCTGTCCGGCATTGTCGCGGGGCTGGTGTTCGCAGCGCTGAACGCGGTGCTGCTGCGGCCGATCAAGCGGCTCACCCGCAACATGGTGTCATTCCGCGAAAACCCCGAGGACCGCTCGCGCATCATCGCGCCATCGCTGCGCAGCGACGAGATCGGCATGGCGGAGCGCGAGCTCCACGGCCTGCAATCCGAGCTTTCGGCCACGCTGCATCAGAAGACCAGGCTTGCCGCGCTGGGGCTCGCCGTGTCCAAGGTCAGCCATGATCTGCGCAACATGCTGTCCTCGGCGCAGCTGATTTCAGACCGTCTGGCGACGGCGGATGATCCCACCGTCAAACGTTTCGCGCCGAAGCTGATCGCCAGCCTCGACCGCGCCATTTCGTTCCTTTCACAAACGCTGCGGTTCGGCCGCGCCGAGGAACCACCGCCGGCCCGCGAAGTGTTCCGGCTCAAAGACCTGGCCGACGAGGTGATCGATTCCGAAATCCTTCAGGCCTCCGACCGCATCGTGCTGTTCAACCAGGTGCCGCCGGATCTCATGGTGGACGCTGACCGCGACCAGATGATGCGGGTTCTGACCAATCTCATGCGCAATGCGATCCAGGCCCTCGACGCGCGGCCTGCCGCTGCCGGCGATACCCCCGACGGCCGGGTCGCCCTGAAAGCCCGGCGCGACGGCAGCCTGGCCATCATCGAAATTGCCGACAATGGGCCCGGCATTCCGGAGCAGGTGCGGCCGCGGCTGTTCGAGGCGTTCCAGAGTGCGGCCAAAACGGGCGGCGTGGGTTTGGGTCTTGCCATCGCGGCGGAACTGGTGCGCGCCCATGGCGGCGAGGTCCGGGTTGCGGAAACAGGCCCCGGCGGGACCACATTCATTATCCGCCTTCCGGACCGGGCAATGGACCTCCGCCGCGGCCGCCGCGGCGCCAGACGGCAAGCCTTCGGCGCGTGAAATCCCGGTGCGACGGCGCTTGACGCGGGCACCCCAATCAATGTCTATAGCAATCGCAACCAAACCAAGGGGCCGCGTTGTGCGCACGCCCCGAACACAGGAGCAGAAGCCCAGTTGAGCATTCCACCCAGGAGGCCGATAAGCCGCGGAGCCGCCCCCCCGCAAAAGGAAGAAGGACACAGGATCAACAATCGTATCGAGGCCCGCGAAGTGCGCCTCATCGGCGCTGACGGCCAGAACGTCGGCGTGGTGCCGGTCCGGCAGGCCCTGATGATGGCCGAAGAAGCAAATCTCGATCTCGTCGAAATCTCCCCCGACGCCAAGCCGCCGGTGTGCAAGATCCTCGACTACGGGAAATTCAAGTTCCAGGAACAGAAGAAAGCCGCCGAGGCGCGCAAGAAGCAGAAGGTCATCGAGATCAAGGAGATCAAGATGCGCCCGATGATCGATGACCATGACTATGACGTGAAGATGCGGGCCATCCGGCGCTTCTTCGAAGAAGGCGACAAGGTCAAGGTTACGCTGCGGTTCCGCGGCCGCGAAATGGCCCACCAGGAACTGGGCCAGCAATTGCTCGACAGGGTGAAGAAGGATACGACGGAAATCGCCAAGGTCGAATCCGAACCGCGTTTCGAAGGCCGGCAGATCGTCATGGTGCTGGCGCCGCGGTAGAGCAAGAGCAGTCGTCTCTCCTCAGCTCAAGAAATCCTTTACACCCGGGCTTGCCCCGGGTGTTGTTTTTTCCAGCGCGGTGCCCGGCCAATTCCGCTTGCCCGGGGTGCGCTGGCGGCCGCCGTTTACCGCTTGTGAGCGCTAAGGATGAATAGCCGCGGCCAATACTGGAACTTGAATGGATTTCGCGATAAGATTGAAGAATGACTTTATGTCTCTGGCTGATCGAGAAATTACAACTTTCGATTTATTGTCATGAAACCCCTTCAACGGTCATGGGCGGTATTCGAAAGGTCAAACCCATCGCCAGCCGTAGCGTCAACTCAGTTCAATTGCTCAGCCAACGATGCGCATCCTGATTGTCGAGGACGAGGAACGCATTGCCCGTGACATCGCGGATGCCGTAACGGCAGCGGGCTATGTTGCAGAGATCGTCGCGGACGGCGAAGAAGCATGGTTCAAAGGCGGAACCGAAGTCTATTCGGCAATCATCCTCGATCTCGGACTTCCGGGCATGGACGGGCTCACCATTTTGAAGCGCTGGCGGCAGGAAGGTGTTGCCACGCCGGTACTGGTGCTGACGGCGCGGGGCGCCTGGTCTGATCGGGTGGGCGGCATCGACGCCGGCGCCGATGATTACCTTTCGAAACCCTTCCGGATCGAGGAAGTGCTGGCCCGCGTGCGGGCGCTGATCCGGCGTTCGGCAGGGCGCGTCGAACCGCTGATCGCCGTGGGTCCTGTAACCCTCGATCCGCGCAGCCGCGAAGTGATGGTCGACGGCGTGCCGACCAGCCTGACGCCGCTGGAGTTCCGGCTTCTGAATTATCTGTTCCATCACCGTGGCCGCATCGTTTCGCAGACCGAGCTCAGCGAGGCGCTCTACTCCCACGATCATGAGCGCGACACCAACGCCATTGAGGCGCTGGTGGGCCGCCTGCGCCGCAAACTCAAGGCCGACGTGATCGAAACCCGCCGTGGTTTCGGCTACATCGTCAATACGCCCGGAAAATGAGAACTGGCTCTCTGCGGGTCAGGCTGCTGGCCGCTGCGGCGATTCTGATCCTGATCGCCCTGTTCCTCAGCGGCCTGGCGCTGATGCAGGTGTTCGAAGGCCAGATGCGCGAACGGGTGGTCAGCAGCCTTGAAAATGATATGGCGCAGCTCGTGGGCCGTGTCGAAGTCCTCCCAGACGGACAGCTCAGCCTTCCTCAGCCGCTTGCCGATCCGCGCTACCAGCAGCGCGAGGGACGGCGCTACTGGCAGATCGTCAACAAATCGGTTCCGGCGGGCAGCACAAATCCATATGTGCTGAGTTCGCCGTCGGCGAAGGGGCTCGATCTCGAAGCTGCCGCGAACGCCGAACCATCACGTGAAAGATTGATCGTGGTGCGCCGGGACATCGCGCTTGGCGGCGCGGAGCTTTCGTTTCTAGCCGCCGCCAGCCAGGACGAGCTCAAAATGCCGCTCGCGGAACTGCGCAATCAGCTGCTGCTCGCCTTCTCGGTCATCGCCGTTGTGCTCATTGCCGCGGGTTGGCTGCAGGTGATGGTGGGGCTGAGCCCGCTCAAACAATTGCGCGCCCGGCTCTCGGATATAGGCCGCGGCTCGGCGCAGCGCATCTCGGGCAAGTTTCCGGATGAAGTGGCGCCACTGGTCGCCGAGTTCAATCAGGTTTTGGACCAGCGCGATGCCTCCCTCGAACGCGCCAGACGCCGGGCGGGCGATCTCGCCCATGGCCTCAAGACGCCGCTTTCGGTGCTATCGGCGATTGCCCGGCAGCTGCGCAAGGAGGGCCACGAAAAGGAAGCGCGCGATATCGAGGAGCAATCGGACGCCATGCTGCGCCACGCCGAGCAGGCGCTGGTGCGGGCACGGCTTTCCACCGGCAGGGGCCATGGCGCCGTCAGCCTGGCGCCGGCGGTCACCAAGGTGGTGGCGGCGGTGAGCCGGCTGCCGGGCGCGGAAGACCTCAACTTCGACATCGCCATTCCGGCCGAGGCGCAGGCCGCCATCGACCAAGACGACCTTACCGAGCTTTTGGGCAATCTTCTCGACAACGCCCGCAAATGGGCGAGGACCACCGTGCGGGTGCGCTATGACGCGCCGCTGCTCATCATCGAGGATGACGGGCCCGGGGTTCCGGACGGCGAGCTGGCGCTTATCGGCGAACGCGGCCGCCGCCTGGACGAGAGCAAGCAGGGCTCGGGGCTGGGCCTGTCGATCGTCGCCGATATCGCCGATATCTATGGCTTGTCCATCGGCTACGGACGCTCCGCGCTGGGCGGCCTCAAGGTGGAAATCCGCCTCTGACTTGCATTAGCTGGGCTTTTTTGCTTTACCAGCCCTCGTTCAAGCCGCCTGGCCTGTAAAGGGCATGCCATGGCGGCTTTCTAACGCTTTGAAAGGAATAAGCAAAATGCCCAAAATGAAAACCAAGTCCTCGGCCAAGAAGCGGTTCAAGGTCACCGCTTCCGGCAAGATCAAGGCCGGCCAGGCGGGTAAGCGCCACGGCATGATCAAGCGCACCAACAAGCAGATCCGCAACCAGCGCGGCACGATGGTTCTGGCGCCGGGCGACGAACGCCTGGTCAAGATCCACATGCCCTATCTCGCCAAGTAAGCCGGAGGACCTGACCCATGCCACGTTCAAAGGGCGGCACCGTCGCCCGCAAGTCACACAAGAAGGTGCTCAAGCAGGCCAAGGGCTATTTCTCCCGCCGCAAGAACATCTTCCGCGTCGCTGTGCAGGCCGTCGAGAAGGCCGAGCAATATGCCTACCGCGACCGCCGCACCAAGAAGCGCAACTTCCGCGCCCTGTGGATTCAGCGCATCAACGCCGCGACGCGCGACCTCGGCCTCACCTATGGCCGATTTATTCACGGCCTGGCCAAGGCCGGGATCGAGGTTGACCGCAAGGTCCTCGCCGATCTCGCCGTGCACGATCAGGCCGCTTTCGCCGCTCTCGTCGAGAAGGCAAAGGCCGCGCAGGCTTAAATTCCGCCGCGCCGATCGTCACGTCGAATTCCGATCGCCTTGACCGGGCCACATGGTGTTCTCCGCAACACCTGTGCCCGGTCATGCTTTTTCAGGGAACCAGAAGATGAGCCTTGCTACGCTTGAACAGTCGATCCTTGCCGAGATCGATGCCGCCACGGACGAAACCGCGCTGGAAGCCGTGCGCGTCGCGGCGCTTGGCAAGAAGGGAACGGTTTCCGAGCGCATGAAGGCGCTGGGCGGCATGAGCCCCGACGAGCGGCGCGAGGCGGGCGCGGCGCTCAACCTGCTGAAGGACAGGGTGACGGAGGCCATCACGGCGCGCAAAACCAGGCTTCAGGACATCGCACTCGATGCGCGCCTAGCCGCCGAGAAGATCGATGTGACGCTTCCCGCGCGTCCGCAAACATCCGGCACCGTGCATCCGGTTTCGCAAGTCTGGGAAGAAGTGGTGCAGATCTTCGGCGATCTCGGCTTCGCGGTGGCCGAAGGCCCGCATATCGAGGATGATTTTCACAATTTCGATGCGCTGAACATTCCGCCCGAACACCCGGCGCGCCAGGAGCACGATACCTTCTTCTTCCATGAGAAGCCGGATGGCTCGCGCATGCTGCTGCGCACCCACACGAGCCCGGTGCAGATCCGCACCATGCTGGCCTCGAAACCGCCCATCCGCATCATAGCACCCGGCCGCACCTTCCGCTGCGACTCGGACATGACCCACACGCCGATGTTTAACCAAGTCGAGGGGCTGGTCATCGACGAGACCACGACGCTCGCCAATCTCAAATGGATTCTCGCGGAATTCTGCAAGGCTTTCTTCGAGGTTGACGATGTAAAGATGCGGTTCCGCGCCTCGCATTTCCCGTTCACCGAACCGTCGATGGAAGTTGACATCCAGTATTCGCGCGAGGGCGGGCAATTGAAGATCGGCACCGGCGACAAGTGGCTTGAGATTCTGGGCTCCGGCATGGTGCATCCGAATGTGATCCGCGCCGGCGGCATGGACCCGGAGCGCGTGCAGGGCTGGGCCTTCGGCGTGGGGCTGGACCGCATCGCCATGCTGAAATACGGCATCCCCGATCTCCGCGCTTTCTTCGAAGCCGACCTGCGCTGGCTCCGCCACTACGGCTTCAAGGCGCTGCAGGTGCCGACTCTGGCGGGAGGGCTGTCATAGATGAACGCCCGTACTCAGGTCCCCTCACCTCCCCCATCGCTGCGCGACGGGTCCCCTTCCTCTCCCGCACGCGGGAGAGGACATCGTGCACCTTGTCTGTCTTCTCCCGTGAAACGGGAGAAGAAGGGGCCCCGTTGCACAGCAATGGGGGAGATGAGGGCCAGCTGATGCGGGACGGTCAGAAGATTCCCACGGCGCGCCGTTTGCGCAAGGATGAAACCTTCGCCGAGAAACGGTTGTGGGAGCAACTGCGTAACCGAAAGCTTGGCGGTCAAAAGTTCGTTCGTCAGTCTCCGGCAGGACCCTACATCGCCGATTTCATGTGCCGTGCTTCGAAGCTTGTCGTCGAAGTCGATGGCGCGACACACTCCACTGCTGCGGAGCTTGAAAGCGACCGCATCCGCACCGGCTATCTTGAAGCGCAGGGCTATCGTGTATTGCGTTTCCACAATGATGAAATCCTGAATGGCATGGACGAAGTGCTGGCCATCATCGTGAACTCGCTAACCGATTGCCCCTCACCTCCCCCATCGCTGCGCGACGGGTCCCCTTCCTCTCCCGCAAGCGGGAGAGGACATAAGGAAGAGCATCAATGAAATTCACCCTCTCCTGGCTGAAAGATTATCTCGATACCACCGCCACGCTGGACGAGATTTGCGAAGGCCTGATTGGCGTCGGGCTTGAGGTGGAAGAGGTCACCGACAAGACCCGGCTGCTCGCTGATTTCAGCGTGGCGCATGTCACGCTGGCTGAGAAGCATCCGAATGCCGACAAACTGCGGCAATGCGTGGTGGAAACGAAGGACGGTACCCGCCAGGTTGTTTGCGGCGCGCCCAATGCGCGCACCGGCATCAAAGCGATTATCGCGCTTCCCGGCGTCACCATTCCGGCGACGGGTGCCGTCTTCGCGCCGGCCACCATCCGCGGCGTCGAATCCCAGGCCATGCTGTGCTCGGAGCGCGAGCTTCTCATTTCAGACGAGCATAACGGCATCATCGAAGTGGCGGAGAGCTGGCCCGTCGGCACACCGGCGGCCACGGCATTGGGGCTCGACGATCCGATGATCTATGTGAAGGTGACGCCCAACCGCCCCGATGCGCTGGGCATCTACGGCATCGCCCGCGATCTTGCCGCC
>Ga0315899_10010200_pt1 | contig 10057 bp, 7 predicted proteins | sample LakEriMetagenome_2_FD_203518 | JGI IMG/M metagenome (GOLD analysis project Ga0315899, IMG submission 203518) | Freshwater fungal communities from buoy surface, Lake Erie, Ohio, United States - Buoy 4 MA112 | ecosystem: Environmental > Aquatic > Freshwater > Lake | place: USA: Lake Erie, Ohio...
GTAATGCGCGCACCCTTGTCATGGATAAAGGATTTCGTGGAGATTCCATCTTCTCTCACTGTTGAAGAAATAAGCAAAGGTTTAGTTCGTGTTGGTTTTGAGGTTGAAGATGTTATTTTTCAAGGTTTAGATATCAAGGGCCCACTGTCATTTGCTGAGGTTCTTTCAATTGAAGAGATAACCGAGTTCAAGAAGCCAATTCGATATGTAGGTCTTGATTGTGGTGAAAAACAAACACGTTATGTAATTTGTGGAGCCACTAATTTCAAAGTTGGCGACATTGTTTTAGCAGCTTTACCGGGCGCTGTATTACCAGGAGATTTTGCCATCGCTGCTCGTGAAACATACGGCAAAACGTCAAATGGAATGATCTGTTCCGCTAAAGAATTGGCTCTCAGTGATGATCACGCTGGAATTATGGTCTTCGATAAAGAGCAAGTATCAATTAAGGATGACGTACGAGAAAAGCTTCAGATTGATGACGTTATTTTTGACATTGCTGTTAATCCTGATCGTGGATATGCGTTAAGTATCAGGGGAGTAGCTCGTGAAATTGCCGGAGCCTTTGGTTTGAAATTCAGCGATCCTGTAGAAAAACTTCGAGGATTAACTTTTAAAAAAACTGGAGAAGGCGTACAGCCAAAGATTGAAGACAAAGATGCTGCATCTGTTTTCCACCTTCGTACTATGTCGAAATTTGATCCAAAAGCCCCTACGCCGATCTGGATGAGGCGTCGAATTGAAAAGATGGGAATGCGATCGATTTCCTTAGTTGTCGACGTAACAAATTATGTGATGCTCGAACTCGGTCAACCCCTGCATGCTTTTGATCGTAAAAAAATCAAGGGGAAATTGAGAATTGTTCGTGCAGGTAAATCCGAGAAATTCACAACATTAGATGGACAAGAAAGAAACTTGGATCCCCAAGATTTAATGGTGAGTGATGACGAAAGAGCACTTGCTCTAGCTGGAACTATGGGTGGTTTATATTCAGAGATCACCGAAGAAACTACTGAGATTGCACTCGAAGCTGTCAGATTCAATCCAATCGCAATTGCACAGAATTCACGTCGCCATAAACTTTCATCCGAGGCATCACGTAGATTGGAACGAGGAGTAGATCCTTCTTTGGCAGAATTCGCTTCAGCTAGATTTGTTCAGTTGCTCTCAGAACACAGCACGGCGCAGCATGTTGAATCAGCAAGTGTTGGTGAACCCAAGTTCCCAGCAACTTTTATAATAAATCCAACTCATATCTCAAGTATTTTAGGTTTTGAAGTATCAAATGCTCAGATTATTAAAACGCTGCAAACTGTTGGGTGCGATATTGATGAGAAAAAATGGTTGATTGATCCTCCATCATGGCGTCCTGATTTAACAAATACTTCAGATCTAGCAGAAGAAGTTGCTCGAATGATTGGTTATGACAGTATCCCTTCTATCTTGCCTGAGCGACCTATTCACGCATCTCTCACGTCGATTCAAAAACGTAGGCGCTTCATCTCCCAATTTTTAGCAAATCGCGGTTTCGCAGAAGTTCTAACGTTTCCATTTACAAATCAGAAAACAATTGACGACATGGGATTTGTAGGTCCTCGCGCTTCCACCTATGCGTTGGCAAATCCAATGTCAGATGAAAACCCACTTCTTCGCGTGCATTTAATACCGGGTTTAATTGAAGTTGCTGCTCGCAATATAAGTCGAGGCGCGCAAAACTTCGCTATTTTCGAAATGGGTTCGATATTTAGAAGTTCAAAGACACTTGAAACTTTTATCAATCCTGAAACTGGTAGTCGCCCAAAAGACTCAGTGATATCCCAGATATTCGCATCTGTCCCTGAGCAAACTGAAATGGTTTCCGGACTGTTAGTAGGTAAAAAGGAAGTTGAAAACTGGCAAGGTAAATCCACTGATTTTGGATGGAGTGATGCGGTCTCATTTGCGCAGGAAATTCTTGAACTATGTCACTTGAACTTCGAAGTGAAACGCTCGGATCTTGCGCCGTGGCATCCAGGTCGTTGTGCAGAAATTTTGATAGATGGCAAAGTTGTTGCGCATGCAGGAGAAATTCATCCACGTATTCTGAGTCAATATAACTTGCCACCTCGTTCAAGTGCATTTGCTGTAAATCTGGGAGCGCTGCCGGAATCTTCACTGGTTCGACCTAACCGTGTAGGCGTTATGCCAGCTGCTGTACAGGATGTTGCGTTGATCGTTGATTCAACAGTTACCGCCCTTGAAGTTCAGCAAGCTTTGATGGATGGAGCAGGCGAATTGCTTGAATCAATAAACCTCTTTGATCGTTACGACAAGATTGGCAATGGAAAAATTTCTCTCGCCTTTACTCTCACCTTCAGAGCCGAGGATCGAACATTAACCGGTGAAGAGGTTTCAGCAATGCGAGAAGCAGCAACGGATCTAGCTGCCAAGCGATGTGGGGCTGTAGTACGAACCGCATAATTATGCATATATTTGCATAATTACCCATATCCTTATACCCTTCTTGCATGAAAACTGCCGTCATAGGTGCCAGCGGATACGCGGGAGGCGAACTCCTTCGCTTGCTCTCAACTCATCCGCATTTGCAAGTGACTCAAGTAAGCGCTCATAGCAACGCTGGGGAGTTAATAGCAAACGTTCATCCTCATCTGACAACTCATAATGGTGAAAGATTTTTAAGTATTGATTCACTCAATTTTGAAGATATCGAATTTGCATTCATAGCTTTGCCACACGGACAATCTGCGGGGATTGTTGAGAAGTTCTCGAAAAATACAAAGATTGTGGATCTAGGTGCTGATTTTAGATTAACTGATGCTTCGCAGTGGAAAAAGTATTACGAGGGGATTCACGCTGGAACATGGACCTACGGTTTACCTGAGATTCCTGGCAGCAGGGAGAAAATTTCCCAGTCACAACAAGTTGCCAATCCTGGTTGTTATGCAACTTCAATTATTACCGGCGTTCTACCAGCATTAGATGTTATTGATTCATCAGACGTGGTTGTCGTGGCTGCATCTGGCACAACAGGTGCGGGTCGAAACGCAAAGATTTCCTTGATTGCAAGTGAAGTAATGGGTTCCTTAACTTCGTATAAATTTGGTGGCGTTCATCAACATACTCCTGAAGTGGAACAAATTCTGAGCCTGGCTTCAGGAAAAACAGTAAAGATATCGTTGACGCCAATTCTGGCGCCTATGCCTAGAGGAATTCTTTCCACAATCACCGCTCGTTTATCGGTGAACATGGACACAGAAAATGTTCACTCTCTCTTTAGTAATTTTTACAAGAATGATTACTTCGTTGATGTATTGCCTATTGGTCAAATGCCCAAAACAGGATCATTAACGGGATCCAATAAAATCCAAATGCAGGTTGCTGTAGATGAACATTCTCATCGTGTGGTTATCAGTGTTGCTATTGATAATTTGGGTAAAGGAGCCGCCAGTCAAGCGATACAAAATGCAAATCTCATGTGTGGATTCCACGAAGGCGCAGGATTATCAACGGATGGATTAGGCGCGTGAAATTGCCAAAGGGGTTTGTTGGAGCAGCTACAGCCGCGGGATTGAAGAGTACGGGTGCTAAGGATTTAACTTTAATCGTTAATCAAGGTCCTAAGAATTGGGCGTCCGCAGTATTTACTACTAATCAAGTAATTGCTGCTCCCGTTATATGGAGCAAGGAAGTTATCAAGGGGTCTGCAGTTCGCGCGGTTGTTCTTAATTCAGGTGGAGCAAATGCTTGTACCGGTTCACAAGGTTTTCAAGATGCACATAAGAGCGCAGAGCATGTAGCTTCACTTCTCAATCATTCTTCTTCTGAAATTTTTGTTTGCTCAACTGGAATGATCGGTGAGTTTTTACCGATGGATAAAGTTTTAAACGGTATAGATGTTATTGCTGCTAATTTAACAAATGTAGCGTTACTTGATTGCGCTGAAGCGATTATGACAACTGATTCAATTCCGAAGATATCAACTGTGCAAGCTTCTGGAGTACAGATGAGCGGAATAGCTAAAGGTGCCGGGATGTTAGCACCGGCTCTGGCAACCATGCTCTGCGTCGTTATGACTGATGCTGTTCTGCCTGAAGAAGCGGATTCAATTTTTAAGGATATTGTTGATAAGACCTTTAATCGGATTGATTCTGATGGTTGCACGTCAACAAATGACACGATTCTATTTATGTCTTCAGGAGCAAGTGGAGTTGAATTGACCCAGGAGCAATGTGCTTCAATGCTTGAAGAAGTGTGCGCGTCCTTGTCCAATCAGTTAGTCGCTGATGCTGAAGGTTCAACCAGGACCATTCACATTAACGTCAAAAATGCATTTTCCGAATTAGATGCAGTTGAAGTTGCACGTGCTTGCGCTAGAAACAATCTATTAAAAGCGGCAATTTTTGGGGGAGATCCAAATTGGGGACGAGTGTTAGCTGCAGTTGGAACAGCTAAGGCGTTCATGAATCCACACACAATAGATGTCACTCTCAATGGTGTTCCTGTCTGTATTTCAAGCGCTCCTGGTGTGGATAAATCTTCAGTGAGTTTTCTCGATAGGTTGGTTTCGATTGATATTAATTTAAATGTTGGATCAAGTTTTGCAACCGTCATGACTAATGATTTATCTCATGATTATGTACACGAGAATTCGGCGTATTCAACATGATGATTGTTAAATTCGGTGGTCATGCAATGAAAGATGCAGATGGGTTATTCGCTCACTCTATTGGTTTAGCGCTTTCAATGGGTGAAAGAGTAATTGTTGTTCACGGTGGTGGCCCCCAGATTAATGCTGAACTATCTCGGCTCAACCTCGAAAGCACATTTGTGAATGGGTTTCGTTATACGACAGAAGAGATTTTTGCAATCGTCGAAAATGTTCTTGTCAATATTGTTGGTCCCGAAGTGGCCTCTAATCTTGTTTCGAACGGCATTAAGGCACAATCAATCTCCGGGAAAGATTCTCACATTTTGACAGGTTCTCCTATTGAAGGCTTAGGAAAAGTTGGAAAGATTTCCAAGGTGGATAGAGAACCTATACAAGAACTCTTGAATGCGCAGATTGTTCCTGTAATCGCTCCAATTGCTCAAGATGCTACGGGCGGTACCGGTTTGAATATAAATGCGGATTTAGCTGCCGCTGCAATATCCGCTGCTTACGAGGGATCAACTCTAATTATCATGACTGATGTTGCTGGTATTTATCGTAATTGGCCAGATAAGAATTCCCTTATAAGTGAAATATCTTCCAGTGAACTTAGTAAATTGAAAAGCAGTTTTTCAGATGGAATGTTGCCCAAAGTTCTAGCCGTACTTGAGGCCGTTGATGCTGGTGCTCAAACAGTTCGGATAATTGATGGAACCAATGAACAAAGTTTTGAGGAAGCTCTTTCAGGTCGCGGCGGAACTCTGGTGCATGCATGAAAAACAAAGATTTCGCAGATTTGTGGTCACAGAATTTGATGTCTAATTACGCCGTTCCATCAATAACCTTAGTTAAAGGTAAGGGATCCATCGTTTTTGACGCTGATGGCAAGAAGTACATTGATATGTTGGGTGGAATCGCTACGAATATTCTTGGCCATTCGCATCCGGCTGTAGTTTCAGCAGTTAACCGGCAGATTAAGACGCTTTCTCATGTGAGCAATTTTTATTCTCACCCCAATGCAATCGAACTAGCCCAAATATTGGTTCGTTTAACAGGGGATAAGCAATCTCGAGTATTTTTTGCACAATCAGGCGCCGAAGTAAATGAAGCTGCAATCAAACTCTCTAGGAAAACCGGTCGCACTCGAATCGTTGCAATGACAGGATCATTTCATGGTCGTACTATGGGATCACTCTCTCTCACTGGGCAGATCTCTAAAAAAATTGCGTTTGCCCCTTTATTGAAAAATGTAAAACACGTTCCTTTTGGTGATGTTAAAAGGGCTAGGAGAGCCATTAACTCCAGAACAGCTATGGTAATTGTGGAACCGATTATGGGAGAAGCGGGTGTGATTGTTCCGCCTCTAAATTATCTAAAGGAACTTCGTGTGGCTTGTACAAACAATGGTGCGTTATTAGTTATTGATGCAGTGCAAACTGGAATAGGGCGTACGGGTCAATGGTTTGGGTATGAATACTCGGGAATAAAACCGGATGTAATCACGGTGGCAAAGGGTTTGGGAGCAGGATTGCCTCTTGCAGCGATGATTGCTGTTGGCAAAACATCGCAACTCTTTGAACCAGGCGATCATGGATCAACCTTTGGCGGCAATCCGGTTACTACGGCAGCATCGATCGCAGCCATCAAGTGGATTGAGAAGAACAAAACTTTGGCTAAGTGTAAAGCAGATTTCAAATATCTCTCTTCAAACATCAATTCTATTCCTGGGGTTTCTGAGGTGCGAGGAGCTGGTTTATTAGTCGGAATCGCTTTGCAGAAAAACATCTCTTCAGAAGTTGCGGAAGCTCTACAGGCAAAAGGGTTTCTCGTTAATGCGGCTAATCCCAACACCATAAGAATCGCTCCTGCATTAAATATTTCAATGAAAGAACTTAACCAATTTGTTAAGGCACTCAAGGAGGCTATGTCTGATGTCCATTAATTCGCAGAATGTTTCAGCTCGCAGGGCTAGAGCGATATCGTTGATTCAAGCTGGATTGATTCACTCACAAACTGATTTAGTAAACCAGTTAAAGAAGAGTGGATTTCGCGTGACTCAAACAACCGCCAGTAGAGATTTAGAAGAAATCGGTGCTGTGCGGGGTCGCAATACTCAAGGTGAATCTGTCTATCAAATTCGCGAATCATCAGATGATGCACTTTCTCGAGTTAATCCAGTTCCGTCGAAGTTGATTCTCTCCGTTGATCACAGCGCAAATCTCGCAGTTGTACATACTCCGCCTGGAGCAGCGCAATTTGTTGCAAGTTCGTTAGACCACGCCGATCTCACAGGTGTCATTGGAACCCTTGCAGGAGATGACACGATTATCCTTGTGTCAAAGAAATCAACCGGCGGTGCGCAGTTAGCGAAAGAGTTACTTGCTTTCGCGAACGCTAAAAATTCTCGGAGCAACAAAACAGGGAGAAAATAAATGGCTTTATGGGGAGGACGTTTCTCAAATAAACCCACTAATGCGGTATTTGCCTTGTCGCAAAGTATCTCTTTTGATTGGCGATTAGCTCCATATGATCTGAGATCGTCATTAGCCCACCTTGCTGTACTTGAAAAAGCCGCACTCATTTCCAAGGATGACTCGGCAAAAATTAGAAAGGCGCTGAAAGAACTAATCGGTGAAGTTTCTTCAGGAAAATTTCTTCCTGATGACTCGGATGAAGATGTGCACAGTGCTCTTGAAAGAGGATTAACAGAAAAACTGGGTACATTGGGAGGAGCGCTTCGAGCGGGTCGTTCTAGAAATGATCAAGTTACGACTGATCTTCGTCTGTTTGCTATAGATCACATGCTCTCTTTAGCTCTCATGCTCACTGAAATGATTGAAGTGATTCTTGATAAAGCGACTGAGTATGCCAACGATGCCGCTCCTGGGTTTACTCACATACAACATGCACAACCAATATCTTTTGGACACGAAATAGCAAAACATGCACATGCTTTCGCGCGAGACATTGACCGTATAAACGATTGGTTGCACAGAACTTCTGTAAGTTCTTTAGGAGCAGGGGCCTTATCCGGTTCTTCCTTGGAGTTAGACCCTGTTTTTACTGCAAAGAATTTAGGATTTGAAAGAAGTTTTGAAAATAGTATCGACGCCGTAAGTGATCGAGATTATGTTGCGGAAGCTCTCTTCATCACATCTCTGATTGGAGTTCATCTCTCTCGTATTGGCGAAGAATGGACACTCTTTGGGTCAACTGAATTTTCTTGGGCACAGATTGCAGATGAATATTCCACCGGATCGTCGATCATGCCGCAAAAAAAGAATCCGGATATGGCTGAACTAGCACGTGGTAAATCAGGTCGTCTTATCGGAAATTTGATGTCGGTTTTAACAATGCTAAAAGGACTCCCTTTCGCTTACAACCGCGATCTTCAGGAAGATAAAGAACCATTTTTCGATAGTTTAGATACATTGGCTTTAATTATTCCGGCCGTATCAGGAATGATTGCTACTACTAATTTCGATCGCGCAAAAATGAAATTATCTGCCCCAACTGGATTTTCCCTAGCTACAGAGATTGCTGATTATTTAGTACGCAAAAATGTTCCATTTGCACAAGCGCATGAAGCCGCGGGTGCATGTGTTGCTCTATGCGAGAAAACATCGTGCGAACTGCATGAATTAAGTGATCATCAATTCGCGGAAATTCACCCATCCCTTGATCCTTCAGTGCGCGAAGTTCTAACAATTCAGGGAGCACTTGCCTCTCGTACTACCTCCGGCGGCACGGCGCCTTCGCAGGTTTTGGTACAGATCAGCAATGCCAAGAAAAAAACCCTCGAACAACGCAAGGAAATTGCCAGCAAAACGAAGGCTTTTTCCGAGATGATGGGTGCATGAATCTTCTAGAAGATCTTCGTTGGCGTGGCTTGCTCTCACAATCTACCGATGAGGCAGCGCTGCAGGAGGCACTAAAAAAACCGGTAACTCTTTATATTGGTTTTGATCCAACAGCTCCATCGTTACATGTAGGAAACTTGGTCGTTCTGTTGGTTCTGCGTCGCTTCCAATTAGCTGGCCATAATCCAATCGCTTTAGTTGGGGGTGCCACAGGATTAGTTGGCGATCCCTCTGGTCGCAACGAAGAACGAACATTGAACAGTGGAGATACAGTCGCAGAATGGGTAGTCAAAATTCGCACTCAAGTTTCATCCTTTTTAGATTTCGAAAAAGGGGCCAACAAAGCGCAAGTTGTAAATAATCTTGATTGGACTTCGCCGCTTTCTGCTATCGAATTTTTGCGCGATATTGGTAAGCATTTTTCTGTCAATCAAATGCTCGCTAAAGATTCAGTATCTTCTCGCCTTGAATCTGGCGGTATTTCATACACCGAATTTTCATACCAAGTATTGCAATCGCTAGATTTTCTCGAGCTATATCGTCGCTACCAATGCACTTTGCAACTTGGCGGTTCTGATCAATGGGGAAATATTGTTGCCGGTCTAGACTTGATCCGCAGAGTAGAAGGAGGAAGTGGACATGCATTAACTATTCCACTTCTAACAAAGACTGATGGTTCAAAATTTGGCAAAACAGCAAGCGGCAGTATTTGGTTAGACGCTGCTATGACGTCACCATATGCATTCTTCCAATATTGGTTGAACACCGATGACAAAGATGTTGTTAAATTCCTTAAGGTTTTTTCATTTAAATCTCATGATGAAATAACGGAGTTAGAAAAAGCACATGAAGCTAATCCTGGTTTAAGAGAAGCCCATCGCGCACTCGCCAGAGAACTAACATCGTTGGTTCACTCACCTGAAATTTCAGAACGCGTTGAAGAAGCGGCAAAAGCTTTGTTTGGACAAGGAGATCTTGCGGCATTGGATGCGGTTACCCTCTCAGGAGCGTTATCGGAATTACCTCGAGTTACTGTTAAATCCGGCGAAGAGATTCCTTCCTGGGTTGATCTATTGGCAGCCACCGGAGTTGTTGACTCCAAATCGGCGGCTCGCCGAATCGTTAAAGAGGGCGGCGCGTATTTGAATAATGCGAAGGTGGAATCAGAAGATTTCCGCCTTCAAAAAACCGACTTTTTATGCGGAAAATACGCCCTTTTACGCAAAGGTAAACGAGATTTAGCAGCTGTGGAGTTGATCTAGTTTCTGCGTAAATGCTCTAAAACCCATGCGGGGATAGGTTTTAACCCCAATTTGACCCCCAAGCCAGGTGGCCCTATAGTTTCCCTCCTGCTGTGAAACGGACGATTTAGGCCGAACAGCTGATCCCCACACCTAGATGGCAATAGCCGGTTTGACCGGTTCTCTGCCCATGCACTAGGTTTGGCGGTCTGCCCTGAAAATAGGAAGAAATTCCTGGAAGCAGTGCGCATCCGTACCTTGAGAACTCAACAGCGTGCCATAAGTCAATGCCAGAAGATGGCTTACTT
>Ga0315899_10010201_pt1 | contig 10057 bp, 13 predicted proteins | sample LakEriMetagenome_2_FD_203518 | JGI IMG/M metagenome (GOLD analysis project Ga0315899, IMG submission 203518) | Freshwater fungal communities from buoy surface, Lake Erie, Ohio, United States - Buoy 4 MA112 | ecosystem: Environmental > Aquatic > Freshwater > Lake | place: USA: Lake Erie, Ohio...
ACATACATATACATAGATATATATATTTGAAAATCCATGACCTTCATTACCCCGTGAACAAGACACGCCTAGCGGTATAGTTAACATGTATATGTCAATCGTTAAACCGTGAATCTGCAACGCCACTGACTTTGTGTGTGTCTGTGTGTCTGAGTGTCTGTGTGTCTGTATGTGTGGTCGTGCGTGCATGCGTGCGTGTGTGTGCGCGCGCGCGTGCGTGCGTGTGTGTGTGTGTGTGTGTGTGTGTGTGTGTGTGTGTGGCAGACGGTTGGCGTTATCGTATCTGCTGGTATTATGTCGTTCAGGTGATTAGGGCAGTGAGGGAGGAGGGTAGTGGAGAAAGGTGCGGGAGGAGAGGGCGAGAGGGCAAGGGGAGGAGGGAGGGAGAGGGTTTCGATGTCAATGAGACCCTGGGTTCACCTGGCCAGGTGCAGGTGGGGGGGTGGGGAAGAGAGAGAGAAAAAGAGAAGGCGAGAATTTTAACGGGATTTGATCTCGCGCGCGCTCTCTCTCTCCCTCTCTCTCTCTCTGTGTCTCTCTGTCTCTCTCTGTATGTGGGTGTGATTGTGTGTGTTTGTGTGGGTGCGTGGCTGTGTGTGTGTGTGTGCGCGCGCACGTGACATGCGCCAGTTCTGCGCCATGGGCAGTTGTATGGTTCGTGAATGTTCTAGTTGGGAGAATGGGAGGCACAACACACGTGACATGGAGAACAGCAACCTCACCACTGTGCATATTATAATTGTGTGTGTGTGTGTTTGTGTGTCGTCATGTATGCATGTATCGGTGATGGAGTGTGCATACGCACTCACACACACACACACACGCACACAAACATAGCGCACTCACGGTGCTTCGAACGGCTTTGGAGGATATAATTTCTAGTCAGCACCTCGTCACTATGCAGGTGTGTATCTATACTATATATGTATATATATGCACGTCTCTCTCTCTCTCTCTCTCTCTCTCCCTCTCTCTCTCTCTCTCTCTCCTCAACACATATGCACATGCATATACACACACGTCAATACATGTACACATACACATACACATACACATACACATACAACACATCTACACAGACGTCAACACACACGTCAATACATATACATGTACATATACACATACACATACACATACACATACAACACATGTATTGACGTTTGTGTATATCTGTCTACACAGACGTCAACATATGTGATCTTGGGAGCAGCGACGCTGTCCAAGCTTACTTTACTTACTTTACTTACTTTACTACACAGACGTCAACATATTTGATCTTGGGAGCAGCGACGCTGTCCAAGCTCCTCCTCTTTTTCTTGTGCACGGCCCTCAAAGACAAAAGCGCCTCTGCGCTCGCCCTGGCTGAGGTCCACATGAGAGGGGAGAGAGGGAGAGGGTGTGCGAGGGAGAGGGCGCGCACGCGGTCCTGAGAAAGGGATAGGGGAAGGTGATAGGTAGGGCGGGTGAGAGAGAGTGAGAGCGCGCGCGCGGTCCTTGTGGGAGAGGAAGGGAGGGTCCACGTATTCGAGGGTCTTTCCCTCTATAAAAGAGGGCAAGAGGGAGACCCTCCCTGTCTTTCGCCCTCTCTCTCTCGATCGCGCGCTCGCTCACTCACTCACGCTTCTCGCGCGCGCTCCCTCGCCCCCTCGCTCTCTCGCTCTCTCACTTTCCGTCTCTCTCTCTCTCTCTCTTGGTCTGTGTGGAGACAGGACCACTTCAACGACATCCTATCAAACAGCGGTGCTATGGCCACAGCAGCTGCTGCCAGCAAATTCCCTCAGCTGTGGTCTCTCTCTCTCTCTCTCAACATAGATGCGTGTATGCATATTCAATGTGTACATACATACTTGCTCAGCAGAGAATTGGCCTCTCAAAGGGAGCATTGTCGTGAGACTTATTGTGCATACACACATACATGCACTCACATGCATACCTAAATACCCACTTATGCATGGGTCCTTCTCTTTTGACACTAGTGTAGGTCTCTTTTGACACTAGTGTAGGTCTCTTTTGACATACCCACTTATGCATGGGTCCTTCTCCGTTGCACGTGTACATCGACGTGTGATTGACGGGCATTTACGTATGTGTGTATATACATACATACACATACATTTACGTATGTGAATACACACATACATCTACGTACGTGATTACACACATACATCCACGGATGTGCATACACTTACGCAGTGTATATGTGTATACACACATACGGTGACCACAGGTATATTGACCCAATAGGGGGGGGGTTCATAGCTTTGTACATCATCGTCAGCTGGTTCCAGATCGCGCGGACACACATAGATAAGATCGTTGGTAAAAGTGCCCCTGATGACTTCATACAACAGGTGTGTGAGGGTGTGTGAGGGTGTGTGAGGGTGTGTCCATATCCATTCAGCACATACCAACACAAACCCATTCGCCCCCCCCCAGATTGTTGGATGAGAAAGTAGGTGTGTGTATTGTGGGGGGGGTGTCATGTGCACACAAACACACACACACACACACACACACACACACACACAGGTGCGCGATGTGACAGAAGCACATCATCACGCCTTGAAGTTTGATTACTGCCGCGCCTACTACTTCGGCCAGAACTACCTGGTAAGGATGAGGGTGGGGCGAGAGCGCGTAAGAGAGCGCATGCACACACGCAAACACGCACACACATAGACACGCATCTAATGTGTGTGTGTGGTGTGAGTGTGTGCGTGTGTGTGTGTGTGTGTGTGTGTATGTGTGTGTACAACACACACACACGTGCGCGCGCACACACACAGGTGGAGTTAGAGGTGATGCTACCGCCGACAATGTCTGTTCGTGAGAGCCATGATATTGCCATCGACCTCCAGGTGTCACACATACAGACACAGACACAGACACACACACACACACGGGTGTGGGCGAGGGAGCGCGTGCGCAGAATAGAGGGTTTAGGTAGGGTTTAGAGTCAGTGGCAGATAACGAGGGAGGGAGGAGGGGGGGGGGAGGGATAGAGAGGCCTACATTGCAAACATTTGCGCGCGCACACGCGCACACACGCGCACCAGCATAAGATACAGGCCATGGAAGGAGTGGAGAGATGTTGACACACAAACACAAACACAAACACGCATTAGCACAAGATAGAGGCGATGGAAGGAGTCGAACGATGTTTTGTGCACGTGGACTACCGCAGCCGCGCGCAAGAGCCGCCGGTAAGTCGTCTGTTTGCTTCAGCCCCCTGGAATTTGTATTTTCAGCGCCGCTAATCGGTCTTGCCAAACTCTCTCTCTCTCTCTCTCTCTCTCTCTCACACACACACACACACACACACACACACACACACATGCTTCCTGACTTTCCTTAAAAATAGTGAGATTTGACTCTGAGCACCCCTTCCATTCTGGCTGTTGCCTTTCTCGCCCTCTCTCTCTTCTCCGACTCGCTCTCACTCTCTCTCCTTCTCCCTCGATTTTGGTCCCCGCCTCTCCTGTCCTCACGCCACCGTCGTGGTGAAGATCGCTGATTTTTTTTTTGTGCGACCAAACACACCAGGAGCATAAAGTGGAACGAGAGCTCATCGCAGAGTGCGAAGAGAAAAGCCACCGGGGCTGCGCAGGCGAGTTTAGGCAGCAAAACAAATTCCTTCATCAACCAAGGTGAACAAACCCGTGGATGGAATAAAGCAATCCGACTAATAAACCGATGCATCCGTGACCTGTGACCCATGAAATGGCGATCTTTGAGAAGCAATTATTCAGCTGCTCCAGCTCTTCGAGCAGCGTGCTCAGCGGCTCCAGGAGGGAGACGAGAGAGACCCCTACCCCCCTCATCCCCCCACACACACGTACGGAGAGAGAGAGAGAGAGCGCGCGCGCGCGCGAGCGAGCGAGAGAGAGTGAGAAAGTGATAGACCTGCAACAAACAGTTGGGTCTTTGTTACTTCGAACCACAGCGGAGGCGGCGCCACGCACTCGGGATCTTTGCCATTGCATTTGCTGTTGATCGTCCGGTTGAACGGCAGCAAGAGAGCTCTTCTCGCTCTCCCTCTCTCACCTCCTCCCTCTCTCCCTTAAACACGCACTGACGGAAAGACTCTTGTTGCTTGTGCATTGCCTAAAAATGTTCGACGTTGCCAAGACGTTTCTGTTTTCACGTGTTATTTACACATCACAATATGAAAAAAAGCTCCCCAAACCGTTCAGTCGGAAGTCTCACACCACTTCCGCCTGTGCACACTCCTTCCCCGCCCATGCCAACACCTCCATCTCCCCGGTCACCACCTTCGCCTTTCCCTCCCAGCCGTTCATCTGCTCTTGTACGAGCAGATGCCAGAGCGAATTGATAAACCTGTTCGCATGAGTAATGCGACGGGTTCTCGAGCTTTCGCTGCTGCTTCTCGCCTGCTGGAGGCTGTTGTTTCATAATTTCTTTCACTATTTCAAGGAGCTCGGCAGAGGCATTATCCTGCACCTGGCACTCCTTGCTGTCAACGCCGAAGCCCCGCTGGGGCATCGGCGGCAGCGGTCTTGCTTTAATAATGTCGCGCTCGACTTTGAGCCGTGACGCCCTCTCATAGTCTCCGGAGCGCACGGCGCTGTCGAGCTGCGACAAGCACGAATAAAGCTCGTCGTGTTGAGACTCGACGGCACGCTGCCACGCTGCTATCACCTCGTCGTAGTTGTCCTGGCTGAATTGGCCCGTCGAGTGCTGCGGGGTTGCATACCCTAAACGCTGCGAGCTCGTGGAGTCAGCAAGAGAGGGGTCTTGGTTCGAGCCCGTTTGGACGGATAATAACGGTATCGAGACCAGTTTGGAACTTGCTGCGCCTCCGTCACCAATTGTTTGTCCGACGCTCTTGTTGTTATCATCTTCTTGACCTGCTGGGGATAGGTCTTCAGACGCCCATTGGCCGTCACCGACGACTGGAACAATAACACCCACACGGTGCCTCGAGAAGGGACGAGGTGAGGGCGGCATCATTAGATTGAGTGCTGCAGCAGGTTGAATAGATGTCTTTTCCATCGAACAGTACGTGCTGTCGGTCATGGTGGTCAAAGGAGGAAGGAGGGCTGGAGAGCAGCTCACATCTTGCTGGAGGTATGCTGCTCTTTCAACTTTCTGAGGTGATATGAAAATCGTTGGTCGCGGTTTTGAGGACTCGACAGACGGTGTTGAGCAAGATGGCTTGTGTTGAGTTGAAGGTGGCCTGTATGGTGTTGAATTGGGTGGCCTGTACAGTGTTGTACTAGGTGGCCTGTCCCCTGACATATCCTGAAGTGGAGTTACCCCTCTGTCAATTTGGGTATTTAAATGTCCCGGGATGGTGACAAGCGCACAGTTTCTCCAAGTCAAAGCTTGTTCATGATTTGCAACGTCTTTGGAAGACGTTGCGTGGCTTTGCGAGCCCTGCGAATCCTGCGTGTGCAAGCTGAAATTTAGCAATGTGTTGTTCAATGAGGGCACGCACGCATGGACACGATCACAAACATATATGGCGACACGGACGCAGATACGAGCGCATATAATGTACACCCATACACACAGGCAACAGATATGGGCGCATAGAATGTACATACATACATGCAAATAAGCCTCACTCCAGGCGACACTTCCGTGTACATACATTCGACACTTTCGTAGCAGGAGTCGTTTTCAAAAGGAATCCTACAACAGGTCAATACCTCGAGGCGGAGGCCTTGCGTAGCACTTGAAATGTCACACCGAACGTTGTTCGGTGTGATGGAAAGGTTCACTGGAGTCGCGTTTACTGGGGTCAAAACCACCGTGTCGAGGGCGCAAGACCGGAACCTGTGGTCAGAATTCCCATGCTCGTGTGAGCGGAGCTTGGCAGTGTAGGCGGGACTAGCAGTGCGATCAGGCATATCGTGTCGACCAAAGATTACGCTCCGAATCTTACCGCGAAGAATTTAAGGGTGAGTTCGTTGTCATACTCGTAGTAGACAGAGAACAGCTGTCAAGCGAAGACGGAGTCCAGCTGCCTTCGGACTGTGTGTTATTTTTCCAGCCTGCGTCCAATGATGATGTTAGTGGTAACATACAATAACATGGTTTCTACCCGTGTCTGCGTCACAGCAGCAGTCCCCTGTATGTTTTTGAAGCATGTCAGCACAACCAAAAATCATGAAAAGTACATCACCTTGATGCCATGACATGCCATCACATTGATCGGCCCTGATGCGATCCAACCGTAAGGCAGGCACAATTGACGCGGAAGGTTTCAGACCGATAGTTGCTTTTGACTCCTGCTGATTCAGCGAGCCCGACAAGTATCCCAGCTGTACGTAACAGATTTCGAAGGCAGAGGGGTGAGGGAGTCATTGCAGAGGCATTTGTGCGCATGCGCACACAGATCTGCCTGTTAATTCATGCGCATTTGAATGTGTACATGCGTGTACTTGTGCCCATTTGCGCATGTGAGTCTGCTTGTCACAGTGCGGCAGACAGAACACTCCACTAGCCCCAACATGGTGCGGGTTAGCGTGTAGCCATTCCCTTCGCACGCAGAGCACGTCTGCCCGTTTCACGTTCATTCTTCGGCGTTTAACATTTAGCGTTTAGCGTTTGGTCATGAGCGTTTAGAACGCAGGTTTTTAGGGGCCCATGTTTCGAGTTTTCTTTTTGCACGCTCTCTCACCTGAATGCTCATGTTGTTGCGCAAGTGAGCACTGTGACTCGATGTCAAGTTTCGGGGGCTTTTGCGAGGGCTGAGAAAACAAACGATTGACATCGTTGGTATGTCAGAATCTGCAAAGGCGACTGGCAGATCGCCATCGTACCTATACACAAGACGATGTGGCAATACCTGCAGTCCGAAGCCACTTCCATCGGCGGCAAAGTCGGCGCAGCATGAGGTTTGCTTTGCCTCATCGCTTGATAGGCTTGAACAATGACAGGCAACACCTGAGGACTCACGTCCCAGAGCCACATGTGCTGCCCATCATCATTGACCAGTTCAACACGTGCTGGCATGTTGGGAAGTCCCTTGACGGTCATAGTGCTTGCTGCGCCGAGCAGGATTCGTGTCTTCTCTTCGAATTCGAAATGCATCTCGAGATTGCTTTGCCTGATCACCAGCCGGCAATATCTGCTGCGCCAAACAATGTGCTTGGTGCTGACTACGGCGCAGCAAGCTACGTTTCGACGTCGCCCGATGCCACCGTGTCCAGAGTGAAGGACATACACATCTTCGACCCGCTGGTAAGCAAGGCCCTCAGTCTGCAAGTTCGCCCTCCACCGGGGATGTCTGGCGCAAAACTCGCGTTCCAGCTCGCTGTTATCGAGGACCTGCTGTATGATGCGGGCGCCAGGGTTTTTTTCCGTGTTCGTAAGCTCGCCCTTCGCCGACAGCGCCCGCAGCTTTGCCAGGTCCAGTTCCTCAGACGCGGTCAGCATCGCGCTGCGTGCTTCCGCGAACTTGTCTTCCGCTGCTTTCACTTTTGCGGCCTTAGGGGCAAGCGCCGCCTTGAGGTCACCCTGCGTGTACCTATCCGGGAATTTCATCCTTGGCCCTTTCTTTTTCCCGGCTTTCTTTGCTGCAACAAACGCCGCCGTCGCCCTCTCGAGGTCTGCACGCGCGGCATCGTGGGCTGACTTTGCCTGCTCTGCGATGGCGAACGCCTCGTCCAACGTCTTGACCCGCATTCGCGGTGAAGCCGGGCACGTCGACGCCGCTGAGAGCTGGCACGGGCCCAGAGTTAGGTCCGCAAGCTCGTCTACCTCGTCCCCGTCCGAACTGCCGTCGCCGCCGCAGTTCTGCCATTTCTGCTCTGGGCCCGCCATGCTCCGTCCCGCTAGCTGCATAAAAAGACGCTCCACCGACACCCGGCAAAAGTTCACAGCAAAACGAATCTGATTTTGGGGTTTTTTCTAAATCGCCCGGGTGCCCCACTTGTGGGCACTAGTACGGCATGTCAACTGGCACAAAAAGTTTTGGGCCCACAATTGGGGCACCGGGCGGTTTAGAAAAAACCCCAAAATCAAATTGTTTTGCTGACCCAGTCACTATGTGTGTGTGTTGAGTGTTCACATTTAAACAAGTACTCTCATACTCTCACTCACTCTCTGTTGATTGTTTATTTTTAAGGAGAGTAAACAGAGGTGTCTCTGAGAAAAAAGAAATAATGGCTGGCATAGAGAACAGGCGGGCCCTGGGACGGTGGGAGCTGCTTAGATGGCTCAACGATTTTCTCTGCCTCGATCAGTCCAAGGTCGAAGAGTGCGCCGACGGCGTGGCCTTCTGCCAGCTCATGGACGCTGTGTTTCCGGGCAAAATTCCCCTGCACAAGCTCGTCTGGGATGCGAAGGGCAAGGATGACCGGATGAAGAATCTGCGAATACTCGAAAAGGTCATGCGCGAGTGCGGCATGAGCAAGCCCATCCAAGCAGAAAAAATAGCGAGTGGTTCGTTTCCCGAGAACCTTGCCCTCCTCCAGTTCCTCCACACCTACATCCAGCGCACTTGTCCAGGTGATCTGAGCCAAGCCAAAGCCGTGCCTGTTTTGAAACGTGCGTCTGCTTGAAGGCAGATGCAATACGCTGCGATGAGATGACGCAATCCTCCATCCGCCCCACACACGCACCGATCAGGAGCGCACCTGCAATACAACGCTTATCAGCGGCGGGCGGAGGCAATGGGACACGCTGGCCCGCGAGCCCGCACAGAGCTTTCCCCTTCCAAGCTTTATGGAGCGCCGCAAGGTCACTCTTTCCGGACCCTGATTTTTTTTTCGTGCCTACTGCTTTCCTGCCACCATCGTCCCTACGGGGATAAGCCCGGCGTGCCGCTCACCCTTGCATTTCTATGTGCAGCCTCGACCGCTGATAGAAACCTCCTTTACGCAGGGAACGATTCTGATTCCAGGAAGCGCAGCAACCAACAACAGTACGACCAACGTCTCAAGGAGCAAGACGCGGGGATGGACGGCCGTTACATGTCGAGTATCGGCTCATCGGCAGGCTCGCCGAGCAAAGATGGGCATGGAGAGGACGACACGGGGGAGTTTAGCGGGTATGGCGTTGATGATCTTGCTCGTCTTCATTCTTCGCCTGCTCGCTCCCTCAAGTCTTTGCTTCCCCAGGTGGTGTGTGGGTGTGGGTGTGGGTGTGGGTGTGCGCGCGCGTGTGCTTTTTTGCGTGCTTGATCTTTACGCATGGGTTCGGGCGAAACGCAACAAGCAAAGACTTGGCGGCAGTTGTCATGCGCGCAGTTCTCATGCGAGATCAATACATACACACGTGCAAATCATACATACCAGCAATTTCTCTCTCTCTCTCTCTCTCTCTCTCTCTCACACACACACACACACATGCTGGCAGCCGATGATCTTGTCTTCGAAACAATCACCAAAGCGCATAGTTGCTGACCGCTACGCAGGTGTATGTGTATTCCTACATACATGAGGATTTAGGGCCTTGGGCATCGTACCTACATACAAAGGAGAGGAGGAGGAGGAGGATTTATTCGTATTCAACGATACTATAGAGGATTTAGGGACTTGGGCATCGAGGTTGTGGCACTTCGAGCCCCTCATCACGCAGAGAGACACGTAGGGAGACACACACAGACTCTCTCTCTCCCTCTCTCTCTCTCTCTCTCTCTCCCTCTCTCTCTCTCTCTCTCTCTCTCCCACATACACACACTCACTCACTCACACACACACACACACACACATGCTCGCCCGTACGCATGCACGCATTATCATAACATTTTTTTTTCAATATTTTGATTACTATATTATATATACATGAAATATATTATCTGTACAAAATAATACACACACACACACACACATGTACATATGTATGCAGGCAATTGCGCACTAGTTTGTTACTGCTTTACTAGTCTACCACCGGAGACAGGGGAGCAGCCCTCACTCGCGAGGCGCCCTGGGTCCCTTTATAGATCGGCTCTTCTTCTTCTTCTTCTTCTCCTCCTCCTCCTCCTCCTCCTCCGCCGCCGCCGCCGGCGCCGCCGGCGGGGGGGGCGCGGGCGGGGGGGGGGGGGGGGGGGGGGGGGGGCGGGGGGGGGGGGGGCCGGGGGGGGGGG
>Ga0315899_10010202_pt1 | contig 10057 bp, 6 predicted proteins | sample LakEriMetagenome_2_FD_203518 | JGI IMG/M metagenome (GOLD analysis project Ga0315899, IMG submission 203518) | Freshwater fungal communities from buoy surface, Lake Erie, Ohio, United States - Buoy 4 MA112 | ecosystem: Environmental > Aquatic > Freshwater > Lake | place: USA: Lake Erie, Ohio...
CACCCTCCCATCGAGCACAGCGCGAAAGCCGATCCTCCCCCGAGCTTACTGGCGGGCGCAGGATCCATCCTCAACAAAAGGTACGCCAGCGGAGCGGGATGGGTCCGTAGCCCGCGTTGGAAGCGATCAACCACTACCCATCGCGCACAGCGCGAAAGCTGATCCTCCCCCGAGCTTACTGGCGGGCGCAGGCCCCATCCCGCGGAGCCCATGCCAACCGACCACACACAGCAGCGAGTCCCCTCCCTCGGTGTCCATGTCGGCACCTAAGCCAGCAAGGGCTTGATAAGCTCTCCGGCGATGTCGGTGAGGCGGAAGTCGCGGCCTTCGAAGCGATGGGTGAAGCGCGTATGCTCGATGCCCAAGAGATGCAGCATCGTGGCGTGCAAGTCGTGCACGTTCACCGGGTTCTCCACGATGTTGTAGCCGAAGTCGTCGGTGCGCCCATACACAAGGCCAGGCTTGATGCCGCCGCCGGCCATCCACAGCGAAAAACACCGCGGATGATGGTCGCGACCAAAGCTGTTGGCGCTGATGTCTCCTTGCGAATAGGCCGTGCGCCCGAACTCACCGCCCCAGATAACCAGCGTGTCGTCGAGCAACCCACGCTGCTTGAGGTCCTGGATGAGCGCACCACTCGCCTGGTCGGTATTGCGGGTCTGGGCCTTGATGCCATCGGGCAATCCGCCGTGATGGTCCCAGTCGCGGTGACACAATTGGATGAAGCGCACGCCTCGCTCCGCCAAGCGACGCGCCAAGAGGCAGTTGTTCGCGAAAGACGATTTGCCCGGCTGAGCCCCATACAGCTTGAGCACCGATTCCGGTTCGGTGGACAAGTCCACCAACTCCGGCACGCTCGTCTGCATGCGGAAGGCCAATTCGTAGCTCTCAATGTGCGAGGCGATGTCCGGATCGCCCAAAATACCCAGTCGCTTGCGATTGAGGGTTTGCATTGCGTCGAGGAGTTGCCGACGCGAGTCGCCGCTCATGCCCGGCGGGTTGGAGACATACAGCACAGGGTCTCCTTGGCTGCGCAATTGCACACCTTGGTAATTGGCTGAGAGAAACCCATTCCCCCAGTAGCGAGCTTGGAGCGACTGCCCACCGCTGCCGCTCACCAGCACCACATAGGACGGCAGATTCGCGTTTTCTGAGCCCAGTCCGTAGGCGATCCACGAACCCATGGTGGGGCGTCCGGGCTGCTGATTGCCGGTGCCAAAGAAGGTCACAGCCGGATCGTGGTTGATCGCATCGACATGCATCGTGCGAATCAGGGAAATGTCGTCGGCCACCGCTCCGATGCTGGGCATGAGCGACGTGATCTCCATCCCGCTCTTGCCGTACTTCTTGAACTCGAAGGGAGAACCCACGCACTTGAGCACCGACTGCCCGGCCGTCATCCCGGTGATGCGCTGCCCACGCCGGACACTCGGCGGCAACTCCTGGCCGGTCATCTCCTTGAGCTTCGGCTTGGGGTCGAAGAGGTCGAGGTGCGAGGGCGCACCCGATTGAAAGAGGTAGATGACCCGCTTGGCTTTCGGCGGCAAATGCAACGACTTCAACGCACCCGGGACAGCCTGTGTGGCCGGGTTGGCAGATGCCCCCCGGAGATGCGCCGGCAATAGCGAAGCCAAGGCCATGGCACCCAGGCCCGTGGAACTGCGCGTGAGGAACGTGCGCCGAGTCAGGATGCGCTCGGCTTCGCCCTGGAGGTAGGAGGGGTTCACTTGGTGATGGTCTCGTTGAGGTTGAGGAGCACGTTGGCCACTGCGGTCATGGCTGCCAGCGCGGCAGGATCCGAGGATTCCGGAGCCTTGGACTCGCCCACGGCGATCAGGGCCTTGGCGGCAGCGGGATCGGCCTGGAAGCGGGCCAATTGCTGTTCATGGGTCTGCCGGAGCACAGCCACCTCGTCCGGTTGGGGCTTGCGGCCCAAAGTGTGCCGGAAAGCGCGCACCAACCGACGGTCGAGGTGAGTGGGTTCCTCCGTTAGCACCCGCTGCGCAAGGCCGCGGGCCGCTTCGACGAAGGCGGGATCATTCATGAGCACCAACGACTGCAACGGGGTTTGCGTCCGCTGGCGCAGGAAGGTGCAAACCTCGCGATTCGGCGCATCGAAGGTGGCGAACGACGGATAATGGGCCGAGCGCCGCCAGAACACGTACATGCCCCGGCGGTAGAGATCCTGCCCATGATCCTGGACGAACACCGAGTCGGTTCCATCCCAGATGCCCGGTGGTTGGTAGGGCTTGACGCTCGGGCCACCGATCTTCGGGTTGAGCAGGCCGGAGACGGCCAGCGCGTTGTCGCGGATGTATTCGGCGTCCAAGCGCAGGCGCGGACCGCGGGTGAAGAGTCGATTGTAGGGGTCCCGAGTCAGCTTCTCCGGGGTAGCCGTGGCCGCCTGCCGGTAAGTGGCGCTGGTCACCATCAAGCGCAATTGGTCCTTCACGCTCCAGGGCTTGATATGGGGCGTCTTTTGGCCGCGTCGCTGGGTTGTTGCACCCGCAGGTCCTCCGTCGCGGAACCGGACGGCTAGGAAGTCGAGCAACTCGGGATGGCTGGGCCACTCGCCTTGGGACCCGAAATCATTGGCGGTCTTAACCAACCCGTTGCCGAAGAACATCGCCCAATAGCGATTGACCGTCACCCGTGCGGTGAGCGGGTGTTCCCGCGACACCAGCCAGCGGGCCAAGGCCAGACGGTTGGTCGGACCCGCCGGCAGCGGCGGCAAGAAGGCCGGAGTCCCCGGTTGCACCCGTTCTCCCCGCGTGCGGAAGTCGCCCCGAACCAACACGTAGGTTTCCCGAGGAGGATCCAACTCCTCCATGATGAGAGTGGTCGGAATCTTGGAATAGAAGGCGTCCTTGTTGCGGCGCGCTTGGGCTAGCGCCTTCTCGGCTCGCAAGAAATCGACCGCATGGTTCTCGCGGTAGAAACGAGCCAAGTCAGTGCGTTCTTCATCGGAGCGCTGGCCGCGCGACTTGGCGACGATCGCCGCATAACCCTCGAAGGTCAGGGCCTGAGCCTCGCCTGCAGCGAGCGTTCGAGAGTAAATCCGCAGGTCATCCAACTGACCCGAGAAGAAGGATTCTCCATGGCGGGAGCCCAGTCGCAGCGGTTCGCGGGTTGCGGGAGAATTCTTGAGCTGGTCCTTCTCGGTCTCCACATCCTTGCGCACGCCATTGACGAAGAGTTGGACGCCCGAGGCCTTGGCCGACCCATCGTAGCTCACGGCGACATGGAGCCACTGGTTCTGAGGCAACTGCTCTTTGGTGCGGACCTTCAGGGCATCGTCCGGCCAAGCATGGATGAGGTGAGTCTGAAGGCGTCGATCGGACACCAGCACATCGAACCCGCGATAGCCGGGGCCTTTCTCCATCTGGCTCAAGATCGCTCCATCGCCCTGGATCCGGACCCAGGCGGCCACGGAGAAGGCATTGGTGCGCTCCCATTCCGGGCGTGAGGCTGCTTCGGCATGGGCCTTGCCATCGAACTTCAGGGCCTTGCCCAGGCGAGAGTCCGCAAACTCCGGCGCGTTGGTCCCCTTCCAAAGGACTGCGGCATCGAGGGAATTCTCAAAGTTCCACCGAACCGCCACGCCATGGGTCGACGCCATCACTGGAGGCCTCTCGCCCAGTTCTCGTTCCCACTTCTCCTGGGTTTCGCCCAATTCGTTGGATCGGTCCTGCAAGGTTTTCTCGGCGTCTTTGAGGGCGAAATCGGCCTCCACGAACTTCGCAGCCTGCTCGGCCGTCGGCACGGGCAAGCGCGGTGGTGGGTTGTCGGTGCGGATGCGATCGAGTCCTTTTTCCGGCACGTTGTGGAAGAAGGCGTACAGCCGATAGAATTCTTTGGCGCTGATGGGGTCGTACTTGTGGTCGTGGCACTCGGTGCAGCCCACGGTCAATCCCATGAAGGTCGCCCCCACCGTGTTGACCCGATCCACCACGTACTTGTTGAGGTACTCGTCGGGATCAGCACCGCCTTCGTCGTTGGTCATGTTGTTGCGCACGAAGCCGGTGGCCACCCGCTGACTGACCGAAGGATTGGGCAGGAGATCGCCCGCCAACTGCTCGACGGTGAATTGGTCGAAGGGCTTGTCGGCATTGAAGGCATCGATCACCCAGTCGCGCCACAACCACATGAACCGGACGCCATCGAAGTGGTATCCGCTGGTGTCGGCGTAACGCGCCAAGTCGAGCCAGTTCTGTCCGACACGCTCCCCATAATGTTTGGAATCCATCAGGCGGTCGACGAGGCGCTCATACGCATCGGGACGCTTGTCAGCCAAGAATGCATCAACCTCTTCGACGGTGGGCGGCAGGCCAGTGAGGTCGAGGGTGACGCGGCGCTGCAGGCTGACCGGGTCGGCCTCCGGATTAGGCCGGAGCCCTTCGGACTCCAATCGGGATAGAACGAAGGTGTCGATGGCATTGCGGGCCCACTTGCCGTCTTGGACCCGAGGCAACTCCGGGGCGGTGGGCACCATGAACGACCAATGCTGTTGCCAGGCAGCCCCTTGTCGCACCCATTGCTGGAGGAGTTCGATCTGGGCGGGTGAAAGGGGCTTGCCGTGCTGGGGCGGCGGCATGATCTCGTCGGGATCCTTCGTCAGGATGCGCTCGACCAAGGTGCTGCTTTCGGGCTTCCCGGCGACCAAGGCGTATTGCCCCGATTTGAGCTTCGAGAAGGCGTCCTCTTGACGGTCCAGGCGCAGACCCGCCTTGCGCTTACCCTCATCTGGTCCATGGCAGGTAAAGCAATGTTCCGAGAGAATGGGGCGAATTTGTCGGTTGAAATCTACGCGGGGCTCCGACGAGGCCGCAGGGCCGGCTTGGAGGGCCACCGAACAAAGACTCATCAACACCACCCAGGCGACTCCGTGACAACGGATTTGAAGCGCGCGGTACGCGATGGCGAAACAGAGGGTCACGCCGCCCATCATGGTCCAGCTGAGGATCTCCAGCAACCCTCCATCGAATCAGCCGCCCGAAAGCCCCGCCCACCATTGATACACGGCTCTCCGCAGGCCCAAACGGAACATCCCTCGCACCTCGTCACCGGAGAGGGCGCGGTCATAAATCCGGACTTCGTCGATATCCCCCTTGAAGAAGTAGTATTGATCCCAGCCGATTCGGACCGGTGAATCGCCCGGAGCCAGGATCCCCACTGCAGACGTGGAGTCCACCCGCTCGCCATCGATCCATTGCTCCAAAACACGACCATCCCATGTCTGCACCAGATGAATCCACTGGTGGAGAGGGTTGATCACCGGCACTTCCGAGGAACGATACTGGTTAGTGGAGCCTTCAGGTCGGATCCAGACTCCGCCCTTGATCGTTCGACCATCCCAACCCATGGCCCATTGACGGCCCGGTGAGTCCCGGTCGCCAACCGCCCGATCTTTGATGAGAAGTTTGCCGTGGTGGACTTCGTCCGACCGCATCCACAACACCAGAGAGTATGCATGGGTCTCCGACTCCGGAAACTCCGGGATGCTGATGCCGGCCTCACCATTGAAATGGGCCGCTCGGGAAGACGCCTTGGAGGCGTCGGCGACCCAGGATACTCCGAAGAGGGTCCCATGATGCCCCCGGCCGCTGTGGTCTTGGGCATCTCCATCGAGGGTGTAATACGCGGCGAGCCCCTGGGTGGGTTCGCTCTCGGGAACGCTCAAGGTCAACGCGCTCACGGCCTTCAACAAGGGCAACGGGGGCAACCATCCGCTCTGAGTGAGAACCGTCCAGAACAGGACGCCAGAAAGCAGGCCACCGGCGAGGACCTTGACCGCACGGTTCCCACGGGGCCGCAGGAGCGTTTCGGCGCTGGACAATTGGGCTGTATTTCCGGATTCCACCGCCTCCAAAACAGCCTGCACCACCCCGAGTTGGCGCAATCGATTCATTCCCACCGGGTTGCACAACGCCTCAATGAGGCGATTGATCAGTCGATCTTCACGACTCCAAGTGCCAGCCAGCCTGAGACGCGGTGGCAGGGAGGGGTATTCTAGGCGGGTATTTCCGCTCCAGAGCTCATAGATCAGCTTTCCCAGCGCGTAGAAATCCCGCTCAGGCCCCTCGCTCGTTCCGGGTGGGAAGTACCCCTCGGTCGATGCGGTGATGGCCACCGCGTCATGGATCGCACCCACGGTGTCGTAATCGGCCAGAACCCAACGCCCTTGCAATTGGAGCAGGTTGGCCGGTTTCACATCGCCATGGACCAGACTGCGACGATGCAAGAACTCCAAGGCTTGGACCACCGGCAAGGCGGTCTTGGCCGCGACGGCTGTCGTGCCAGAAGCGCCAACCGCCGTGGTGACCGGTGAGTAGTTCTCAAACTCCACCGACTCCGGGTCCACCGAGTCCGCCAGGGGCAGCTCCTCCCAGGCAATTCCATGGACCGGCTCCAGACCATAGGCAAGGACGGGAAGCAATCCGACCTCGGCAGAGAGCCCCTTGAGGGCTTCGCGCACTTGCTGGAAGCGGACCAGCGTTTCGGGATCACGTTGACGGGCGATTTTGAACACGCGCCACGCCCCCCGCGCGTCTTCGATGAGGTAGACCTCGCGACAATCCCGGGACGAGAGGCAGCGCAACCTGCGACAGGCGCCCAATCGTTCGCGCAAGGATTGCGGCAGCAGTCGCTGGGAATCTTCCGAGGGTGACGAGTTCTCGATCATCCGTGACGCGTCAACATTAGACGTTACAGACATCGGCTGCACCTCGGATATTCGATCCGGTAAACTTTCTGCCGAGGCAGGCTGTCATTTCTCATTGTTCTGTCGGAAGACCTCAACCGAGACTGTGGGCATGGGTCCAGAAGGTATTAGTTTTCGGCCCCGCTCCACTCCGCCACCTCCGTTAGGACCGCTCACCGAGTTGCGGATCGAGGGCATGGATTGCGGGAATTGCGCCCGATCGGTCACTGAGGCCCTCCAAGGTGTGCCAGGGGTTTCTCGGTCCGTGGTGGACCTCCGAGGTGCCACGGCGCGAGCCTACTGGATGCCCGGTCAGACTCCGGAGCCGGCGCGGTTGATCGAAGCGGTGAAGCGAGCGGGGTATCAGGCCCGCTTGGCCGAAAGCCTTGGATCGGCCTCCCCGACCGGATCGCCCCCCGGGAGCACGGTTCTCAACCCTTGGACGACGGCCGTATGGCTGGGCGTTCCCGCCACGGTGCTGCTGTTGGGAGGCGATTGGCTCGGCGGGTGGGGCATGCAACGAGGTTTCCAGACCCTGTCGCTGGTGCTGGCCACTTCGGTTCAGGCCGGCGTTGGCTGGCGGTTTTATCGCGGGGCGTGGCGACAGGCGCGGGTCGGACGCTCCAACATGGACACCTTGGTATCGCTGGGTTCGTCGAGCGCCTACTTGTGGAGCCTGTGGCTGTTTTTCACCCAAAGCCACGCCCACCTCTTCTTCGCTGAATCGGTCAGCATCCTGACGCTCATCAGCGTGGGCCACGCGCTGGAGGCCCGGATGAGCGCCCAGGCCGGCAATGCCCTCAAAGCCCTGCTCGAATTGGCTCCCACCACAGCTCGACGAGTGGACTCGGCCGGACAGGAGGTGGAAACCCCTGTGTCCCAACTGCGCACCGGGGAGCGAATCCGCATCAAACCCGGAGACCATTTCCCGGTGGATGCGGTGGTGCTGGAAGGAAACTCGTCGGCCGATGAATCCCTGCTGACCGGCGAGCCCATGCCCGTGCGGAAAGCCTCTGGCTCGGCGTTGCTGGCCGGATCCGCCAACCTGGAGGGAAGCCTGGTCGTGCGAGTGAGCGCCACCGGTGAACACACCACGTTGGCCCGCATCGCCGCGGTGGTGGAACGGGCTCAATCCAGCCGGGCGTCCATCCAACGCCTCGCCGACCGTGTCAGTTCCATCTTCGTGCCCGTGGTGGTGCTCATCGCCTGTCTGGCGGCAGCAGGTTGGATCTGGGCTCCCGAGACGCTTCGGCTCTGGCAATCCTCCCTGACTCCCCTGCTCTGGCACCCGCTGGCGAGCCTGTCCCCGATGAGCGACGCGGTGGCGGCCTTCTGCTCGGTGCTCATCGTGGCCTGTCCCTGCGCCATGGGGCTGGCCACCCCAGTCGCTCTGATGGCCGGTATCAACGCCGCCGCCCGACGGGGCATCCTCATTCGGGACGCCGTGGCGCTCGAGAAAACCGGGCGCATCTCGGCCCTGGCTTTCGACAAGACGGGCACGCTGACCGCGGGGCATCCGGCCATCACTCGATGGGAAGATCTGCGGCCCGAAGATTCCCGATCCATTCCCCTGCCCGCTCTGGCTGGGCTGTTGGCAAATCGATCCCAACATCCGGTCTCCCGGGCCGTGAGCTCGGCGGCTCAGTCGTTGCGGGATCGTGCCCCAACCTCTGGGCCGAACCTACCGGCTCTCATCTCGTGGCAAGAACTCCGTGGGTTGGGCATCGAAGCCCTCGCAGCCGGGGGCGATCCAGGCTCTGCCCTCCGGTTGGGGTCGGTGGGTTGGATGCGGTCGTTGGGAATCTCCTGGAGCGGCGAGGCCGAAGCCTGTCTGCAACAAGCATCCGAGGCCGGACACAGCGCCCTGTTGCTGGCCCAAGGCAAGGTTCTGCTGGGAATCCTGCACATCGGGGATGTCGTTCGCCCGGACTCGTTCGAGGTTGTCCAACGCCTGCAACAGCACGGCACGGAAACCTGGCTCATCTCGGGCGACACCGGCCCCACGTGTCAGGCCGTGGCGAAGGCAGTGGGAATCCCTCCAGAGCGAGTTCGTGCCGAGTGTCGCCCCGAAGACAAGGTGCGAATCCTCGAGGAAATTCAGGCTCGGGGGCGCCGGGTGGCTTTCGTAGGCGATGGCATCAACGACTCGCCGGCACTGGCCGCGGCCGACTTGGGCATCGCCGTGGCGAAGGCCTCCGACGTGGCCCGCGAGGCCGCCGACATTGTTTTGCTACGACCCGATTTGACCGCCGTGGTCGAGGCCCTGGACCTCTCCGCCCGGACCCTGCGCACCATCCACCAAAACCTGTTCTGGGCGTTCTTTTACAACGCCGCTGCGGTGCCGCTGGCCGCCCTGGGTTACCTGAGCCCCGTGGTGTGCGCCCTGACCATGGGCCTCTCGGACCTCATCGTCATCGGCAACGCCCTGCGCCTGCGGCGGCGGGCCTCCGACCTTCACCGAAACAGCGGACACTCCAACGAGGCGAAGGATCCCGGAGTTAAGCGTTGACCGGTTCTTCTCGGAGAGACCCGCGTTGAAAGAGGCAAACCCCCACCCGTGCGATGTGGGCGGCCACGTCCGGGTCGAGGTTCCGGTCGAATAAAATCAGGCTGAAGCGATACGGCAGCAGCAGGTCATCGAGTGCATCGTAGATTCTACCGACTGATCGCCACTCGAGCGCTTCACCCTCGAGCGAGAGATCGATATCCGAACCCGATTTGTGGGTGCCCTTGGCCCGGGATCCAAAGAGCACCGCCTTTTCCACCTCGGGAAACCGTGCCAAGACCCCTGCAATGAGGCCCATCGTTCTTCCGGTCAATCCGTGCGTCGAGGTCATGGCTCCAAAGCCTCCAATTCGGAAAACCGGCGACGGAATTCCTCAAACCTCGGAACGAAACTCCCCAGGATTGCAGCCGCAATTTCTTGTGCGGTCTTTTCGTTGTAAGTGTGACTGCTGCGATTGCGGGCCTGAATCATCGCCATCCATTCGTCACCGTCGACGATCAATCCCTTGGCAAAACCCTCGCGAGTGGCGTCTTTGGATCCGTAAAGAGGGCCATTGCCGCGCGATTCCAGGAAATCCTTGAGCGTGTTCCACGCCAGTTCATGGGTGAACTCAAAGGCTTGGATCAACCCCTGCTGTTCCAAATCCGACAGCCGCCTCTGCTTCGCCAACTCGGCTGCCGCCGCCAACTGAGAGAAGGCCTTGCCGAAGCTCTGGAAACGCTGACGCCAGCGGACATCTGGAGTCTTGGACATGGCGAGAACCAATCAGAACGCCCCTGTCCTCGCAGCATCAATTTCAGCCCATGAATCTCGAGCACCCACCTCACTCACTGCGGGAACCCATCGTTTTC
>Ga0315899_10010204_pt1 | contig 10056 bp, 6 predicted proteins | sample LakEriMetagenome_2_FD_203518 | JGI IMG/M metagenome (GOLD analysis project Ga0315899, IMG submission 203518) | Freshwater fungal communities from buoy surface, Lake Erie, Ohio, United States - Buoy 4 MA112 | ecosystem: Environmental > Aquatic > Freshwater > Lake | place: USA: Lake Erie, Ohio...
TCAGTCATAGCAATCTTTCAGTGGGCGCCAATTTCGAACTTCACTCTGTATTCCATGCGTCGGAAGTATGTTGCCAGCGTCATCCGTTTTCTAGATTTTTTTTAATTGTATCGCTACCCCGAATCATGGTCGGCAGTAGACCGCAGGGCCCGTGAATGGAATGGACGAAACGGACATTCGTCGGGATAGCGGCAAGCAAATTTTGAATGCCTTAGTTCAAGACCTGAATCAAACGGGGTCGGAACCGTTTCTAATCATTAGACGGTTAAGCAGATATTTCATGAAACGGTATGCATGCGTGACCGGTCTCTCCGGTCTCGAACTCCGTGAGCCTTCATAAACATACGGATTACGAAAAGGGCCGCGTCAGAGAATGTTCCTTATTTGGGGGCCGGGTAGTCTCGGATCTTTCTCAGACTATAAGATGTCGGCCTACAAACCAAGACATAAATTGCACTTTGATTCTGAGAATCATCGGGAAATGAACAGTCTCGTGAAATCCTCGGGAACTCGCCGTAGCTCGTCTGTCGAGATTTCTAGGGGAAGCTGTTCCTTATAATTTACGTAGTCGCGAAACCATGGCCGGTTATAGACAAGGCTGAGAACGGGGCGAATTTGGTCCGACCGATTTGCGAGTCCTTGATGCGACAAGCGATAGTCCATCAAAAGGCATGATCCGGGTTCGGCAATGGGATCTTGGTACTCCATTCGTTGCGACTCCTTGGAAGAACGAGTGTGGCTTCCCTTCACAACTCTTGTCGTTCCGAGGATCGAATTGTAACCAAGTAACGGCACAAGCATAGTAATCGCAAAGTGCGGCAAAGGTCGATCGTTGTCCCAATCAGGAAAAAGCGCTGGATGGTCTTTGTGCATATCCATGTCTCGCGCACCGGGAAAGGATGCAACAGAACAAAAGCTGCCGAGAACAAAGTCAGGCCCCAGTAGCTTGCTGAGGATCGGGAAAATCAATTTCGGTGCATAAAGCTCTGGGTTGTTGAATGCATCGGAAACTGTAACGGTCATCATAAACCTACGATCGCCAACACGCAGTGCGCCCTTGGGGTCTTGATCTCTCAATTCCTCGCGATAGCGATCAAAGAAAGACTGAGCTAACCCGCTCACTAATTCTGGCGAAAGTGCATTTTCGATCAGGAGAACTCCATGCTTCTGGAAGAATCTTGACGCTAGACGAAGCTTTCCACGCGAAATGGTTTGGTTCGATAGCTCTTCAACAGAGAATCGAATGGACGGTATGCCTGCTGGTTCGTCTGCAACTCGCTTCATTTCAACGAGTCTCTGTGCTTCTTCTAGATCACGCAGAAACGATAGGTTCTCTGGCGATTGATAGGTCGCGATGCGAAAATGGTCGATCGCTTGATCCAATTCCAATCGGTCAGTCTGGATTTTTCCCATCATGGCCCGAAGTCCTGCATGCAATGGGGCATGCCGGATAGCTTTGACGCACGTCGCGAAAGCCTCATCAAATTCATCGTGATCGTATTGCAGTCTTGCGTATTGACACTGACGATCTGCATCTTCGGGATGATGCTGTAAGTACCGATAGAGCAGCGCATCTTGCCGATCTACGAATCCCGATTTTTCATAGGCATCTATTTCCTGATATACCTTTTGACGGTCGTTGAGAGCAAGAATGCTTGGGACCTCGATCAAATCCATGAGGCGTCTTCGAAGGATTTTGGCTACGGTCTCTCGATCTTCTGCGTCCGTCATTGGAAATGCCCCATAGCTCATGATGTAACGCATGACGCCTGCACAAACAGCGCCTGGGATTGCAATCGTAAGATCGCTTCGACTCGCGTACCCCGAGGACACGAGAGTTTCGAGATAAGTTTGCATCAGGCGCGGATGTGATTCGTCGGCGAATAGACTCCTTTCACGGAGTATTTCCAATGGAATGGAACAACCGCTGAAGAAGTTGTGCAGTGATAATCCTGCGGGACCGGCAACCGCCTCGTCCCAGTCGAACAGGACTATCGATCCGTCTGATCGTTGCGCCGCGTTCTTTGGCCGTAGATCACAATGATTAATGGTTGGCCTGAGCCGCTCCGACTGTTCAATGAGTTCTTGAAACATCTTAGACTTTAACGCGATCCGCTTATGAAATTCGTCTGCGTCTTGGTCGCCAACAAAATGTGACAATCCAACTCGATGATTCCTCAAACTATTTGGATCGAGAAATTCTAAGAAATCGGTTACGAGCGTCGATGGGCTCAAACGAGGTAACGCTTGAACCACTTCGTTGCTTTCGGCAATCATTGCTTGGAGTCGTGCATAACACTCCAAGATCTTGTGCAGTTGTTCTTCGCTTGCTGAACTGCGTAGGTTGGAACCGCCGTGGTGTCGTTGCAGTGTCCAGCCGTTGTCTGGGTCACATGCAACGATATTGGGCACCGACGGACCAACCAACCGAGACATAACTTCGATGGCTTTTAGCGAACTTCGTTGCGAAAGCGGTACGGTCTTGAGAAAATACTCTTCGTCGCCACAAATGATCCTGTAAACTTGCGCCCAGGGATGATCTGTGACAATCTGTAGTTCATCGAATACGGGGAGGTAATTTTGCAGCCACAATCGCAAGGGCGTAGACTCTGTACCTGAAGCAAACTCGATGGATGTAGAGTGATTCATTTTGGGTCCGTAGATGTTTCAGTACGTTCTTTTTGTGAGGCCTCTATCAGTGATTTCAAAAGCTTGGTGGAATCCGAATCGTTTGGGGCCAACTCGATCGCTCGTCTCGCATGATGAATCGCGCAATCAAACTCGTTCTTTTCTCCGTAGCAGAGGGCGAGATTGTAGGATGTCACCGGATGTTCTCCGAAGTGGATTATCGATTCGTGGTAAGCATCAATCGCATCATCGAAATCATCCATGCGTTGGTAAACTCGTCCAATCTCAAACAGTATATCTTCGTTTCCTAAAGCAAAGAAGTTAGCCGTCACTCGTTTGAGTGTATCGCGAACCGCCGCGTACTCGCTCCTTGAAGCCTGACTCACAAAATCTCGTAGCGCGTGCCGCAACTGATAGAACACTCCGGTTTCATAACAACTCAAGCGGATGGCCGACAGGCAAAATTCCAAGTTCTGGTTGTCTGCATTGCGGCCACAACGTCGTAGCAATTGATGACAATCGGCAGGAGTGAATCGTGCTGCATGCTCGTTAAACTCGAATCGCAATCTTGAAATTTGACTCTCGGGATGAGATGTGAACGCGGCGAATTCGAGAAAATGATTGAGTGCGTTCGGAATCAGTGGAGTCCCACCTCGACACTCAATCCATTTGCAGATTGCCCCAAAGTTCACACTAAAGGAAAAGCAACCATGTTGCACCATGGTGGGGAACGTGCGATCCTGCAAGTCCGTCGGTCGCAAGTATCCCTTGTCGGCGCTAAGAAGTAGGAAACCATTTCTTGACCAACTATCCAGTTTGTCAAGTAATTCAAAAGTCTTGATCGGCAACGTGAATGTACCATTTTTGACTTCTGTTCGGTGGTATTCGACGATCTGATTCCAATCAGGATTGGCGTAGACCGGCTTTTCGACATGGTATCGTTCCCATGAAACATCAACTTGTTCCAGGATGGCAAATTCGGATTTGTCAAAACACGTCGCATTAGGCTTGCTCCAGAATGTTGGCCGACATTCGTAAAGCTCCCCGTCTTCGACCTGCCAAACATCGATTGGCAGTGAATCGAAAAAGTAATTTGCGATCAGGATCAGGTTCTCACAGGGGCTCTCTACGCTGAGCGATTTGCCACTTCGCATGAGCCGTATCGAATTCTCTTTGTTGACGTCGAAGCGAGCAAAGTCGATCCGCTGTGACTCCTTTAGTCCTTGGAATGCACTGTGATTCATCCAGTACTGGACGTTTCTTACTGCGACATCCGAGAGAATGTACTGCCACTCTGTTTTCCGAGGTTCTCTGGATTCTAAGATTTCCCCAAGGTGCTGCGCGCAGAGAAAACCGAATCGACCATGTCCAGCTCCCAGTTCTAGGATCGTGACCTGTTCCAAGCCGAGATCTTCAATATAAGATGCGATCAATCGAGCATACGATCTCGCAATGAATGAATTTGTTGTTACCTGCGATGGAATGACGCCACTAAGCCAAGCATCAATTCCGAGCGATTCGTAGAAGCTGCATTGAAGCTCCCAAACGAAGGACTGCGATAGCCGCAAATTGTTCTCAAGTAGATTTCTGCAGTCGGGTGGCATTTTCCGTCGATTTCAATCCGATGCAATTCAGCTCCAACTTCACCCGCTTCACACGACAGGATTCGGATCGAAACCTACATCACTGGATGGCGAAGTCAAGTTTTCCAGAGTTTGATATCTCTAACGATCAAGATGTTTGAACCGATACGATTCCTCCCTGCGATTCTCAGCCCAGTAAACACGGCTCTGTCATTTCTGCGAATTTCGATTCACTAAAGTCCTTTGCCGCGAGAAATATGGGTAAGGAGGTGAAAATAGGTGGTGAAACGGTGACGCTGTCTATTTCGCACAGTTTTGCGGGTAGTCTGCCGATTGTTACGATAATGACGGCGAAACAAGGAGGAACTGTATTTGAATGAAGCAAGATTGCGAAACCGGTGGCTGTTTGGAGTCTGGTTTTTTGAAGCCATTCGGATTGCATGCATTTGCCCGGTTGTTTGGAGTGACGAAACCGATTTTGTCCGCACCAGCAACCAATCCCCCGAGTATCGCATCTCAGGTCGAATTATTGGACTGCGTAGCCTGAACACTGCTACAAAAACTACACCTATACCTAACGGAAGAATTACCGGTCTCAGAACCGAGAGTGGGTTTTTTCCAAATGAGAAATCAAATATTCTCGATAACAATTCCTCACAAGCTAAGAGTCGAATTGCTAGCCCTACAATTCGCGTGATTGGAATTCGTCAACGAGCAAAACGTGATGTTATCGAGGGTGGACCCCAAACGAGCCCAGGTGAACACGAGTTAGGAGACGCTGGGGACGCTTCCGATTCGACAGGTCAGGTTGAGGAATTACCTCGACCATCGCAAACGACCAAAGGAGCGGAGTTCGTTCTTGAACAAGAGAATCCTTCCAAGACGAAATTGGAGATGAATTCTTCAAAACGCGAAAAAACTAACGCAATTCAATACACCGATGATTTCGCTTCATTGAAGCTACCGTCGTTACTCGCATCGACGCCAACGCAATCGATTTCGTTGCAAGCTGCCATTCAGCAGTCCGTCGTTTCGAGACAGATCTTTCGTACACTAGCTGCGGACGTGACGATTGAGCAGTTCACTCCATTCGACGTCGATATCGCTAAACAGGCCCAGTCAAGAGAAGTGGCCCGGTTCGATCCCAATCTCAGCAATAACTTTAACTTTACTTTCGTCGATCAACCCGATGATTCATTCTTTGGGCCAGGGCTACAACAAAACAACCGAAGAGATGAGGGAGAATTTAACGTTCGCCTCAACAAGACCTGGATGAACGGAATCAATAGCAGTGTTGGATACGAACCTCCTCTGGCCTATCTCTTTTTTCCAAACGCAAACGTCTCCACAACGAATCCTGCTTTGGCATCGAATCTCGTCACGCGAGTCAATATTCCGTTGCTTCGAGGCGCTGGACAAGACGTCAATCTCGCTGGCGTGCATTCGGCAAACCATCAAATTGCGAAAAGCAAGTATGAAGTCGAGTCATCTTTACAAGGCCAGCTACGCAGCATCGAACAAGCGTACTGGTTGTTGCACGCGAAGCACGTACAACTCAAAGCTGTTAACCAAGCGATCGATAGCTCGATCAAGATTTTGAATGTCTCATACGAACGATTCAAAGCGGAGCGTGCCCTTTTCTCTGACGTTGCGAGGGCTCGCGTACAATTGGAAAGCCTCTTGCAACAAAGGGTATCCGCTGAGCGACTAGTTCAACAGGCTACGCTGGACCTAGAACAATTGATTGGCACTCCCAGTGGCAGCCTTTCAATCGTATTTGTTCCGATCGATGCGCCAGAATTTCGACAAGCTAACGTCGATCAAGCACAAGCGACACAACGAGCGATTTCGTCGAATCCTCTGCTCAATTCGCGACGCCAGGAGCTGTCTGCACTGCAAGCTAACTTGGTTGCCGCGTCAAATGGAAGACTTCCTCAATTGGACTTGACCGCTCTGCACAGAACCAGTGGGTTAGCTGATGACATGGGGAATTCACTTCAAGATATGCTTAGTATGGAGTTCAACGATTTTGCTGTTGGGTTTCAGGTGACTCAACAACTAGGTGCGAGAACGGCAAAAGCAAACGAGAAGTCGGTTCAATTGCAAATCGCGAGGCAGCTGGCTATTCTGGGAGCTATCGAAACCCAGACTAGCTTCGATATTCAAAATGCTATCAACAGACTGAATGAGCTTTATCTCAATTACGAGAGCACGTTAAGGCAGTTGAGCCATTCTCAGCAATGGGCCGAAGTTGCAAAACTTCGTTACGAAGATCCTCCCCTCACTACGTCTGACGAGTCATTGTTGGTGCTTTTGCTGGACTACCAATCCGCAATCCAGGCTAATGTTGACGCCATAACTCAAGTTGCTGAGTCCGTAGCGGCCTACAATACACAGCTCGCAGTGATTGAGGAAAAGCAAGGTCTGCTATTGGAGAAATGGGGAATTCAAACACATTCTCCCCTGTAATTTCTGTAGTGTGTTGGATTCTCCCGACTAGGTCGTTACCACCAGAATTCCGTTCGAATGTATCGATAGACCTTAGTTAACGCAATCGACCCAATCGTATTCTTTCCTCGGGCGATTCGACCAAAACCAGTCATGCCAGATTTGAGTTTGTTTTCAGCTCCGACAATCGAGCAGTGGACCACTACTGTTTGTGGCGCTGCGACAGATTGCTGATCTGCCACACTTCCGGGGGGCTTTGTAGCTGCGGGAGAGACTCGCTCCACGACGCCTATGAATGTCTCGAAGGGTAATGACCTAGCTTTGACGAACACTTGCTGCCCATGCTGAACGGCTGAGGCGTCCTGTTCGTTGACAAAGACTTCGACACGAGGTACTCCGGGCTCATCAATTCGGCAAAGCAGACTTCCTTGCGGAGCAAAATGGCCAAGCGTTTCCTGAATTCTGGGAGCGGAAACGATTCCCGTGGACGGCGAGCGAACTTGGAGCTTCGCTTGCTGTGAACGCAGGAATTCCAGTTGTTCTGTTAGGCGAGTGCACTTGGCCCGCTCGGCACAGATCTCTTCATCACGCGATCCGAGCTTCAAAAGCAAACAAGCAGATTCCGCTTCGGCAAGTTGTTGCTGCCGCTTTGTCAGTTCGGCAATTTGACTACGCACACCTTCGGTTTTACGACTATTGTAAAGTGATTCATATTCGAGCAGTTGAGATTTAAGAATCAAAAGATCGGACTCCTCCTTGATGACTTGAGCACCGGTGACGCCTCCTTTGGCTTGGAGTTCCTTGGACTTTTTGAGAACACGCTCCGCCAAACTGATTTGCAGCTGAACCTGTTCGCATCTTTGCTTGATTGAATTCAATTGAAAATCAAGAGCCGACTGAGCCGTCTTGACGTCACCTTCGCCGAGATGGCACCAAGACTTCAACATATCAACGCGTTGTTCGAGTGCCCGAATCTCCTCTGGACGGGCTCCCGTTTCGAGCTTCGACAAAATCGCGCTAGATTGATCGAACTCGGCTGACTTTGCAGCAATCTCTGTTGCAAGTTCAGGAGCATGTAATTCGAAAAGTAGATCTCCTTTTTGCACAGGTTGCCCGTCTTGTACGTAGACTACGGAAATGAACCCATGAAGCGGACTGGATACCTCAATACGTTGCGCAGCTCTGACTTCAAAGTCGCCAGTCGCATAATGATTCATTGGAATCGTGAACGCTAGAATGAAGAACAACGCTATCAACCCGACCCAAAAGATTGCCCTACCAATTCGCTTTCTTATCATCATGGCAACTTCGCTACTCACGAAACCTTTGAAGACCCGACGAAGAATGTAAAGGAAGACAACGGAGACCAAAATGGCTCCCGAAGTTCCCAGTTGACTATCTGCTAATTGTATCAACTGCAGCCCAATCACATTCAATGAAAGGACAGCAAAAAGCCAAGTTGAAATCCCGTACGACAAGACGAGTCTCGGCCGTTGCGGTTGTATTGGTTTTGCTGCCCCCCAAAGACGCCAGTTGATCTGTTCAATCCAGTACTTGCGAGCCGTAGTATAGAGATTAGGGTACTTTAGCCAGTCCGTTAGGAGATAGTAACCGTCCATGCGGAGTAAGGGATTTAGATTCAGCAAACCTCTCGTTCCACATGCTGCTGCAAGCACAAAGGCCATTTCGTTGACGAGAGTTCCTCTGACGGTCATTCGCCATACTAGAACGCCAAAAGCCCAATTGAGCAAATCCGAGAATCCGCCCGCTATCGTTATCTGCATTCGTTTTCGACGATCGGGAATCATCCATGCATCGGAAACATTGATATACATACAAGGCAGAAAAAACATGAAGAGGAAGCCGGCTTCATGGACCTGCCCTCCATGCCGTTTGCAAGTCGCACCATGGGCAATTTCATGCAACGCCGTCGATGCGAGAACTACCCCCAAAGCGATAAGTCCTGAATTGAGATTCAAGACACCATAGAATGTCTGGCCTAATCCACCCCAATTGACGCATGTGACACATAAGGCCACGAGCATGAGGGTTACCGACAAGATAAAGAACATCCTTGTCCAGAAAAAAGGAAACAGTTTGACGAACCAATGTAGTACACGATCTGGATCGCAAAGAGGAACACGATAAAACAATAAACTACCTTTGCCTCGTCCCAAACGATGCGACGGCGCAGGAGAAGTTGGGTTTCGCTTTATTCCGAGCTCATCAAATCCAGCAGTATCTTCCACCAAATGCCGGTCTTCTAGAAGTTGCACGAAGTCGCGTATGTCTTCTCGAGCTACGGCATCGTTAAACTGTCGTTTGTACTCGACCTGCAACTCCGGCCATTTTGCGCCCTGTCTCAACTGCTGTAACAAGTATGCTTCTTCGGCCGCTGCCGTAAAGTACTGACGCTGTACGTCATCTCGAACTGTGAACTCGCCATCCCGTTGCTTTACGATCGTTACGCTCGGACGGAGCCGAGGAAGCGAAAAACTCATGCTATCGTGGGAAAGCCCACCATCAGCGACCATAGCGATCGGCCTTGCGTTTTCGGTTCTTGCTGAACTCGAGAAGCGTCTGATGTGTCGGTGATCTCATCGTGACTGCTCGGCTCTCCTCCTCATTCAAGACATGAACGAAAAAAGGAACATCAGTTTGCTTTGCCTTGGCAGCGCGATGGTGACCGTCTATCAACACGGACCCCATTATGTAGCTTCCATCTGGTTCAGGGTGCCAATAGTAGGCAACGATACCGGGAAACTCCAAAGAGACATGTTCAATGTGAGACTTGTCAATCCTTGACCAGTTTAAAGAATGATCTACATCCTCTCTCGAGAGTTCGAATGAATCTCTTCCGTCGCTAACGATCTTTCTCGCTAGGTCGACATCAAACTTGTAAAGATCAAACACCATCCGGTAAAATTCGGGACCGGGTTTGCAGTGGGCACAGGACTTTCCCTTGTCCTTTCCCTTGCTCTGTTCGTGCTTTGTCTTTGACATAGGAATCCTCAAAAATATAACGGTGATCCATATCACCGTTATTATTTGATACTAGTCATTCTGCCGAAGATTGAAAGGCTAAGCTTTGCTCTTTGTTTCTTTTGGAAACTTCAAGTCAGCATAATCCGCACGCACTGCACTTTAGTGCTTTCTCTTGCCGCCTTTGTTGCCCTTACCGGACTTGCCCTTGCCGGACTTGCCCTTGCCGGACTTGCCCTTGCCGGACTTGCCCTTACCGGACTTGCCCTTGCCGGACTTGCCCTTACCGGACTTGCCCTTACCGGACTTGCCCTTACCGGACTTGCCCTTGCCGGACTTGCCCTTGCCGGACTTGCCCTTGCCGGACTTGCCCTTGCCGGACTTGCCCTTGCCGGACTTGCCCTTGCCGGACTTG
>Ga0315899_10010205_pt1 | contig 10056 bp, 10 predicted proteins | sample LakEriMetagenome_2_FD_203518 | JGI IMG/M metagenome (GOLD analysis project Ga0315899, IMG submission 203518) | Freshwater fungal communities from buoy surface, Lake Erie, Ohio, United States - Buoy 4 MA112 | ecosystem: Environmental > Aquatic > Freshwater > Lake | place: USA: Lake Erie, Ohio...
TGCCACCCTGCTGAAGCGACGGCACCTCCTGCTGCTGGGCCACGCCCTCGTCACCGTGCCCTACTGGGAGTGGGAAGGGTGCAAGAGGGCAGGCGAGAGGGAGCAGTACCTGAGGGACAAGCTGGCAAACTGTGTACAAACACCGGGCACTGCTGTCTCCGAGACATAGCTATTCCAATTCCAATAATAAAAAGCTGAGCGGTCCCCATGAGGACATCTTACAAAACTTCGCCATCTGTACAAACGAGTTTGAGAGAGAGAGAGAGTTCAGACTCAAGGTGTTTCTAATGTGTTGCTCAGTATGAAACGGTTTCTTTGCGGCGGGTGTCGGATCCAAGGGTTCCTTCAAGGATGTGACAGGATGTTATCTGTCGTGCGTGTGGCGACGATATTCTTGCCACAGATTGAAATAGCGTGACGTGATCCATCTGCGGCGATTACGGGGAACACGGCGTCTCCTTTCTCGGCCTGGGTTGCAGCGCCGGTAATACCGGTGAGTTGAATGCGGGTGCCGGATCCCAGGGTTCCTTCAAGGATGTTGACTTACGCACCGCTATCAAGGACAGTGCCAGGCGTATGCGGCACGAACGTTTGATCAAACACGCAACCGTGTAGGGAGGCGACATGACACGATGAGTAGTCGGAGTCCGAGGCGGCCGCAGCGGCCGCCAACGCTTTTTTAGAAGCAACAGCGGCGGTGCAAGCCTTTGTCTCTTTGCTAGACGGCTGGCGTTTGGCCATGTCCACCTTCTTCTTGTCCCGATTTGCCATGGCCAAGTCAAGCTTTGCCTTGTCCGCGTCGAGTTTGTCCCAACAATCAGCTGCATTGTGCCCCCGTTTGCAGCACAAAGTGCACACTGGGATAGGCTTCTTGTCCTCTGGGGCGCCGCTGCGCAGCTGCGCCAAGAGCGCTTTGATCTTGGCGTCCTGAGCTTTGGTAGTCGCCTTGAGTGCCGCAAGTTCAGCCGCGGTATCTTGTCCCGAGATCTCCACGTCAGTCGCAAGAACCTTGGCCTTGGGAGTGATGAAGAGTGGTGTCTTCAAGAGAGGTGGAGTAGAGAACCGTTAGGTCCTAGGACGGAGATAGTCCGTGGCACGTAGTGCGAGGTTCGAGATAGATTTATTCATTCAAGGTTCTGCATGTATTTGAGACCACAATTACGACTCCTGTCATAAGCTGGTCCAGTGCTGTAGTGTTCGTTGACGGCAGCTACTACGTGTCTTACGTAGTTGGATTCGAGGAGCTCAATCATCTCCTTGTTGAGATATTCAGTGCCTTGATCCGTTCTTATCGTTTTCGGATGGGCTCCGAGCTCGATCACCAGTCTGCGGTATGCATTGATGAAGTGATTCTTATGCGCGAGGAACTCGACATGTTTTGCGCCGGTTGCTGTGCATATGAATACGACAAAGTACTTGTATCCTCGAGGTGATCGAGTAGATATTTTGCCGCTGAGATCGCTGTGGATGTCTTCCCATGGGATCGTGGATCGCTCCTCCTTGCTGTTTGCCGGCGGTCTGTTGCTTTTGCGTGCTTTTGACGCAAGACATGTGGGGCAAGCTAGTTTGGGAACTTTTGGCTTTGCCGTGCCTTCGATCTCCAATGCTGCTTGGCGCTTTTGTGACGGATGGCCCAAGCGGTGGTGTTGGATCAGCCATTCTTCTCGCAGTTGTTGGAGCTCATCTGGGATCTCAGTGGATGTTGGAGCTGTTGCTACTGCGTACCTTAGCTTGGCATGGGATAGAGTCCATTATCCTTGTGTGTGGATGGATAGAGGGGAAGGAGCCAGAGGTTCGTCTCTGGGTCATTAACGAACGGGATGAAATGTTCGCTTATCCATATTCCTGGTTTTGTGGAATCGAGTTGGACCTTATAGCCTTTGTGTGTGACTTGCCTGACTGAGTACAGGCGGCGGACACAATCGGGTATTACAAGGGTCGAGTCTGAATCAACTAGGTTGATGTACTCGTTTTTGTTTGTGTGTACCCTTGCGTTTAGGTCTCCCCTGTGATAGCGCGGCTTGTGTTTCCGCTGAAACCTGCTACGGGGGTATAGTCCTCTCTCGTGTTCGAAACGAAGAGATGATCATAGACTATGTGGATCGGGGTTCCACCTGTCTACGATCATAAAGTGGCTTCCTGGCTTATGCTGCAACTTGTGTGTTAGCATGTAGCTCTCGTATATAGAGCCTCCACTGGGGTGTGGGCAGGTACTTTCCTGTTTCGGTTATGCAGGTTAGTGTACAAGTGTTTAAAGTATTGCATGGAAGGGCTCTTGAGTTTTAAGTTGTATAGGGAGCAATGCATAGGAAGGGAAGCAAATTGCACAGGGAGCAATTTGCGGACACGTTGCATTTGCAAGTGTGTAGACGATGACGGGTTGTATCACTTCTCACTTGTGTGATGGTCAGGAGTTTAGTCCCTTTCACTTTTGTGGCTTTTTGGGTATGTTTCCCGGATTTATTGAAAAATCCGACATACTATTAAAGTTTGTGGTTTGAGGGCGGAGCTCTCCACTGTGATTACCGCCGGGTCTAATTTACAGCTGCGTTCCTGGAGGAGGCAGTGTGTGTCTAGTGTACAACACGAGTGAGGAAAGAGATGTCTGAACGCATCTATCAGTCCTCTTCCTCTTCAGAGTTGCACTCTGAGACGTTGGAGATTACCTTCTCCGGTGATCCTGGAGCGGTTGGCGGCGAGTACGACGGCGTGATTGGGCGCATTGGTGATGGACAGAGGTTGCTGTCGTACCAGCGCTCGCCATTGCTGTCGCATGAGGAGCCGAAGATGTCGTACTCGTTGTACTCGATCTCCTCCTTCTCGTCCGCCGAGGACTCTTTGTCATCGCATCCGATGTGCGTGCGCTCGTGCTCGGTGGGCTCGATCTCTTGCTTCTCGTCTGCTGAGGACTTTTCGTCATCGTCGTCGCTCTTGTCCGCGCCGTACAACTCGAAGTCGCTGAAGTCGACGCTGACGGTGCGCGTGAGCTCGTGGGACTCGGGCAGCACAGGCGCCGGTGGGGCCGGCGTCGGCGGCGGGGTCATCTCCACCATCCCCGCCGCCACTAGGAGGTCCCACGACGAGTTTTCTGTGAGGATCTCATCTTGCATCGTAAGGTCGAGCATGTGCACCTCGGCGAGCGTCAACGGATCGCCTCGAGCAGTGCCGCTCATGGTACGATCGATGTCCTCGAGATAGTCGTCACGAATCTTGGTGTAGACCTTGAATGGAAGAGGGTTCTTGCTGCCTTGCCATTGCATCAGAATTTCCAGATCGTCGACTTGGTTTGCGGCCCTCAGCAGGCGATCCGCCACCCTTTCGGCTTGGTCTTCCATGAGGACCCTGGGGTCTAGGAGTACGAAAGGCTCCGTGCTCACTTGGGGGGTCATGTCGAGACCACTGATGTCGAGCTCGTGTACGTGGAAGGCAAACACGCCACCTTGGACTGGAGGGGGAGGCACTGCCGCGAGTGCGTTTACGCCACCTCCATAGTTATGAACTTGTCCGCCACCGTTCTGGAGATGGGCGATGAGAGCTTGGCACCTGGCTGATTTGGTGGGGTCGAAACTTTTGCCCCTGTAGCCGCCCTTCATGCTGCGCGTCATGAGCTCCTCCAGGGACCCTCCGGGGTGCCTCGGCTGGCCGGAGTTGCTGCCGTGGTGCCCGCCGTTGGATCTCGGTTCTGCCCCTTGCTTGGAAGAGGATCCCTTGTAGTTGGCTGAGGAGCTACCATCCGTTCGCCTCGCCTGCTGGTAGGCAGACCTCTTGTCTTGGTTGGTCGTGACGGCGGCGGCGTTGAACCCAACTTTGAGCTCGTGCATGGGCCTCTTGCCCTTAGCGTTGTTACCGCCCTCGTGCTTGCGCTTTCTGGCGATGCCCTTGCACTGGTCCGTCGTGTTCTTTGCGCCTGGTCCGTGGAGCATGCAGCCCGTAGTCGCCACAAGTGCGTTGACCGTCTTCCCTGGAACTGCGGAGACCATACGCTTGTGGATTTCGATGGTGAGCCAGTCCTGGAGAGAAGCGATAAGGTCGCGGAAGGTTGTAGTGCCGGCCAGCTCCTTTTTACGCTCCTCCTCGATGAAGAGGATTACCGGGAGCCCCATCGTGTCGGTCTTGCCCCACTTTTGCAGTACCGCGTGGAGTTCCTTGCGACGGATGCTGAACGTGGATTTGCAGTCCGGGTAGCCTGAGAGAACCTTGACCATGTTGTCCATGCAGTCGAGGTATGTCGTTGTTTCTTTCAGCGCCGCCTTCGTCGGGGCTTTGGGACCCTTGAGGCCTTGGATCAACTCCCGCATTTGCTGGTTGTGGACTTCCGCGCCTCAGAAGACATCTTTGCGCAGCGCCATCATGAATATGGCGGCCTTGGGCCTCCTTTCGATGATGATGCCGGCAGCGTCGCGAACGTGGGCAGCGTCGACACATGCATCGTTATCATAGTCGCCCATTTTGGCCTCCTCGGCCCTCGGCCAGTAGGGTGAGAAGATCTTCACCAGGAGGGTCCTCACGAGGTCGTGGATGGCGCGTCTGAGTGCGACAACTGCAGGCGTCTGGCCCGATGGATAATGCTGGTGGCCATGACGGAGAGTAGGGCCCTCGATGAAAGCCCACTCGGCCATGTGGCTTGTTTTCTTGGCCGGGTCGTAGACAGGATACATCTCCGCGTTCAGGCGAAGGAATTTTGTGACATTGTACACGCAATCGGCAGCATCTTTGATCCATAGCTCCTTGTTGAGCATCCACGAGGGAATTTGGATTTCCACGAGGTTGGTCAGCACCTTGGTGTGGTTTGCTGCCATTTGACCTGATGACTTAGTGAGTCAGTTTCCGTTCGGGGCACTCGCGTTTGATGCGCGTTTGCGCGCTCCTCGAGACCTGAGTCTCGAGAGCTCTACGTGTTTTGCGCGCTTCTTGAGACCTTAGTCTCAGAGCGCTTTACGCGTTTTGCGCGCTCCTTGAGACCTTAGTCTCAGAGCGTTTTGCCCGTTCGATTTTGAAACAGCAGATAGTTTGGGACCCTAGAGGGGACCAGGTCCTGTTTATCTTTTGGACAGTTGCCTTTTTGCAACTATCCGTTTCTCCTAGTCCTTGCTCCTTTGTTACAGGGAGTCAGAACCTGATGAAGAGTGGTGTCTTCAAGGGAGGTGGAGCAGAGAACCGTTAGGTCCTAGGACGGAGATAGTCCGTGGCACGTAGTAGTGCGAGGTTCGAGACAGATTTATTCAAAAGGTTCTGAATGTATTTGAGACCACGATTACGACTCCTGTCATAGTTTCCATGTGTGGTAACTATGACTTCTATTTAATCTAGCGTCTAGGTGTTTCCTCTCTGTTGATTGTTTTCTTTGATTTGCTCTGATTTGATTTCCTACGAACGACACTGGGTGTTCTTTAGCGGATTCATTTGGTTTCATCAGGGAGATCCCTCATCAGCACAGTGTCAGTGGCAGCACGTTGTAGGTGTTGATCGCATGGTTTGATAGCTGCATCAGTGTCCTCAATCATGGTGATCATGTGTTCTTGATCCCTGAGGATTGTAAGATACTCATCAGTTTTCTTCCAACCGTCCTTGTCCGAGTCCTTGCCCACCGTAGCGAGCCTGCGCATCATTGTCTGACGTAGACTCGCGCGGAGGAACGGCATCAAGCAGGCCATTCCTCTGAAGTTCTTTTGGAGAGACGCCGTCATTTTCTCAAACTCAGTGTCGATGTCGTAGAAAGACTTGCGGCGGCGTTGATCCCCCGTTGCCGAGTTGAGAAGCTCGGAGAGGTCCTCCGTAAAAGCGCCGTTGATCATGTCAGTCATACCCTCAGACTTGTACGCAAGTCGCCCGTCCATGTGTACTGCAGGCATCAGCCAAGGATGTACTACCCACTCTGACTCGGTGGGCAGTTTCTCGTCCTGGAGGATCTTGGTAACCTCTGGCGTCTTGAGGATGCACCTGAGCTTGGTAGTGGTTGGCGACTCGGCGGTGTTGATAAAACATGCGCCTGGAATCGCGTGTTTTAACGGTGTGCCGAACCGAGCAAGCGCGTCGCATGCATGAGTGGCATGCATGAGTGCAGCGCGTTCGGATTTCACTTCCTCATGTTCCTAAAATCCAGGTAATCCCAACTGTCAACAACCGTGACCAAGACCCCCCCGGTTATTCCCACTCGGTATTTCACACCGTGACATAACTAATTGGCCCATGACTCAATAGTTACCCGCCTAGATTGGAGAGAACAGGTTCTGGGCGACCTCAATCCTAGTTCTTATCAGGTGTTGCTGGTGTACACTGCATCGTGCAGCAGACGGACGACGGTGCGGTTCACCATCGTGAGACGCTTGGCATCAAGAACTGTATGCGCCTGCGTCAGCTGTTCCTCCGTCATGCCGATCTTCTCATCATGGTCTGCATGATGTGCCCCAAACACTGTCTTGCGGTTTGCGATCAGTTCAAGCAGAACGGATGTTGTTACCGTCGCGCTTGCAAACGCTGCCTGAAGATCCTTGTCTTTGTAGTCAGCGAAATTTGTTGAGACTGTGCGTTTTCCGGATTTCGTGGTGTTCTTGGCAGCGCCTGGGCGGTGGCTCCTTGTAGCATGGCGCAGAAGGCGTTCCCGCCTTCCACTACCCAGCCACATCCTTCCTTATCTAGGAGGTTGTGAAGCGCTGTTTTCAAGGGAGTCCTGATGCGGCCTTCCCGTCGAAAATCAACGGTTTTGACGACCCATCTTTCTCTAGGGTCCCCATCTTACCGCAGCGCTCGTGCGTTGTCGGAAGCGTAGGGCTCTAACCACCTAAGTGGGGACCCCAGAGAGGACAAGACAGACGGTCGCAATGATGAGAAATGGATTTTATTTGTAAACGGCAGATGGCCAACTAACCTTAAATGATGAATGTCCGCAAGGGACTGAATGATGTTTGGGTAGGAGGCCGTTCAGTCTCCTATTGAAATGTAACGACATTTCTCAGATAAACGGTTCGTACGGCTTTTGCCAAAACCGGTTCGTGCCAAGGTAAACTTAGGCCCATCTCAAAGACCGTGACTTTAAAGAGAGTTGGTTCATTTTGTTTTCCAACTAAACACTCAACACACACACTCCCCCCAGGTAGTCCTAAGGGTCTACTTCGCTGATTCTGGGAAAGTCACGCCACTATTACCATCCAAGGTCGTCTCGAGGCCCAGTCCAGTCTGGGGGGAGGGTGACACAGCATTGAGTGATGGGTCTCAGAATGGGATAGGTATTTGCGCATCAGATCACGTGGTTCCTGCCCGGCTTTACGGCGGCGTATGTGCCCAATGCCAGCGTAAGCAACACACACACACGAGCCCGGCGCGACAGCTCGCAACCGCACCAAAAGTGCCGGGAGCAGGTGTGTGCGCGCTCGGAAATGCACTCGGAAGTCCTTCCGGGAAAGAACTCCAACCAGCACCGGACGCACCGTGGAGATGTCGTCCCTAATAAACTCTCTCTCTTCCTCCTCTCTTCCTCCTCTCTTTCTCTCTCTCTCTGCGCACACTCTTTTATAGACTCAGACACATATGGGATACTCAGTCGACTATCAGTGCGACGAGCTCGTGCGATGCCAATCATCATCTTCGAACGCCACGTGTTTGCGGTGTCTATAGCCAGGGCGGGAGTGGTGGCGATCTTGATGGTGCTCTGAGTTGTGATGGTCTTGTCTGCCGTCCAATTTAATTGGTGTTTGCTTGTCGATGACGTCCCGCGTGTATGGGACATAGGCAAAGGCGGGCATTGGCGCGGGGATCATATGTGTGGCTGTACCATTTGTGTTTTGGTCACAGTTTTGGGGAGTTAGTTCCTGCAGATGGCAGTGACATGTACGTGTAACTGTGCGTGTGTGTGTGTGTGTGTGTGTGGTGCGCGTGTGTGTGTGTGTGTGTGTGTGTGTGTGTGGGTGGGTGGATGGGTGGTTGCATCACCAGCAGTGCTGCCTCTTCTGCCTCTTCTGTGAAGTCTCCTGGCGTTGAGGTCGCGCTCAAATTCTTGCTCCTTGAAAGGCCTATTCCAATCGTCGTGTGTGGTTTCAGTTTCCAGAAACTGGCGAGTGGTATTCGGGGTTTCCGAGGTGATCACCTGTGGCAGTGGTGTCAGAGGACACATGAAAAACAAACCTCAACCCTCTAAAACACATTCTTTCTTGGCCAGCGTAGGCCCCGTGCATGTAGACGCAGATAACGCAGCGCGCAAGTGAGAGCAGGACGGCTCAGGCAGACAGAACAAGTTTGAGATCTTGGTAACATAGTCAAGAGCAAAGAAAAATTGGACGAGATTCCAAAGGGGGGAAAACGGTCACCGATCGCGGCTCCTCATCCGTTGTCACGCTTGGGGGTTGATATCGACCTCGGTGCGGGCCTGTGGGAGCCATGGGCTGTCTCCTGTGCTTGCGTCTTGGTGAGAAATCTTTGCTTCCATCTTGTGCGCCTGTAAGAGCTGGTGTGGTACCCAACGGGGGTCTTAACGGAATGCCAGCTGGATTCATGACTTTCAGGTAGGTGTCAGAAAACTCGGTAGGCTCTGGATGGCTTACACGGTCTGTCGTAAGATTCGGCTGGACCGTGGCTATCTCCGGCCTCTCCCGAAAAAAATCTTCCAGCACTGAGTCGTAGGAAATAGAGCGCTGCCTCATCCTCATCGAACCGTGTTTTTCTTTCTTGTTATCCGGGTGTGCGATTTGTTCTTGTTCACGCTCCTTTCTTCTCTCCTCTTTTTGTCTCGCCCCTGGGCCCACGCCCGACGCCGTGTCGTGTAGCCAATTTGCGCGTGCAGCGCCCGCGACTTTAGGTCGATGCTCATATTCTTCACGTGCCGCTTGCTTTTTCCCACTTGCCCCCGGTGCCTTGGACGCACGGTATTCAGAGACGGCTACTGAGCTGCTGGTGCAACAAATGAGAGCTGACATCCTGCGGATTGTGCGGTTTCCACTTAGTCAAGGGGGGGCGCGACGAGTTAGAGGGACGGCGGAGGCGGGCAAAGGAGGGGGAAGGATAAGGGATGATCGAGAGACCCATAGACAGCGGAGCCTACGCCGGGGGGGAGACCCAGTGACGAGCCGCTCCCCATCTGCTCTGCCTTGCTGCACCTCCGTGTGCGGACGTCAGTTGGAGTTGAATATGAGCCGTCTTTACTTTTCAACTTTTGTACCTTTGTACTGTATTATACTTCCTGCCCAGGTAAAAACTACGCCTCGGCGGCAGTGAAGAATTCTCGTGAAGGCTGTGAAGATGCGTGCGGCCCCGCTGCTCGTGGCGCTCGCCTGCGCGCTCGTGCTGTCCGGCGAGCACAACACCGTGCAGGGCGCCGCTATCATCGAGGATCACTCGAGCTCGTGGGGGGTGGGTGGCTCGTTGGCGAGGGAGAAGAGAGAGGGAAATAGATTCGCGCGCGCGCTCTCCCTCCCTCCTCGCTCGCTCCCTCGCTCGCTCCCTCCCTCCCTCCCTCCCTCTCTTTTCCTCTCTCGCTCGATCGATCGCTCGCTCGCTCGCGCACGCGCTCTCCCTCCGTCCGTCTGTTCCTTCGTCCGTCCGTCCGTCCGTCCCTCCCTCCCTCTCTCTCTCCCTCCCTCTTTTCCTCTCTCTATCTCCCTTCCTCCCCCCCCCCCCTCTCTCCCTCCCTCTCTCCGTCTCTCCGAGCGCAGACGATCGAGAAATCGAAGGGGAGGGCACTGACGGAGAACGGGCGATGTGCTGCTCTGTGTGCAGTCTGCGGGCCTGAGCGATTCGCTGGCCGAGGCGTTCGACGTTGTGCTGCCTGATGCGCTCTTTGACAGAGTGCTCGAGGAGGCTCTCGTTTTCGAGCGCCACGAGAAGGACGAGCGCGCGGTAGCCACGAGGGTTTAGCTAAACCCTAACCCCTAAACTCCATCAGCCAGTGTTGCACGATTACGACATGCCGCCCATGGGTTTAGGGCGAAACACTAAACCCTAAGCCCTGAAGTGGGATCTCATGTCGGGCTCCGTGTAACGCCCATCATGCCAGCTCCTTCCCTCCCTCCCTTTCTCCCTCCCTCCCTCCCTCCCTCCCTCCCTCCCTCCCTCCCTCCCTCCCTC
>Ga0315899_10010206_pt1 | contig 10056 bp, 8 predicted proteins | sample LakEriMetagenome_2_FD_203518 | JGI IMG/M metagenome (GOLD analysis project Ga0315899, IMG submission 203518) | Freshwater fungal communities from buoy surface, Lake Erie, Ohio, United States - Buoy 4 MA112 | ecosystem: Environmental > Aquatic > Freshwater > Lake | place: USA: Lake Erie, Ohio...
TCGATATATTCATTTCTGTTTGATTGGATACATGGATTGCATGAGTTGGGTTCCCTGGTGTTTCTTATGCCGCTGGTTGTTTTTGCCATGGGTTGTGTTCAGCTGACGGCCTATTGGTTCAATGCGCGCAAGGAATATGATCGTATTGCTAGGGGTAAACTCATACAAACAACATCATCGGAAGGTGTTAAGCTGTTGTCCGGCTTATCCGGAATGAATTTTTCGGGATTGATTCTGGGTCGCTTTACCGGTTTGAGTTTGACAGCGATATTTCAGTATATGAGATACAGGAAAGATGCGGCGGATATCGAGCAACGCAATTTTTCGAAATGGCAATTGCTGAGCGAACATCGGTCATTCGTGTTGTACACCACGCCCAGTGTTTTTGTAGGAGCGTTTATCAACTTCATGTATATCGAGCTCTTCATGCAGAATTTCGGAGCAGTGAGTGCCGGCATGGTGAGCGTAGCCATGACTTATGTAGGAGCCGGTTTAGGCATAATGGCGGCGTCTATTTCGCAGGTATACTATGGCACTATTGCCGGCATACAGGACAGGAAGGCGATGCTGCGGCTGTACTCGACTTTTCTTTTGCGGCTTATCGTATTATCGACCATCATGACTGCCATGATTTGGATCTTGCCTGCATCATGGGTGGTAGGTGTATTGGGAGAGGAGTGGAATGAGCTGATTGTGTATTGCCGCGTCATCAGTATTTGGCTCGGCGTCTGGTTTGTGTCGTCGTCACTTTCATTTATCTTTTTGCGATTGCGTGAGCAAAGGGCCATGTTGCTTTTTGATGCACTGCATATTGTGTTTGTGTATGTTGGATTTCATGTGGGAAGAACGTGGAGTGGCGATGCCATGGGCGCACTTTGGGGATTCACATGGGCGCAGGTGTTGAGTTATGCGATGGCGATAGGGTTGGCGTTTTACTTCATCATCTCAAGTAAGCTTCTGACCGATGGTCGGGATAATCGGGTATAGTCGTTCGAAGCAGGCCCAAGGGCATCTGACCAACAATGGGCTTTTAACAAATAAATGAGCGAAACGGAATAGGGTCTTTTACCTTTGTGGTATGGTGCAGCGCACAGTCATTACCCCTGAAAATACGGATTCAAACTATTGGAAAGACGTCTGGAGATTTCGTGGGCTATGTTATTTTCTGGCTTGGCGCGATGTGTTGGTTCGCTATAAGCAAACAGCTATTGGTATTGCATGGAGTGTATTACGTCCGGCGTTGACCATTGGTGTGTTTTGGTTTATAGGATGGTTTTTCAAAATTCCGGATGAAGGAGTTCCGCGTATCATCATGGTCACAGCAGCAACCCTTCCCTGGCAATTTTTTTCATCCGCTTTTAGTGAGGCTGCCAACTCGCTCATTGCTAATCAGAACTTACTCACGAAGGTTTATTTCCCCCGAATTATTGTTCCGGTAAGCACCGTCATTGTGTGTTTGATTGACTTCCTCATTTCGTTCGCAATCTTGGTTGTTATCATGATCTTTTTGCGGTACATGCCCGGATGGCAAATCATGTTGCTTCCATTTTTTTTAGTATTGGCTTTGTTAACCGCAATGGGTTCCGGATTGTTTATCGCCGCATTGAATGTGAAGTACCGTGATTTTCGCTACGTGATTCCATTCATTGTACAATTCGGCCTCTATGTATCGCCGATCGCATTTAGCAGTAATACCATTTTTGCCAGTGCTGATATTCCGGATTGGGCGAAAGTGCTTTACGCATTGAATCCAATGGTGGGAGTGATTGATGGTTTCCGATGGTGTATTACAGGAGGCGAGATGGCAATTGCTACCGTACCATTTGTGATATCCATGGCAATTACCGCATTGATGCTTGCAGTAGGCGTTCGGTATTTTCGGAGAATGGAAAAATCATTTGCTGACGTCATATGATTAAAGTTGAGCATTTATCCAAGGAGTATCTTATTCGCCACAATTCTTCGGCGAAGTATTCGTCGTTGCGCGATGAGCTTATGGTCAAAGTGCGCGGTGTATTTCGGAAAGATGAAAGCAAGGTAATGGAGCGTTTCATGGCGCTTAATGATGTAAGCTTCGAGGTGAATCAAGGGGATAGGGTAGGAATTATCGGAAGAAATGGTGCCGGGAAGTCGACGCTTTTAAAAGTGTTGTCGCGCATAGTGACACCTACTTCCGGGAAGATTACGATAGAAGGCAGAGTCGCGAGTTTGTTGGAAGTAGGCACAGGCTTTCACCCCGAGTTAACGGGACGTGAGAATATTTTCTTGAATGGTTCCATTTTAGGAATGTCGCGCGAAGAGATACGGAGCAAGTTTGACGAAATCGTTGCGTTTTCAGAAGTAGAGAAGTTTTTGGATACACCGGTGAAGCGTTATTCATCGGGCATGTATGTGCGATTGGCTTTTTCAGTAGCAGCCCACCTCGAGCCTGAAATTCTGATTGTCGATGAAGTACTCGCGGTAGGCGATGCTGCGTTTCAGAAGAAGTGTTTGGGTAAGATGAAAGACGTTTCAGGGCAGGGTAGAACGGTGTTGTTTGTGAGTCATAATATGGATGCCGTTCAGCGGTTGTGTAGTAAAGGGATTTTATTGAACAAGGGAAATCTGATTTTGGCTGCAGACATCAATTCTGTTTGTAATCGATACATGCAAACAGCAAGCGATGGCAAGGCTTGGAGCGACTATGCAGAGCCAGAGGATACGAATGGTTTTATCTATCGCATGCAGGTAGAAAATCGGGATGATCAACCGGTGAACGAAGTAATGATTGGTGATTACTTTCAGGTACGTGTTTTCTATAAATTAAGGAAGCCCATGGAGGAAGTTGTCATTGCATTAGGAATCTCTACCTCAATGGACCAACCCATCAGGACAACTTGGAGTCATCCATTGAATTCTGATGCGGGGGAATATGAGGCTGTATTTTGCAATGACGGGTTTCAGCTGGTCGATGGTCAATATAAATTGACGTTAGGACTGTCGTATCAAAAGAGAACGTTACATTATATTGATAATGCTGGTGTTTTGTCCATCTCGGAAGTTAACTCTTTGGTGAGCAATGATAGAGTTGTGAACACCAAAAGCGGATTAATCATGAATCAAATGGAAGTTGAAATTAAAAGGCTCAATTAATGTTTTACCCGGCAAGAATCACAAGTATTTCTCCTTCGGATCGCGTATTGGAGATTGGGCCTGGCGCAGATCCACATCCAAGATCGAATATTTTTTTAGAATTGAGTTTACCGGGTGATGATGATTACGCGGCACAGTTTGGTCATAATCGTAAACTTCAGACTGATAAGCAGGTGGTTTTTTACGATGGTACTGTCTTTCCATTTAAAGACAAGGAATTTGATTACGTAATTTGTTCTCATGTGTTGGAGCACGTGGTGGATGTGAATTTATTCTTGAGTGAAATTTTCAGAGTTTCAAAGAGAGGTTATTTAGAGTACCCCTTAATCACCTATGAATATCTTTACAATTTCGAGGTTCACAAGAATTTTTTGAAGTGGAATGGTGTTGAGTTGTTTTGGCTCAAAAAGGAAAAAACCAATTTGAAGGATTTTATTCCTGTTCAATTATTCTTTACAGAAACCTTGCGAAAGGGATATACTGAAATTATTAATGGAGCTGTGGATTTTTTCATTGAAGGATTTGAGTGGGAAAGACCCTTTGAAGTTATTTATACTGAAAAAATAAGCGATGTTAGTGTTCCTTATGACGGAATTCCTGAACCTAAAAGAAAGCTTGAAGAAGTGTACAGTTACAGAAATTTAATAGGGGCTTTATATAGAAAGATAACAAGATGAAAATTGTTGAAAGTATCAAGCATCGAATTACGCACAAGCGGAAATTGAATAAATTCATTTCCGATTTTAAGCGATTTAAAAATGAAGAGAAAAAAACGATCGCTAGATTCTTGTTGGAAGAGAAGGATTTTTTCGCATGCCTTGATGATGCTACCGTGAATACGGGCTTTGATCGGCATTATGTTTACCACGTTGCATGGGCTATTAGAACTGTATTAAAAATAAATCCCGTTTCTCATACAGATATTTCAGGTAGCCTGCATTTTTGTTCAGCATTGTCTGCTGTTATCCCGGTTGATTTTTATGATTATCGACCGGCAAAACTAGAGTTGAGCGGATTGAAGACAGCGGCCTGTGATCTGAATAAGCTTCATTTTAAAAGTAATTCAGTCGAATCTATTTCTTGCCTTCATACAATTGAACATATTGGCCTTGGTAGATATGGTGATAGTATTGACTATGATGGAGATTTAAAGGCAATGGCAGAGTTGAAGAGAGTTGTTCAGCCAGGGGGATCTCTTTTGTTTGTCGCACCTGTTGGTAAAGCAAAAATCGTTTACAATGCTCATCGAATATACTCCTATGAACAGATTTGTTCTTATTTCGAAGGATTTACGCTTAGGGAGTTTTCATTGGTTCCTGATAAGGAACAGGATGGTGGTTTAATTGTCAATGCATCCAAGGAGTTGAGCGATGCTCAATCTTATGGTTGCGGTTGTTTTTGGTTTGTAAAAAATTAATTCGCGAACACTTGTCAGCACATGTCAGCGTAATTATGCCGGTTTATAATGCCGAAAAATGGTTGATGCAATCGGTAAACAGTATTCTCGGGCAAACCCTAACCAATTGGGAACTAATTATTGTAAATGATGGTTCTACCGATGGTTCTGCGGAGTTGCTTTCAACATTCACAGACTCGCGTATACGTGTGTTACATCAGTCTAATGCGGGTGTTTCAGCCGCGCTGAATAAAGCTCTTGAGTATTGCAGCGGACCTTACATAGCAAGGCTTGATGCTGATGATGTATCGCTGCCCGAACGTTTGCAAAAGGAAGTAGATTTCCTCAGTTGTAATCCACAATACGGACTTCTGGGCGCAGCAGCTGAGAAAATAGACCAATATGGAAATCCACTTGGTTTTCATCGGCATCCGCTTAGTAATATGAGGCTGCAATACGGCCTAATCTGGGACTGCTACTTTGTAAGTTCTACCGTCATGTTTAGACGTGAATGTCTCCAAAAGGTCGGCAGATTTTATACCGGCACTGATTTGTTTGACGATTACAGCATGTGGTCTTCTATTGCGGCGAATTATCAGGTGGCTAATTTGCCTGATGTTTTGTTGAAGTATCGTGTACTTGATAGTGGACTTTCCCATACCACATTGAACAGTCGCGCTAGACTTGTCAATCAGAGAAAAAAAAATATTGTATTTCATTTCCCCGAACTTTCCGCTCATCATGTTGAGGCGCTTGCATATAGCGGATTTCAACGTACCCATCTTCCGGCCAAGGATGTGAAAATGTTGTATGAAATGATTGCAGATAAATTTGCTACCGGAACTGATGCAGCTGAAATTATTTCTGATCTTAAGGCGCGGTTTCAAAATACATTTCGCCTGGTTACTCCCGATAATTTAGGGGTTTGTTATAAGTTGCTTCGGCCCGCTGAAAAGCTTATGTTTAATTTTCTTTGTCGTACCTGATGAGTAAAGCTTCTATCGATGTCATAATTCCGTGTTACAATACCGGGAGATATTTGCGCGAAGCAATTGATTCTGTATTGGCACAAACACTTCTGCCTGCGAAGCTTATAGTAATTAATGATGGTTCGACTGATGATTCGGGCGAAATAGCGGACAGCTATTTGAAGACTTATACTGGACCGGTAGAAATAATTCACCACCGTCAGCAAAATGCCGGACTCAGTGCAGCCCGTAATGCTGGACTTGCTAAAAGTACCTCTGAGTTTGTTGCGTTTCTTGATGCAGATGATTACTGGATGCCCAATAAACTTAAGCTGCAAATGGAAGTGTTTGAGTCGGGCAAAATTCCTAATCTTGGTCTGGTGTACATTCAGCACGAGCTGATGGATGAAAAGGGTAACGGTATGACAAACACTCCCGTTCTTCAAATAGACCGCAAAGCGCAAGGAATGATTTTCGATCAGCTTTGCATGTATAATCTCGTCACAGCTAGTGCCAGCGGAGTGCTTCTTACTCGCCGGTGTATTGAATTTACCGGTCATTTTGATACGGGATTACGAGCTTTGGAAGACTGGGATTATTGGCTTCGGGCGTCAAAGCATGTAGCATTTGGCTATGTAACTGAACCGCAGGTAAAGTTGAGGAGCCATTCAAATAATATGCAGAAAGACACTGTCCGGATGAATACAAACATGCTTCGATTTTATAAAAAATGGCTACCACAAATTTCCAATCCCGAAGCACTCCGGGAATGGGCATTTCAAATTGCAAAGCCTGTTTGGACAACTACCGATTCAAAGCAAGCAATGCAACTCATTCGCGAGACATTTACTTCGGATGATCTTCGTCGATTGTTTCCGCGAACCTTTGGCTCTTTATGGCTTTATGTTAAGCTTCAAAAATTCCGATATCTTTTATCATGATTGTGGTGAATCTTAAAGGCGGTTTAGGCAACCAGATGTTTCAATACGCAGCTGGAACAGCATTGGCTTCTAAGCATGGGGTTCCACTGTTTGTAGATATGCATTCGTTGCAAAGTAATACCAACGAAACTGCTCATTTCACTCCCCGCAGCGCTGAATTAGATGTCTTTAACTTGAAAATGCTTGAAGCCCCTGAAGAACTGCTTCAAAAATTTCAAGCGGTTACTTCTACATTACATTACCGTATTCGCAGAAACATTTCCGAAAGGCTAGTACGTTATCGTGTCTTTCGGTATGATAGTCTAGATTTTCCTCCGCTATTTGAAACACTGGGTCGATATACCTATCTAGATGGTTTCTTTCAGTCGGAGAAATTTTTTCTTGAGAATAAACAGTCAATAAGAAACTTGTTTACATGGATAGATCCGCTTGATCCAATCAATAGCAAGCTAGCAAAACGGATTGCTGAAAGCCAGGCAGTGAGTCTGCATGTGCGCCGGGGCGATTATTTGAAACCGACCAATGCTGCTCTTTTCGGTAATATCTGTACACTTGAATATTATAACCATGCCGTGGAGGAAATAAAAAGTAGAGTAAATAATCCTACATTTTTCATTTTTTCCGATGATGCACAGTGGACACGCGAGCATCTTCAAACCGGTTCAGATACTGTTTACATTGATTTTAATACTGGAAAAAACAGCCATATGGATTTGCGGCTTATGAGTTTATGCAAACATCATATTATCGCCAATAGCTCTTTTAGTTGGTGGGGAGCTTGGTTAAATCCTTCCGCAGAGAAAATTGTGATTGCTCCTTCCCGATGGCTTGCTGACCCTGCCATGCAAGCTGTGGATGTCGTCCCATCAACCTGGATTAGAATTTAACTATGTCGTGCGTTGTTAGTGTCATAATGCCGATTTATAATGCAGAGAGATTTCTGCATGAGGCCTTGAGTAGTGTCCTTTCTCAAACGTTTACCGAATTTGAGTGTATTCTCGTTAATGATGCATCGACAGATGGAAGTGTTGGGATTATAGAGGCTTTTCATGATGCACGCATAGTTCTTCTTGAGAATGATCGGAATCGGGGTGTTACCTATTCCTTGAATCGCGCGCTGGAAATTGCTCGAGGAAAATACATTGTGCGAATGGATGCTGATGATATCATGCACCCGGATCGAATAGCGAAACAGCTTGAAGCAATGGAGAGTGATCCTGATATAGCTGTTTTGAGTTCGAAAATTCGATTTATCAATGAAGACGGCGAAGAAACCGGATCCTGGAATCATGATCAATCTGCTACATCGGTAGATGAAATCAGAAATCTGATGCCTGCAACCAACTGCATAGCACACCCATCTGTCATGATAAGGCGAGAGGTGATTTTGAAATTCGGATATTCCTATAAACATAAAGGGGCAGAAGACTGGGACTTATGGCTCCGTTTATTGAATGCAGGATACCGTATTGAGAAGTTAGATGAGGTCTTGTTGAATTATCGAGTGCATCATTCCAGTGTCAGTGCCAAGGACAAAGAAAGGGAAGTACTTGAGCGCAGATTAATGCGGGTTCGTTCTGTTTTTTTGTGTGAAGAGCTCCGAAAGTTTCGTCTATCTGCTTTTCTGATACGAATTGTTTATGCTCAGCTTAGAACTATTGCAAGGCATTTGTTGAGCAATTTGATCAAGCCATTAATCGTAAAGTTATACAGGCTGCTTACATACAATCCGTTGAAAGTGTTTGCGCAAAGACGAATGCTAAAGGCAGCGTTGGAGGCATGGAAGGGCAACAAAGTTTTTTTCTTCAGTTACATTCATGAAGGTGGCGCAGAGCAGGTGCATGCTGATGTTCTAGCGGCATTGAACGATTCTGATGCATTGGTATTCATTACCGGTTTTTCGCGCAATCAGTTTTTTAAATCGAGGTTCGAAACTCATGCTGTGGTTATTGAAATACCACATTGCATTAATCATCCCTTTTTTGCTGAAGATTGTTTGAATGCTATTGCTGAACGAATAAACTCTGTATCTAATGCCACTGTTTTTGGATCAAACAACAGTGCTTTTTTTGATGTGTTAGAAAAGCTCGACAATCGGGTGCGATGTATCTATCTTATTCATGCGTTTAAATTCCAACAGAATGGCAACTTGCAGCATCGGAAGTGGTTGAGGTTATATGATAGAATGTATCGATATGTTTTTGTATCGAAGGCATCATTGGAAGAGTTTCAGAAGTTGTGTTTGAGTCAGAATATCCCGCGATCGAAATGGAATAAAATGACCTTTATTTCAAATGCGGTGTCACGTTTTAGCAGGCCCGAGCGTCATGACGGAGCGAGGGTGTTGTTTGTTGGAAGGAAAAGTGATGAGAAGCGTGTCGAGTTGTTTTATGAGATTGCACGTCGCTGCAAGCTTGAAAATGACTCGCTACAATTTTCAGTTGTGGGATTCGAGCATAATACGCCCTCGGTTCATCACTACGGCGTTGTAACAGATCCGCAAGTGTTATCCGATTTATATAGTGAACATGATGTCCTGCTGGTTACTAGCAGCAGAGAGGGATTTCCGATGGTGATAATGGAAGCCATGGCTCACGGGCTAATTATTGGCGCTAGTCCTGTAGGTGACATTCCGAATAGAATGGAGGGGAGTTCTGCATTTATTGCTTCTCACGTTGAGGGCGACATTGTTGTTGACGAGCTCGTTCAATTCGTATTGAGTCACACATCCGATTCGGAAGTTCTTTTGCACGAACGTTTGAATTCGTACAATTTTAGTTTAGAACATTTCGCGATGAAGAAGTTCGTGCATGATTATAAGTTGCTCTTCGAAGAAAAATAGTCATCCACTTTTTTTCGGAGCGACAATCCAAAAGCGTCCCAATTCAACGTTTCTTCATAGTGTTTTCTCGCAGCTCTGCGCATTTCGAGATACACTTCCGGTTTTTGGATGAGATCCATGATCTCCGAAGCATAAGCATCTCCTCGTTGATCATAAGAAATCAGAATTCCTGTTTTATTATGTTGAATGATTCCTGGGATGCCGCCGGTACGAGTGGCAACGGCGGGAAGCCCGTAAGATGCTGCTTCACAAAAAACAAGACCATACGCCTCGAATCGAGTTGGTAGAATGAAGAAATCACTCGTGAGAAAGAGGTGTTTTAGTTTGTCAAAGTCCGCCGCGACATTCTTGTTGAGATATCCATGCGAAATGACATTTGGATTGTCGAGAATTTCTGTGGGGGGAGTAACACCTACAATGTGAAGTTGAGCTGTAATGCCCGCTTCATGCAATTTCAACAATGTTTCGTATGCAATGTCACCGCCTTTTTCTTTCCATTTTACGCCGATGAAAAGAAGTTGTATGGATGCTTTTGAAACTCCCTTGTCTTGGTTGAACACGGGCGGTGCTTCTTCGTTTGCACCAAACGGAATGCAGGATATTTTTTGAGATAACTCGCTATAATGCCTTTTTGCAGCTTCGCTGGCCCAAGGCGAAGAGTACACGGTTAGAAAGGATCTCGATATAGCTTGTGCCTCGCAAAGAAAGGATGCTTTTTGTGAGTGTTTGGTGAGGTTCGTAAGAATGGGGTGATAATTCAATCCGGATGGGATGCTT
>Ga0315899_10010209_pt1 | contig 10055 bp, 7 predicted proteins | sample LakEriMetagenome_2_FD_203518 | JGI IMG/M metagenome (GOLD analysis project Ga0315899, IMG submission 203518) | Freshwater fungal communities from buoy surface, Lake Erie, Ohio, United States - Buoy 4 MA112 | ecosystem: Environmental > Aquatic > Freshwater > Lake | place: USA: Lake Erie, Ohio...
ATCCGATTCTCGCGAGATAGTGCTGTTGGATATTAAACGCTTTGAGTCAAATTGGTCTCGATTGGGAGTGTTTAAGATTTGAATCGCTATGAGTTGGGGAGCGTGTAAACATTGAGTGAGATTTGCTGGGACAGTTTACGAATCGACGATCTTAAATCACTAGCGGTTGGGCCTCGTCGCATCGGCGGCTACGGGGAAGGCCTCGTTGCCTCGTCCACTACGGGAAGGTGTCGTAGTCTTGGCGACTACAAGACTTGTCTGGCTTAGAGGGGTGAAAGCATGAAACACATATTGGCTAGCATCGGAAAATCGCAAGTTGCGATGCGTCATTTTCCGGAATAGGAAGTCCAGTCTGCGGACAAGTTTTATGGGTTCCCTTGGAAAAAGCTGGCGTGGGGGGCAGGAAGACGCTATCATTTAGGTCCCTCCCCTTAAACCATGAGATGCAAGACATTTAGAGTGGTCAATCGGCATCGTTAATGGATCGTCGAGTTTCTGCTGTCTCGATCAACCTGCCTAATTTACTTCCTAAATACCCTACCTGATTTACTCCCTTACTGCTTCGTCGTGGAGCCAGCATGGAATCAAAGCTGATTAGCTTAAGTTGCTTTTTTACCTCTTCGTATAACGGGGTCGCAATCGGTATTGCAGTCTTGGCTGCGAATTGTTTTGCACACGCCCAAGCGGATGACGCCGCGAAGCTGGAGTTTTTCGAAAGTCGAATTCGCCCTGTGCTTGTAGAGCATTGTTACGAGTGTCACTCGGGAGAATCCAAAGGATTGAAAGGTGGGCTGCTGGTTGATTCTGCGGAAGGACTACGGCTGGGTGGTGATTCCGGCGCAGCTCTAGCACCAGGGGATAGTGCTGCGAGTTTGTTAATGCATGCGATTCGCTATGAATCCACAGAGATGCCCCCGAAAGGCAAATTGCCAGATAACGTCATTGCCGATTTCGCGTTGTGGATCGATTCGGGAGCTGTGGATCCTCGAGTTGGTGGTGATAAGGTTCAAAAGCCGTCGATGAACATTGACGATTTTCGAAGTCTTTGGTCGTTTTCTGATCCAGCCAAGCCTGAGCTTCCGCACCTATCTCAGTCCGACTGGCCGATTGGTCCGATCGATTATTTCGTGCTCGCTAAAATGGAGCAACAAGGTCTGAAGCCGGTTAAAAAAGCTGGTAAACGCGAGTTGCTTCGCCGGGCCACGTTTGACTTGACTGGGCTTCCCCCGAACACAGCGGAGATCAAAGACTTTTTGGCGGATTCCAGTCCAGAGGCCTTCGAGAAGGTGATAGAACGATTGTTGCGTTCGCCTGCTTATGGAGAACGCTGGGGACGGTATTGGTTGGATGTTGCTCGGTATGCAGAAGACCAAGCTCACACGTTCAGCGTGACCCCCAACACCAATGGTTATCGTTATCGAGACTGGGTGATTTCTGCTTTGAATTCGGATATGCCTTACAATCTTTTTGTCAAGCGTCAGATTGCGGCTGACTTGATGGCCGCGAATGACGATGAGCGACTGCAGCATTTGCCAGCGCTCGGATATTTTGGTTTAGGGGCCCAATACTACAAGAATTCGGATGCGGCCAAGGCAGCGGCTGACGAACTGGACGATCGCATCGATACGCTGACTCGAGGCTTTTTAGGATTAACGGTTTCTTGCGCGCGATGCCATGATCACAAGTTCGATCCCATTCCGCAGCAAGACTATTATTCGCTCGCTGGAGTTTTCCAAAGTTCGCAACTGCATAATGCGCCGTTGGTTCCTCAATCCGAAGTAGATACCTATCATAAGAGCCAGAAAGAAATCCAGGACTTGGAACAGGCTATATCTCGAACGATCGCGGCTGCGGGGCCGCTAGTTCGTGAAGGGGGCGTCGAGCGAATCTCTTCTTACATGATAGCCACTTGGAAACTTAAGCGTGCCGAGGAACTGAAGCTAACGGTCAGTTCTGAAAAAGTTGCCAAAGACATGGGGTTGCATGTAAAAACGCTAAAGCGATGGATGGAGTTTCTCGGCAAGGATGATTCAAAAAAGATATCTGCTTTGGCTAAGTGGTTTGAGGCCATGCAGGCCGCTTCTTTGGAGCAACGGGCGCAAGCATCGGCTGACTCATTGACGGTTCCAGAGCCGATAAGCGATGCGGCAAAGCTATTTCAAAGGATCTCGACTTTACTGCTTCGTCAACGAGATGGGCAACTGTCTGGGGATGAAACAAGCGAATTAGCTCAGTATAAAGATGCTGGCAATGCAGTCTATCGAAGTCGTTTGGTGACCAAGGGCGAGCCTGCCGTAAAGATTGATGTTGACATTTCGGGTGCCAGGCAATTGTTCCTGGTAGTAACAGATGGTGGCAATGGGAATCGTTGCGATCATGCCGATTGGGCCGAACCGGTGCTTCGGAAAGAGGATGGTGAAGAGCTGAAGTTAACGGCGATCAAGTGGCGTGAAGCGAGTACTACCCACGGTGGAGTTAACGTTGATCGCAACGGGAATGGTCAACCGATTAGGATCGGAGATAAGTCTTATAGTTTTGGTATCGGTACCCATGCGACGTCAATCATTGCCTACGATCTACCCGCAGGTTTCACTCGATTTCTCGCAATCGGTGGTTTAGATAACAGCGGTACAGATCAAGGCGGCGATTGTGGTGTAAATGCGACCGTTCAATTCCATGTTTACACCGAAGCGCCTCGCGACATTCAAGTCAATGAACCTGATCTTCTCGCTACACTGTTCAGCGATAAGGGAGTTTTCGCTGTCGAGGATGCAGAGTTGGAGCAACATCTATCACCCGAGCAGGCAAAGGTGCTTGCTATGCAACGAGAGTCTTTTAAAAGTCTGCGCGATTCTGCTCCGAAAATGTATCCGATTGCTCACGTGATTGCAGAAGCCACACCGGCTGACATGAAGGTGTTTATACGAGGCAATCCGGCCAACCAAGGTGAATTAGCTCCGCGACGTTTCCTAAGAATTCTTAGCGATGACCAGCCAGAGGCGTTTCGAGAAGGTAGTGGTCGATTGGAATTGGCGGAAGCGATTGCTTCGGCGGACAATCCGCTGACGGCGCGTGTTATGGTGAATCGTATGTGGCAGCACCATTTTGGAAGAGGTATAGTCGGCACTCCGGATAACTTTGGTGTTTTGGGAGAAAAGCCAACGCATCCAGAACTGCTTGATTATCTAACTCATCGATTTTTGGAAAGTGGTTGGTCAATGAAAACCATGCATCGCGAGATGATGCTATCTGCCACTTATCAGTTGAGCACGGATTCGGATGAGGCAAATTTAAATATCGATGCCGACAATCAATTTTTATGGCGTATGAATCGCAGACGGCTGCAGATCGAAGCTTGGCGTGACGCATTGCTAGCGGTTTCTGGAAGACTCGATTCCAGACTTGAGGGGCCGTCCACGAACCTAGCAGATCAAAACAACAATCGGCGAACGATTTATGCGTTTATTAGTCGGCACGAACTGAACAACATGCTTCGATTGTTTGATTTTCCTGATGCGAACATCACCGCGTCGACTCGGACGGAAACCACAGTACCGCAGCAACAACTGTTTGTGCTCAACAGTCCGTTTATGATCGAACAGTCGAAAGCCTTTGCAAAGCGATTAATGGACGAAGCCGGAGAAGAAATCGAGGCGAGGATTCGCTATGCGTTCGAGCTTGCGTATGGGCGTCCAGTCAACGAACGGGAGATGTTGTTGGCCAAGCAATATCTCGCTGGCGAAGACGATGAATCGGAGCGAAATTTGAACGAGCTCACTCGTTGGGAACGATATGCCCAGGTTCTATTGGGAAGTAACGAATTTATGTATTTGGATTAATAAGATGAACAATCACCAAAACGAGCAAGTACGAGCGATGACTGGAGTAACGCGGCGTGAGATGTTGCATCGAGTGGGTGCTGGCATGGGGGCACTCGGATTAGCAAGCGTGTTTTCTAGTCAGCAGGCAGGAGCGATTTATCCATCGGATGCGATAGCTTCGAATCCGTTGTCGGCAAAGTCTCCCATGTTTGCTCCGCGAGCGAAGCGGATCATCCACTTGTTCATGAACGGTGGCCCCAGTCAAGTCGACACGTTCGATCCCAAGCCTGCGCTTACCAAGTACGATGGCCAGCGTCCACCAGGAGCCGACTTGAAGACGGAACGAAAAACGGGCGGGCTGATGAAGTCTCCCTTTCGATTCGAAAAACATGGTGAATCGGGATTAGAAATTAGCGAGATTTTCCCTCATTTGAGTCGCTGCGCGGATGATCTTTGTGTGATTCGATCGATGCACACGAATATCCCGAATCATGAGCCATCGCTGTTGATGATGACTAGTGGCGAAACACAACCCACCCGGCCTTCGATGGGTTCATGGCTGCTTTATGGGTTGGGAACTGAGAATGAGAATCTGCCTGGCTTTGTGGTGCTTTGCCCAGGTAAGCCCGTGGTAGGACCTGCACTGTGGGGAAATCGTTTTCTGCCCGGAATCTATCAAGGGGCACAGATCAACAACTCGAAAATGGACCCCAAAACGATCATTCGTGATATCAATAACTCGGCTTTGTTACGAGGCGCACAGCGAGAGCAACTCGATTTGCTCAAGGCCATGAATGAGCTTCATCTTGCCGAACGTGGCGGAAGTGACAATTCACTAGAGTCCAGAATTCAGTCGATGGAGATGGCGTTCCGGATGCAGACCGAGGCGCAAGACGTTTTCGACTTGAGTCGTGAAACGGAGGCAACGCGAAACGCGTATGGAAAGGGAGAGTTCGCGGACGGTTGCCTAGCGGCACGCAGGTTGATCGAACGAGGGGTGCGAATGGTTCAGGTGTTTTATGGGGACGGACAGCCCTGGGACGATCACGACAACATCGCTAGTCACGCGGACAAAGCGCGAGCCGTGGACCAACCGATTGCTGCCCTAATCGAGGATTTGAAAGCTCGCGGATTGTTGGAAGACACTCTCATTATCTGGGGTGGCGAGTTCGGCAGGACTCCGGTTTCTGAGGGAGCGAAGGGCCGCGACCACAATAATCATGGCTTCACTGTTTGGTTGGCTGGTGGAGGAGTTCGAGGGGGGATGGTCTATGGTGCGACCGATGAATTTGGGTTTGCAGCGGTAGAGAATAAAGTCCATGTGCACGATCTGCACGCCACGATCCTGCACTTGATGGGGATCGACCATGAGAAGTTAACTTATCGATACTCGGGTCGTGATTTCCGTCTAACGGATGTCCATGGACGAGTCGTAAACGAGATCTTCGCGTAGTCGACACTGGATCTAGCGAGTAGAGAAACTTAGTAGAGCGTGCGGCAATAGAGTTGCTGTGACATACCCAAGGACGTTATGGATAGTTAGGCTGCTTGGTGAACGATATCCTTACCGCTTTGTGAATTCGCAAGCCCATGACTTTGATTGCCGCTTTATTGTCTGTCCTCAGTTTGGTGGCGATGTTGGCCGTGGGATTGATCCTATTTCGGCTTCTGTTTCGGTCTATGCTGCGATTGCTTTCCTCTTTAAGTGGTTGGCAATATCTTTCGTTGCGATTTCCGGAGATTGAAGGACAGTTCGATGCGAAAACTTGGCGGTTTTGTTCGGTCCGTTTGGGTGGAATCGACTACAAATCATGCGTAACCGTAACGTTATCCGAACAGTATGTAACACTCAAAATTGGTTTTCCGTTTCGTGATTTCCATCCGAACCTTTCTATTCCTCGTTCCTTGTTAGAAAGTGGCCTGCGATCGACGTTTTGGCTGACGGAGTTTCGAATCACCGACGAGCAGACTTCACTATGGTTTAACAACAGAGTCGCCAGTAAGCTACTACAATAGCTTACCGCAATAGTTTTCTGGGAGTAGGTTGAGGGCATTCAATCATCAGAAGCATCAGATCACAATCTAGAGGCATTTCATTGCGTCGTCGTCGAACGAATTAATCAGAACGTTTATACCGTTTTATGTTTTTCTTATGAACTATACCAAGTGCCAGTACTGTGATACGGTTTGGACAACGTGTTGGGAATACTGTCCGCAATGTCGACGCAACCACGGAGGAGCGATCTATCCCGATTTGTATTCCGCGAGGGAGTTGGAGTCCATCGAAAAAACGTCGACTATAATCCGAGATGCATTCCGAGGTGTTGAGCTTGGAAGTGGTTTAACCATCCACGAAGCGGACTTGGAGGGGCATGACTACGACGGCGCGGGGGAAGCGGCTCGAGCGAAAGACCCAGAACGAAATTGGATGGAGATTCCGGATTGGAAGCTCGAAAGAATTCACGTTCTATCTTATGCGTTTGATGTCGAAGGTTGGCGATTCTATTTACCGGCGTATCTAATCTGGACTCTCAAGAACTCGCGAACAAGCACATCGATTACGTCGGACTCTGTCGTATGGGGCCTAAGACTTAGGGACAACTCGGAGTATGATTTGGAGCGATTTCGTTCACTATCAATCGAACAATCGAAAGCAGTTATGACGCTGATTCCGCCGATGGTCACCATTCGCACCAACAAAATACTTTGGCAACACGGACAATCCGCGAGGATTATCGACCCCAAAAACGTTACAGCAACCTTTTTAATCTTTCATTCCAGAGATCGCATACGGCTACGTTTATGCTACATGCATAAGGGGAAATCGAGGTCGCACGTGATTGGTGTCCCACCGACAGTCGACTTTAATCTTCTATCGGATCTTTTGCCTGTGACGCCCATAGTTCGCGATGCCAGAGGCCGTGACAAGCGACGGATTGAAGAACATAGCTAATTACGTTAAGCGAGAAGTATTAGGGAAGGTTCCAGCGTTTACGAAGGGTCCACTGGGCGATCATGAGAGAACCAAGAATCAAAAATGCTGCCCAACTATCGATTATGCCATCGCCTAAACGCTGATTCTCGACAATCGTTTCTGTTGCCATCTTCTGTCGCTCTTTGATTAAGTCGATAATCTCGTCGACTTGGTCAGGCGTTACCAAGGCCCCTCCTGCATCTCGATTTAGTTTAGCCATTTGCTCCATTAATCCCCAATCGGGAATTGGTTGCAAGTTTTCGACCGACAAGTCTTCAACCACGAACGGAAGCTTGGACTCGATCTTTTGACCTTGGGATCCTATCGTTTGCGCACGCCATTCGTATCGGCCCGCAGTATTCGAACCAGCAAACATGCCTCTTAGTGATTTGCTATCCCGCTTGGAGACAGGAACCTCGCCGAGATCTTTTGGTTCAGATGATGGGTCTAGAGTCTGCGATATGTTCCATAGGTGCAACGATATGTTCTCAGGCATCTCGTTGTTTTCCGTTCCGCCATTCCAATCCAAAATGACTTCGGTGGATTCACCCAACGTGAGGCGTCGCTGATTCATTCGCAGATTCATGCCCTCTTCCATCTGCTCTCTTCGCATGCACCAATAAATTAGCTGCCTCCAAAACGCTTTGTGTTCTGCTTGTTTGCCTTGTCTAACCCACACGTAGGAGGAATCGAATGCTAAACAAAGTACTCGACCCATGCCAGCTTGACCGGCCACCATGAGAGGTTCGTCTTTGTCACTTTTGGCGAGCAGAACTGTACCGGGGGTATTTTTAATTCCGGCCCACCGGTTAGCTCCAAGAAGTGGATTGAGTTCATTCCAAATAGCGAGGCCACCGGCTTCGTCGATTCGTAGCATCTCCGGATTACCGACCACATTAAACTTGACCGGGCCATCTATTTGCGATCGCGTATCGACTTTTCCGTCCAACGTTTGCCGAGGTGCATTGCCAATCACAATTGGCAACAGGTCGCGAAATGCAGTTGACTCACCCCAACCGCCTGGTGCGTAAGTGTGATAGCCACCCAAGGTTATTAGGCCCGCGCCACTGTTAACTTGGTCTGCAATCAACTGTGCGCCAGATGCATCGATTGCTCGATAATCAATATCTCCTAAGATAATACAATCGTAGGCGGCACCCGAGAGTTGCTCTGTTAGATCGATTGGCCAGTTTTGTACTGGCGGTTTTCTAATCGGGCGAGTTGCTAGTGTAAAGTCCTTGCTCTCGGCAATGGAGTTACGCATGAACTTCATTTCAAAGCGGGCTTCTCCCTCTAGGAAGAGAATACGTGCTCCACCCTCGCGGACGTTGAGATAGGAGGTTTGTTGATTGTTTTGTTCGGTAACTTCGCCTGCAACCGGGTCTGCGCGAACGAGGAGCTCGTAGGCATCGGGTTCTGGGGCAATCAAACCGAGCTGAAAGGGAATCGTTTCGTCATCGCGCGTGGGGTTAAGAATGACGCGGGCAAGCTCGGTGGGTTCTTTTGCCTCAGTTTTCAAGTAAAGTCGGACCGCGACGGACCGGTTAGCGACCCCTCGGCATCGAAGCGAACCGACTAGATTGAATTGATTCTTAGTGAAAACATCTAATTGTTCTGCAATACCGGTGATGCTCAGGTCTTTGGAGTTTTCGCTTTGTGCACGAGGACCCATGCCGACGATGTACATCGGTACATCAATCTGTAATAGTTTTCGAGCGATCGAAAGTGGATCGGCTGCTGCAGGAACGAGAGTTTGAGCTCCATCTCCCATCCAGATGACTGCCGAGAGAGGGGACTCTAGGTTCATGGTTAGCAGCTGGCTGAGAGGGCCGCCAACATCGGTCAATGGTTCTTTCGCTTCGTCTGGAGTGGATGTTGTTGGGCTGCTGTCTGTCGAACCAATGGATCTTAAGCTTTTCCCGTATAAAAATGATTGCCAACGGCTGCTGTTGCCAACCGACTCTCGCTCGTTCCAGAGTCTATCAACGGTTTCTTTTTGCACTTGCCATCGGCTGCGTTTACCGTCTCCCGACGCTAATTGCATACTCGACGACTCGTCCATAAGAATAGCAATGGTGCCGCCAGGAGTAGATTGGCGAGTGAAGGTTATTCCGGGCTTTAGCAGAACTAGCAGTAGAACCAAGCAGGTAAGTAAACGAAGCGTCCATAACCATATTGATTGCCAACGCGTGATCCTGCCAGATTCATTGAGCAGTGTGAGTAGCAGCAGGAATGCAAGGGCGAATACAAAGATCAGCGTGAAACTGCCAAAAATCGGGCTAACAGACCAATCCATTACGCCCTCCTGCTTGTTGACGCAATATTGCTTGGGTTCGTTTTTAGGCGACCACTCGAGTTGGCCCCTACGACGACGTTACGGTTGTTGCTAGCAGTCTGATAGAATCGACTTGCCATAGCTTGTTCGGCCATGAATAGTAGAACCACAATCACCAAGATGTATGGCGTGAGTTCTCGACCGCTGCGGCCTTCGCCGAGTGAAAACTCGATGCTATCTCGATCTTTGGCTAGTCGAAAGTTCGATTCACCAAGGCCGGTTTGTAGAAGGTCTTCTGAGATTCGATCTAGGTTGATTTCAGACCGATCGACATTCACGCTAAAGCCTCGCAGCACGATACCTTGGGGTCTTAAGCCCTTGAGTCGGTAGAAACCGGATAGTTTTGTAAAGCTGACTTCCAAAGCAGATTCGCTAGCTTCTATTGCAGACTGTTCTCCTTTGGGGTCGAACAGCATGTATTTGGACGGAAATAGAGAGGGGTCGTTTTCTAGGAGTACTCGTTGGTCGACAAAGTAGTTGGTTTGTTGGCTATTGGGAGATGCCAGGTATCTAAGCGAACCTTCGAATAAACCAAAGGGCCACTCAGGAGAAGAGGACGTTCTAAAGAGTTCGCTCCATGGTTGTTCTGCAGAATCAGGATAGGGTAGGGCCCAGGTTAGAATGCGTCCTTGTCCGCGATACTCCTCAATGATGGCGGGCATTTCGCTTTGGGTGAAATTCATCAACGGGAAAGCGTTTTCCGAAAGCTCCTCGATATCCCAGTGTCGAAAGACGGGGTAGTTTGCCCAAGGGACTTCATCTACGGGCATTTCAAATATGCTCCACATTGGATGATTTGGGTTGGCTGGGTTTAGTATGATACCGCGGTCCGTATCGGGGCGACGAGTGAGACGTTTTATCGTTCCTGGGAGGAGTTTCCGAACGGGGCTAGAATTCCATTCTTCTGCGGATCGGTAACCTGGTC